>Ga0310811_10005666_pt1 | contig 15858 bp, 20 predicted proteins | sample YCmetagenome_FD_207642 | JGI IMG/M metagenome (GOLD analysis project Ga0310811, IMG submission 207642) | Soil microbial communities from experimental microcosm in Duke University, North Carolina, United States - YC | ecosystem: Engineered > Artificial ecosystem > Soil microcosm > Unclassified ...
CAGAACCCGGCGCGCCCCGGCAACCGGTTTTTCCGGGCCGGACCCCGCCGGCTATTCGGTTTGCGGACCTCCCCCCGGAACCATGTACACTCAACCAGTCGGCAACCGCGGGCCAAGGCCCGAGGCGAGTCGCACTGCGCCCGTAGCTCAACGGATAGAGCATCTGACTACGGATCAGAAGGTTAGGGGTTCGAATCCCTTCGGGCGCACTCAGCAGGATGAAAAAGCAGGCCAGATGAGCGATCGCAGCTCATCTGGCCTTTTTCTTCGCCGGCCGATCAGTCAGCGGTGTGACGTACGACACGCATTCACGAGGACGCGTCGACCACGCAGTAGACCTCGGAGAAGTACGCCTCCTGGTCCAGCAGCGCCGCGGTGCTCTGCGGGTAGTCCGTGGCGCAGGAGTTCATGTCGGTGGTGAACGGCTCGACCCCGACCACCTTGTACTGCGCGGACGACGAACCGCAGTCGACCCGGGCGATGTTGCTGACGTCCACGGTGCCTGTCCCGGTGGGCTGCGGGCCGTCGACGCTGAGGCAGTCGCCGGCCTCGATCGAGTCGTCGGTGGCGGTCGCGGTGTCCCCGGCGGTCGAGGTGTCCGACACGGCGGTCGAGGAGTCGGTCGGCGTGGCGCCGTGGTTCGTCTCGTGGTTGACGGCGAAGAGCCAGAACAGGAAGGCCGCCAGGATTGCGATGACGATGAAGGGCCTGACGCATCCGGCGTAGTCCTGCGCCTGACGCGGCCGCTCCGGGCCGCTCGGCGGCGCGCTCATCGGGACGAGCGGCGGATGATCGTCCTGCGGAGCGCTCGGCGAGCCCCAGGGAGTCGGTGTGCTCATGTCAGGGCACGTTAGTGAGCCGACTTCGGGACCGGTCCTCACTCCCCGCCGAGGAGTGCGTAGGCCCGGATCGGGAACGTGCCCATGCCCTCGACCGCCGGCGGCACGGCGTGGAAGCGGAAGCCGTACGGCGGGAGCTGCTCCAGCCCGCGCAAGTGCTCGACGAGGGGGATGCCGGCCTCCAGCAGCCCTGTGTGCGCCGGGCGCGTCCCGTCTTCCGTGTCGTCGATGTTGAGGGAGTCGATGCCGACGAGCGCGGGCTGCTGCTCCACGAGCCACCTCGCCGCCTCGGCGGTGAGGAACGGATGCCCGCTGCCGTATCGCCCGGTACCCCAGTGCCGGTCCCAGCCGGTGTGAACGAGCACAGCCTTGTCCGTGACCTCGTACGGCAGGAACGCGCTTCGGTCGATCGCCCGATCCTTGCTGCCGACGACCCGGACGACCACGCCGTCCACGTCGGTGAGGCGCGACAGCGGCAGCGCCGCGAGGTCGGCGCCGTCCGCGAAACGGTGGAAGGGGCTGTCGAGGTACGTGCCGGTGTTGGCGACCATCGAGATGCGGTTGATCGCGAACTCGGTGCCGGGCGCATAAGCCGAGCGTGACGCTTCGCGCGTGATGTGGTCGCCGATCTCGGGCCCGGGCAGCCCCGGGTAGGTGACCATGCCGTGCTTGATCACATGGCTGAGGTCGACGACGCGGGGCGCGGACCTTCGTTCGGCGCCGACCGTCGAGCGCGATCCCTTGTGCGGCTCCTGCAGCATCAGCTTATTGCTGATACGGACGGAGCCGACCATCAGCAGGCCGAGGTGGCGCACGAGGAGTTCGCCCAGCTCGGCGTCGGTGATTTCGGGCCCTGGCACATCCAGGCGGAACTGCTGCGTCTGGAGGGCGCCGCCATTGGCGAACGTCACTGCGGCGTCGAACTGCACCCGCCACTGGTCGCTGCTGTCGCACATGGTTCGATGATCTGTGAAGCTCTACTTGATGACAAGCGACATTATCTGAACCATAGATACAGTTGAGCTTATGGAACTCGACCCGCGCCGCCTCAAGGTCCTGCGCGCAGTGGCCTTGCGCGGAGGCATGGCGGATGCGGCCCGATTACTCCATTTGACGCCCTCGGCCGTCTCCCAGCAGATCGCGCAGCTCGAGCGAGAGGTGGGCCAGCCGCTCATCGATCGTTCCCGGCGCAAGGCCGGGCTCACTCCCGCCGGGCTCGTCCTCGCAGCTCGGGCCGAACGCATCGAGCTCGAACTCGCCGAGGCGCGGCGTGAACTGGCCGTGCTGAGCGGCAGGCTCAGCGGTTCGGTGCCGATCGGGGCGTTCTCCACCGCCGTGCGACACCTGCTCGTTCCCGCCCTCGACTCGCTGGCCGACACACATCCCGAGCTGGAGCCCAAGGTCGTCGAACTGGAGGGGGCCGCGGCGCTCCGGGATCTGCGGACCGGAGCGCTCGACTTCGTGATCGCCGAACACGACAGCGACAGCGGGGAGTCCGATCCGCTGGTCGGGCTCTCCAGGATCCCCATCGCCGACGACGCGTATTACATCGTCACGCCGACGAGCTGGTCACCTCGGCCGGCCTCGATCCCGGACCTGTCGACCCGGCCGTGGATCGTCTCTCCGCCGGATACGGCCTGTGGCCGCGCGCTGGACCGGATCGCGGCGGAGTACGGCTTCACCCCGCGCCACGCGCACACCGCCCTGGAGTTCCCCACCGTCCTGGCCCTGGTCGCGGCCGGTTTCGGCGCGGCCGTCGTCCCCAAGCTCGCGCTCGCCGGAGCGTCCGAGGAGATCGCCGTGCCGCCGGTACCGGTGGCCGGCAGCCGGCGCATCAGCGTCGTCCGACGCGAGTCGCCCTCCGGTCCGGATCCGCTGACCGAAGCGGTGGTCACCGCCTTGCGGGAGGCGGCGATCGGGTTCGGTCTGATGCCGGTCGCCAAGAGCTCTCCTCGCGGTGCAACCGAACGCTCCCGCCGCCTGTGAACGAGTGGGACGCGCCGCACGAGGGCGGGTCCGGGAGGAGGAGAGGAGGAGCATGCGAGACACGGTGGAGTTTCACGCGTTCTACGCGGCCACCTCGCACAAGCTGGTCGGGCAACTGTTCGCGATGACGGGCGATCTCGGCGAGGCCGAGGACGCACTGCAGGAGGCCTACATCCGCGCCTGGCAGCACTGGCCGAAGATCAGCGCGTACGAGAACCCCGAGGGCTGGGTGCGTTCGGTCGCGTTCAAGCTGTGCGTGAACGCGTGGTGGAAGGCCCGCAACCGGGTTAGCGCGCATCGGCGCGCCGAGCCGCGGTCGCAGCAGGCGGGCGCCGAGTTGGGGCCGGATCTGGTCGCGCTCGTGGGGGCGCTGCGGCAACTGCCGGAGAAGCAGCGGCGCGTGCTCGTGCTGCACTACGTGGCCGACCTGACGGTGGAACAGATCTCCCGGGAGACGGAGATGCCGGCGGGAACGGTGAAATCGCACCTCTCGCGCGGGCGGACGGCGCTGGCGCCCCTGTTGTCCGAGTTCAGCGACGACGCAGACCCGGAACGGACGAAGGAGGACCATGGATATGCGCCAGCACGATGAGCAGCGATCGAACCTGCCGGAAGGGGCCTTCGCGCAACTGTCGGACTACGCGCAGCGCCGCGCGGTGCTTGCTGTACCGGAGCGGATCAGCGAACTGGGGACGCGGCGCCTCCGGCGCAATCGGGCCGGTCAGGCCGTGATGGGCACGAGCGCGGTGGCCGTCGTGGTGCTGCTCGGCCTGGGACTCACGGCGAACGGGTCGAATCACGTTCCGAGCGCGTCGACGGCTGGAACTGTCTCGGTATCGGGGGCGGCCACGCCTGCAGCTGCCGGTCCGCACACGAGCCTCAGCCTTCCGCCGGGGGCGCGTTGGCACATGATGACGATGCTGGGCAATTCCAATGCGGCCAGTCTGGTGGCCTCGCTGCAACATGTCGGCTTCAAGAGCGTGAAGACCGAAGCAGTGCCGAGCTCCACGATCCCGGCGGGCACCGCGATCGACATCCGGGATGCCGCGAACCGATCGGTCCTGGGCCAGACCGTCTCCACCGGCACCCCGCTCACCGTGCTGGTCTCGAGTGGCCCGGCGCACTGAGGCCACTCATGTGATGTGGATCACACCATCGATCCGCGAAACCCGCGTAATGAAACGGCCCTGAGCGGGGTCGATTGGGTGCCGCGCCAATCGGCGCGGCTGCCAATCGCGGCCGACGGGCCGCCGGGGAACGGAAGTCCCTCATGCCCATCATTACGGCGGAGCTGAACGCCAAGGTGATCGCCGGCGAGGCCGGCTGCTTGGACGCCGAGGTCGCGCTGCACTACGACACCGCCGATCCATACGCGGTGACGCTGGAGTTCCTGGACGAGGACCTGTGGGGCGAGGACTCGGTCTGGTGGTTCGATCGGGAGATGCTCGCCACCGGCGTCGAAGCGCCGGTCGGCGAGGGGCGGGTGAAGGTCTGGCCGCTCGGCGAAAAGGCCGTGATGCTCGAACTGCACACCGACGGCCTGTGCGACCTCGTCGCCGTGCCGGTCGAGGAGATCCGGGAGTTCCTGCGGCTGACCTACGTCGTGGTGCCCGAGGGCGCCGAACCCGAGCAGTGGGACATCGACCAGCTCTTCCAGGAGATGACAGGCTGATGGTCTCCCGGGGAGTGGTCTTCCTCATCGCCGTGGCGATCCTGGCCTCGATCGCCCCGATGGCCGTCGCGTTCGCCGAGCTCGGCACAGCCTGAGGGTCGGCCGAAGCAGCGTGCAGCCGATCGCGGCGACATAGGCGGCGACGATCACTAGCATCGGCACCCGCCGCCATCAGCTCGACGGGTTGCCCGAACGGCCCAGTGCTCCAGCTCAGCGTCTCGACCTTGTCGGCGACCCTGAGCGGTGCCTGGTGGAAGCCTTCCGGCGCGGCGTACTCGGCGCCCGACGACTCCTCGCCATAGGTGCTCAACCGACGCTTAGAACATTAAACCTTCGGGTCGAAGAAGTTTGCGCCACGGCATTTCGGCAACTCGTGGGCTCGTCCGGCAGCCGACGAAGGAGGATCCGTCATGCCGAGAGGTTCGAACGCCAAGCGCGAGCGCCAGTACGAGCACATCGAGGAGGGCCAGCGGGCCCGGGGCACCAGTCCGCGCCGTGCCAAGGAGATCGCCGCGCGCACCGTCAACAAGGAGCGGGCGCGCAGCGGCGAATCCAAGTCGGCCAGCCGGGAATCGCTGCGCGGCAAGTCCCCGAGCGAGCGCGGCGGCCGGCGCTCGCACAGCGGTTCCGGCGGTCAGACATACCGGCAGCTCTACGCCGAGGCGCAGCGCCGCGGCGTCAAGGGCCGCTCATCGATGAACAAGGCCGAGCTGGAGCGCGCCGTCGGCTGAACTTGTTCGCAGCACCCGCATTTCCGGGCATCGCTCGCCCCTGTGGCGGGCGATGCCCGTTTTGTTTTGTGCGAAGCGTCCAAAGGTGAAGACGGGGGTGGCATGTACGTTCTGTGAACGTTCACACCTTGCATTGTCGAATTGCTTGGTGATCGAGGTATTGGTTGGCCGGATCGTGGGTAATTTGGGACGAAAGGATACATGCGAGGCTCATATTGAGGAGACCCAGACCCGTCATGAACATCGCTTTCGCGGCTTCCGCGTTCCCTCCGCTGGCGCTCGGCTTCTTCGGACTGGGCACCGGCTATCTGATCTACGGGCCGCAGGAATTGGCCGGTTGGCCGGAGCGCAGTGACCGGGTCGACCGGGCGACGGGGGTCTGGGGCATCTGGCTGCCCGGCTTCTGCCAGTTCGTCACCGGCATGATCCTTTTCATCGGCTTGACCTGGCTCCAGGTCTTCACCAGCACTCCCGCGCTCTACATGGCGGCGCTCGCGTTCTCCGCGTACGGCATCCACTGGTTCGCGATCGGCTGGAACCGGTACAGAGGCAACGACCCGCGGCCGAACGCCGGGATGTGCGTCGCGTTCATGGTCATCTCGGCGATGGGCGCCACGGTGTTCTTCCACGTGAGCGACTGGCCGGTCGGGCTGCTCTTCCTCGGGCTGTTCGCGGTCTACTTCTTCGACTTCTTCGCCTCGATCGGGCTCAAGATCGGGGAGCGACTGCTCGGGCTGTTCCACCTGCTCACGGGGTTGTGGCTGATGTATCTGGCATACGCCGTCGTGATGAACACGGCGCTCGGATTCCACTGGAAGGTGTGAGATGTCGCCAGAAACCGACGAGCCGCGGATCGAGTCCCCGAAGCGCTACGCGGTCGGGTTTCCGGGGATCGGGCACGCCCTGCAGTACGCGTACGAGGAGATGGGGCCGGCGCGCGGCGTCCGCGCGCTGGGCCGGATGAACCAGGCGGACGGGTTCGACTGCCCGAGCTGCGCCTGGCCGGACCCGTCGCCGGATCACCGCAAGTCGGCCGAGTTCTGCGAGAACGGCGCGAAGGCGGTCGCCTGGGAGGCCACCCGAAAGCGCGTGGACGCGGAGTTCTTCGCCGCGCACTCGATCGATCAGCTGCGCGCCATGGACGACCACGAGCTCGAATGGCAGGGCCGGCTGAGCGAGCCGATGTACCTGGCGTCCGATGCGACGCACTACGTGCCGATCGAGTGGGAGGACGCGTTGCAGCTGCTCGGCGAGCGGCTGCGCGGGCTCTCGGACCCGAACCGCGCGGTGTTCTACACGAGCGGACGCGCCAGCAACGAGGCGGCCTTCGTCTACCAGCTGCTGGCCCGCCGCCTCGGCACCAACAACATGCCGGACTGCTCGAACATGTGCCACGAGTCCTCCGGCGCGGCGCTGGGCCAGACCATCGGCATCGGCAAGGGGATGGTCACGCTCGAGGACATCGAGAACGCCGCAGAGCTGATCATCATCGCCGGGCAGAATCCGGGCACGAACCACCCGCGCATGCTCACAGCCTTGGAGAAGGCCAAGAAGCGCGGAGCGCGCATCATCGCGGTCAACCCGCTGCCGGAGGCCGGATTCACCCGCTTCCGCAACCCCCAGACGCCGCGCGGCCTGGTCGGGCCGGGCACCGAGATCGCCGACCGGCTGCTGCCGATCCGCGTCAACGGAGACCTGGCGCTGTTCAACGGGCTCAACCGGGTGCTGCTGGAGCGCGAGGAGGCGGCGCCGGGAAGCGTGCTCGACCACGAATTCCTGGACCGCTACTGCGACGGCCTGGACGCCGCGAAGAACCACTGGCGTTCGCTGGACTGGGCGCGGATCGAGCGGCTCAGCGGCCTGACGCGTGAGCAGATCGAGCAGACGGCCGACGACGTGATCTCCGCGCGAAGCGTGATCGTGTGCTGGGCGATGGGACTGACCCAGCACCCGAACTCCGTGGCGACCATCCGCGAGATCGTCAACTTCCTGCTGCTACGCGGCAACATCGGCCGCCCGGGCGCCGGTCCGGCGCCGATTCGCGGGCACAGCAACGTCCAGGGCGACAGGACGATGGGCATCTGGGAGAAGATGCCGGACTCCTTCCTCGACGCGGTGCGCGACGAGTTCGGCTTCGAGCCGCCGCGCGAGCACGGCATGGACACGGTCGATTCGATCCGCGCGATGCGGGACGGCGAGGTCGACGTGTTCCTCGCGCTCGGCGGCAACTTCGCATCCGCGACCCCGGACACCGCAGTGACCCGGGCGGCGCTGGCGAGGTGCGGCCTGACCGCGCACGTCGCGACCAAGCTGAACCGCTCGCACGTGTGCCACGGCCGCGAAGCGCTGCTGCTGCCCTGCCTCGGCCGCACCGAGCGTGACGTGCAGGCCGGTGGCGAGCAGTTCGTCACCGTCGAGGACTCGATGAGCATGGTCCACATGTCGCGCGGCCGGCTCCTGCCGCCGTCGTCGAACGTGCGCAGCGAGGTCGCGATCATCACCGGGCTCGCCGAGACGATGTTCGGCGACGACCTCGGCTGGCGCGCGATGCGGGACGACTACGCCGTGATCCGCGGACACATCGAGCGCGTCGTGCCCGGCTTCCACGCGTACGAGGACCGGGTCCGGCAGCCCGGCGGATTCGTCCTGCCACGGCCGCCGCACGACTCGCGCGACTTCGAGACCGAGACCGGCAAGGCCCGGCTGACCGTCAACGAGCCGACCGCGACCGAGGTCCCGGACGGCTGCCTGCTGCTGCAATCCGTGCGCTCGCACGACCAGTTCAACACGACCGTCTACGGGTACGACGATCGCTACCGCGGGATCCACGGCGGACGCCGTGTCGTGTTCGTCAACCCCCACGACCTGCGCTCGCGCGGCATAGCGGACGGTGAGAAGGTCGACCTGATCAGTGTCTGGAAGGACGGAGAGCGCCGCGCCGAAGGTTTCCGCGCCGTCTCCTACCCGACGACGAAGGGCTGCGCCGCGGCGTACTTCCCGGAGGTGAACGTCCTGGTGCCGCTCGACTCCGTCGCCGAGACCAGCAACACGCCCACCTCGAAATCGGTGGCGGTCCGGCTGGAGAGATCGGCACGGCAGTAATTCGGCGGTAGTGCAGCGCGGTGCGCTGGTGGAGCAAGCGCCGCGGCCCAGTGCCCTCGTCGCTAACGCCAGGCCCAGCAGACTGTGTACGCCAGTTTCGGGTAGTCCGAGTTCTCCCACCACGTGGCGCCGTCGTTCCCGCAGAAGCTCGGGTCGTCATATGTGTTGGTGCGTCCGGTCACGTAGACGTTCGAGGTGCTGCACGAACCGGTGTTGGTGAACGTCGGGTGCGTGTCGGTGCCGCCCTTTTCCAGGCATTCGTTCTGCGTGGCGTTGCCGGCGGCGTCGGGGTAGTTCATCGACAGGCACAGGAGCACGTCCAGGCTGGAGTCGCTGTCGATCGTGTAGTAGCGGTATTCGTCGTAGTCCGGCCAGCGCTTGCACTTGCTCGAATCGGTCGTACCCCGATACGCGGCCAGGACCTTGAAGTTCCCGGTCTCGCAGCTCTCGACGTCCCACTCCGAACCGGTGCCGGACTGCCCGTACACGCAGTCGCCCTGTGACGCGTGGAAGGCGTCGCCGCCCGAGTTCTGGTAGCTCAGACACAGGACGAGATCACCAGCAGACGACGACACGGCCTCGTCCTCGTCGGTGACGCCGTCGCAGCTGCTCAGATCCGTGGTGTCATCGTTGATCTTGACCACCTCGAAGGCGCCGGTCGTGCAGTCCGTCGAGACGAGATCGGGGGTCGTGCTCGTGCCCTCGTCGTAGAAGCAGTCACCGACCGAGGCCTGTGCCACGGCATCCTCCGTCGGCGAATCCGAGGTCGTCACCGGGTCGGGTGCGGGGTCCGTGTACGTCGTGTACGGGTCGTACGAGTAGTCGGAACTGCTGGTCGTCGGCGAGGACGTCGGCGTATCGCCCGAATGGTTGCCGAGCGCGATCACCACGATCAGGATCAGGATCGCCGCGGAGACCGCCGCGGCGATGATGCCGGTGTTCTTGGGTGTGGCCGGCGCTGCGGTCGTCGTTCCGACGCCGCCGGATCCCGGCTGGCCGGGCAAGCCGGTGGACCCGGGCGAGTACCACGGAGGCAGCGCCGAATTCGCGCCGGCGCCGGACGGTGCGGTGGACTGCTGCGACTGTCCGCCCTTGTTCCCGCCGAGCGTGAAGCGCGGCGTCGGCGAAGCGGCCGCGAGGTTGGTGATCTGGGCGGCCCGCGTCGAGGCGATCGCGATGACCGGGCCGAGCGCGTCGGCCCAGCGCTCGAGATCCGGGCGCGCGGCCGGGTCCGCCGAGAGCCCCTCGCGGGCCAGATCGCCGAGCGTGGAGCTGGTCAGGGCGAGCGTGGACGGATCGGACGTCGTCTGGCTCCGGGCGAACAGCCGGACGGCGAGCAGCGCGAACTTGTACGCGTCGCCGGCCGCGGTCGCCCGCTCCTCGCCGGCGGGCAGTTGCCAGTCCGGCGTCTCGGCCTGCGGCAGCACGCTCGCGCCGCGCACCCGCATCGCGTCGCAGTCGATCAGGAAGCACTCGGGGCGCGGACCGGTGCTGAACAGCAGGTTCTTCGGCGACAGATCGCCGACCGCGATCCCCATGCGGTGCAACCGGATCAGCGTCCCGGCGAGGTCGTGCAGCAGCATGATCCGATCGCGGTCGCTGACCCGCAGGCCGACACCGCCGATGTACGCGTCGTCGTTGAGCAGGTATTCGAAGTTCGCCAGCCGCCGCTCGCCGCTGGACTTCAGCCCGCGCAGGTCGAAGTGGAAGCGGTCCGGGACCGACCGCATCAGGAAGCCGCGGGCGGCGCCCGACTCCTCGACCACGGCCGACGGCCACGCGGTCGTCTCCGCGAGCCAGCGCGCGTCGCCCGGCTCCGCGCCGCCCGCGCCCTGCAGCTCGACCATCGCCGCGAGGGCCGCGGGATCGAGACCGGGGAGCACCTCGGGCCGGTACTCCTTGTAGACCGACTCCCAGCCGTCGATGCCGGGAGCGGGGGCCGCGGGGACGGCGAAGGTGCTCGCCGCGGCCGGGCCGCGCTCGACGCGGTGGACGGTGCCCTGCCCGCCGCGGCCGATTTGATCGCCGAGCACCAGGTCGGTGCGCCGGACGGTTCTGACGCCACGTATGCCGTTCGCGTCGGTCGGGGCCATCGTCCCACCTTCGAATACGAGCTCTCCAACACCGGACTCGGTTCGGATCGTCGCACCCGCGCGGGGGGACCGGTCCCCGCATTTGCTGAGCAAGCCTAATTAGTCTCAGACTAGGCCCATGAGCGATGCCTTCCTTTCCCAGACCATCACCATCGGCACCGAGGACGGCGAGATCGAGGCCTACGCGGCCCTCGTCCAGGACGCCGCGCCGCGTGGCGGGGTCGTGGTGATCCACCACATGCCCGGGTACGACGAGGCGTCCAAGGAGATGGTGCGCCGGTTCGCCTCCCTGGGCTTCAACGCCGTCATGCCGAACCTGTACTGGCGCGAGGCGCCGGGCGCGGCGCCGGACGACGCGGCGGCGACCGCCCGCGCCAACGGCGGCGTGCCGGACGCGCGGCTGACGATCGACGTGGCCGGCGCCGCGGCCTACCTGCGCTCGCTGCCGAACTCGAACGGCAAGGTCGGTACCATCGGGCACTGCTCGGGCGGACGGCAGTCCGTGCTCGCGGCCATCACCGTGGACATCGACGCGGCCGTGGACTGCTACGGCGCCTACGTCACCGGCACCGTGCCGGAGGGCTGGCCGCTGAAGATCACCGCCCTCAACGAGCGCGTCACCGAGGTGCGCTGCCCGATCCTCGGCCTGTTCGGCGCGGACGACAAGTACCCGACCCCGGAGCAGGTCGCCGACTTCGAGCAGTTGCTCAAGGGCGCAGGCAAGGAGTATGAGTTCCACTCCTACGAGGGCGCCGGCCACGCGTTCTTCGCAGTGGACCGGCCCTCCTACCGCCCGGAGGCGGCCAAGGACGGCTGGGCGCGCATCGCCGCGTTCTACGGCAAGCACCTCGGAGCCTGATCCCCATGTGCACCTACATCACCGAGATGGTGGCGACCGAGGGCAGCGGCAAGGGCGCCGAAGGCTGGTTCAAGCTGACCGAGACCTCGGTCTACTTCGACCACCCGGTGCACGCCCCGGCCGAGCACACCCTCAACATCGACTTCCGCAACCCGGGCGAGGGCGCCGGCGCGCGCGTCGCCGTCGAGCTGACCGCGGAGACCGCGCGCGAGCTGGCCACGGCGATCCTGCGCACGCTGGACCAGGTTCCGGAGGGCCTGGTCTAGGCCCGCGCTTCCCACGTCTCTCTCAGAGGTATGCGAAAGGCAGGCGGCGCCCTACGGGCCCCGCCTGCCTTTTCCTCGCTCGGGAGTCGACCGCTCAGCCGTCCATCTGACCGGACAGGTTGATCGGCTTGGACCCCTCGCCCGCGCCGCCGATCTGGCCGTCCAGCCGGATCTTCTTCGGGTCCGGCGGCCCGCTGGCCGCCCAGAGCAGGTGCGAGACCTGCAGATAGGTGTTGTCCGGCTTGCTGACGTACTTCAGCCGGCCGAGGTTCACCGACGCACCCGGCGCCTGCAGGTCGAACGTGCCGTACCCGAGCGCGTGGCCCATCGCCGTGCGCTGGTAGATCATGTCCGACAGCTTGCCCAGCGGCAGCGACTTCACCTCGCGGTTGACGATGCCCTCCACGACTATCAGCCGCTTGTTGGTGAGCACCATGTAGTGGCTGAGGTAGAGCAGCACCTGCAGGAAGACCCACAGCGTGTACAGCAGCAGCGCGAACCAGAGCGCCGCGCCGACGCCGCGCGTCTTGCCGACGTAGCCGAACAGCGCGATGAGGCCCGCGCTGATCAGGAAGGCGAACAGCCGGGTGACCGCAGAGCCCTTATAGAACCCGGTCAGCGTCTTGTAGTCCCAGATCGTGGAGAGCGCCCACGCCGCCCAGAGCACCCACACCAGCACCAGCACCTCGCGACCGCGCCCCGAGGAGGAACGGACCGCGAGGTCGGCGTAGCTCGTCGCGACGAGTCCGAGTACGAACACGGATACGGGCTCGAGCAGCGTGGCGGGGTGGAACCGCGCGTGGAACACCAGCTTCTCGCTCGGATCCAGGTACTTCTTGATCCAGCCAGGCGCCTGGTCGGCAGGAGTCTGGGAGAAGTCCGTGATCGACATCGCGCCTCAGGCGTTCGAGTGGAACGAGAACACCGAGAACAGCGTGTGGATCGAGCTGGAGATGAAGTCGAAGGCGTTCCCCACCAGGCGGGTCGAGGACGTCGGGTCATGGACTATGTAGAAGACTAGGAAGATAACGATGCCCCACTGGATGGCGGGCTTTGCCTTCGGCATGGGCCTCTCCTCGTCCCCTCCGACTCTGCTGATGTCGGCACCAGCGTAGCCTGAATATCGTTCTCACAGCGGAAGATCGGCCTCAACCGTGCTCGGCGGTTCGGCCGTCCCTCTCTCTACGGCACTACCCGACGAAGCGGCCTCCGGAAACCGGATTCCGCGTCACAATACCGAGGTCGCGATCACGCTGCGTGAGCCCGTTCGCGCGCCTGTCGCGCGCTCCCGCCGCTGACCTCGCGTCATCGAATCCTGAGACGCAAAGGGGCCCCCGCGAAGCCTGCGGCTTTCGCGGGGGCCCGTCGGATCCCGGCCGGCCTGACGTCCGGTCAGCCGGCCACGCCGTAGAGCCGGTCGCCGGCGTCGCCGAGGCCCGGGACGATGTAGCCGTGCTCGTTGAGCCGCTCGTCGATGGCGGCGGTGACGACCGTCACAGGCACGCCCGAGTCGCCGAGCGCCTTCTCCATCGCCGCGATGCCCTCGGGGGCGGCCAGCAGGCAGATCGCGGTGACGTCCTCGGCGCCGCGCGAGGCGAGCAGGTTCACCGCGGCGATCAGCGTGCCGCCGGTCGCCAGCATCGGGTCCAGCACGTAGCACTGCCGCCCGGAGAGGTCGTCCGGCATCCGCGTGGCGTAGGTGGACGGGGTCAGCGTGCCCTCGTCGCGCACCATGCCGAGGAAGCCCACCTCGGCGGTCGGCAGCAGCCGGACCATGCCGTCCAGCATGCCGAGGCCGGCCCGCAGGATCGGCACGACCAGCGGCTTGGGGGCGGCCAGCCGGACGCCTGTGGTGGGCGCCACAGGTGTAACGATCTCGACCGGGGATACCCGGACGTCGCGGGTGGCCTCATAGGCGAGCAGCGTCACCAGCTCGTCGGCCAGCCGACGGAAGGTCGGTGAGTCGGTCTGCTGATCGCGCAGCGTCGTGAGCTTGTGGGCGATCAGCGGGTGGTCGGCGACGTGGATACGCATGTCGAAGAGTGTATGCGGCTCCGGTCCGCGCGGCTTTCCAGGTTGCCGTCCCGGTCAGCCGGGGTAGGGTCTTGAGGAAGGAATCGGGGTGACCATGAGCGAGCGACGTGGCACAGGACCGGACGGGCAGGGCGGGAAGAAGCGGGCGGCGGCCCGTGGCAAGTCCCCGGGCGCCTCCGGGAAGTCCGTGAACAAGTCCGCCGGCTCCTCCTCGTCCAAGCCGGACGCGCCGCAGCAGCCCGAGGACCGCAATCTGCGCCGGGCCGTCTTCCTCGCCGAACTCGCCGAGGCCAAGGAGCTGCGCAAGCGCGTCGCGCCGCGCAAGACCCGCAACGCCGAGCTGCACGCGCGCCTGCTCCGTACGTTCCGGTACTGACCCAGCCGACTGATCTGCACGCGGGAGAGCAGTCGGTGTGCCCGAACCGGTGCCGGAAACGGCCTCTTTCTGCGACGATGCCATTGAGCAGACGACGCCGCCGTGAGGAGAAGCGGGCGGAGCCCGCGGGCGGCGCGAGGCCGGAAGGACTGGCATGGCATCAGCCGGGCAACAGGCCCCGTTCGACGAGGATCTCGTCGATTTCGCGGTGGCCGTGTTCCAGGAGGACGGTCGCTGGTTGGCCGCGCCGCTGCCCCCGCACGTCGCGGAAAGCCTCGACCACTTCATCCACGCCGTGCGCCAGCAGCTGTCAGAGGGCCCGACCCTCGGGCTGCTCGGGCTCGGCGACGAGTACTTCATCGCGCTGCGCCTGGTCGGCCCGGAGGAGCGGCTGTTCATCTCCGAGCGGGCCGCCGCCGAGGAGGACGAGGTGGCCGCGCAGGTGCTCGGCCGGCTCGGGCTGACCGGCGATCAAGGCCAGGGACCGGCCGGCGACGACGCGATCTTCGCCGACCTCGGCCTCGACCCGCTGGAACTCCAGCTGGCCTGCGAGCAGCTGTTGGATGAACGAGCGCTGAGACTGACCGACCTGGTGGCACACTTGGCTGGGCGCATCGGATTCGCACGCCAGTTCACCGATTGCGCTCGCCCGGGATTCGGTCCCGCGGACGGATACTGAACTACAACCAGCAGCACGAACAGTACGTGAGTACGTGTCGGAGAGAGGGGAGAGTGGGCAGACCGTGGCCTATTTCGCAGCTCTGCTTGCGCGCTACGCGGACGAGTGGCAGGCGCGCGACGTCGACTTGGACGAGGTCGACGACGGCGTGGGCCTCGTCGAGTTCATCCGGGAGGCCTGCGAGGACGAGGAGCCGGACACGGCCGTCGTCCTGCTGGAGCGGGAGGACGCCTGGTTCGCCGTGGTCCGGCTCGACGTCGACGAGGACCCGCGGGTCTTCGCCTCCGACCTGGCCGGCGTGAGCCGCTCCGGTTACGCGGACCTGCTGACCGCCGCCACCCTGGTGCCGGTCGGCCCGGACGGCTCGCCGCTGGAGGCGGCCGTCTCCGCGGCGGACGAGGCGGACGAGGCCGAGCTCGGCGAGGACGCCGAACTCGAGCTCGAGGACGAGGAGTACGCCGGTCCCAGCACCCCGAGCGGCCCCGCGGGCGACGCGGCGCTGCTCGCGGACTTCGGCCAGCCGGCCAAGGAGCTGATCGGCCTGTGCGACGGACGGCTGACCCCGGCCGACGCGCTCTCCGAGATCGCCGGCGTTCTCGGCGCGGCCGAGGAGCTCGAGGCGGTCCGCTGAGCGCGCTGCCGCCCTGGCTGGCCGCCCGGTACGAGACGTGGATGAGGGCGGCTCTGGAGCAGGCCGTCCTCGCTCCCGCGGGCGGCGACGTTCCGATCGGCGCCGTCGTCGTGGACGCGGACGGCCTGGTGCTTGGCCGAGGCCACAACGTCCGCGAGGCCGACGCCGACCCGGTGGGCCACGCCGAGGTACTCGCCCTGCGCGAGGCCGGAGCCGTCCTCGGCAGCTGGCGCCTGGCCGGTTGCAGCCTCGTCGTCACCCTGGAGCCCTGCGCCATGTGCGCCGGCGCCAGCGTCCTGGCCCGCGTCGACCGCATCGTCTACGCCGCCGCCGACCCCAAGGCCGGCGCCGTCGGCTCCCTCTGGGACCTCCCCCGCGACCGCCGCCTGAATCACCGCCCCGAAGTGGTGCAGGGAATCCTCGCCGCCGAGGCCGGCGCCCTGCTGGATAAGTTTTTCGCCGAACGGCGCCCCATCGGGTAATGTTCTCCCCGGTGACGTGTCCGAGCGGCCTAAGGAGAACGCCTCGAAAGCGTTTGTGGTGCAAGCCACCGAGGGTTCAAATCCCTCCGTCACCGCTGGTGAGAGCCG
>Ga0310811_10005669_pt1 | contig 15856 bp, 14 predicted proteins | sample YCmetagenome_FD_207642 | JGI IMG/M metagenome (GOLD analysis project Ga0310811, IMG submission 207642) | Soil microbial communities from experimental microcosm in Duke University, North Carolina, United States - YC | ecosystem: Engineered > Artificial ecosystem > Soil microcosm > Unclassified ...
AGCTTCGAGCCCGCGATTGCCTTGTGCAGGTCCTCGGATTGATAAACCGGCACCGTGGCATCGTCCCGCGTGCCGATAACGAGGGACGGCGCACGGATTTTGTGCAAATCGGCGCTGCGGTCGTGCGACATCGTCATATCCAGTCGGCCAGCAAGAACCTCGACCGGCGCGACTGTCTTCAATGCACGCCGCTCCAGCTCCATGACCTTGTCGAGGTTGTAGCGAAATTGCATGGCGCCATTGGTGAAGAGCGACGAGACCTTTACGTATTCCTCAGGCCCGTAGGAAAGCGCAATGTGTTTGCGCGCGGTCTGCACGCGGACGATATATTCATCCGCCTTAACCCACGTGTTGGAAAAGATGCAGCAATTGAGCCGGTCAGGATGGTCGATGGCGAGGTTCTGCAGCACGCAGCCGCCCGTCGATGTGCCGGCAACATGCGCCTTGCCGATCCCGAGCTTGTCGAGCAACGCGACCGCATCGCGCGCGATTGCCTGGGTCGAATACGAGTCCTTTGGCTTGTCACTCTCGCCAGCGCCGCGATGGTCGAAGGAAATGCAGCGATAGCGCTTGGAAAATTCGGCAACCTGGAATTCCCAAGCGTTGAGCAAACCGACCAACCCGGGAATGAACAGGATCGCCTCACCCTGGCCGCGCTCCTCGTAGTTCAGCGTGATGTGACCGACATCGATGCGGGGCACGAATTGCTCCTATCCCTCTCCTGCCCGTCAAACGACACCGCCGCGATGACTGTCATCGCGGCGGTGCGCTCAGAATCGACATCAATTCTGCTTGCTGGCTTCGGCCGCTTCCTTCAGGGTCGGTGCCCAGCGCGGAATGTCCGACGCCACAGTCTTGCGCAGATAGTCGGGGCCGCGCTCCGACTTCGGCGGCACGGTGCCGCCGAGCTTGCCGAGCTTTTCCGCCGTTGCCGGATCGTCCAGTGCCTTGTTGAGTGCGTCGGCGAGCTTGTCGACGATTTCCTTCGGTGTGCCCCTAGGCGCGTAGATCCCGCTCCAGATGTTGAGCTGAAAATCTGACACGCCAGCTTCCTTGGCGGTCGGGACATCCGGAATGGCCGAAAGGCGCTGCGGACCGGCGACCACCATACCCTTGACCTTTTCGCCCTGGATGGCTGCCGCCATTACGAGGGCCTGCTCGCAGGCAATGTCGACGTGCCCGCCCATCAAGTCGTTCATTCCGGGGCCCATGCCACGATAGGCAACCATGGTCGGCTTAATGCCCGCGACCTGGTTGAACAGCAGGCAAGCCATATGCGAGGTGCCACCTACGCCGCCAAAGGCTTGCTTCACCTCGGGACCTTTTTGCTTTGCCCAGGCGATGAACTCTTTCAGATCCTTCACCGGGATGTTCTTGTTGATGGAAACTGCCGCGGGCGCATTGGCCGACATGCCGATCGGCTCGAAATCCTTGGTCGAGTCGTATTTCAAATTCGGATAGAATGTCGGTGCCGCGATAATCGTGCCCATACTGGCCGCGAACAGGGTATAGCCGTCCGGCGCAGCTTCAGACGCACGCGTCGCCCCAACTGTGCCACCGGCACCGCCGACGTTCTCGATTATGATGTTGTGGCCAAGTTGCTTGCTCATGCCGTCCGCCGCGATGCGCGCCACGATGTCGCTCGGTCCACCAGCCGGGAACGGCACGATCATCTTGATTTCACGGCTAGGATAGTTCTGCGCCTGCGCCGCGCTGGCAATGGCGAGCGCGGCAAGCGCTCCTACGACTCTGATCGCGAATTTCATCGAATCCTCCCTCTGTGCTTTATTCACGTTGTGCGCTTCGAACTTTTCCCAGACAAACAAACAACATTCACTCCGCAGCCTGCGCGCTTCGCTCTTTTTCGCGGATCGCCATCAGCACTTTTTCTGGCGTTGCCGGCAGCGACGTGATGCGGACGCCGACCGCATCGTAAATTGCATTCATGACAGCCGGAATAGTCGGCACCATTGCCGGTTCTCCGACACCTTTTACTCCAAGCGGCCCGATCGGATCGGGGTCCTCGATAATAATCGAATTGATCCGCGGCACATCGAGCGCGGTCGGCAGTATATATTTGGCAAAGCCGGACGTGCTGGTGAACCCGCCATCGAGCCTGTAGTCCTCCATCAATCCTTGCCCGAGCGCTTGGACGATCCCTCCCTCGATCTGCCCTTCCACGCCCTGCGGATTGACCGCGCGACCAACGTCGTGCGCGGCCCAGATGCCGAGCACCTGCACTTCTCCGGTCACGGTGTCGACTTCGACCTCCGCCACCTGCGCGCCAAAAACGTAAGCTTGCCAAGGCCTTCCGGAGCCATCAACCGGATGCAAGCCGGTCGTATCCGTGCCGAAGGTGGCCGAGCCGACCGGCACGACGCCGCGATTTTTTGCCGTGTTGACGGCCTCGCCCATGGTGATGCGGTGGTTGGTGTTCTCGGCCCAGATTTCGCCGTTGCCGGTGCATATCATATCGGCTTCGACGTCCCACACCTCCGCCATGACATCGACCAGCCGCTTGCGGGCTTCGCGCGAAGCGAGCGCCACGGCATTGCCGATCATGTAAGTCTGACGGCTCGCGCCGGCATGAGAGGCTTCCGGCGCACGGGCCGTATCGTTGTCGCCGATCACGACGTGCTCGGGCTTTACGCCCATTTCATGCGCGGCGATCTGCGCGAGCACGGTGAGGATCCCTTCGCCGATTTCGGTCACGCCGGTCACAATCTTGGCGCTGCCACCGTCGTCGATCTCGGCCCAGGCTGCAGCGCGATCGATGACCGCTGTGCGCGCGATCCCGTACCAGCATGCCGCCATCCCTCGTCCGCGTTTCCGGGCCATCCGCCTACTCCGCCGCTTCCTGTTTGTCCGCCGCCTTGAACCGCGCACCAAGCGCGCAAGGCGGGCGGATGTCGTCGCGCCCGAGATCGCGTCGCGTGTCCCCGCGCGAGTTCGGCGTTCCGGCTTCCCAGCCTGACTCCTTCTCCAGCGCGTTGAGGGCACGTGTAAGGCTGACCGACGTCAGCTTGGCCTTGGTATGCGTCAGCGCACCATCTCGCATCGCATTGATGCGACGAATCTCGAACGGATCGAGACCAAGCTGCTCGGCGCAAATATCGAGATGAGATTCTGTCGCAAACGCCGTCTGCAGCGCTCCGAAGGAACGGAAGGCGCCGGAGGGCGTATTGTTTGTGTAGACCCCGTAGGTATCAACTTTGACGTTCGGAACGGCGTAGGGCCCGGCGGCAAGGATTGCGGCCTTGCGCATGACGCCTTCGGTCGAAAGTCCGTAGGCGCCTCCGTCGCAGATCATCTTCATCTCCAGCGCGCGGATGCGGCCATCGCGCATCAATCCCATACGCAGAACCGTGCGGGACGGATGGCGCTTTGCCGTGGAAATGATCGATTCCTCGCGCGTAAAGACAAGCCGGACCGGGCGATGTGTCTTCATCGCAAGCAGCGCCAGCATGCCCTGGTAGATCATGTCCTCCTTGCCGCCGAAACCGCCACCGACCGGGCTCATGATGAAGCGCACCTTCGAGATCGGCTTCGCGATGATTCGTGCCAGCATGTGTCGGTGATGCGTAATGTTCTGATCAGGCGATACGACCGTGACGACGCCATCGTGATCGACGTAAGCAAGGCCAGCCTCCGGCTCGAGATAGGCGTGCTCGATCGGTTGCGTGGTGTAGGTTTCCTCGACGACGAGGTCGCTCCCGGCAAAGCCCTTATCGACATCGCCGACGCGGATCGGAATATGCTTGGTGAGATTGTCGGGCGCGTATTCATGCAGTACCGGCGCGCCCGGCCGCATCGCCTCATCCGGATCAAAGACCGCGGGCAGCGGTTGATATTCGACCTTGATGGCCGATAGCGCGCGTTTGGCTATGAGGGGGTTTTCGGCGGCGACCGCCGCGACCGCTTCGCCGACATAACGCACCTTGTCGCGCGCCATAACGGGCTGGTCGTTGACGAAGACGCCGAAGCCATCCTCGCCGGGCACGTCGGCGCAGGTGATGACGCCTTCAACGCCGTCCATGGCCTCAGCGGCCGACGTGTCGATCGAGACGATGCGCGCGTGTGCGTGCGGCGAGCGGAGCACCTGCACGTGCAGCATGCCTGGCATTGTCATGTCGCCGGCGTATTTGAGCCGTCCCGAAACTTTGCTCGGCGTGTCGATGCGCCGGACGTTCTTGCCGATGAAATCGCCTTCTTTGGCTTCGTCTTCGAGCAGCGCATTTGCAGGCAGACGACCGTTTTGCACGTCGCGCGCCAATTCGACGGCATCGAATATCTTTTGATACCCCGTGCAGCGGCAGATATTGCCTCCAAGGCGCTCCTTGATTTCCTCTCGGTCGGCAAACGGATTGGTGCGTAAGGCCGCAGTTGCCGCCATCACCATGCCGGGAATGCAGTAGCCGCACTGGCTCGCACCGGTCTTGTGAAAGGCCTTTTGCAGAACGCTCAATTCGCCCGTCTTCGCAAGAGCTTCCACGGTTTCGATGGTTGCGCCTTGCGCTTTGGCAAGCGGCATCAGGCACGATTTCATCAGGACGCCATTCACGAAGACCGAACAGGTGCCGCACTCGCCGGCACCGCAACCTTCCTTATTGCCCGTGAGGTTGAGGTCGTCGCGGATGAAGTCGAGCAGCCGCTGGTGCGGCTTGGCACTGCGCGCGACCTTTCGGCCATTGATCGTGGCATTGAACTGAAGGTCAGGCATAGGCTGCCTCCAGATCGGCTGCCAGCACGCCCGGATCGGCGCCTGCACGCCGTGCTGCATTGATCAATCCGCGAAGCATGAAGCCGCGCACGACATCGCGCCGGTATTCCTGCCGTGTGCGCGAGGCAACGAGCGGCACGGGCATATCGGCCGCAGCGTCCAGGCGTTCCGCGCTCAGCGGCCCACGCAGGAAATTCTCGACCTTGGTCAGCCGCAACGGCTTCGGCCCGATGCCTGCAATCGCGAGCCGCACGTCTTCAACCTTCCTGCCGTCTCGATCGAGCCTGACCAGGGCAGCGAGGCACACCAGCGAAATGACGAGCGACCGCCGATGACCGACTTTCTCGAAACTGCCGCCATGTGCCGGCAGCGCGTCACATTCGATGGAGGTCAACAACTCCCCGTCCGCCAGCGCCGTCTTGTTCGGCCCGGTAACAAAATCCGTGAGCGGCATCGTGCGTTTGCCACGCGCGGACACAAGCTCAACGACGGCGTCGTGCGCGATCAGGCAGGGTGTCACATCGGCGGCGGGAGATGCATTCACGATATTGCCGCCGACGGTCGCTTGCGCGCGGATCTGATCATCGGCGAACCAGACAGCGCAACGCGGCATGGCCGGCAAGGCGCTGCCAAGTGCGGGCTCGTCGAGAAAGCGCTGAACCGGCGTTGCAGCACCAAGTCGCACCCGCTTTTCCCCGACGGAAACCTCACAGAGTTCTGGAATCTTTGCAACGTCGATCAGAACGGGAATATGCACGTCCCCGGCCCGGCCTTCGCGCGCCCAGGGCAACGTGTCCGTCGCGCCAGCGACGATGCGATAGCGGCCGCGATTGACCTTCATCGCGGCAAATGCGTCGGCCAGCGAGGTCGGACTTAGGTACTCATCGCACGTCAGCATCGCGCCCCTCGTCGTCCCTTCCGTTTCCGGAAGAGTTGAAGCGTCACTCGGCGGCTTCCTTCTGGGCAGCACCCATCTTGGCCTTTACGACGACCTTGATTGCGTCCTCGACGCGGTCCTTGGCATAGCGGATCGCGGTCGGAAGCTCCTCGAGTGGAAATGTGTGGGTGTGAATCTTGGTCGCGTCGAAGCGCTTCTGGCGCATGTAAGCTTCCGCACGATGCGTCGCGCTCTTGCCCTCGCCGCGGATGCCATAGACGTAGATGTTGTTGCGCACGATATGCGCGACGTCGACCGGGACTTCCTCGTGCGCGAAGGCCGCAAGGCAGACGCGGCCGCCGCGATTGACCATGCGGACCGCATCGTTCACGGCGCTGGTCGCGGCTGAGCATTCGACGACGTAGTCGACGCCCTTGCCGCCATTAAGCTTCTTCACCTCGGCCACGACGTCGGGCGTCTTACGAATATTGACGACATGGTCCGCACCGAGTTCAAGCCCTATTTTAAGGCGGTTGTCACGCGTGCCGGTGAGGATTACCGGTTGGGCGCCCAGCGCCTTGGCGACCGCCACCGCCATCAGACCGATCGGCCCCGGGCCGGTAACGCAGACGCTTTCGCCGGCAACGAGCCCGCCGAGTTCGGTCAACGCATACATCGCGGTGCCGGCGGTGACGACGAGCGTGCCCTCCTCGTCCGACATATCATCCTGGAGCGAAACCAGCGTGTTGATGTTGTTGACCTGGTATTCGCAGAAGCCGCCATCGGTGGTGAAGCCGTTGGCGCGATGGCCCTTGTCGACGTCGCCGTAATTGAGGCCGTAATTGTGGCAGGACGTGTACATTCCCTCGCGGCATCGCTTGCACTGCCCGCAGCCGGCATGGATCTCGACAGCGACGCGCTGGCCAATGTTGTACTCGTCGACGCCGGGCCCGGTCGCCACGACCGTGCCCATGTATTCGTGACCGGGCGTGAAGTTTTTGTTGAACGGCAGCCCGCCCTGAATCGATGCCGGCGGTCCGTGATAGATGATTTCCAGATCGGTCGCGCAAATCGCCACCGCGTCGATACGAACGAGAACTTCCGCCCTTTTCGGCACGGGCACCGGCTTGTTGGAAATACTGAGCTGCCCAGGTTCGCCCAGCACCCAGGCGCGCTGCGTGTCCGGAATCGGAAATTCGTTGTGGTTGGTCTTCACCCCAGCCGGTGCGTACATATTTCCTCCGATGAATTCTATGCCTTGCGGAATCTAATTAGCGACGGCCTGTGACCGCTCGCCATTTTGCGATCCGGGTTCGCCGAATTCGGCCGACAGTCCGCGGGTCGCAGCCGTGATATGATCCCTCATCAACGCGATATGTTCATCGCTCGCACGCATCGTCGGTGTTGAGGCGCTGATTGCTCCGATCACGGTGCCGGCCTGGTCGCGGATCGCCGCACCGACGCAAATGACGCCTGGCAGATATTCCTCGCGATCGAGTGCATAGCCGTTGCGACGAACGATCCGCAGCGACTCGAGCAAGGCAGGCAGCTCAGTGATGGTCTTGTCGGTGAACCGCTTCATTCCGCTCGCGAGGATGCGCTTGATCTCGTCTTCCGGCAGCCAAGCCATGATGGCCTTGCCGACAGACGTTGCGTGCGGCGCCTCGACCTTGCCGATCTTACCGGTATCGACCCGCACCGCATGACGCGCCTCGCGCACCGACAGAGTCACGACGCTGTCGCCCTGCAACGCTGCGAGGTGAACCGTCTCGCCGGTCGCCTGATTGACAGTTTCGAGATAAGGCTGCGCCCGCCGTGGCAGATCGACCTGAAGGCACGCATGGCCGAGATAGATGATGCGCGGTCCGAGTGCATAGAGGCGCCGGCCTGGCACCTTCGCCGCAAAGCCACGCTGGATAAGCGTGGCCAGCAGATGGTGGCAGGTCGAAATGTTCAGGCCGGTCCGGTTGGCGAGTTCAGTCAGCGTCGCCTCGCCGCCGGCTTCGGCAATGGTCTCCAGCAAAAACAAAGCGCGGTCGACGGACTGAATGCTGTGACCGTCACCGTCCCGCGTGCGCGCCGCACGCGATTTGGCACCAGGGCCAGGCAGGATTGTTGCGTTCATTGGTCGTTTCTCCCTAGCCGGCAAGGGAAAATCCTCGGCCAAGGCGAGTCAAGACTTTTTCAGCATAAGGAACGTGGTTTTCAGGATATAAAAACAACCAAGCCTTTGTTTTTACATAGAAACTAGCGTGAGACAGCCAGTCCCAGCTCGATTTCGAGTGCGCCACAGAGCATCTGGCCGAGCAAAATGTGCATTTCCTGAATGCGCGCGGTCGTCGCGGATGGGACGAGCAAAAGGTGGTCAGCGTGCGCCGGCATGGCACCTCCGTCATTCGCGCCAAATGCTGCGGTGACGAGTCCGATCGCTTTCGCCTGCTTCAGGCCGGCCACGACATTCGCGCTTTTACCAGAAGTCGATATCGCGATTGCGACATCGCCTTGCCGGCCCAGCGCCTCGATCTGCCGGGCAAATATTTTTTCAAAACCCAGATCGTTGCCGGCGGCGGTGAGCACCGAACTGTCGGTCGTCAACGCGATCGCCGCGATTGCGGCGCGATCCTTCTTGTAGCGTACGGTCAGCTCGGTCGCGAGATGCTGCGCGTCCGCCGCGCTGCCGCCATTGCCGAAAAACAACAGCTTGCCGCCGCCCCGGACCGACGCCGCGCAAGCAAGCACAAGTTTCGCGAAGGCATCAGACAGCGCCGATTCAGTCCGCCGGGCGACATCGCTGTGCTCGGCGAACTCGGCTTTGAAGAAAGTGGTGAGGTCCAATGCCGCTCTCCTCACGCCGCTTCGCCGCGAAATTCCGGAACGGCGTCGCGCAAAACATTGGAGATCGCTGCGCGCTCACCGCGCGTGACGCCTTGCTCCAGAGTCGCCACCCAGGCGCGGATCGTCTCGAGAGAGGGTGAAACAGGCTTGGCGGCAACGATGCCGGGAATGCCGGTGTCGGATGTCTCCTCGCCACGCGCAAAAAGGATCTCGTTCAGACGCTCGCCCGGGCGGATGCCGGTGAAGGTAATCTTGATGTCACGCTCGGGCTCAAGTCCGCTGAGCCGAATAATCCGCTCGGCCAATTCAACGATCCTTACCGGCTGTCCCATGTTGAGGACATAGACCGATGCATCTCCATTCGACTGTTCCGATGCGTGACTCGCGGCCGTTACGACGAGGTCGCAGGCCTCTCGAATAGTCATGAAGTACCGAACCATGTCGGGATGCGTCACCGTCACCGGACCGCCCGCTTCGATCTGCGCCTTGAATTTCGGAACGACTGAACCGTTGGAGGCGAGAACATTGCCGAAGCGCACGGAGATAAGTCGCATCGGATGCTGGCTGCGGCGCGACAATTCCTCGTCGAGCGCCTGGCAATACATTTCCGCCAGGCGCTTGGTCGCGCCCAGCACGGAAACCGGCTCGATCGCCTTGTCGGTCGAGATCATCACCATCGCCGCAGCACCTGCGGCGGCAGCGGCGTCCGCGACGTTGATCGAACCGAACACGTTGGTCTTGATGCCTTCATCCCAGTCCTGCTCGAGCATCGGCACATGCTTGAGCGCGGCCGCATGAAAAACCATGTCCGGCTTGAATTGCGCGACCAGGTTCATGATTTTCTGGCGATCACGGATATCGGCAATCCGGCCCAGAATTTCGGTCGAACTTTGCTTCGCCTTCAGTGCCTCCAGAACGGCGTGAAGCGCCGGCTCGGAATGCTCGACCACGAGCAAGCGGCTTGCACCGAAAGTGACGATGCGGTCGCAGATTTCTGAGCCGATCGAGCCGCCGCCGCCTGTCACGACAATGGCTTTTGCGCTCACAAAATTCTCAAGCCGTCTGTAGTCGATCTTTACGCTGGGCCGCAACAGAAGGTCTTCGACGGCGACCGGCGCAAGCTGGACGGACGGCCCTTCGGCATCGAGTGACGGAAGCTGACTCATGCTGAGACCAAGCTTGCGGGCGCGGATCAATATCGCTTCCGGCCGCGCCTCCGGCGTCAGCGCCGAAGGCGCAAGCACAAGCCGGGTCACCCGCTCGCCGCGACGCTCCAGATCGGCGACGACCTGCTCGAGGTCCTCGATTTCGCCCAGCACGCGCAAGCCGCGGATCGATTGGCCGCGATCCGCCAAGGATGGCGAGAGAACACCGACAGGCCAGATTTTCTTGACCGCCCCGCTTTCGATGCTTCGCAGCAGCACTTCTGCATCGGCGGCACGCCCAAGAACAAGCGTAGGGGTCGCGTCCGCGACCTTCACGCGCTGCAGCGTTCGCGCATAGTGGAAGTACCGGTAGACGACACGCAGGCCGCCCAGAAAGAACATCTGCAGAAACCAGTACAGCAGGATGGAAATTTTGCCGAAATAGAATGTGCCGTACACATTCGGCGCCAGCAGGACATAATCGAGCGCAAGCAGCGACAGCGCCAGCACGGTCGAGGCGCGGAATAAATTGTAGAGATCGGGGACCGACGTGAACCGCCACTTGTTTCGGTGCAGCCCGATGACGAAGTACACGATGGCCGCGTACACCAGGAAGGCCGGCAGAAATCGTCCCAGCCCGTGCAGACGCTCGTCGAGGGCCGCACCCTCAAACCGCAGAAAGAAGGTGGCGACGATCGCAGCCGCAGTCGCCAACAGATCGTGCACGACAATCAGAATTTGACGCGGCGTGAGACCTGTTATTTTCATGTCGCGATCTTCCGCGCCGGATTTTTCACGTCAGTACACGACATTCGCGTTTTTCAGAAAACCCCACACGTCGACGACGGGCTTCCCCTTCAAATCGGCACGCGCATAAACAGAGTGCGGCGTACATAGGATCAAGATGTCACTGCGCGCGACCACCTGATCGAGAGGCAAAAGCGCTGGATCGGTCGTCACGAAAGGATCTGTCGTGAGAACCTCGCGGGCCAGCATTTCAAGCGATCGCTTGAGCTTGTAGCTCAGCGACGCACGCGTATCGTCAATCTCGGCCTTGAAGGCCATACCCAGAAGGCCGACGGTCATTTTAGAGATGTCGTAGGACCGCCGCAGATCGTCGACGAGCTGCAGCACGAAACCCTCATTGACCTGCATCGCGGCATGGCCGAGACCGAACTGATTACGTGCATAAGCCGCAAGCTGCATCGTGTCCTTGAACAGGCAAGGCCCCGCTGAAAACCCCGGACCCGGAAAGTTTTTCGCGCGCGGATAATTCTGCTTCATCGCGCGCATAACTGCCTGATAGTCCGCACCAGCTGATTTTGCGATCATGTAAAACTGGTTGGTCGCCGCGAACTCAATATACCGGTACGCATTGTTGAAGAGCTTTGCAAACTCGGCTTCGATCGGCCTGACGACCACAAGTTCAGGAACGATCTTGCGGAACAGCGCGCTTGCTTGCTGCTCGGCTTCTGGTGTGGTTGCGCTGATGATTTGCGGCATCTCGCGCAGCTCTTTGACCCCGTATCCCTGCACGACGCGCTCGGGGCAGAACGCAAGGCCGTTTTTGCGGCCAAGCCGGCTCAGATAGTCCTGAAGCCAGTCGGTCGTTCCCGGGTAGACGGTCGAGCGCAGAATCAGCAATTGCCCGTCACTGACATGCGGAAGCAGACCGTCTATGCAGCGCTGGATCTCAGCCTGCACCGGATTGAGGAATTCATCGACCGGTGTGCCGATAGTGACAATGACAGGACCGGAGCGGCTGATCTCCTTCGGCGACGAAGTGAAAATGAGCCGCTGGCCCTCCAACGCTTTCGCCAAAAGCGGCGCCGCTCCATGCTCGATAAACGGCAACTTCCCGGAGCTCAGCGTTGCAAGCGCCGTCTCGTTGAGGTCATTGACGTTGACTGTCAGGCCCGCGTCCGCAAGGGCCAGCACGAGCGGGATGCCGACATGGCCCGCGCCGCCGACAACGGTAAGATCGGCCGTCCTTGCCCCTGCGGGAACGGAAGGCGCTTTTTTGGTCGACGTAATATTCAAGCGATGCACTCGCGTCCGGTTTGAAGCGGCATTTTAGCAAAGTTCTGCGACGGGACCCGCGCGTTTGCATACACGGGTTAATTGACGGATTTCCAGATACTTAGCTATCAAATTCCGTCGTCGTACAACAGTGAATTGAGACCTGTGCGGTCGCGGGGCAATTCTCTTGCGCACACAGGTGGGTCATGCCAAGCCCTCGCTCCATTCAGCGACCGCAAAGGACCGAGGATCACATGCGCCGCGCGTTTCTGTTGCTGGCCAAAGCGGCGATATCCGGCCTCCTGCTCTATTTGTCTCTGCGTTGGGTCAATTTCGATGCGTTGGTCGGGCGATTAAATCGTCTCGAACCCGGCTGGCTTCTCCTCGCCGTCGTTCTCCTGGCGATCCAGCAATTGCCGCTATCGGCGCGCTGGCGACAGATTGCGATCTCCTGCGGTACCGATATGGGTTTTTCCGGAACCTTGCAGATCAATTTCATCGCCGCATTTTTCAATCAGGTTCTGCCTTCGACGGTCGGCGGTGACGGTGTCCGAATCTGGTTCGCCGCTCGCAGAGGTGCCGGATGGGCGCACGCAACCTACTCTGTCCTGCTTGATCGAATCTTCGGTGTTTTTGTTCTCGCACTTCTGGTCGCGGCGTGTTTGCCGTGGACGCTGCAGCTCATCCGCGAACCGGTTCCGCGCGCTGTCCTGCTGGTGCTCGCGTGTGGCGCGATCGCGGGTCCAATGATCGTGTTGCTCGCCGGCACGCATTTTGACCGGTGGCTCCGCCGATGGATGATAACGCGTCACGTGGCAGCAGTTGCCGAGGCGGCCGCAAAAACGTGCCGGTCGCTCCGATCCGCCGCAACAGTGATCGGATGCTCGATCGTGATTCATCTCTTGACCATCGGCGCTGCCTGGTGCTGCGCCAAGGCCGTTGCCGCACCCGTTGGATTTGCGCATGTTCTTTTCCTGATACCGCCCGTATTGCTGATCGCGACCGTGCCCATATCGATCGCCGGCTGGGGCGTCCGCGAAAGCAGCATGATCGCGGCATTCGCCTATGCCGGACTCGCCGAAAGCGACGGCCTGACGCTGTCCATCCTCTTCGGCGCGGTCAGTTTCATCATCGGGATTGTCGGCGGCATCGTATGGATCGCCAGCGGGTTCCGGACAACGACGTTTGCGCCGACGGTGGCCGATGCCGAGGTAGCGACTGGTAGACCGTGACCCGGCATGCGGACCGCTCAGGAATGATCACCACTGATTCAAATTCGCCACGCCGCCCCGCCGCATTCCTCGATCGTGACGGGGTCCTCAACGTCGATCACGGATATGTCCATCGGCCCGAGCAGCTTGAATGGGTAGCCGGGGCACCTGAGAGCGTGCGCCTGCTCAATGAGGCAGGCTATTATGTGCTGGTGATAACCAATCAGTCAGGCGTGGCACGCGGTTTTTTCGACGAAGCGGCGGTAAAATCTTTCCACGCGCATATGCAGGATGTTCTGAACGGGAAAGGCGCTCACATCGACGCTTTCTATTATTGTCCGCATCACCCGGAAGGAAGCGTGAAGGCATTCGCCATGACGTGCAGCTGCCGGAAACCCGGTACCGGCATGCTTGAGCAAGCCGCACGCGAGTGGCCGATCGACATCAGCAAAAGCTTCTTCATAGGGGATAAAGACCACGACATGGCTGCCGCTGCCGCGTTCAAGGTCCGCGGAATCAAGTTCAACTCGCGCCAGCAATCTCTCCCCGATCTGGTGCGCCGGGAGCTTGCAATCCATAGAAGCCCACAAGGTTCGTCTTATCCATGAATGATCTCATCGGCGCGCCGGACCGCGCGCGGCTTCTGAATTCACTCTTGCTTCTTTGGCTTTCCGGCACGGCGTTGAGATTCACCATCTTGGCCGTCCCGCCGGTCATTCCTTTCATCCACGACGAAATGAATTTGAGCGCGACCCAGATCGGAATCCTGACCGGGCTTCCGTCGATGCTGTTCGCCATTGCCGCCGTACCTGGCGCATTGTTGATTGCCCGGCTTGGAGTCCGCACCGCGCTGGTGCTCGGCCTTGCGGTCAATGCGATCGGCGGCGCGCTGCGCGGTGCGGTGCCCGACATTTTCTGGCTCTACGCCATGACGATCGCGATGGGCGCCGGTGTCGCCATTATGCAGGTGACGTTGCCGCCGGCGGTCCGTCTCTGGCTACCCCACAAGATCGGACTCGCGACCGCGGTCTATACCAATGGCCTGCTCATCGGTGAAACTGCGCCGGTCGCCCTGACGCTACCTCTGGTCCTGCCGCTGGTCGTAACATGGCAGATGGGCTTCATTTTCTGGAGCGTGCCCGTCGCGATCATCGCGTTGCTCGTCCTGCTGTTTGCACCGCGACCGGGCACAACAAACGGATCGCAGGCGCGCCGGCGATGGTGGCCCGATTGGAACAACGCATTGATCTGGCGGTTGGGCATCATGCTCGGCACCGTCAACGCGACTTATTTCGCCACTAACGCATTCATCCCCGACTACCTGAGAAGCAACGGCGAAGCCGAGTGGACCAGCGCAGCACTCTCGGCGCTGAATATCGGGCAGATTCCTGCTTCGCTCATCTTGCTCGCGGTTGCCGGCCGTCTCGAACGCGCGGTCTGGCCCTATATTGTGTGCGGGCTGCTCTGCATCGCAGCTGCTGGTGGAATCGTTTTCGGCAGCGGCATCTGGATCGTGGCGGCGGCAGCGCTCCAGGGTTTTGCCGCAGCGGGAATCCTCGTTCTTGTGCTGGCTTTGCCGCCACTGCTCAGCCCGCCGGACGACATACATCGCGTGACCGCGGCCATGTTCACAATCAGCTACACCTGCGCGGTGATCGTGCCCGTCATCAGCGGCCTCCTCTGGGATTTGACCGGAATACCGAGCACGGCATTCTTGCCAATTGTATTTTGCGGACTGCTACTGGCTATCCTTGCACCGGCGATCAACCATATTCCTCGCGTGGGACACTAAAGCAATGCGCACAATCCCGGTCGGAGCAAAAGGCACATACACGTTGCGCGTCGTACCCGCCCATCTCGCGAACCAGTTCAAGGACGTGACCCTGCCGCCCGTGTTCGCCACGCCGATGATGGTGACGGCGATGGAGAACGCCGCACTCAATGCGGTGCGTGACTATCTCGATCCCGGCGAAAGCGCCGTGGGCACCGCCGTGAATATCCGCCATCTCGCCGCAACCCCGGCCGGTCATCGCGTGACAGCCGAAGCTGTCGTCACCAAGGTCGACGGCCGCCGCATCGAATTTAACGTCACCGCGCGCGACGAAATCGAGGAGATCGGCAACGGCACGCATGAGCGCATGGTCGTCGACCTCACACGCCTGGGGCAGCGGCTCGAGGCAAAGAAGCGGTCCTAGCCGTCTCTCCGCAGATCGGGCGTGCTTGCCGAAGTGGCCGGCACGTCTGTATTCTCTGATCAATCCATTATCGGCGGTTGGAATTTTATAAATGGAAAAGTCGTTTGTAACCGGAACGTGGCAGCAGACCCGCGCCTTCTCGCCGGCAGTGATTACGAAGGGCGAGCAGACAATCATTTGGCTTGCAGGCCATACAGGCGCCGTAACCACCGATGGAAAATCGCTCGCCGGCGACTTCGACGCGCAATTTCATCAGACCTTTCGCAATATCGAATCGACTCTCGCGCAGTGCGGCTGCAAGTTGAGCAACCTCGTCACGATTACGGTTTTTCTGATCGATGCCCGCCACACAACACGAATGACGGAGCTCCGCTCTCAGCTGTTCGGCAATAACTTCCCTGCAAGCGCCGCAATCACTGTGTCCGGCTTTGCACGGCCCGACATCATGATCGAAGTGCAAGGCGTCGCAGTGACCGCCAAATAGCAGATAGAACCGGGAAAAACCGGCAAGCCGTCACCAAGACGGCCTGCCGGATACATCTATTTGGTCGCGATCAGATCGATCTCGACCAAAGCGTCTTTGACCAGCAATCCGGTCGTACCGACTGTGGTACGAGGCGGCGGGACTTTGAAAAACTCCTTCCAGACCTCGTCGAACGCTGCGAAGTTTTTCAGATCAGTCAGAAACACCTGCGCCTTGACGACATTGTCAATCGAGCTGCCTGCCGCCTCAAAGGTCTGTTTCAGATTATTGAGGATGTAGCTCGTCTGCAGCTTGATATCGGAGCCGTAGAACGGGAAGTTCGGATGCTTGCGCGCCTCCGTAGGAACGCCCGTTTTGTAGTCACTTGCGA
>Ga0310811_10005670_pt1 | contig 15855 bp, 14 predicted proteins | sample YCmetagenome_FD_207642 | JGI IMG/M metagenome (GOLD analysis project Ga0310811, IMG submission 207642) | Soil microbial communities from experimental microcosm in Duke University, North Carolina, United States - YC | ecosystem: Engineered > Artificial ecosystem > Soil microcosm > Unclassified ...
AGGTCGCGAAATTGGTCCAGGGGTGCAGCAGGTGCTGGCGGTCCGCCTCCCAAGCCGCCTTCGCTTCCGCTTCAGGGATGGCAAAATCCTGCGCGCGAGAATTGGAGAGGCGGTCGATGGGGGCGGAAATCGTCATCTGTGCTCGCTTGAAAGGGGGAGCCTCATCCGAGGATGAAGCGTTGCGAGGCAAATGTGATCTCTTTTTTGGGGGCCGCCAAGCCTCTGCGTTATACCACGCTGCGGGAGGCGAGCTGCAGTGCCTCAAAGGCCGCAAAGCGGTGGCGATGCCATGTGGCTGTTTCGCCTTCGGCTGGGCGATGGATTGCGTCGAGCCGGGACATGGCGGGCATGGCGGTAGGCAGATCCTCGTAGCGGCCGGCGGCGACCGCGCCGAGCATGGCGGCGCCGAGCAGGACCGGCTCCGTCGCTTCCGTGCCCGCGATGGCGACGCCCGCGCTATCGGCGAGGAGCTGCCGGATGAAGGGCGCGCCGCTGGCGCCGCCGCTGACCACCACCGTCTCAATCTCGATCCCCTCAGCTTCCATGGCGTTCAGGATCTGCCGCATGCCGTAGCCGAGGCCGCAGATGCCGGCGAGATAGAGGCCGGCGAGGGAGGCGAGGGAGCGGTCCATGCCGAGGCCTGCGATGACGCCGCGCGCCTCGGGTTCGGCGAAGGGGGAGCGGTTGCCGAGGAAATCGGGCACCACGGTGAGCGCACCCATGAGCGTGGTGGGGCTCGTCCCGGCGGCGAGGCGCTCGGCCTCCTCGGCCACAAGATCGACGAGGGAGCGGCCCGCCGCCCGGGCGCGGGCTTCTGCCTCGGGCGCTGCCGGATGGCAACGCAACAACTGGTCGATCGCGGCTCCGGCCGCCGATTGTCCGCCCTCGTTGAGCCAGAGGCCGGGCACCATGGCCGAATAATAGGGGCCCCATACGCCCGGCACGAAGGCCGGCTCCGTGCTGCTCGCCATGGTGCAGGCTGAGGTGCCGAAGACATAGCCCATGCGACCCGTAATCGAACCGTCACCCCCGGCAGCACCCACGGTGCCGAGCCCGCCCGCATGGGCGTCAATCAGTCCGGCGGAGACCACTGTTCCGGGCAGCAGGCCGAAATCGGCGGCAGCTGCCTCCGTCAACCCGTGGCCCACCGCCATGCCCGGCTCCACCACCTTGGCCCCGATGCGGGCAAAATGATTTTCGGAAAGATCGCCGAGGCCCACGGTCCGAAAATAGCTCTCGTCCCAGCGCGTCTCGTGGCCGAGATAGGTCCATTTGCAGGTGACCGTGCAAATGGAGCGCGCAAGGCTGCCGGTGGCCCGCCAGGTCATGTAATCCACGAGGTCGAAGAAATGCGCGGTCCGCGCGTAGCTTTCGGGAAGATGGCGCTTCAGCCAGAGGAGCTTCGGCGTCTCCATTTCGGGCGAAATGCGCCCGCCGACATAGCGCAGGACCGGATGCGCGGTGGCATTGATTTCCCGCGCCTCGCGGGTCGCGCGATGGTCCATCCAAACGATGATGTTGCGATCCGGATCGCCTGTGGTGCTGACAGTGACGGGGCCTCCCGTCGCATCGACCAGGACGAGGGAACATGTGGCATCGAAGCCGATACCGCGGATTTCAGCAGGGTCAATGCGCGCTTCGGCCACGGCCGCGCGGGTCGCGCGGCTAGCCGCCGCCCAGATGTCATGGCTCGACTGTTCGGCGATGTCCCCGGCTTCGAGGAAGAGCGCGATATCCTGTCTTGCGGCGGCGAGCATGCGGCCTTGGGCCGTGAAAACGCCGGCGCGCGCGCTGCCCGTGCCGATATCGATGCCGATGAAATAGTCGCCCATGCGCGCCTCCTCCGCTCCCCGCTTATGGCGGATGTCCGGCGAGCCTAGCGGAAGCGCGCTTGGCCGGACAGTCAGAGCCGGTTGATTGGAATTTTCAGATAGCGGTGGCCGTCATTCTCGGGCGGGGGCATCTCGCCGGCCCGCATGTTCACCTGCACCGATGGCAGGATGAGCTTGGGCATCGAGAGGGTCCTGTCCCGCGCCTCCCGCATCGCCACGAAATCGGCTTCGGTGACACCATCATGCATATGGACATTGCCGGCGCGTTCGGCTGCGACCGTCGTTTCCCAGGCATAGGTATCCCGCCCCGGCGCCTTGTAGTCGTGGCAGAGGAAAAGCCGCGTTTCCTCGGGCAGCGAGAGCACGCGGCGGGCGGAGCGGTAGAGCATGGCGGCGTCCCCGCCGGGGAAATCGGCGCGTGCGGTGCCGAAATCCGGCATGAAAAGGGTGTCGCCGACGAAGGCCGCGTCCTCAACCACATAGGTCATGCAGGCCGGCGTATGGCCCGGCGTGTGCAGTGCGACCGCCGCCATGCCGCCGATTGTGAAACGCTCGCCGTCCTGGAAGAGATGGTCGAACTGGCTGCCGTCGCGCTGGAACTCCGTTCCGGCATTGAAGACCTTACCGAAGATATCCTGCACCACGCGGATATTGGCGCCGATGCCGAGCCTGCCGCCCAGCCTCTCCTTGATATAGGGCGCGGCGGAAAGGTGATCGGCATGGACATGGGTTTCCAGGATCCATTCGATTGCCAGGCCCTCCTTGCGGATGAAGGCGATGATCGCATCCGCGCTGCGAGTGTCTGTGCGGCCGGCGGCAGCATCGAAATCCAGTACCGAATCGACCACGGCGCAGCTCGGCGAGCGCGGATCGCGGATGACGTAGGAGGCGGTGTTAGTGGGTTCGTCGAAGAACGCCGTCACCTCCGGCCGGGGCTTGGGCGCGCCCAAGGCCTGGGCGGCAAGCGCCTGGGCGCCGTTCAGGGCGGTGTCAGCCCTGTTTTCCTGATCGCCAGACATCTGAACTCTCCTGTCCATGCCGTTGTACTCGTCACTATCGAATTTTCTATATTGACTTTAGTAAATTATATAATGATGTTGGATGACGCAAGAGGCGCGTATCGCCGGGGAGCTGAAACTTGGATCAGGCGGATAACGGGTCGGGGATCGATGGCCAGGCGTTGCCCTTACTGCATGAATCCGCCCCCGATTTTCGTGCGCGCACCACCCAGGGCGAGCGCGGGCTTGAGGACTATCGCGGGCGTTGGCTGATTTTCTTCGCCCACCCGGCCGATTTCACGCCGGTCTGCACAAGCGAATTCCTCGCCTTTGCCAATAACTACGATCGCTTTCAGGCGATCGGCTGCGATCTGCTCGGTCTCTCAGTCGACAGCCTCTTTGCCCATATCGCATGGCTCGACAGTATCGAGCGCAGCTTCGGCGTGCGCGTGCCCTTCCCGATTGTCGAAGACCCATCGATGGTCATCGCCCGCGCCTACGGCATGCTCCATCCCGGCGCCCATACCAGCGCGACCGTCCGGGCGACCTTCGTCATCGACCCTGCCGGCATTATCCGCGCCATCACCTGGTATCCGATGTCGATCGGCCGAAGCGTCGAGGAATTGCTGCGGCTGGTGACCGCGCTCCAGACGAGCGATGCGCAGGAGGTTTTCACCCCCGAAGGCTGGCGTCCGGGTGAGCCCATTCTGCACCCGCCCGCCCTCACTCTGCCCGAAGCGCATGCGCGGGTCGGGGGCGGCGCCTGGTATTATCGTCTGGGGAAAGCCCGTGGTTGATGCTTCGGGAGGGCCGGCAGCGGCGGATCTCGCCACCCGCGTGACGGAGGTCGCCGATCTGCTCAAGCTGCTCGGCAATCCGCAGCGGCTGATGATCGCCTGCCTGCTGGCCGAGGGCGAGTGTGCCGTCAGCGAGATCGAGGCGCGCCTCGGCATCCGCCAACCGAGTCTTTCCCAGCAGCTGGGGGCCTTGCGTGAGGCCAGGGTCATCCAGGGGCGGCGCGAGGCCAAAGCGGTCATCTATCACCTGGCTGACGACCGCGTGCCGCTGCTGCTTTCGGCGCTGCAGCGCATCTTCTGTCCCGAAGGGGTCGAGGCCGCTGCGGCGGCACTCGCCCCAGTTTTGGCTCCAGCCCTGGACCCGGCGCGGAGCCAGGCGCTGGCGGGGGCGACATCCTCGTCCTTCGCCCAGGCCGGTGTCGCGTCTTTCGCACGCCTACGGCCAGCCTTTGGCAGAGACGGGAATGCCGCATGAACTGGCCCCTCTATTTTCAATCGCTCTGCGGCGGCCTGCTGATCGGCGGTGCGGCCGCGCTCTTTCTCCTACTCAACGGGCGCATCGCGGGCATCAGCGGCATCATCGGCAGCCTCTTCGGTCCGCCGAGTGCGGAAACTGTGACCAACGTCACCTTCCTCGTCGGTCTTCTGCTCGGTCCGCTGCTCTATGCGGCCTTCGCCGGACATCTGCCGAAGGTCGATATCGCAGCCGGGTTCGGCACGCTGGTCGCTGGCGGGTTGCTCGTCGGCTTCGGCACGCGGCTTGGTTCCGGCTGCACCAGCGGCCACGGGGTCTGCGGTCTCGCCCGCCTCTCGCCGCGCTCGATGGCGGCGGTCGGCATGTTCATGGCTGCGGCGATCGTGACGGTGTTCATCACCCATCATTTTCTGCCCGGAGACGCCCGGTGAGGCCGCTCGCCGGACTGTTCGCCGGGCTCGTCTTCGGCCTCGGTCTAGCCCTGTCGGGTATGATGAACCCGGCGCGGATTCTGGGCTTTCTCGATGTCGCCGGTGCCTGGGACCCGAGCCTCGCCTTCGTCCTCGTCGGCGCCGTTGCCGTATCGACGATCGGTGTCCTGCTGGCGCGGCGATGCCGCACACCGGTCTTCGCCCAGCACTTTGGCTGGCCCGCGGTCTCGGGCATCGACGCAAAACTGCTCACAGGCGCCGCGCTTTTCGGGATCGGCTGGGGACTGGCCGGCTTCTGTCCCGGCCCTGCCATCGCCTCCCTCACGCTTGGCCTCGGCAAGAGTTTTCTGTTCGTCGCGGCCATGCTCGCTGGCATGGCGCTTTACCGGATCACAGTTCAATCGCGCCGCCGGCAATGATGGCGGAGGGGTAGGGATATATGGCCTTCAAGAAAATCGACGACAGTTATTGGATTTCCGCTCAACTGACCGAGGCGGAGGTTGCCGCGGCGGCGCTCGAGGGTTTCCGCATGGTGATCTGCAACCGGCCCGATGGCGAGGAGCCGGGGCAGGTTCCGGCGGCCGAGATCGCGGCGGCGGCGGCACGGCACGGCATGGAATTCCGCCATATCCCTATCACCCCTGGCGGCGTCACGCCCGAGGCTGCCCGCCGCATGGCCGAGGCCCTGGCAGCGGCCGAGGGAGCCGTGCTCGCCTACTGCCGTTCGGGCAACCGCTCTGCGATGATCTGGCAATCCGCACAGGCGGTGATCCCGCCCTCCGCTCCGCAAGCTCCTCAGCCGAAGGTCTTCGATGTGGTCATCGTCGGCGGCGGGAGCGCCGGGATTGCGACGGCCGCGAGCCTTCTGAAGCGCCGCCCGAGGCTTGCCATCGCCGTGATCGAACCAGCTCAGGATCATTTCTATCAGCCGGGCTGGACGTTGGTCGGCGCCGGAGTCTTCCGGCCCGAAGTCACCCGCCGGCCGATGGCCCAGGTCATGCCGCCCTCGGTCACCTGGCTGCGGAAAGCCGCCACCGGCTTCTCGCCCGAGACCAATGAGGTCGTACTCGAAGGGGGGGATGCTGTCCGTTATCGCGTATTGGTGGCCGCCCCCGGCATCAAGCTCGACTGGGATGCCATTCCCGGGCTTGTCGAGGCACTCGGCCGCAACAACGTCACCTCGAACTACCGCTTCGATCTCGCTCCCTACACACAGGAGATCGTGCGGAACTGGCGGGGCGGGCGGGCGCTCTTCACGCAGCCGCCGATGCCCATCAAATGTGCCGGCGCGCCGCAGAAGGCCTTGTACCTGTCCTGCGATCAGTGGCGGCAGGCCGGGACGCTAAGCAACACCAAGGTCGCCTTCCACAATGCCGGCGGCGTCCTCTTCGGTGTGCCCGACTACGTTCCTGCGCTCATGGACTACATCAAGCGTTACGATGTCGATCTGCGCTTCCAGTCGCGGCTCGTCGCGGTCGACGGTGCCGCGCGCGTCGCGACCTTCGAACGCCGTGCGACCGACGGCAGCATGGCACATGTTCATGAAGAATTTGACATGCTGCACGCGGTGCCGCCGCAGACCGCGCCCGATTTCGTGCGCAACAGTCCACTTGCCGGCGTGAGCGGTTACGTCGACGTTGATCAGGATACCTTGCGGCACACCCGCTACCCGAATGTCTTCGGCCTCGGTGACGGTTGTTCGACTTCCAATGCCAAGACCGCAGCTGCGGCGCGCGTGCAGGCACCCGTTGTGGCGCTGAACGTTCTTTCCGCACTCGACGGCAAACCGCCCGTCGCCGTCTATGACGGCTACGGCTCCTGCCCATTGACTGTGGAGCGCGGCCGCATCGTGCTCGCGGAATTCGGCTATGGCGGCAAATTGCATCCGACTTTCCCGAAATTCATTCTGGACGGCACGAAGCCGAGCCGACTCGCCTGGTTTCTCAAGGACCGCATGCTGCCCTGGATTTATTGGCAGGGCATGCTGAAGGGGCGCGAGTGGCTGGCCGCCCCGCGTCCGATCTCGATCCGGGGCTGAGGCAAGCGAGGGTACCATGGATCTGCTTCATGGAGTGGTTGCCGTTCTCTGCGGCGGGCTCGTCGGCTTCACGCTCGGGCTCATCGGCGGTGGCGGCTCGATCATGGCGACGCCGCTGCTTCTCTATGTCGTGGGATTGCCGCCCCATGTCGCCATCGGCACCGGCGCGCTTGCCGTCTCGGCCAATGCCTTCGGCAACTTTGGCGGCTATGCGCGGCAGGGAATCGTGCGCTGGCAATGCGCCATCCTCTTTTCCATCGTCGGCGTCCTCGGCGCTGCCTTGGGCTCGGTGCTCGGCAAGCAGGTCGACGGCAAACAGCTCATCTTCCTCTTCGCGATCCTGATGGTGGTGGTCGGTATCCTCATGCTGCGTCGGAAGGAACGACCGACGAGCAGTGCGGAGGGGAGCGACAGTGGCCGGCTCTGCCGGCTCTGGCAGCCGGCCTCCCGCAATCAATGGCCGCTGCTCGGCATGGCGCTCGCCGTCGGCATCCTCTCAGGATTCTTCGGCATCGGCGGCGGGTTTCTCATCGTGCCGGGCCTGCTCTTCGCGACCGGCATGCCGATGATCTGTGCCATAGGCTCGTCACTGCTCGCGGTCGGTGCCTTCGGCCTGACCACCGCGATCAGTTACGGGGCGTCGGGCCTCGTCGACTGGATTGTTGCTCTCGAATATATCGCGGGCGGCTTCGCAGGAGGGATGCTCGGCATGGCTTTGACGAAGAGCCTTGCCGGCCGCAAATCCGCCCTCAACCGGGTCTTCGCCGGCTTCGTCTTCGTCGTGGCCGCCTACATGCTCTACCGCAACGCGGCGGTCGTGCATCTCTGAGGACGTGTCACACTGGCGGCGCGAGGGAGAGGCGCCAGGTTTCGCCCATCAGCGGCGTGCCGAAAGTATCGTGCATCGCGGTTTCGCTGATGGTGAAGCCGTGGCTTGCGTAGATGCGCCGTGCGGTCTCCAGGATCGTATGGGTCCAAAGCACGATCTCGCGATAGCCCGCCGCACGGGCGAATTCGAGACAGGTGGCGACGAGGGCATGACCGATTCCGAGACCCTGAGCAAAGGGTTCGACATAGAGGAGGCGCAGGCGGCAGACGTTATCTCCCTCGTCGGTCAGCATGACCGAGCCCGCCATCATCCCCTCGACCTCGGCGATCCAGCACTGCTCGCGCCCTGGTTTGAAGTCGCGCAAGAAATCGGTCGTGACCTGCCCGATCACCACCTCGATCTGCTCGCTCCAACCATAGGTCTCGCGATAGAGAATGGACTGGCGCGCGGCGATCAGCCCCATGTCGCCGGCCCGGACGCTACGCAGGGTGAAACCGCGCTCGCCGGCGCCTGGATCAAGCAGGCTCTGGGTGATGGTCAAGGCCGAGACGAGCTGGTTCCGCTCGGGGAGGCTGAGTCGCTGCAGAATTCCTTCCACCACCTTGTTCTGCCGCTGGTCGAGTTCGGCGAAGGCGGCCTGCCCCGCGACGGTCAGCGTGATCGGCCGGCGCCGGGCATCCTGTTCTCCACGCTGACGCGCGATCCATCCCCGCGTCTCGAAGCGACGCAGCACGCGGCTCACGAAACCCGCGTCCATCTTCAGGGCAAGTTGCAGATCAGCCGCCAGCGGCCGGGTGCGATTGGCGATCTCGTAGAGCAGCCGGGCTTCGGCGATCGTCATCTCCATGCCCGCGAAATGCGGATCGAGGGCGCCCACAAACTGGGTGAAGAAGCGGCTGAACCGGCGGAACTGACTGATGGCGGAACTCATGCGCGACGATGCGCCGGAAAAGTTGCCTCCGTCAAGTAAATTCATGGGGCGTAAAATCCATCGAGGATACAGAGAGGGACGGCTACGAGGCTGCCGAGCGCCGCCGCCGCGATGAGGAGGAAGCAGGCGCCGCGCAGGACCGTCGCGTGCCGTGTCGCGATTCCCCCCGGGCAGAGCAGCACCAGCGCCGGCAACAGCGGCAGAAAATAGCGACCACTTGGGCCCTGAACCCGCGTTTCCCCGACCCTCGTCCAGGTCAGATACTGAGAAATGTAGATCGCAACGACGGCTATTGCGAGGGCAAACAGAACGGCGATGGCATCAGGAGCGCGCAGCCGCGCGGGCGGCGGTGCCGGATGCAGCCGATCAAGCGCGAAGCCGGCAGCGAGCGCGAGCGCCCAAAGCGCATAGACCCAGCCGGGAAGGCGGAGCGACAGGAAGCCGAGCACGCCGATGAACTGGAGCAGAAGGGCGTGGTCCGGCAGGATCGACTGTAGCGTGAGCGTGACGATGCGGCTCGGCGCGGCCAGCAGGACTTGAAGTTGCGCCAGCGGATCTGGCGAGAAAAAGATGCGGCTGCCAGGGCCCGGCCAGAGCGGGCCGGCATGATAGGGCGGCAGAGGCGGCCAGGGCACGCTGATGTGCCACATCGCGAAGCCGGTCCAGGCGAGTGCGGGCAGTGCGACCAGAGTGGCCAGGGCCGTGCGCAGAAGGCAGGCGCGCCGTATCTCGATCGGCAGGACCGGCAGCAGCAGCAGGCTCGCATAGGGCAGCTTGGCGAGGGCTGTGAAGCCGAGCAGCAGAAGCGCGAGCAGCCAGGGCGTGGGCACCGGACGGGCAGCGGTGCCGCGCCAGGGGGCAGGGCCATCCGCGCGGGTCAGCAGGGCGAGCGCCAGCACCGTGCTCGCGATCAGCAGGCCGTCCTGGTTCAGCGAGGCGGCGAGCGAGACCTCCATCGGCAGCGCCAGCGTGCAAAGCAGCAGCCCGTGGCCGCTGCGCGCGGTACGCAGCGCCGCGAAACCGAGCAGCGCGTAAGTGAAGAGATTGATCATCCTTCCCGCCAGCACAGCGGCGGACGGGCCGCCTTGCAGGAGTTCAATCACACGCATCGCGATGGCGGACGGCAGGTAGAAGATCGGCAGATAGAGGGCGAGCGGGGTGATCTCGGCAAAGCTTCGCTGTCCGCGCCATTGCGCGGCGCGAGCGGCGCGCAACCTCGCGGGCGTCACCCATTGGCCGGGGCCGGTGACGGCCATGGCGTCGAGCAGGCCGGGATCGGCCTCTACCCCTGCCGCCGCCGCCACGCGTCCGTTCGGCAGCCGGATCGTTGCGCGATGCCCGGCGATCTCGCCATGGCCGAGGCTTTCGGCGCGCAGTGCATGGGCAGCTTCGTCCGCGACGCCACCCGGTGGAGTCACGAGCGCAAGGATGATGCCGAGCGGCAGCACGAGGCACAGAAAGATGAGGAGCGAGATGCGTCGCGCGGATTTTACGGACGCGGCGCCGATCCGGACGACCGGGCGGGGCGTGGGGTGCGCGGCCTCCGGCGGGAAGAAGTGCCGCTCGGGGTCGTTCCAGGCATCCCAGGCGCGGTCCGTTCTCATGCTGCCATGCCGCCGGCAGGGCCGGCGCCGGTCTGCGCCACCGGGTCTCCGGGAATGAGGTATCCGCCGCCGGCATCGAAGAGTGGTGAGCGCCGGAGGCCGAGGCGGGATAGGCGGAAGGTGAGGGACGTGCGCAGCACGCCGAGGCCGTAGATCACACTGCGCCGGAAATTGATGCTGGACGCTTCGGCGAAATAGCGCGTGGGGCAGGAGATTTCCCCGAGGCGGAAACCGTACCGCACGGCGAGCGTCAGCATCTCGTTGTCAAAGACGAAGTCGTCCGAGCAGCGCAGCAGAGGCAGGCTTCCGAGCACCTCGCGGCTCCACGCCCGATAGCCCGTATGGTATTCGGAAAGGCGCTGCCCCAGCAGCAGGTTTTGCACGGCGGTCAGGCCGCGATTGGCCCAGTACTTGTAGCCCGGCATGCCGCCTGCCCGGGCTTGGCCACCAAGGATTCGCGAGCCGAGCACGACGTCATAATGACCGGAGGCGATCATCGAGGCCATCGCGGTCACAAGGCGCGGCGAATACTGATAGTCGGGATGGAGCATGACGACGATGTCGGCGCCGCGACCCAAGGCGGCGGCGTAACAGGTCTTCTGATTGGCACCATAGCCCCGGTTACGATCATGCCGGATCGTGTGCAGGGCGAGATTGCGGGCAAGGGAGACGGTGCCGTCCTTGCTCGCGTCATCGGTCAGGATGACATCGTCGACGATATGGCGGGGAATTTCCGCGATCGTGCGGGCCAGGGTGCGTTCCGCATTGTAGGCAGGCAGGACGACGGCGACGCGTTTTCCGAGAAGCATGAAACCTTCCGTCCATCAGTGGGCGCGCAGAGGCTATACCGTGGGAAAATTTCCCACGCAAGAACTGTGGGACACTTTCCCACAGACAGCCGGACGTGTTACCTTTCGTTTCGACCGATGAACCCGCATGCCCTCCCCACCGAAGCGATCCTGAATGCTGCCGCTCATTTGCTGCGGCCGCTCGTGCGTTTGTTGCTACGGGTCGGCATCACCTTCCCCCTCCTGGCGGATCGGCTGCGCCTGCTTTTCGTGGAAGTGGCGGCCGCGAGCCTCGCCGAAAAAGCGCGGACGGACAGCCGCATCAGCCTGGCGACGGGCATTCACCGCAAAGAGATCCGCCGCCTGCGCGAGGCAGGGCAGGGGGCGCCGGTGCCCGCGCTCGTGGAACCCTCGGCGGTTACCCTGACCAGCGCCATTCTCTCCCGCTGGCTTGGGACGCTCGGCGAATCGCCGATCGAGGGAGAGGTGCCGAGCCTGCCGCGCGTGGCTGCCGAAGGCCCGTCTTTCGAGACGCTCGTGCGGTCGGTTACCAAGGACGTGCGGCCGCGCGCGGTGCTGGATGACTGGCTGGCCCAGGGCATCGTCGCGCTGGATGCGGAGGATCGCGTGCGTCTCAATACCTTCGCCTTCGTGCCCCTGCCGGGAGCGGAGGCGCAACTGTTCTATTTCGGCCGCAACTTGCACGATCATCTGGCGGCGGCCTCGGCCAATGTTCTGGCCGCCGAGGCGGCGCCCTTCCCGGATCTCAGTCTGCATTACGACCGGCTGAGCGCACCCGCCGCGGCGGCGCTGGAAGCTGCGGCCCGGGCCGGGGCGGCGCGGTTGCTGCGCGATCTCAACCGGCGCGCCGCCGCAATCGCCGCCGAGGATGACGCGCCTGGCGAGAAGGCCCTGACCCGCCGGGTTAACCTCGGCGTCTACCTCTATGTTGCGGACGACGTGGAGAAGGGGCCGGAGGCATGAGGCTGTCGCGGCTCGCCTCCCTTTCCCTGCTCGCGGCAGTGCTGCCCGCCAGCTGCGCGCCTGTGATGCGTCCGCCTGCGGACAGTGGCGGGGCGAGGACCGTCGTCGTGCCGCCCGACTGGCTGCACGGGCCCGGGTCCGGGCAGACCTGCCGCGCGACGCCGGATGGTCGGCCGATCGAGCTCGCAGAGCGCGGCGTTGGCGGCACCGGGCCCCTGCAGCCGACCGCACCCAAGCCACAGCCGGGCAAATCGGACCCCACCGGCGTTGCCGCCATCATCACTGGCTTCGGCAGTGTCTGTCTCGCCGGGCTGGAAGTCAGCCTCGCCCCCGATGTTTCCGTCTCGGTCGACGGTGCGCCCGCTGCCGAGGGCAGTCTGCGGGCCGGCCAGCGTGCGGCGCTGACGGCACGTTGGGAAGACGGGCGGCCCGTCACTGGGGCGATCGCGGTCCGCCACGAGGTGGTGGGGCCCATCGATTCCCTGGGCTCAGACGGGCGCCTGACCGTAGCGGGGCAGCCCGTGCGGGTGGTCGCCGGTGATTGGCGTGCGGCGAAGCTTGCGCTCGGTGCCTGGATTTCCGTCAGCGGCCTGCACGCGCCGAATGGCGTCATCCTGGCGAGCCGGATCGACCCCGCACCCGCGGGCGGCGTGCTGCTGCGCGGTCGGCTCTCCGGCGGCCCTGGGAACTGGCACATGGGCGACCTTGCGATCGACCTGCCGGGTGATCCGGTCGCGGCGACCGGCGCCGTTGTGGTGCGCGGCCGGCTTCAGCACGGACGTCTGCAGGTTGCCTTCTGGCAGCCGGACTTGCTGGAGACGAATCCTGCCGGCTACTTCGGCCCTGCGGTGCATCGCTATGCGATCCAAGCGCTGGTGGCGCCGGATGGCCACGCGCTGGCGAGCTACGATTTCAAGGTGCCGCTGCCGCGCGACGTGCCCCTGCCTAGTTCGGTCGTACCCGCCCTGATCGGCTTCGAGCGGACGGGGATTGAGGGCATGGCCGCGACCTCGATCAGTCCTGAAGGCGGAGCCGGGGTTGGCTTCGAGACCCATGCTGACCCGGGAATGGGCCCGCCCATGCGAGGGGAGGATGGCACCGCGCATGGGCCTGCCGCGCCCGGTCTTGGCATGGGTGCCGGCGCGGGTCCTGGGTCCGGCAGATCCGGTGGCGACACCGGCCACGCTGGCCACGGTCCGCCCTGAAGGCCGGGAATGATATCGGCGCCAGAGATCGGGCAGGCTCGCCGACGATACTGACGCTCTCGAATAGTTGAGTGATCGCCTGGGGCGATCACGGCGCGTCTGTCGCCTCCGACGGGCCCCGCACAGGGGCTGCACGCGGTCTCGTGAATGGAAAATGGCTTTTTGCGGGCAACATCACGGGCACGGACCCTTGGATGGGCATCCAATCCCTCGTGCGGAGAAAAGCCATGGCCCTGAATGTCAGCGACTACATTTGGAATCGCCTCGGAGAATGGGGTCTCAAGCGGGTCTATGGCTATCCGGGCGATGGCGTCGGCGGGCTCGACGTCGCACTCGAAAAGGCCAAGGACCGGATGCAATACGTTCAGGTGCGGCACGAGGAGATGGCGGCCTTCATGGCCTCCGCCCACGCCAAGTTCACCGGCCAGGTTGGTCTCTGCTACGCGACCTCGGGCCCCGGGGCGATCCACCTTCTCAACGGCCTTTATGATGCGAAGATGGATCATGTGCCGGTCGTCGCCATCGTCGGCCAGCAGGCGCGCAGTGCCATCGGCGCCAGCTACCAGCAAGAGGTTGATCTTCAGACCCTGTTCAAGGATGTGGCTGGCGACTACGTCGTGACCTGTAGCGTGCCCGCCCAGGTGCGCCACGCGATCGACCGCGCCGTACGCATCGCAAGCGCGCGTCGTGTGGTCACTTGCGTGATCCTGCCGAACGATCTGCAGCTGATGCCCTATGAAGAGCCGCCCATGGCGCATGGCGCGACCCATACTGGCGTGGGCTATGCCGGACCGGCCAAGCTGCCGGACGATGCCTCGCTGAAGCAGGCGGCCGAGATTCTCAATTCCGGCAAGAAGGTCGCCATGTTGGTAGGCGCCGGCGCGCTGGAGGCGACCGACGAGGTGATTGCGATTGCCGACAAGCTTCAGGCGGGCTGCGCCAAGGCGCTGCTCGGCAAGGCGGCGCTGCCGGATGATCTGCCCTGGGTTACGGGCTCGCTCGGCCTGCTCGGCACCAAGCCTTCCTGGGATCTGATGAAGGAATGCGACACTTTCCTGATGGTGGGCTCTTCCTTCCCGTATAGCGAGTTCTTGCCTAAACCCGGCCAGGCGCGCGGCGTGCAGATCGATATCGACGCCGGTGCGCTCAGTCTCCGCTATCCCATGGAATTCAGCATGGTGGGTGACACCGCAACCACGCTGCGCGCGTTGTTGCCCTACCTGCAGCAAAAGACCGGCACGGGCTGGCGGAAGAAGATCGAGGGCGAAGTCCAGACCTGGTGGAAGACGCTGGAGGAGCGGGCCATGCAGGGGGCTGAGCCGCTCAACCCGCAGCGCGTCTTCTGGGAGCTGTCTCCCCGCCTGCCGGAACGTGCGATCATCACCGCCGACAGTGGATCGGTCGCGAACTGGTATGCGCGCGATCTCAAGATGCGGCGCGGCATGAAGGCCTCGCTCTCCGGCGGTCTCGCCTCGCTGGGTGCCGGCACGCCTTACGCGGTCGCTGCCAAAATGGCCTATCCGGACCGCACCGTGATCGCCTGCATGGGCGACGGCGCCATGCAGATGAACGGCCTCAACGTCATGATCACGATCAGCAAATACTGGCAGCAATGGTCTAATCCCCGGCTGATCGTGCTTGTGCTCAACAATCGCGATCTCAACCAGGTGACCTGGGAGGAGCGGGTGCAGATGGGCGCCGGAAAGACCGAGAGCACGCAAAGCATCCCGGATTTTCCCTATCACAAATATGCGGAGCTTCTCGGCCTCAAGGGCATTTTCGTCGACCATCCCGATCGTGTCGGCGCGGCGTGGGACGAGGCGCTTTCCGCGGATTGCCCGGTCATCCTCGAAGCCTATACCGACCCCAACGTGCCGCCGCTGCCGCCGCACATCACGCTCAAGGATGCGCGCAACTTCATGGGCTCCCTGCTGACCGAGCCTGAGCGGGAAAGCGTCATCGTCAACAGTGCCAAGGAAATGCTCGCGGGCGTGCTGCCGGGCCGCCGGGGCTGACCCATGCTGAAGGACACAGCGATAACGGGCCTCACGGCCCGTGCCTATACGGTGCCGACTGACCAGCCGGAGGCGGACGGCACGCTGTCCTGGAACAGCACGACGATGATCGTTGTGGAGCTTTCCGCAGGCGGCCAGAGCGGGATTGGCTATACTTATGCCGATCCCGCTGCCGCGACGCTCATCAACGGCAAACTCGGCCCGCTGGTTACCGGCGGGGACGCGATGGATATCCGCGGACACTGGATGCGGCTGCGCGGTGCGGTACGCAATCTCGGCCGATCGGGTCTTGCATCGTCGGCAATCGCCGCAATTGACACGGCATTGTGGGATCTGAAGGCGCGCCTCCTCGATCTTCCGCTCGCCTCGCTGCTCGGTCAGGCGCGCAGTCAGGTGGAAATCTACGGCAGCGGCGGCTTCACCTCCTACGACAATCGCACCCTCGCGGACCAGCTCGCGGGATGGGTGGAGCGCGATGGTTGCCGTGCTGTCAAAATGAAGATTGGGTCGGAACCCGAACGGGACCCGGCCCGCGTCGCTGCCGCACGGCACGCGATCGGTGATGCGGCTCAGCTTTTCGTCGATGCCAACGGCGCCTTTTCGCCCCGCACGGCGCTGCATTACACGCATCTTTTCGCCGACATGGCGGATATTCGTTGGATGGAGGAGCCGGTCTCCTCGGACGATCTCGCCGGACTGGTCGCCGTGCGCCGTGCCGCCCCCTCCCGCGTCGACATTGCAGCCGGTGAATACGTCTATACAGAGGACGACGCGCGCCACATGCTGGCAGCCGAGGCTGTAGACGTGCAGCAGGCGGACATCACCCGCTGCGGCGGCCTGACCGGTTTTCTCGACATCGCCGCGCTGACCGCCGCACACCATCGCGATCTCTCGGCCCATTGCGCACCCGCGCTGCATCTGCACGCCG
>Ga0310811_10005672_pt1 | contig 15852 bp, 12 predicted proteins | sample YCmetagenome_FD_207642 | JGI IMG/M metagenome (GOLD analysis project Ga0310811, IMG submission 207642) | Soil microbial communities from experimental microcosm in Duke University, North Carolina, United States - YC | ecosystem: Engineered > Artificial ecosystem > Soil microcosm > Unclassified ...
CGCGGGCACGCGGGGCCTCGCGGCCGCCGGCGTCGGTGCGGTTGAGCAGGTCGGACAGCCAACCGTCGCGGCCGCCGTCCTGGCTCGCCGGGCTGACCGGCGGGGCATCGGTGCGGCGCGATGACGGGATGCCGAGATCCGGCGGCGGCAGCGTCGAGGCGCTGCCGGCATCGCGCATGCGCACGTCGTTGCGGCCGCCGGCGGTTGCCATCACCGGCTCCTCCTGGCGCTGCACGCTGGCGCGGCCCGTCGTCATGACGTCGAGGCCGCGGCCATGATGGGCGACGATCCGGTTGAGTTCGGCCAGCGCCTCGATCTGGTCGACGATCACCTTGCGCATCTGCGCGGTGTTGTCGGCGGCCTCCTGCGGCATTTCCAGCACGCCGCGGCGCAGTTCGTTGCGGGTGGCTTCGAGCTCGTGATGCATCTCGGAAGCCATCTGCTTCATCGCCTGCACCATGGCGCCGAACTTCTCGGTCGACTGCTTGAACATCGCATCCGTTTCCTGGGTGCTCTGCTGATACAGTTCGCTCATGGCCTCGTGGGTCTGGCGGCGTTCCTCTTCGGCCGCGGTCCTGACGGCCTCGAACTGGCGGCTGATGGCGGCGGATCCTGCACCGGCGGTTTCCGCGACGACGCGGGCGATGTCGCGGGCGCGTTCTTCGGCGGCAGCCAGCGATTCATCCAGCAGGCCGGTGAAGCGTGACAGCCGCTGGTCGAGATCGGTGGTGCGCAGATCGATGGTGGAGACCAGCGATTCAAGCTGCGATTTGCGTTCGCCGACGGAGGTCGTGGTGGAGCGGTTGGCCTGTTCGACCACCGCTGCGGCCTCGACCAGCGCCTTGCCATGGGTCTCGAACTGGCCCGACAGCGAGCCGAGATCCTCCAGCGCCTTGCCGGTCTTGCTGTTGAAGACGGTCAGCTGGTCTTCCAGCGTCTGGGTGGCGACGCCGTTGCGCGCGGTGACGTCGTTCATGGCGGACACGAAGTCGGCCACGCGGGTCACCAGCGCCCGTTCCAGCGAGTTGAGGTTGTCGTGGGCGCCGGTCAGGACTTCCTGCAGCAGGATGTTGCCTTCACGCAGCCGCTCGAACAGGGCAACCGTGTCGGTACGCAGGATCTTGCTGGTCTCCTGCATTTCGGTGACGGCCGCGATCGAAACCTGACGCGACTGGTCGATCGCCGAACGCGACGACGCCTCGAGATCCTTCAGCGACTTGGCAACGGCGCCGGTGGCGAGATCGCCGGCCGAGGTGATCGTGCGGGCGACATCCGAACCATGGGTCGCCATCGACTGCTGGAACGCCTGGCCCCTTGTTTCGATCGACTTCAGCGAGTCGGCGGTGACGCGATCGATCTCGGTCGTGAGCTGGGTGGTCTTGGCACCGAGCGCCTCAACCAGCGAGCCACGGCGAGAGTCCACGATCTGGGCCAGACGATCGGCCTGCTGCTGAACGTAGGTGACGATCTCGTCGGTCTTGCCGGTCATGGTCGAGCCGAAATTGCTGGTGGCCGTGAGCACCGAGCGTTCGATATCGGCCGAGGTCGACTTGATCTTGGAGCTGACTTCGTTCGATGCGGCGGTGAGGGCGCTTTGCGCGACCTGCGCCGTGGTCTGAATGCTGTCGGTGGTGTTGGCGGTAACCGAACTGAGCGAGCGTTCGATGTCGGCGGCGATCGCCTTGATCTGGCTCGCCGCATCGGCCGAGGTCGACGTCAGCGAAGTCTGCGCTTCGCGCGCGCTGCCGAGGATCGAGGCGGCGGTGTCGGCGCCGACCGCGCTCAGCGTACGCTCGACGTCGATCGCCAGCGACTTGACGTGGTTGACCGCGTCCGTGGAGGCGGTGACCAGCGTGCTCTGGGCTTCGCGGGCGCCCGTGGTGATCGACTCGGCGGTGGCATTGCCGGCCATCGACAGCGAGCGCTGCATGTCGGCTGCCAGCGACGTGACCTTGGTCGCAACGTCCGTGGATGTGTTGACGAGGGTGTTCTGGGCCTCGCGCGCGCCGGATGTGATGGCCTCGGCGGTGGCGCTGCCGGCCATCGACAGCGTACGTTCGACGTCGGCGGCGAGCGACTTTACGTGGCTTGCCGCATCCGCGGACGCGTTGATCAGGGTGTTCTGGGCCTCACGCGCACCTGCGGTAACCGCTTCGGCGGTGGCGGTACCGGCGATCGACAGCGAACGCTGCACATCGTCGGCGAGCGACTTGACCAGGTTGGTCGCCTCCGTGGAGGCGGAGATGAGCGTGCTCTGGGCCTCGCGGGCGCCGGCGGTGACGGCCTCGGCGGTGGCGGCGCCTGCGAGCGACAGCGAACGTTCGACGTCGGCGGCAAGCGACTTGACCTGGCTTGCCGCATCCGTGGACGCCGTGACCAGCGTGGTCTGGGCTTCGCGGGCGCCGAACAGGACCGATTCAGCGGTGGCGCTGCCTGCGGCCGAGAGCGTGCGTTCGATGTCGGCGGCGAGCGCCTTGATCTGGCTTGCGGCATCGGACGATGCCGAAACCAGCGAGGTCTGTGCCTCGCGGGCGCTGGCGAGGATCGAGTTCGCAGCACCGGTGCCGACGGTGGTCAGCGAGGCCTCGACCTCGGACGACGTCAGTTTGAGCTGGGCGCCGACATCGGACGAAACCGTGAGGATCGCCTGCTGCGCGCTGCGCGCGCCGGTCTGGATGGTCTCGGAGGTGTTGACGACGAGATTGGTGAGCGAGCGTTCCGCGTCCTCGACATGCGACCGGATGCCCGAGGACAACAGTTCGGCGCGCGCCATCAGGTCGTCGCTGGCCTGGCGGCCGCTGCTTTCGATACGGCCGGCCACGGCTTCGACGCGCGAGCCGAGCAGATCCTCGAATTGCGCGACCCGCATGTCGATATCGGAGGCGATGGCGCCGACCCGGGTTTCGATACCCTGGTGGATATCCTGGAACCGCGCCTGGATGCTGTCGGTGAGGTGGGCGCTGCGGCCGTCGATGGTTTCGGTGACGTTGGAAATGCGATGGTCGACCGCGGCGATCGCCTGCGCGGTGCCGTCGGTCAGCGTCGAGGTCAGGAGGCCAAGCCGCGAGTCGATCGAGGAGATCGCCTGCGCCGCGCCTTCGGTCAGCGAAGTCGCCAGCGTGCCGAGGCGGCCCTCGATGGTTTCGGTGACGGACCTGGCGCGGGTGTCAAAGGTCTGCTCCAGCGATTTGAGGTGAGCGCCGATGGTGTCGGTGACGGACATTGCGCGGGTGTCGAAGGTCTGTTCCAGCGTTTTGAGGCGACCGCCGATGGTGTCGGTGACGGACGCTGCGCGGGTATCGAAGGTCTGTTCCAGCGATTTCAGGCGGCCGTCGATGGTGGCGTCGAACGACTTGATCTTGTTGTCGAGCGAGCTGTCGAGATGGCTGACGCGGGTTCCGAGCGTGGTTTCGAACTGCAGCAGGCGTTGATCGAGCGAGGCGGTGATCTCGCCGCCGTTCGAGGTCAGGCGGGTGTCGAAGGTGTCGACGTAGTTCTTCAGGCTGTCGGCGATGTTCTGCGTCCGCTCGCCCATGCGCTCGACGATCTCGCCACCGAAGGTTTTGACGGTGCGGTCGAATTCCGAGATGTGGCGGGTGATCAGGGCACCGAGCGTGCCGGAGTCGCGGGCGAATTTCTCCACCAGTTCGCCGCCCTGGTTCTTCACCAGTTCGTCGAACGCGCTCATCTGCAGCGAGAGGCTGTCATGCGCGGTTTCGGTCTGGCTGACGACCCTGGCGACCAGCGAGTTCACGGTGACGTCAAGCGCCTCGCTGGCCTTGTCGCCGGAGGTCATGATGTGGGTGGCGAGGCGGTTGCCGGCGTCGTCGATCTTGCTGACGAGATCGCCGCTGCGCAGCTCGAGCTCGAGCAGCAGCGAGTCCGAGGAATTCTTCAGCGAGTCGTGAACCTGTTCGGTGCGGTCGGAAATGCCGTCGACGATGGTCGACGAACGCTGTTCGAATTCGTTGGTGATGCGGTCGATGCGTTCGTTCAGCATTTCGTGGACGCGATCGGCGAGGTCGACGAACTCGTCATGGACGTGGCCGGTCTTGAAGTTGAGGCTGGTGGTCAGCCGCTCGGAGGCGTCGAGCACGGCGCGGGTGGTCTCGGCGCTGGCTTCCTCGAGACGGTCGAGCAGATCGCCGCCGCGTTCGCCGAGCGCCAGGATCATGTTGTCGCCGGCATGGCTGAGCGCGGTGGTGATGTGGCTGCCGCGTTCTTCCAGCGCGCCGGTGATGCTTTTTGCGACTTCGTCGACGCGCGAGGCGATCGCGTCCGAGATCAGCGCGATATCGTGGCGCAGGTCGATCTGCACGCCGGAGATGGCGCTGCGGACCTGCTCGGCCTGGCCGACCAGATTGTCGCGCTGATGGGCGATGTCCTGCAGCAGCGCGCGGATGCGCACTTCGTTGTCGCTGTAGGCGCGCTCCAGCGCCGCGACTTCGTTGGCCACCAGGGTTTCGAGTTCGCCGGCGCGCGCGATCGCGCGTTCGACGCCGTCGCCCATCGCCGCGACCTCGCGGCGGATTGCTTGGCCGACCGTTACCATCGAGTCGGAGGCCGCACCTTCGGGTTCGGAGAAGCGGATCGCGACCTGCGCCATCGATTGCGCGATCATCCGCATTTCCTGGCCGCGCCAGGCGAGGCTGGCGAGGAAATAGAACAACAGCACCGGCGCAAAGAACAGCGCCGCAAGGCCGCCGAGCACCAGCACGCCGCCGCTCTGTCCCATCGCGGCCTGCAGCGAGGGCAGGAAGCCGACGGTCAGCAGGCCGCAGCCGACCAGCCAGACGCCGGCAAAGACGGTGGCAAACGTGTAGACGCCGCGGGCCGGACGGCCCTTCTGGATTGCCTGGAGAATTTGTCCAATGGTTTCACGATCGTCATTGGCGGCGCGGCGCGGCGCGCGCGGCTCGTCGATCGCATCGAAGACCTGCCGCTCCGCGCTTGGGCGCGTGTCGAATGGCGTTTCGGAGTAGGCAGGCGCGGCGGATGGAATGGCCGGCGCACCCTCGTTGGCGCTCGAATTCCGGGAGGTATCGACCGTGGTGTCGCTGATGTTGAGCGCCTCCTGAATGGCGGAGAGCGCGACTTCGGTGGGATCTTTGACCTTCTTGGGATTGTTCGCCATGTTCAGTCTTATCCCTCTTACTTTTTACGCACCCGGCCGTTCTTGCAAACGTCCCCGCAAGCCCGAAACCGGAGTCTTTTCCCCGCGCGGAACGCAAGCGCGCCCGTCGGCGGCTTGTCCGCTACATCCGCAAACATCCTATTGGCTGAGCGATGCGAATGAAATGGTTTGGATTAAGACATTCTTAATCATCGTTAACAGCTTTGTGGCATAAGGCCTTAAGAGTACTCAAAATTCCCGCGGGAGTTGGCCGATTGGGGCAACTCGTCGTCAAAAACAAGGCAAAGTTGCGGCAAAACGGTCGAACGTTTCGTTAACCAGTCTCGTGATTGGCTGACCAAAATGGCGCTGTCCGGAGCCCTCCGGCAGGGGAATTGGGTTAGGCCGTGCCGCTTCATCTTGAACGGATAGAATGGATGCCATCGCCGCCGCTCGCTCCCGATGACGGCCCGATCGATTTCGAACACCTCAAACGCATGACGCTTGGCGATGCCGGCCTCGAGCAAGAGGTACTGGCGATGTTCGCGGCGCAGTCGGCCAAGCTGATCGGCACGCTTGCCACTTTGCCCGCAGAAGCGCCCGCGCTGGCGCATACGCTGAAAGGCTCGGCCCGCGCGATCGGCGCCTTCGGTGTCGCCGATGCCGCCACCCGTCTGGAGGCGGCGCTCGCTGGCGGCGCCGATCCCTCCGGCCCGCTTGCCGAGCTCGGCGACGCGGTGGTTTGGGCGCGGTCGGCGATCGAGGCGGTCTTGCGGCGTTCCTGAGCGCGAAGCCGCCAAAAGCCCCGCCAAAACGCCCCCTCAGGTTTTCGCCCCGACCGCTGGCGCTGTGTGGATCGACCCGTTATAGGACTGCCGGGGACCTCCATCCGCATTCCGGCAGCACGAGCGATCATGGCCAAAATTCACTTTGTCGACCATTCCGGCGAAAAACGAACCATTGAAGTCGAAAACGGTGCGACGGTGATGGAAGCCGCGATCCGCAACGCCGTCCCGGGCATCGAGGCGGAATGCGGCGGCGCCTGCGCGTGCGCGACCTGCCATGTCTATGTCGATGAAGCCTGGCGCGAGAAGGTAGGTTCTCCGACGCCGATGGAAGAAGACATGCTGGATTTCGGTTTCGACGTACGGCCGAACTCGCGCCTGTCGTGCCAGATCAAGGTTTCCGACGAACTCGACGGCCTCGTGGTGTCGACGCCGGAGCGGCAGGCTTAACGCGAGGGCGTTGCTTCAGCGCGATCCGGCGCATGCTTGCCTGCGGCGCGCATTATGCGCCCTCGTATCCGCGGCGAATCCAGGGTCGAAACTTCGCCTTGATCTCCGGCGTCAACACCTTCGGCTTGCGCGTGGCTTCGTCGATCAGCACCGAATACGATTGCGCCGAGGCGACGCACTTGCCTTGCGAAAATACCACCTGGTCGAAGGTGACGGAGGTGCGGCCGAATTTCACCAGCCCAAGCCCCATCTCGATCGTGCCGGGCCAGCGCAGCTCGGCGCGGAAATGCATGTCGAGCCGGACCATGATCCAGGTGACGCCTTCCGGCATCAGCCCGTAGCTTCTGTCCTTCATCAGCGTGACGCGGCCGGTTTCGAAATAGGTCGCATAGACCGCGTTGTTGACGTGCTGATTGGGATCGAGGTCGGCGAAGCGCACATTGTCGGTCAACCGGTAGGGGAAATCCTCCAGGCGCGGCGTTGAATCGAGGCGGGCAGGGGCATTCACGGGGCGGTCTCCGGAAATCGCGCTCCGTTACAGCGCAGTTATCCTGCTCCGGCAAGGGGTTGAGGCGCACACCCGCCGCCATATTATGGCTTTCCTGTTCCACCGCCGTTGGCTATAGCGTTTTCAAGCGAAGTGGATGCCGGTTCGCGTGAAGAAAACGCGTCAAAACAAAAAGATAGAGCCGCGTTCCGATTCCATCGGAACGGAAAAGGCTCTAGACAGGCGCTGCCCAGAAGCACTGCCCCGGCGACCGGCGCAGTCCAACCGAAAAGAAGCTTTGAGATGAGCGAAGCGATCAAAACCGATGTGCTGATTATTGGCGCGGGTCCCTGCGGACTGTTCGCCGTGTTCGAACTGGGCCTGCTGGACATGAAGACGCATCTGGTCGACATCCTCGACAAGATCGGCGGCCAATGCGCCGAGCTCTATCCGGAAAAGCCGATCTACGACATCCCGGGCATTCCCTTCGTCACCGGCCAGGGTCTCACCGAAGCGCTGCTGGAGCAGATCAAGCCGTTCCACCCGACCTTCCATCTCAACGAGATGGTGGAGACGATCGAGAAGATCGGCGATCCCGGCTTTCGCGTCACCACCGATGCCGGCCAGGTATTCGAATGCAAGGTGGTGGTGATCTCGGCGGGCGGCGGCTCGTTCCAGCCGAAGCGTCCGCCGGTGCCGGGCATCGAAGCCTATGAAGGCACCTCGGTGTTCTATGCGGTGCGCAAGATGGAGCAGTTCCGCGACAAGAACATCCTGATCGTCGGCGGCGGCGATTCCGCGCTCGACTGGACGCTCAATCTGCACCCGATCGCGAGGCGCGTGACGCTGCTGCACCGGCGCGACGATTTCCGCGCCGCTCCCCACAGCGTCGAGCAGATGCGCGCGCTGGTGGCGTCGGGAAAAATGGACTTGAAGATCGGTCAGGTCACCTCGCTGGAAGGCGAAGGCGGAAAACTCTCCGGCGCGGTGATGAAGGGCAACGACAACGCGGTCTCCAGGGTCGAGTGCGACACCATGCTGCCGTTCTTCGGGCTGACCATGAAGCTCGGGCCGGTGGCGAACTGGGGCGTCGCGCTCGAGAACAATCTGGTGCCGGTCGAGACCGCCGCCTTCGAGACCAACATATCAGGCATCTTTGCGATCGGCGACATCAACACCTATCCCGGCAAGCTGAAGCTGATCCTGAGCGGTTTCCACGAGGGCGCCCTGATGGCGCAGAAGGCGCACCGCTACGTCTATCCGGACAAGCGGCTGGTGTTCCAGTACACGACCTCCTCGTCGAGCCTGCAGAAGAAGCTCGGAGTCAACTGATTCCAACCAATATATGACAGGACGGTCGCGGCGCGCCCGCGATCGCCGTTTGCGGCTACTGGAACCGTCCGCGAAATGGCCTTAGTCTGCGGCCATTCATTTTGTGGATTAGTCAGGTGACGATGATGCGAAATGCGCTTTCCGGACTTCGACGGCTGCTGCCGATCGCGATCGGGCTGCTGCTGTCGGCAACGCTTGCCGCGCAGGCCCAGGAGCCGTCGGCCGCGGGGCTGTGGCAGAAGACCGAAAAGGGCCAGCCGGTCGGATGGTTTCTGGTGGTCGATCACGACGGCATCTTCGAAGGCGCGTTCGCCAGGCTTTTTCCGGAGCCCGGTGACGCGCCAAATCCGGTCTGTGCAAAATGCACCGACGATCGCAAGGATGCGCCGTGGCTCGGGCTCTCCTTCATCCGCGACATGAAGCGCGACGGATTGAAATACGAGAACGGCAACGTGCTCGATCCGCGCGACGGCAAGATCTACAAGGCCAAAATGACGCTGAGCGCCGACGGCCAGACGCTGACCATGCGCGGCTATCTCGGCATCTCGCTGTTCGGCAAGGACGAAGTCTGGACGCGCCTGCCGGACACGGCGATGGCGCAGGTCGATCCCGTCGTCATCGCGAAATACCTGCCGGCGCAGGCCGCGCCGGCGCAGGTCGCGCCGGTAAAGCCGCCCGCCCCAAAGGCTCCGGTGGCCGCAAAGAAGACCACCGCGCCGGCGCCGGCACCGGCGCGCTGATTTAGTGCTTTCCATGGACCGCACCGGCGGGCGGTACGGACCCTTTCCGTCCCGCCGGACGGTTAATGGTCGCATCAGGTTTTTGGAGCGGCCCCTTTTGAATCGCCTTTGGGCTCCACTGAAAAAACCGCCAGTCCGACCAGGAAAATTCCCACGGCCATCAGGATCGGCCCGGTGACGAGGAATGCCCATAGTCCGCACAGATTGCCCGATGTCGGAGAACTGCACGCGAGGTCGAGCCCAAAATACAGACCGAGGCAGCCGGTAACGCCGGCGCAAACGATCAACGCCAGGACAAACACGATGACCGGAACGCGCCGCTCCGGTTCAACACGCTCGCGATGATGAACGTAAAAAACGATCGCGGACACAAGTGCGATCAATGGCGATGTCAGCCCGACGACCATAAACACCGGAAACAAGTTGACTAACGTGCCCATTTGTCGCTCATGAGGTGTTGTCCTTCCCGTACTTCCAACGCGTCCATAATATCAGTCATGTTGCAAAGCCGTAAGCCTGCCGGTTGGCGGTCCTTCTAATCGCCACCTCGCTTGCCTTGCTTCCCCGAAAATCTCCACGCCCCTGGAAGGCCAAACGGCCCGCCAGGCATCGACGGGCCGCTCGAATATCGCAAGTTTGCTTCGTGCTCAGAACAGGCCCGGCAACAACATCGCGACCCGCTCGCGGTACTTTCGGTATTCGTCGCCGAAGAATGCGACCAGGTCGCGCTCTTCCAGCCAGATGCCGACGAAGATGTAGGCCGTCGTCACCGATGCAAACAGCAAATGTCCGACCGTCATCAACGGCGTCGACCAGAAGGCGATGATAAAGCCGAGATAGATCGGATGACGGATCAGGCGATACAGCCCCGGGGTCCTGAATTTGACGGGCGCAACCATGCGTCCGGCAAAATGGCTCAGCACCTGCGTCAATCCGAACAGCTCGAAATGGCTGATGAGGAAGGTGCTGTAGAGCACGATCAACCAGCCCGTAAGGCCACCCGCCGCCGCGGCGCCGGCGAAGACGGGACCTTCGATGTTCCAGACGACCGCCGGCATCGGTTGCCACTGCCAGAACAGCAGGATCAGGCTCAGGCTTGCCAACAGGACGAACGTGCTGCGTTCGATCGCCGGCGAGGCGAAGCGCGCGAACAGCCGTTTGAAGCCTTGCCGGGCCATGCCGCTGTGCTGCACGGCGAAGATCGACATGAGCACGAGATCGATCAGCAAAGCTGTCGGCCAGGAAGATGTCGGGCCGCTGTTGATGGTCTTGGGCACGACGAGATGCGAGACGAAGCCGATCGCATAGAGAAAAGTGCCGAGGAAGACGAGATAGGCGAGCCCGCCATAGGCGAGCGCGAGCATCCTTGCCGCAAAGGATGGCATGGCGGCAGGCGCCGCGGTTTCGTTCGAGCCGTTTTGTAGCGTAATCGACATGTTACCCTCCTTGAATTTCAGTTGGCTGTTGTCTGGCAATGGATTTTTGCGGGCTTGCCGGGGACGGCGCGCGTGTGGAAGCTCGCCACCTTGCAACGAGCTGGTCGATCGGGCCGCGGTAGATGCGGATCCCGTCCAGTTGCGGATGATCGCCCTGTTGCTGCCCGGCTGAAGCGGCCTGGTGCGCATGTCGCGCGATCACCGCCGCAACCCAGGCATTGAACAAGCGCCGCAGCCGCCCGGCCAGCACCAGGATCTTCCTGCGCATGGTCGGTGTCGTGGACTGGAAGGACACAAGCGCCCGCAATGAGCCGCGTTGTCGTGCGACAACTGGCCATCTGGCGGAACATCCGTGCGGGTGGAAATCAGGTGAGCCAATCATATGGCATCTCCGGTTGAATGATGATTGACCGGTCTTTAAGTTGAACTGATCGCTCACGCTTGGCGGACTTCCTTGGGAGATGTTTGTTTTTCCTAGATTGGAGGTTGTTTTTTGCCGCGGAGGACGACAGCGAGCCCTCCGGTCGAGGTGGTAATGAAATACCGATTTTCAGATTTCGAAATCGACCTTGATCAGCAAGAGCTCCGCCGTGAGGGCGTGTCCGTCCACATCGAGCCCCAGGTCTTCGATCTCATCGTCCATCTGGTGCGCAACCATGATCGGGTTGTGAGCAAGGATGAGTTGATCGACACCGTCTGGAATGGCCGGGTCATCTCTGAAGCCGCATTCTCCAGCCGTATCAATTGCGCCCGCCGTGTGCTTGGCGACAACGGAACGGATCAGCTTTTTATTCGGACATTGCACCGGCGCGGCTTCCGGTTCGTGGCGCATGTTCGCGCGATCGAAGCATCGGACGCCGACGCAATCCGGCTTGTTCCCGACGCCCCCGCCGCGACGAGCGAGGTTCCGGAACGGGTGTCGATCTCCACCGACGTGTCTCATCTCGACGACGTCGTCTCGGAAGCCGTGAAAGCAGAGGCCAGGACGCGATCGTCCATCGCCGTACTGCCGTTCGCGAACATATCGAATGACCCGGAGAACGACTATTTCAGCTACGGGTTGACGGAAGATATCATCCGGCTGCTCGCCCGCAATCGCTGGCTTTCCGTGATCTCGCGCCACTCGACGATCGGGTTCCAGGGACGCGTGGTCGATGCACGCGAGGTCGGAACGCAACTCGGCGTCAGTTATGTGATGTCCGGCAGCGTCGGCAAGAGTCGCGATACGGTACGGATCACGGCGGAGCTGACCCGTGCCGCGGACGGAACACAACTTTGGTCCGACAAATACGACCTTCAGCTCGAGAACATATTCGATATCCAGGAAGAGATGGCAAGGCAGATCGCCGCGACCATCGAACCGGAGCTGTCGAAGGTGGAGCAGCAGCTCGCCGCTCGAAAGGCGCCGGACAGCCTCGACGCGTGGGATTGCTATCAGCGCGGCCTGTGGAATCTCTGGCGATTTACCACGCCCGGATTTGACTCGGCCGAGCACTATTTCAAGCGTGCGATCGCAGCGGACCCGGATTTCGCACGGGGGCATGGCGCGCTCAGCTACGTCAATCTTCAGCGCTCGCTTTATGACGATCCAAAGGATCGCCCGGCGCGACTGGAAACGGCATTTCGCCAGGCCCGTATCGCGGTCGCGCTCGACGAACTCGATTGCTTTTGCCAGTGTGCCCTCGGACGGGTGCTATGCCTGACGCGTCAGAATGACGAAGCGCTGGCTGTCATCGACCTGTCGCTGGAACTCAATCCGAGCTTCGCGCAGGGATATTTTGCGCAAGGATTCAATCTGCTGTGGTACGGGCGGGAGATCGAAGCGGAAACGCTGCTTGATCGGGCGACCATGCTCAGTCCGCGCGACAGCCATCTATGGAGCTTTCACCTCGTTCGCTCCTGGACGCATTTCTCCCTTGGCGAGTATGACATTGCCGTCGAGTTTGCCCGCAGGGCGACCCGGCAGCCCAATGTCACGTACCGGGCGTTTGCGACGCTGGCAGCTTCGCTTGGTCGTCTCGGCGACAAGGCGCAGGCCAAAGCGGCGGCCGTGGAGCTGCTGCAACGCAAGTCGAACTACGGAATAGAGACCGCGCGGCAGGAGCTTTTCTTCTGCAACGATCAAGGCTTCGTTGATCGCTACGTCGAAGGGCTGACTGTAGCTGGAATCACCGGTGGTTAAGACGGTAGCCGGCATCACGGTTGAAGACTCGCGCGGCCGCTCTCCGCGCCGGTGCAACGCTGCCATGCGAGCGTGAACGGTCGCCTGCTATCAGGCGGCAATCCTGGCGTGTTACCGTGGCGATGCGGCCGGGCGACGGCCGAAGCGAATGAAAACCATGTGACTTGAAACAGGTAGCGCGGGGGTAAGCCATGAAGAAAACTCAACTCACGGCCATTGCGTTCGTTGCAACCGTCCTCACCGTCCTGGGCGGCATAGCGATTGCGCAGCAGGACAAGTACGCCTTGAAAGTGCCGGGTGGTCTCGCATTCTCCGAATTCAGGGGATACGAAGACTGGCCGGTGATTGCCACCAGTCAGAGCGCCAATCTGAAACTGGTCGCCGTGATCCTCGCCAATCCCGAGATGGTCGAAGCCTACAAGGCCGGCATCCCCGGCAATGGCAAGCCGTTCCCCGACGGCGCCAAGATGGCGAAAATCCACTGGGACCCGAAAATGAACCAGTACTTCCCGGATACGACGATACCGGGCACCCTGCATGACGTGGACTTCATGGTGAAGGACAGCAAAAGGTTCGCCGACAGCGGCGGTTGGGGATGGGCCGTGTTCAAATATGACACCGCGTCCGGTACGTTCATGCCCGGCACCGAGGCCGACAAGCCGCCGCAGGCGAACGACGCCAAGTGCGGGTATTCGTGTCACACGGTGGTGAAGGCAAAGGATTACGTTTTCACGGAGTACGGAAAACGGTGAACGCCGACGTTGGACGGCGGTGCGATTACAACCGGCCGGCGGTTAGCCCGCCGTCGTGACCCCACCGCCGGGATTCTTCATTTCAAGCTTCAGCACGGGAGCAAATCGTTCGGAAAATGTCGCTGCCTTGGCCTCCCGGGCTGCAGCAAGCGAGGATGAAATCAGGGTGTGAAAACCGGCAGCGGCGACTGCGATCAAAATAGCGCCGAAAACCAGATTACGCATTTCCCGCTCCTGTGGGTGTTGGGCTTTACACAGAGGTAAGACGGCTTTGTTTCAGGAAGGCTTCGTGATCCCGGCAAGAGGGTTTCGTTCACGGCAACGTGTTGGGGCGTGAAGCGGTGAGTTTGTTGGTGTTGTTGGCGGGGCTGCGGATGCCGGCCGAACCTTTGCCGATCACAATTGGCATGGCTGACTTAGAAATGTGAGGTTGAGAGCGAACGATTGTTTGCTCTGAAAGGTGCACAGGTCGTGACCGCCCTCGCGGCGACGCTCTGGCAAAAAAGGCTTGTTCGCACTGCATTGCGCTCCACCGGCCGACGGATACACTGCAAGCTCCGGGAAGACATGACTGTTTCGGCCCGTGCGCTCGAGCCGCACATCAACCGGCAGGCAGGTATGGTTTGAGGACCAGCTAAAGGAGGTTCCATCATGAAGGCACTCGGTCTTGGGCTGTTGTTGGCCGCTACGACGTTATCGAGTTCTTACGCGCAGCGCTCTCCCGATTCTCTGCCCCCTGTGACGGTTGATTGCTACCAGTCGTTTGCAGCGAAGACGCAGTTGGCAGAACTTCCTTCGAGCGAAGTAGCTCTCGATGCAGGTTATTTCGATCCCCCATTGATCCGTTACAGACTTCAAGTCGTTGACGAAAAAATTCTCAAGATAATCAAGGATCCAAACCGGCCGGCATTTCGAACGGAACACGGCAAGAGTTTTTGGGAGATGGCGCGGGATTTTACCAACAGCCACAAGATTGTTGGTTGGCGCGAAGGACGCCCTGACGGACTCTTGAGAACGTACACGTTCGATTTCGAGGACCTCCTTTTTAGTACAACCGACATTTCACCTGCGGGTTCTTCTTTCACCGGCGCAGTTGAGGTTCATGTTATGAAATGCAGCAAGTCGGTGTCCTGAATGCCGCGACCTCGCCACGGTGGCAGCGACGTTGCTCGTCCGCACACCGGCGTAGGTCGGGCGACTTCCGCTCCCGGCGACCCGGCGGACATCGGCCCAAATCAGACATCAGCCGATCAATATTCGCCGCGACGGGCCACCGGCTTCTTCCCGGGCCGAAGTTGAGCGGCTAAGATGTGCCGCATCTCGGAGGTGGGGCATGCACCGGCGTGATTTTCTCGGACTGATGGGCGCAACCGCGCTCGGCTTTCCTCGGCCGTGCGATGCACAGACAAAAACGGACCTACCGCTGGTCGGGTTTTTGCTTCCGCAAGCGCTGGAGACCTCAATCGCCAAAGAGCGAATTGCGGTGCTTCGGAAAGCCCTGCAACAGGAGGGCTTCGTCGAGGGCAGGAACTATTCTCTTGCCGTGCGGGGTGCCGAAGGAGTTCTGGATCGTTTTCCCAAATTTGCCATGGAATTGGGTGCGCTCAATGCAAGAGTGATCGTCGCATCGGGCTCTATCTACGGATTGGCTCACTCGGTGTATTGCCCTGTCGAATCCTCACAAGAGTCGGCATTGAGAGAGACCCCGACGTGCCCGGCGGCTCGCGAATTTCGTCGGTCTTTTCCAGAGTTGCCGCTCGTTTTCAGCAACCTTGCAGTCGATCTTGTCGCGTTAGGCGTCGTGCAAAGCTATTCGCACCCGGGCGGGATGCTCACCGGAAATGTGATGAACGCAGCCGGCGGCGAAGAAACGATGACGCAAAAGCGGATCGCATTTTTCAAGGAGATTGTCCCAAATCTGACGCGCCTCGGCGTGCTAGCGCCCGTCGGCGGGGTGCTGGCAAAGCAAGAGAAGGATGCCCTGCAAAAGGTGTCCGCCCAGATGGGCTTTGAGGTCGTTCACTACGATCTCAAGGCTTTTGACGAACTGGAAAGCGCGATTGCAGCTGGTCTTCGTGATAACGTGAGCGCGTTCTACGTCTCGGGCGAGCCGTTTTTTGCCGTCGATATTGCACGCCTCGTCAATTCCGTTACGAGCTCCGGAAAGCCGAGTGTCGGACCCTATCCGTTCCTCGCACAAGCCGGGCTTCTGATGAGTTATTCGACGGACGCACTCGACTCCGTGCATCAAGCCGGCATCTATGCCGCAAAAATATTGCGCGGCGCGAAACCCGGCGATCTTCCGATCGACCAGGCGAGCAAATTTTCCCTCGTCATCAATCTCAAGACCGCCAAAGCGCTCGGCATTACCGTGCCTGCCACGTTGCTTGCAATCGCCGACCAAGTGATCGAATAAAACGTGATTGCTGCAGTGCATGAGTCCGAGTATGGCACAAAACGGACATGCCGCGGTGGTCGCTCGATGTCCGCTCGCGGGGCCAAAGCAGACATCCCGCAGTTAGGCCGCGACTTCCGTTTTTGACCCAAAGCCGACATCGCAGCCGCCGTCACCGAT
>Ga0310811_10005674_pt1 | contig 15851 bp, 15 predicted proteins | sample YCmetagenome_FD_207642 | JGI IMG/M metagenome (GOLD analysis project Ga0310811, IMG submission 207642) | Soil microbial communities from experimental microcosm in Duke University, North Carolina, United States - YC | ecosystem: Engineered > Artificial ecosystem > Soil microcosm > Unclassified ...
ACGATTGCCCTCCCAAGCCATGGTCCCGGATCATCTTCAACCCATACGCCAGCTTCGAAGGCTTTTCGGTACTTTTCATAGTCTTCTGGCCACGATACTTTGAACATCTCCTGCAAGGTCAGAGCGAGCGGCCGAGTGTACGCTAAGTACCACTGTACGACTTGCGCGTTCCGCACCATATCAGCTGATGGCTTCAGAGGACTCTGAGGGATGTTCAATACGGTGACGCTACTCAAGAAACTCAAACAACCTTGGTCGCGCGGTGGCCTTGCATGTGCCACGCGTGTACGAGGTGAGTGACGCCCGTACGTTCAGACGCTTCGTGCTCGTCGGCGTATCTATAGGTGAGTCCGTCGTGGACGAAATCCCACTGCCCATCCTCATCATGCGCACATTCTTTCGCTGCTTTGTCAGGCATCCGCGTATACCTCATAAGAAAGTCCTCGAAATCGTGTCGGCCGTCCTTCTGCGATTTTTGCGGGTGGCAAAAATGATGCAGGACTTGCGTCGCAAATAAAGCATCCTCAAGCAAATTGTCCTACGATGGCGTGAGCGTGATCTTCGCCAGAATTTAAATAACACACGTTGAGACCATCGTTTAGGACTTTGTGGCCTGCAGCAGCAGCCACTTCAACGTCCACTGCTGTACGACCGAGCACAGACGGTGCATCGGGGCCAGTACGATAGATTGGTGCATGCTGAATGAAAACGTATAAGCACAAGGGTTGGCGAGCAAAAAAAGACGCTTACTTTGCCCACTCTACGTTGGCCTGCAGATCTGCGCACGATCCGCTGGGCAAAGTACGTCGCCAACAGTTTTCCTTCTTCATCACAAAACTTAGCGGAACAAGCATCGGAGTCCCAATATGCCATGCCATCGATCGTTTTTTGCGCTTCTAATTTACCCTCATTAGACGGCTTGGGACGAGCCGACAAGGTGTCGATATGGGCGCCTAAGATACGATAGGTCGGCGCATGTTTCTGCCATAATTTGGCATTGTACCGAACATTGCGTATAAAGTCTTTCTCACGTTGGACAGACCGTCTGCGCGTAAGAGCTTCTGTCGCGAGGATAGGGAGAGGAACTGATGTTGCTTTCAGAACACGACTCTTTTCCACGCCTCGTAGTTTGGCGGCGTGTCGGGCAACATCGCCAGCATCACTGATAATAGACGGTTTGATTTTCTACAGCCTTCGATTTAACAAGCAGGAGACAACGTTAGAGACTCCACACACCGGATGGCCTTTCGGCGTCCTATTATGAGCGCGCGCCCTGCCCATTTGCAAAGTAGTTAAGGGAACGCCGATTATACGACGGGCCTTGCAGAACCGCGGTCAGGTGTCTGAATAGCGTTATGGGGGGATCGCAAAATACTCACATTTCAAGTACTTTTGCAGAGTGACAAACATGAACATCGCATGTACGTATTATTGGCCGCGTCCACGTCAATATTAATGTCGCTTGATAAGATCCTTTGATTCGCAAGTTGCTTTCTATGAGGAGCCACGTGCGATGCCTGAACGCAAGTACATAGAGTTTGGTATGTGAGAAGTCCGACTGACCCGGCCGCTCGATCATGGTACCTTCCATTTCGTCGGTCGTCACCGAGTCTGATCCAACCCATGTGCAAATTTAGCAGTGAGGTGCGCGTGATATTGTATTTTGGTATCAAAAGTAGATACCCTAACTAACCCTGGATGGATTCAGCGTCGTGATAATGTCAGACATTGTAGAAGGCGGACCTGAACAGTGCGCTGTCGTCACCTGCTGCTACGTAATGCAACCCCGGTTGCTGGCTTCCTGATGATGCAGATCCAGACAAGTCATCTTGCCTTGGCTGGCCAGAGAGAAGTTTGGAGGAGTGTGAAACGGGCGATGGAGGCGTAGATCCGAGCGAGCGAGCCGTTTTGCAGTGAAATGACGAGTAGCATGCGTTGCCTTCGTGAGGTTGACGTTGCTCTTGCCACGGAGGAGCCCGATGTGGTCGTGATGATCTGGTGGTAACAATGCCTTTAACTCATCTGGACTCCATAATTGAACACCTGCTTCGATGATCTGAATCGCTGCCCTGGAAACTTCAGACGACTGCGAGTGAATGGAGATGAACAAAAAAAGAAGCCAATTTGCAACCTGAGAATGATGTCAAAATAAAAGAACTAATGTAAGACAATCATACTGGCCCGGGGCTGTAACTGCTCGCCTTTAGCCAGGTCGTTCCTCAGCCGGACAGGATTTAGGTTCGTGGCCCGTAGAAGTCTTCTACATCGGTCAAATTTTGCTATATTGTATCCGAGATGAATGATGGTTTGGCTTGCGTACGGGTCAGAACTTCGATGGATGCGTTTTGAGCAATAATATCGCCTTGAGGAAATAAGTACGAAATGCTGCATCGACCGAAGAGAATAAACATACCAAACTTCCCCGTGTTTGTCAGGAAACCCATGAGTAGAGCGAGGGCAACATATCCCTCTAATGGACCAACTACTGCCATCAGAGGATTTGCGATCAAAACCTCTAGGTTAGTTTTAAGATGCCCGTTGAAAAAGCTGGTATAGCATGAGTGTGAGCGTCGGCCGCGTCAACGTTCCAGAGCACCGACCCAGTGATAGATAGTAAAGTTCTCCTGATGACGAGCTTCGTGTTGCTCTCCTCAGCAATCACAGCCGTCGCATCTGCAGATGCTTCCGTATTGGCCTTGAGGATGAAAGTGAGATGTACCGCCAGGAGCGATGCTAGCACCCTAACAGCCGCGTCATTCGTTTCTTTCACGAGCAGTTGAGGTGCAGTCTGGGCGACTATGGCCGAAACCTAAGCGCTTGGTGGCATCATTGCGAGCATTGCATAAAGCGTAAGTCGATGCTCTAGTCCTGTTGTTTTACCAGTCTGGAGGGCTGCACCGACACTGGTAGAGACGAGGCCCTCAGAGATCAGGATCTTGAAAAGCCGTGTGGCATTCGCGCGCACGACAGGGCTGTTAGACTTAGCGGAGTTGAGGGAGGCAGTGAGAAGTTTTCGAATGTGGCAGAGTCGAGGTTATTAGGGTGCGCAAGTGAAAAATCTGCGATTACAGTAAACAGTAAGTCAGAAAGTGACGATCCTGAGGTACATACGCACCACCTAGTGAATATTCTGGTGATCGTAAAAGTGCCTTCTCCATAGTCGGTAATACAGTTGCTATCAGATCGCTAGAGGTTACATATGTCCCTATGAAATCATGAAGCGTGCTCTGCTATGACGTCTGTTGAGATTTGATATCAGATAATAGTCTATAGGCACCTTACAGAGGAGGGCGATGGAATTCATGGAGCGGAATGGGCATAGAATGGGATCTCGAAGCACGAAATGAAAGCCACGCGCGGAGTCTCGTATGACAATTCTTTCGTCGCAAGACGCAAGATGCTGCCGAACATAGTTTAGGCTCAGAGATCCACCTCCATTCTGAGTTACGAGAGTCTTAAGATAGTCAGAAAATAGCGTCACTGTTCAGAATCGTCCCATTCCAATATAGCGAGCGCGATCTCGCACGTCTCACGCACTCCCCTCCTGGGACACGTGAGCTACGTCGCGAGGATGGCCTTGTAATCAGGCAATGAGATGGGGCCGCTCATTTCTTCTGCTTCCTGTCTCGAATGCCACTTATCATTATGATACGCTGCATACAAAAACGGGGCTATGCGAAGCGGGGCGATGGAAAAGCTCACCTCATGTCGGATCGTCAGATCCTGGCCCAGATTCTCCAACGCTGATTGAGTAACTGGGAAAGATGAGACGAGCTTCATCCGTCCTAAGCAGATGCAAGCTCATGCTTGAGCAGTGTCGAATGATCGGCGGAGCCTGATAGATGGTCCATGCATCAGCGTACGTCGTCTTAACGGAAAATCACATAGGAGACCTTTATGAAAAGATATGATGATTGATATGTGGATAGAAAGAAAAGGATCGAACGAGAACAGAACGGACGCACGTACCCTCAGAGATGATCTCAACTGCTTCGTCATCCGACATATTTTTCAAGGTCAAGAGCGCTCTGAAACGATCGCGCACGGGCACGGTACCGATCAGCTACTCAGACATTAATCCACATGCAACTCACCGTATACGTCTTCCCAATACTCAATGCGCGTATCACAGCGGCACATGTGCCTGCAAGTATAAACTTGTCTTTCCAACCCTCTAGAAGGGATGGTATACAAGCTCTGCCGACAAAGTCTGCATGCGCTCATATATCACCGTCAATATTTCCCCACCCTTCACATTGATATAATAGGTGCGTCTGGTGTGCTCTTCTTCAGGTCAGACCAAATGGCCATCAGCTGAGCCAAGCCCAAGTGCTTCATCTCGTATTGCCTGCCCTGGATCAGACGCTAAAGAAGAGGCGTTGTCATCGGTGGTAGCTAGTTCGAGGATGAGCGGGTGAATGGATGAGGTGTGCGCTGTTGGATGTAGAGCCATGAGTTCCGGAGACTGGAATGCGGCGAGGCGTTGAATGCATATTCGAGTTGAGAGAGGAGCGCTTGATAGTCCTTCGGAGGGGTAAGTAAGACGACGCTTGAGCGAAGGGAGGAACTGACAGTGAGCATGTCCGGATAGCAGCGCAGAGCGCATGGCTGACGAGCCTAAAATCGAGGTGGCTGTAGCTCTCCACAGATCAATCTCCGCTGAGCTATCAGGCCCACCTAGGGAGGTGGAGGTGACAAGGTGTATTCCTTTAGTGGGTCGTCATCTTTTGGCGAGTATTCAGAATGGTGGGAAATATATGTTCCTTCGGTGAAGCGCAGGGCAGATGCACTAGAACCAATGAATAAATTGCTCAAGTCACGAGGTTAAGTGGAAGCCTCAAACATACGGTCATCGCGGTAATTAGGAACTGAAACAAAGGAAAGGGATGGGGACAAAATTGGCGTTGAATAGAAAGCAAAGCGGAGCATCTGGCCCAGATAAGGCCGTGGGATTTACCGGCTGATAAGAAAACGAAACGTTCATCCACTTCGAACATGACGACCATTCGCAAAGACGTACCATCAAGACATAGAGGAGATCCTCCAAAATTAAAACCTCTTGTGGGAAGATGGTTCGATACATCTTCCTTGGCTTTTCCCTTGGTCTTAGGTATTGACGCAAATGCGCCGACACGCGTGTTCAACGGTGCGCGCACGAACGAAGTCTCAGCGATAAATGATGATTAGTGGCCTGCGTGCCATCACTACTTTAGTATGCGAGTTATCGAGGACCACGTACTTCGGCCACGACTTTTCCATGATGAGCCCACGCGGGCATCTGCATCTTCATATATATCGTCGCTCAGTTGTAGTCCGTTGTCTGCATTGCAAGCAAGAAGACTCATACCTTAATCTACTTTTTTTGCAGACAAATCAAAGATCTTCCTGCGGCCTCGTGGACGCGCTCGTGAGGTGGCATAAGGCGCAAAGTTATAATGGCCGACCGACCGTCACCGACGCGTCAGACGCAGCTGATTACCAATTTTGGTAGTCACGTTTTTCTTTCCTTATACCAGAAGTTTGGACTAACTAAGTTGGCCTCTTCGACATAAATTTCCATTTCATAACTACATAGGCCCCCTAGATTATCACCCCAAGAAAGACACCGACCGCACAGTTGGTGAAGGAATGCATGTCTGTGTACAAACGGCCGAAGACTACAGTCACGGCATGCATTACGAGGATGGCGCATGACCCATAGTAGTAGATCGATGGTGAGATCGCGTTTGATTGAATGTATGCGCTTCTAACATAGCAAAAGATAAAAAGTGCCATGGATACCTCGTTCCGATTCGTAGAATGCGTCGAGGGAAACCCGTATTCAAGGTGGTGCGCCCCGATCGCTGGAAGTACGCAGTTGATAAACTTTGTTATAAACGAATCTTGTTCACTCACTCAGTCGCGTTACAGGAGGGGCCAATGGACGAGGCGAACAAATAAGGTCCTTCAAAAACGAAACAACGTGGACTCCGGAAGCCAAAACAATCACTAGGCTGCTTGCGTTTTGAGTTGCAATAATTGGCGGACAAGTAGATCGTACCCTCGTCCGAGCTCCTCGTGGCCGAGGAAAAATGTCAACGGTAAGCCAATCATGAAGAATGTATGTGTCCCCAGAGTTGAACTATAGAGGAAATACAAGTCCAACCACGGGCGTCGTATGCGTTTTTACAGAAAGTCATGACGTACACGAACATGTTGAAATGATAAACAACACGAGCCCGCATCCGGGCCAATATTGGACTTTCTCGTTTCATTGAACTGAGAATTTGGGCTCGTATAGTTGTTCTCCACCATGGAAGTACGGTTTCGTCGGTGAGTCCTTGCTTGTCTAGCTGCGAATGTTCTTGTTTATCATGATGAGTGACCAGGATGGGCATCTTATTATGCGTGTGTTTGTCGTGAAAAGTGACAGAGAGTAGCGCATGTGTGTTGGATGCCTGAGTCGACATCGTATTCGACATAGATTTCCATCATATTGATACCGAAGAAGCAAACTATGCTGGAAATGTTCGTTCTTTCACTCTGACGATTTTATTTACTCCACTCGTTTTCTTACCAGTCTATTTTATTTCGGTGGAGCTAATGGCGTTTTTGCAGAACCACAGTTGCGACCCCAATTGTGAAATCGAGGCGTGCCAAATCAACGAAGCTAATGCCGAGAAGCCGTTCTTGACATTTTTACAGAGCGAGAAAACGAACCCTTCGAGGAGCTGTCTTGACGCTGTCCCTCATTGTGACATCTACAGCTACTTCTTAAATCGCTAATGAGTTCATCGACTCGGTCACGAATCGTGGTGGCAACGCGCCCGAAATAAAATATCACTGGCTTTGGTTAGCTCATTGTTCCTTGTTCTAGTGCTCATAGCTCTGTCTCAGAACGCAACCACAATATCCGTATTCCCGGATTTGAAAAGGGCCAGACTTCGTCGGCAGGGACCCTCTTCAGTCTGAATAATTGACGTTAACGCAAGATACGATGCTACTACCCTTGTTCCTCTCTGCAATGCCGTTCACGAAGTTCCAGAAAATCTTCACAAATATCCGTCGTGCCACGACTCAATTATTCCAGCCGTCTATTACATTTTTCGCAGCGAAAATGTTGCTTTTCTTTATACGACCAAGGGTGTCTATTAGATGAAGAAGGTCGGTACAGCGTGGCGCCAGAAAGCATTGGCGTCCAAATTGCAGATCGTTATCGATGTGATACAATCCTTGATCCCTTCTACAACATCGGACAAAATATGTTTGGAAAATACCTGCGAGCACGGTGAGAGGCCCGTTCTTAATATGGCTGATTAATTTCGCTCATATCCGACCGCTCGTAAATTAGACATTGCCCACTGCTCCGGACATCTTCCCGACGCAGCTCATCACAACGCTGCCATCTACGACGTTGCAGATCGCATCGAGTTTGTCCTTGCAGACTATCTCATTTGGGAACGCATATCTTTCACGACCCCACGCAACGCGCAGGATTGACGACGTCTTCTTGAGTCCCCTCTGGGTTGGTCCAGTATGCATCTCTCCTCCCGAAATCCATGTCTCCACCGACGACAACGCGGACTTCCAGGATGAACTAGATATGCACTTACTGTGCGGCCTCTCGATGATCCAGCCAATACGCAGAGTTGATCTATTTCGCCTGACGAAGGGGATCTCAGATAATATTGCCTACTTCCTTCGAGGCGGGGGCATACTTAACACCATCTGAGATCGCATTCCTCATTCTCAATAAAATTTTCTTCCCCTGCTGTGTCACTACCTCGCCTTCACCACAAGCACCCGCCCGCCTTGATACGAAAAGCACAATCAATTTGCGTTTCGAGACGCGAACAAGCTTCTTGCCCTTGTACTCTTTGAGCTGTGCGACGGCGTACTCATCGATGGGGTCGACGAGAAGGAGGACTTCGATAATATAGTTTGAAAGCATTGTAAGGGAACGGCATACGCTTACTCTCGAGCGAAGTTTGTTCCTTGACAGACTTGGTAGAGAAGAAGTGGAGGAATCGGGATGACCTCCCAGTCGTCCAAGATGAAAACGCGGCAGACGTGGAGTTTGACGTTGTTGTGCTTAGGGCGTCAGGTAAGCTCTGAGTGCTTTTCGACCATCTCCTTGATATTCTTCCCCTCGAGGTACTCGGTCTAGGCCCCCTCAAGTTTCTAAGTACTCCGAGTTTACCCAGATCTTTGACGCCAGTACGATCAGGTTAAGGCTGCAATCGTCCTCCTCATCCTGATTTGGCGAGCTCGCGTGCCTATCGCGTATGCTCAACGCGTCTAGCTAATAATCACCGCCCAGGTACGGGCGTGCGCTTCCTATTAGTAGAAGAATACATCATATTTGATTAGTTCTTGACTTCAATCCCCGGCTCCCACGTAGGGTGGAGGAGCTCGGTTCCGGTCAGAAAATATGGAAGCAGCCTTGGCCCTGTCTGCAGACCTGCTAAAATGAGTTTGTGCGGATTTGAGATCATACTCCCATATCACCGTTACATATCATCATATATCATGAAGGACCATTCTTCATTTTTCCCTTCGCCAGTAGATGTGCTGTTTATCTGCGCCCTCTCAAATTCGGTATCTCCGCTAATTTCGCCATTTACGCTCATCCCAGGACATCAAGGTACCAATCTGAGTCGCTGTTGCCCGAATAACTGCATGCCAAAAAAAGATGGAGAACCCAGTTATCCTGCAAGTTACCCCTTCCGTTCCGCGGTTCCGACGCGAAGTCATTGACCTGTTCAGGTCTAGGCGCTGTGGAAAGGAGCCAAAAGCTGGTCGCAAGAGACGATGCAAATCTTGCATTGCCTCTCTTAATGATCCGGGTGGGTTTTGCACTACCGACCCCCCTTTCATGCGCATGAGTCACCATCTCCCTATTCCTAGGTCTCTGTTCCATCCTAAACTAGTACGAGAGGTTTGACATGCGTTTCGTAATACCGAGATCTTCAGACTGGTCCGTGTAGAATCGCCTTCTCCCTTGGCGCCAGCTCCTTTTGGAGACAGATCGGGATGGTTTTGCCGTCCACTTGGCATCCTGACTAGGCTGTGCCCGCAGTTGGGTTGATTCGAGCTCCGAAGAGGGACTCCCAGTCACCTGGCAGTGAAATTGTAACTTCAGTCCACTGGATTACTAGTTATTACCCCGGCCATGTAAGCATAACTATGCTCAGGCTGATCATGAGCGTTACTTTCATTCAAGTTCATAGGGTGGAGAAATACCTGAACTGGTGGTAACGAATAGCATGGACCATGGGTAAGTATTAGGTCAGAATTTGCGCTCTGTCAACTTGAACTGATTAACGATATTATTACTAATAAGCTTCGAAGTTCTTCGCGAGGATTAGTCCAGTTCTGCTCCTCTGATCGAATCAACGGTTTTTGATTGGCATGCTCATTTGCGTTGATTCCGTGAAAGTTCTAATCTGTTGATCGTAGACTTAGTCGACTACTAAGTATGAAATTTTCATTGGATCGATGTTTGCGACTAATGGTGAGAGTTTACCTCGAAAATTGACCATGGAGGAGAGCTGGGGACTGAGGCCTGGGGGGGGGGACGCATCACCATCCTGCTATACCGTATTGGCTGCTTACTTCATGTCAAGTCCGCTTATTGCATTTACAGACCGTATATTGCGGGCGGCTAGAATTCTCCTAATCATAAGGCCAATTTACCAGGTAATCATCCAGCATCTCGATGTTCTGCCAGTGATCATCGGGCCTGACAAAGTAAATTCTGGTTTGATTATTCAGGGTCCTGATGGAAAGTATATTGACCCTTCTTACTAGACTCCCTGCCAGTGCCAGGTTTCATTTTAGTTCGCTCCCGGCCCATGGGTACCACTTGTCTAAGTTCAAGGGATACAGGAAACTATATGTACTGTGAATGACTGGACGCTTCTTCCATACAACCATAACCCATCTCTTCGTCTGCAAAAAATGCCCACCATTACTATGCCTGGCGCTCTTCTGGCCCTCAGCGCCCCTTCTCATGCAGAAGAGGCAGATTCTTTGGCGGACGCTGTAGGGAGCCCTAATTCTGGCACTATTCCTTGGTGTTGGCCGGTATGGCAACAGCGCACCATGCTTGGTTCGACTCCCTTATCGCTCACAGTAAATGAGGATACTCCCAGCGTTTGGAAATCCCCTGAGGTCAATCAGGCGGTCTTGACATTCGCCCACAATTTCTGGGCTATTGAGGATGCTGCCCAAGTGGACTACATCAAAAAAGATCGCTCCGACAATGACCACAAAGGTCGACAACATTGGCTGGACTATTGCCATGCCAATTGGTCGAACTGGAAAATAAACAGTACAGTTGACGCTGTGCTGGCTGAACGTGGCTTGGATCCTTATTCTGTAATGAAGCGTCTCAAGGTGGCCAACGTGAGATTCATTTACCGTTGTCCCCATACCACACCCTCATTGACTTTTTAAATCAGCTACCAGATCTCGCCACCTCACAGGTTGCGCTGGCATACTCTGGCCTTGCGGAGGCGCTTTTTGGCCCTGAATCTTTCACAGAGGATGGTATTGCACTTAAAGAGCCAGTCAGGCGCTTCCTGGATGCGCTTATGGCCCACCATTGGGCCAAGAATAGGAAGTCTATTGGACGTGAAAGAGGAAGACTGCAAAAGTTAAAGAGCAAAGTAGGCCAAACGTGGAAAGGTAAGCTTTTTCATCGTGGACCTTTCTGATACCTAATACGATTTATCCAGAATTCTTGTTGATGGCAGAGCAAAGCCAAGATCTGGACGCTGAAGGCATTAGAACCTGGCTGAAGGATGTGGAAGGACTTACAAAAATCCTTACTCGATATGGCGATCAGGAGTCGTTGAAGCAGCTTTCAGAGCAGCGAGAAACACTTAGCGACCTTCTTCAGGCCTTAGAGATAGATGTGAAGGATGGACCCAAGTGCCGTGCGTTACTAACCTCAGCTCATCTTTGCCTCTACTTTCTTACATTTTTTTTGATAGGTCTACCTAAGTCCCTACGTCAAGCGCTTTCATTCCTTGCCTCTCAGCAGGACATAACTCTCCTCACTGCGTCCATCCATGACCAGTTAAAACTTTGCGATCCAAACGCCATGCCAGCAGAATCGATACCAGAGTTTGACCTGGACGCCACCAGCAATTGTGATTATCAGTGGTCTGAAGGCGTGGAAGAATATAGTAGCTTGTCTGAGGACGACCTTTGGACTATCCTTGGACTTCCAGAAAAGCAAATACCATTCTTCAACCTTTTGCAAGACCCGTATGGCAGTTGCGACCCTTGGTCTGAAGACGGTCAAACATGGTTAAAAGAAAACGGGGAACCTCTTGCTCTCCGCTGGCACCAGCTCGTGGGTCTTGTTAAGATGGTCAAGAATTCATTTTGTGGAATGCCCGTCCTGCTCATGGACGAAGTGGGCTTAGGTAAAACCATCCAAGTCACCGCCTTAATTGCCGTACTTTCTTTTTACCGGGAATTTTATGCCATGCATAACTGCTTCCCAGGTAAAATAGGTACGCCACTTGGTCAAAGTTTCCCCCGGGCTGCAGATCTGACCTACATCCAATTAGCTGGGAAGCAGTGGAGAAGCAGCTCTCCGAACATTCCAAATCTTCCAGTGATGATCGTGATCCCAGCAAATCTTGTGCCCCAGTTTACGTCAGAGTTGCACCGATTTCTTCAACGGGGCACCTTTGACGTCCTACCCTATCTGGCCACCTGGAGCAGTCGGCGAACTTGGTGGGAAGACATTTGGTGCAGGTCAAAGCAGCCAGAAGGGCGGCGGATCGTCATCACTACTCCCAAGGTACAGATATGATTCTATCTTCAATCCGCCCAGCTCAATATTTTTTCTTGCATTCAGGCTTTAGAATCTGACTGCGACCGCATTTTTGAGGCCAATAATCTTACCCCAACAAAACATCCACGACGGAAGACCAATTATACGACAGATGTACCCAGCACAGCTTACGGACGAGATTTCTTGTTAGGCTTGGTGGACGAAGCCCACAACTACAGAAATATCAAAAAGGGTTACTGGGCAATATTTTGCCTTCGCTTGCTATGCCATTCAATGGTGGCTATGACAGCCACGCCAATCACCTCTCGACCTCTGGTGAGTGACTAACGTTCATGTCGTTTGATTCTCCCATTTATTTTCTAATATTAATTTATCCTTCTTCATTGGCACAGGACGTCTGGAATATTGGGAGATGTTTGGGTCTGGAGCTATTTGGCAGCTCTTATGATGATGAAGCCTTGAAAATGGTGCGTCAACTGCGCGCTGCAGCTGCCAAGGATCGCAAGCGCTTGAAACAAGGTGACCGAATTGCCAAAATCATCATGGGAACAGTAAAGGGCGATGCCGATGCTGAGGTTCCCAGTCTATACCGTAGTCAGATGCTGATTTGGATCATTGTCATCCGAGAGAGATTTTCAGGCATAGTCATTCGGCGCACCATTTGGTCTGTGGACTATCGTGGTGCCAGGATCTCAGGCTTGGCTCCATTCCAGGAGCATAATCTGCTTGTGAAGCTGTATAGCCATGAGGTGGACAATCTCGAGTGCATCGCCAAGGATCTGGTCGAGGAAGGTGGTGCTAGAGCTGCCAAGTTTGCTTCTGGCTCGGTACAATTTTTCATTATTTCTCCTTTAAGCGTTTACCAATCAAAAATTCTCCAGGATTTCTACATGCGCATCCGCCGTGCTTTATTGCACCCTAGCTGCAATACCGGATATCCGTGGGCCAACCCCTCTGATTTGGATGAGTGGAAGAAGGACCCATCTCGCAAACTTGACGTTCTGGCGCATGTAATTGGTTGGCATCAGGAGCAAGATGGACGTCTGCCTCTATGTGTGGTGGATGACGTACTAGTAGTGTCATCTGCCAATCCTGATGTCCCTGCTGGTGTGGCTGACTCTATGCCCTGCGACAAAATCATTGTCTACTGCGCATTCCCTTCTAGTTATACGCAGGTGCTCAAGGTACTAAATCATCACAGCTTACTTTTTTAACCATTTAGTAACCTTGAACTTTTTGAACGGCAGGTTCTGAACCTTAACGGCATCCAGACTTTACAGATCCATGGCAAATTATCCACCTCCACTAGAACTGATGTCATTGCCCAATTCAAAAGCAGCGGACGTGATGGTCCTCGCGTTTTAATTATCTCCAACGTTGGGCTAACAGGTCTCAATTTACCTTGTGCCAACATCTTGATAATCGTGGTGAGCGTTTGCTTTTGGCCTTTTCTCCTACCCTTGGCTATTTTTTCTGACCATTACGCATCTTTAACTGTAGGACTCCCTGTGGTCCGCAACTGATGAAGGACAACTGATTGGACGTATCTATCGTCCTCCGCAATCAAAAACTGTCCACATTTACCGAATTGTGGCAGCTGACACCCAGGACGTCTTTCTGAATAACATCTCCTTTAGTAAAGCGGCAATCCTGGATGCATTCACAGGGGCAACCCCCAGTTTACGCATGTATTTACTTGCTGCTTTGCGGTTGAAAATCTAATTTGATATTTTGCAGGCTCTTTGTTCAATGATGATGAGGAAGCCGAGGAAATGAACGCCCTTTCTGAGATTGACGATATCCCTTTGAAGAAGGGGAAAACAAAGTCAAAGACGCCAAAAGCTGTCTCCTTAAAAAAGAAAGCGCCAGGTAAGCGAGGCAATCAGATTTCAGAAATGTTACAAGTTAAACACGTCAATGAAGTTAAGAAACCCAGAGCGAAATCTTTAGCTTCTCCCAGCATTGGAAACTCGCAGTTGAGCTCTTCGGTAAGGCTCTCATATTATTTTTCTTAGACCCTAATCTAACGCTGGGAAGAATACTCAGGAGCTCCAAGTCCAGAACCACTTGAGCCAGGCAGTGTCCCCCAGACCGAAGTCTCCTCCAGTTCCCAACATGATGGTGGATGCTGATAAGCAAGATAGTATGATGCAGTTGGAAGTTCAGGTGAGTGGAGTATTAGTACATGTTCTCTGATTCTAGTTTATTTAACGCCGGGTAGAATACCCAGGAGTTCCAAGTCCAGAACCACTTGGGACCAGCAGCGTCTCCCAGACCAAAATCTCTGCCTGCTCCCAGTGTGATTTCGGATGCTGGTAAGGGAGATAGCGTTACGCAGTTGGAAGTTCAGGTGAGCCGAGTATTAGTACATGTTCTCCGATCCTAATTTGACGCTGGGAAGAATACTCAGGAGTTCCAAGTCCAGAACCACTTGGGACAAGCAGCGTCTCCAAGACCAAAGTCTCTGCCTGCTCCCAGCATTATTGTGGATGCTGGTAAGGGAGATAGCATTACGCTGTTGGAAGTTCAGGTGCGCCAAGTATTAGTACATGTTCTCCGTTCCTAATTTGATGCCGGGAAGAATACTCAGGAGCTCCAAGTCCAGAGGCACTTGGGACCAGCAGCGTCTCCCAGACCAAAGTCTCCACATGCTCCCTGCATGGTGGTCACCGAAGAAGAATCTCAGCCAGCTAATGCTACGCCAGTCAATGCCTCTCAGGGATGTCAAAACTCGGCATCAATTCTGCCTCTGAAACGCGCAGCTGATTCTAGTCTGGAGAATCACGTATCAAAACAGCCAAAATCAGCGTCCAGAGACAATCATGACGTCTCCACATTTCTTGCAGATATGCAGCAGCGCGGCATAGAAATGGAACGTTTATATGCTTTCCTTCAATCCCTGCCAAGTGAGGATAAATTTGTTGTACGATAATATTGCCTCCAACGCCATTCATATTACAGATCCATCCTCTCAGAATTTAGAGCACCCATTGGCATCTTTCATTCCAGGGTTGAGCGCCGCCACTGAACTTTCAATGCCTGCTCCCTTGAACACTACAACGAAGTAACTAGTAGTAGGAAGTAGGCGTCTGGATTGCACAATTGTTATCAGGCAGTTTTATTTCTCATGTCATTTATTGGACTGTTCAAGCGCAATTCGCGCCTCATAATACCTTTACTATTTCTCCCGTCCCTCATGCGGTGAGAGCAATCTTGCCAAGCGCATCCTATTTTTTGTGGATCTCGACGTCAATTCTGAGTCTCAAGGCGCCATCTTGCTCCTCTCCCATGAGAGGCGCTGCCAAACGGAAATGGAGTAGCCGTCCCCTGATCGCGCAGGCATCCGCCTCAGCATGAGTCCTGTGAGCCTGGGAGGGCCATCACCTCTTTCCTTCCAACTGAGTCCAACGCGCGTCAATCCATTACGCCATCAAATCACGACGAACGAGACGCCCCTCAGGACCTTTCGGCTCACGATGATGACGGCGCGCCTGGCCAAGTCCAACGATAAAAAACAGGTCAAGAGCGTATGTATCCCTCCGTCGCAACTACGGGGTTCGCAAGACCACGGTCAGGTCTATAGAAAGCAAACCGCGCACGGTCAGCGCGCCTTTTCAGACCTGAGAAACGACGAAGGAATCGCTAAGTGGAAGAGAGACTCCACCCACCTCTTATGTACCCTTAGAAAGCGGCAAGATCCGCTCGATGCCCCTGCTTCGAAGGTCGCTTGCCAATATCAATGTTGGTATCCTCACGGCGCACCGAGCTTCGATTCGATGTTGCATCTCATCGATCTGATCCAGAGCTATCAGCAAGTAGAACTTCGACCGGCGTTAACGGAGTGCACGATTTAGGAAAGAGAGACTGTTATCCACAAAGGACGTTGAGATGCGCGTAATAGAAGGGTAACGTTGGGTATCTATCTGCGCTACGACCGGATGGCCGCGCTAAAAACCAGACACGTCCATCCTAGCCTACTAAGAAGGAATGACTAACGTGACGTGAGCAAGTCTATTCAATGATTATGGCAAGAACCATACTTCTGTTCTCAACGAAAGAT
>Ga0310811_10005676_pt1 | contig 15847 bp, 13 predicted proteins | sample YCmetagenome_FD_207642 | JGI IMG/M metagenome (GOLD analysis project Ga0310811, IMG submission 207642) | Soil microbial communities from experimental microcosm in Duke University, North Carolina, United States - YC | ecosystem: Engineered > Artificial ecosystem > Soil microcosm > Unclassified ...
AGACCGGCAAGATCGGTGATGGCAAGGTGTTCGTTTCTCCAGTGGAAGAAGCGATCCGCATCCGCACTGACGAGACGGGCGAGAAAGCCGTCTAATCGACCAGCTCAGGGTTAAAAAAGGGAACCATGCAGGGCGGCGGGGCGAAAGCCTCGTCGCCCTCATGTTTTTTGGGAGGGAAGCATCCCGGATGCAACTTATCGGAAACGACGAGGAGGCCCGGAAACCAATCAAGTCTCTCGGTCGCGAGACCTTCGTTAAATGGGGGGCGAGGCTCCCGCCGAGCCGACTTATCTGCATTCGAGCTCGGTCCGACCCTCCTTTCTTTCAAGACGGGTCGGCAACGAAGTGCCTACTCGACCATCTTACGGAAACGCTCCGCGGCGCGCAGACGTCGGGCCGATACATCCGACTGAACCCGGAATGCTTAAAAAATTTCGAAGGATCTTGGATGGGGCTGTTGTGCGCCGTGTACCGCCCGCGGTTGACCGCGTAAGTCGGCAACGAATTTACCGCGCCAGCTCCGCCGCCAGGCGGATGGCTGCAATCAAGCTGTCCGGGCGGGCCAGGCCTTTCCCGGCGATCTCGAAGGCCGTGCCGTGATCGGGACTGGTGCGAGGGACGGGCAGCCCCAGGGTGACATTCACCCCCGCGTCAAAGGCATGCAGTTTGAGCGGGATGAGTCCCTGGTCGTGGTACATGCAGAGGACGCCATCGAATTCACCGGCTACCGAGCGGAAAAATACGGTATCCGGCGGTAGCGGGCCGGCAAAAAGGGTGCGCGGTTCCAAAGTCTGCAACTGCCCGATGGCCGGCGTGATCATCTCGATCTCTTCGCGGCCAAGATCTCCGCTCTCCCCCGCATGAGGATTCAAGCCCGCGACGGCGATGCGCGGGGAGGCGATGCCCCGCCGATGCAGGAAATCGCTCAGCAGCCGGCCGACCCGCACGATCTCCGCTTCGCTCAGGAGGCCCGGCACGTCTTTAAGCGGCACATGGGCCGTGACGAGGGCGACGGTGAGCGCGCCGCCAGTCAGGCACATCGCGAAATTCTCCGTCCCGGTGCGCGCGGCAAAAAACTCGGTCTGGCCGGGGAAATCGAAACCCACGGCGTGCATCTGTTTTTTCGAGACCGGCCCGGTCACCACGGCGTCGAATTCGCCCGCCAGGGCGCGTGAGACCGATTCCTCGAGCGCCTGGAAGGCGGCCCGGGCACCGGCTACGGTGGGTTTTCCCGATTCGAAGCCATCACGAGAGCCAATAACCTCGAATTCCGCGAGCGCCCCCACTTCGGGACGGGCCAGGGCGGCCTCAATGACGTCCGGGCCGATGCCGGCTGGGTCTCCGAGCGTGATGGCGATGCGGGCCATGGCAGGCTGGGCAGGCGAAGCGACGCGCGCTTACGAGTAGATCTTGATGTAGGCGCCTTGGCGCAGGGTATCGAGCCAGCGCTGGAGGCTCGCGTTCTTCTCGACGTTGATCAGGTTCTGTTCGATCTCGTCGCGCACCTCGCCGATCGTTTTGACGGCGGCGTTCTTTCGCGCCTCAACCATCATGATGTAATAGGAGTTGCCGACCGTGACGACCTCGCTGATCTCGCCGGCGCGCAGGGCAAAGGCGCTGGTCGTCAGCTCGGGGCTGAGCTGCTTGCGATCGATCCAGCCCCAGTCTCCATCGACCTTCTGGGAGTCGGAGTCCTCGGAATACATCTGCGCCATGCGGCCGAAATCCGCACCGGAGGCGAGTTTCGTCCGGATCTCCTGGGCCATCTCCTTTTTGCCGCCGGCCGGGCCGTTGTCGGCGTCGTCGCCTTCGCGCAGGACGATCATGCGCAGCTTGATCTGCTCGGGGGTCGAGTAGTCGGCCTTGTGCTTGTCGTAGAAATTTTGGATCTGCGTGGGCGAGATGACGAAATCATCCTTCACGTACTGGCTCTTCATCGCGCGCACGATGATCTGGTCGCGCTGCACTTCCTTGAACTTCGTCACCGTATAGCCCTGCGCCTTCAAGGTGCGCACGAAGGCTGCGCGGTCGCCGCCGAAGTCCTGACGGATGACCGTCTGCACGGCATCGTCGATGAGATATTGAGGGATGACGACGCCGTCTTTTTCCCTCTTCTTGAACTCCTGGATGATGAGCTGGCGGTCGATCAGATCCTTCAGGGCGGCCAGGCGCATCTCCTTGATCTTCGAGTCGAGCTCCGTGCCTTGGTAGGATGAGCGCAGGGCTCGTTCACGTGAGCCGATCAGTTCCCGGACATCAGAGTAGGTAATGACATCGCCGTTTACCACGGCTGCGATGCCATCGAGCACCTCACTCTGCTGGGCACGGACGGAGTTCGCCATGGACATGGCGAGGGCGAAGGTGAGGCAAATAAGTCGTTTCATCCAAGAAGCGGGCGCTTTTGAAGAAACGCCAGGACCTCACGCAACCTATTTTCCGGGGTAGGCGAAGTCAAGCGGGGGAACTTTCCTCCGAAGAGCACATAATCCCCCTTCTTTTTGAGCATCAATTTCCCCTCCCGCGCCTCCACGCTGCCCACGCGCTTCGAGACCGCGACCAGGCGGATCGATTGCAGGACGAGGAGATTCTCCACCGCGGGCGGCAGCGGGCCGAACCGGTCGCGCCATTCCGCGCGGAGTTCGCCGAGCGTGGCTTCGTCCGGCGCGTCGGCGAGCTTCCGATAGGCCTCGATGCGGGCCGGTGGGTCGGAAACATATCCCGAGGGAAGAAAGGCGGGCGCCATGTCCCCGGTCGCGGCGGCGAATTCCGGCTCGTTCGTGGAGATGAAGTCCATGCGCACGCTCGCGGCCGCCCCGGTGCGCGTACTCTCGCCCTTGATTGTGGCCACGGAGCGCTTCAGCAACCGGCAATAGAGGTCGAAGCCAACCGTGAGGATGTGGCCGCTCTGCGCGGTGCCGAGGATGTTGCCCGCGCCGCGGATCTCCAGGTCCCGCATCGCGATCTTGAACCCCGCGCCGAGTTCCGAGTACTGCCGGATCGCCTGCACGCGCTTTTGCGCGATGCCCGCGATCATCAGCTCCCGGGGCAGCATGAGATACGCGTAGGCCTTGTGGTGCGAGCGGCCCACGCGGCCGCGGAGCTGGTAGAGATCGGCGAGGCCGAAGCGATCCGCGCGATCGATGATGATCGTGTTCGCGTTCGGGATATCGAGGCCGCTTTCGATGATCGTCGTGGAGACGAGCACATCCATTTTTCCCGCGATGAACTGTGACATCACCTCCTCGAGCTCGTGCTCGTCCATCTGCCCGTGCCCAACGGCGACGCGGCTGCCGGGGCAGAGCTCGCGGATGCGGCCGGCGAGCTTCTCGATCGTCTTCACGCGATTGTGCAGCAGATAGACCTGGCCGCCGCGCTTCAGCTCGCGCTGGATCGCGTCGCGCATCACTCGCTCGTCGTAGGCGCAGATCACGGTCTCGACCGGCTGGCGGTTTGGCGGCGGCGTCTCGATGAGCGACATGTCACGCGCGCCCATCAGGGCAAGATAGAGTGTGCGGGGGATCGGGGTGGCCGAGAGCGTGAGCACATCCACGAGCCGGAAGCGTTCCTTGAGCCGGTCCTTGTGCTTCACGCCGAAACGCTGCTCCTCGTCGACCACGACGAGGCCGAGCTTCTTGAAAACGACATCCTCGGATAGCAGGCGGTGCGTGCCCACGACGACATCCACGCTGCCGTCCGCCAGCCCCTTCACGGTGAGCGTTTGCTCGGCGCGGGTGCGGAAGCGGTGGAGCGCGTTGATCGTCACCGGATAGTCGCTCATCCGCTCGCGGAGTGTTTGGTAGTGCTGCTGCGCGAGGACGGTCGTCGGGGCGAGGAAGGCGACCTGCCGGCCGCCCATCACGGCCTTGAAGACGGCACGGATGGCGACCTCCGTCTTGCCAAAGCCCACGTCGCCGCAGATGAGCCGATCCATCGGCCGGGTGCCCTCCATGTCCGCCTTGGACTCATCGATGGCACGCTGCTGGTCGCGCGTCGCCGAGAAAACGAAGCTGCGCTCGAACTCCTGCTGCCAGTGCGTGTCGGGCCCGAAAGCATGCCCGGCGCTCGTGTCGCGCTCGGCCTGCAGGCGCAGCATCATCGCGGCGTACTCGAAGATCGAGCGCTCGGCCTTGCTCTTGGCCCGCTGCCATTTCCCGTCGCCGAGCTCGCTGAGATCCGGCTGCCGCTTGCCGAGCCCGACGTAGCGTGAGACCTGCCACGCCTGCTCGAGCGGGACATAGAGCCGGGAGTCATTGGCGAATTCGATGACGAGCTGGTCTCCCCCCTCGGCCTGCTTCTCCATGCCCAGATAGCGGCCGATGCCATGGTCGAGATGGACGACGAGGTCCCGCTCGTCGAACTCGGTGAAATCAACCGCCGTGCGCGCGGCCAGCGCCCGCTCGCGGCGCACGAGCGTCCGCCGTGCCTTCTGGCTCGAGGAGCGGCCGAAAAGCTCGGCATCGGAGAGCACGGCCAGCCGCGCCGCCGGGCAGGTGAAGCCGGCGGTGAGGTTGCCCTGGAGGAACTCGAGCGTGCGTGGATCGAGGCCGTTGTCGCGCGCCAGCTCGCCGAAGCGTTCCCACTCGCCCTCGTTGTTGCAGACGAGGACGATCTTCCACGCATCGCCGATCCACTCCCGGATCTGGGCGAAGAATCGGCCGCGTTTGGCTTCGTTGACCACGAAATCCCCCGCCTCGAAGAAGTCGATGCCGGGAGGAAAAAAACTGATGTCGCCCTCGGCAAGGTCTTCGCGGATGTGGATGGGCGCGGCGCTTTCCACGACCTCGGGCGTGCAGCCGATGGCGAGGCGCAGATCGCTCTTCGCGAAATAAGTCTCGAGCGGGACGAGCTTGCGATCAGGATTGCCGACGAGGATTTCACAGCGGTCGAGCTGGCCGCTGGAGATCTGGCTGTCGAGCTGGAACTCGCGGATGGACTCGATCTCATCGCCGAAGAGCTCGAGCCGCACCGGCAGCGGCTGCTGCCAGGAGTGAACGTCCAGGATGCCGCCACGCCGGGCGAACTGGCCGCGACCGTAAATCTTCGGCACCTGTTCGTAGCCGGCCTCGTCGAGCTTCGCCTCGGTGGCGGCAAGGTCGATGCGCTGGCCCTTCGAGAGGATGAGGGCGTTCTTGCGGAAAGTCTCGGGGGCGGCCACGCGGCCTTCCAGCTCGGCCTCGACGGCGACGATGGTCTGGGCTTTCGCACCGCCGGCGAGCCGGGAGAGCACCTCCAGCCGTTCGGAGAGAGTCTCGGGATCGGCGAGGACTTCGTTTTCCGCGAGCGTTTCCAGCGGGGGAAAGACGGCGGCGTGCACGCCCCAGGTAGCGAGGTCGGAGGCGATCTCCTCCTGCCGCCGGACGTCAGGGCAGAAGATCCAGGTGTTTCCTTTGGCTGGTTTCGCCAGAACCGCAGCGACGATGGCTTGGGCGGCGAGTGTGACCGAGCCGTAGGACCCGGCGCCAACCGGCAACACGTCCCGCAGGCGGGAGAGGATATTGGCGACGGGCTTCATGGGGCGCTCATTCCGTGAGCTCCTGACCTGGACGGATTCAGCCGACACGCAAAACCTCCCGGCGGTAGCGGGCCCAGAGCGACTCGACGCGGGGATCGATCTCGAGTTCGCGGCCATCGATGGATGTCAGTGCGCACAGGCCCATGCGGCTGTTGGTGAGAAAAGCCGAGGTGACGCGGGGGAGATCATCTCGGGTGAGATCGCCATGTTCGAGGCCGTTGTGGCCGAAGGCGATCCAGTTGCCTACGACCCCGCGGCGAACAGAGAGCCGGGGGGTGACGAGGGCGCCATCGAGTATGAGAAAAAGATTCGACATGGAGCCGCCAAGTAACCGGCCATCTGGCCGGCAGAGGATCGCATCCGAGCCGTCCTTCGGTCGCGCGGCGAAGTGCGGCCAATAGTTGCCGGTCTTCCCGAAAGGAAGCGCCGGGGTGAAATCGACGGAGACAGCCTTCGTTCTGCTCAAGACCGTGGGAATCGGCATCGCTTCGAAGATGGCCGCCACGCGTGAACCGGACTGCCAATCATCGCCAGCCGTGATGTAAAGCCTCGCCACGCCCTCGGGGATGGGCGGCTGGTTCAGAAGCGTGAAGCTGGCGTCCGGCCAGTGAAGAGGGGGCCGAAAATTCGCGCCGGTGGAACTGCCGGCCAATTTGGTCAAATGGGCATCCAGCAGGAGCGGAGCGTGATTGCGAATGGCGATCGTCTCGAAGACGGACATGCCATAGCGAAAGCCCCGGTCGGTAAGCGGAATGCCCTCGGCCGGCGCGAAGCTTTCGGCGCCGAGTAGGAAGGTCTGCATCATGCCGCCCATGCGCAGGGGAGGGGCAGGGTGCCGCGTGAGCCTCTTCCCGGGAGCGGGGCGGGACTCATGATCCGGCTATTCGTCTTCCTCGTCGCCGACGCCGAGCTGGCCGTTGCGCTCGAGGCGCTTGCGGAGGGTGGCGCGGGTGATGCCGAGGAGCCGTGCGGCCTGTACCTGATTGTTGCCGGTCCGCTGCATGGCCTTGAAGGTGAATTCCCGCTCGAGCCAGGGCAGGAGCTGGATGGCGTCGTCCGTGGCAGCCGTGTCGAACAGCGTGTTGATCGCGGTATCGATGGTGAGTGGCGCGGTCGGGACGTGGGCGAAGGTCTGCGTCGTCGCCGAGGCGGCCGAGGCGGACTCGGACACCGGGCGGTCGATCGGCGCGCTCTGGCCGAGCGGGATATCCTTGGGCAGAAGGACTTCGCTTTGGGCCAGCACGGCGGCGCGCTGCATGGTGTTCTCGAGCTCGCGGACATTGCCGGGCCATGGGTAGGCCTCGAGGGCGCGCACGGCCTCCTCGCTCAGCTTCATGAGCGGGCGGTGGCGCAGGTTGGCCAGCTTCTGGAGGAAATACTCGGCCAGCAACTGGATGTCTTCCTTGCGCGCGCGCAGCGGCGGGAGGTGGATGCGAACGACATTCAGGCGATAGAAGAGATCCTCGCGGAAGGTGCGCTTCGCGATCTCGTCCTCGAGGTTCTTGTTCGTCGCGCAGACGATGCGGACGTCGGTTTTGATCGTCTCGTTGCCGCCGACGCGGGAGAACTCGCCTTCCTGCAGGACGCGCAGGAGCTTGCTCTGCGTGGTGAGGGGCATCTCGCCGATTTCATCGAGGAAAAGGGTGCCCTTGTCGCACTGCTCGAAGCGGCCGATGCGCTGGCTGTGGGCGCCGGTGAAGGCCCCGCGCTCGTGGCCGAAGAGCTCGCTCTCGAGGAGATTCTCGGGAATGGCCGCGCAATTGATCGCGAGGAAGGCCCGGTCGCTGCGCTGGCTGTAGTGGTGGATGGCGCGGGCGACCAGTTCCTTGCCGCTGCCGCTCTCGCCGGTGATCATCACGGGCGCCTCGCTGGCGGCGACCCGGCCGATCATCTTGAAGACCTGCTGCATGGCCTCGCTCTTGCCGACGATCTCGTCCTTGTGCTCGTCGACGGTCAGGAGAGGCTTGAAAGGGGCGGCCGCCTGCATCTCGGCGCGCTCCTTGAGGGCGGCGTCGACGACCAGCTTGATGCTGAAGGGGAGTTGTTCTTTGCGGACGAAATCGAACGCGCCGAGCTTCATCGACTCGATGACGCCCTGGTTGCTGCCGAAACCGCTCGTGATGATGACCATCGCGTTCGGCGACTGCTTGCGGATGCGGGCGAGCAATTCCAGGCCGCTGGAGGGGTGCAGGTGCAACTCGGCCAGGACGAGGTCGGGATTCTCGATGCCAAACGTCTTGAAGGCGGTATCGGACGCGGTCTCGGTCAGGACACGGACCTCGGGGGTCTCCAGCTGGTGCTTGGCCCACTCGAGGAAGTCGGTCTCGCGATCGACGATGAGGATGGTTTGTTTGGCTTGGGGCATCGGATGTCGGGTGTTTAGACGCCGCCGTAGCGGCGCTGGCGTTTGCTGTAGTCGTCGAGAGCGGCAAACAAATCCGCTTTCGTGAATTCGGGCCAGTATTTTGGGGTCACGTGAATCTCCGTGTAGCTGAGTTGCCACAGGAGAAAGTTCGAGAGTCGCAGCTCACCGGAGGTGCGGATGAGAAGATCGGGGTCCGGCAGCTCGCTGGTGTAGAGATGCGCGCTGATGAACTCGGGCGTGATGTCCTCCTCCTTCACGCGGCCGGCCGCGGTCTCGCGGACGATGTCCCGCACCGCATCGACGATCTCGGCGCGCCCGCTGTAGCTGAGGGCGAGCGTGAGGATGAGCTGGGTATTGTGCGCGGTGGCGGCGATCGTCTTGTCGAGGCGCTTGCGGCACGGCGCGGGCAACTCGTCGAGGCGGCCGATGGCGCGGAGCTGTACGCCTTTCTCCGCCATTTCGTTCGTCTTCTGATCGAGGAACCGCTCGAGCAGAAGCATCAGGCCGGAGACCTCCGCGGCGGGACGCTTCCAGTTCTCCGAGGAGAAGGCGTAGAGCGTGAGGTATTTCACGCCCGCGTCGCGGCAGCCTTCCACGCACTCGCCGACGGCCTGGCTGCCCTGCTCGTGGCCTTTCAGGCGCGGCAGCCCGCGGCTCTGCGCCCAGCGACCGTTGCCGTCCATGATGACGGCGACGTGTCGCGGCACTTGCGGAGCCGTGGAGACAGGGGTCGATTTGGCGGGAGCGAAGATCAAGATGGGGCTTCTAGAGGCGGATGGTCTGGTCGCGACCGGGACCGACGCTGACGATGCGGAGCTTCGTGCCGATGAGTTCGGCCAGGGTCTCGACGTACTTGCGGGCGTTCGGCGGCAGATCCTTGTAATGGCGGGCGTTCTCGGTGGAGGTCAGCCAGCCGGGGAATTCGGTGTAGATCGGCGTGCAGCGCTCGACCTCGTCGCATTGGGTCGGGAGCACCGAGATCTTTTTACCGTCCAGCTTGTAGGCCGTGCAGATCTTGATTTTCGCGACGCCATCGAGGCCGTCGAGATTCGTGATCGCGAGTTCGTCGATGCCATTGACCATGTTCGCGTAGCGCACGGCGACCGCGTCGAACCAGCCGCAACGGCGGGCGCGGCCGGTGGTGGCGCCGAATTCGCGGCCCATCTCATGGAGGCGGTCGCCCAAGGCGTCGTCCTCGGTCGGGAAGGGACCTTCGCCGACGCGGGTGGTGTAGGCCTTGATCACGCCGAGCACGTTGTCCATGCGGTGCGGAGGCACGCCGGAGCCGGTGCAGGCGCCGCCGGCGGTCGTGTTCGAGCTGGTCACGAAGGGATAGGTGCCGTGATCGATGTCGAGGAAGGTGCCCTGGGCGCCCTCGAAGAGCATCTTTTTGCCCTTCGCGATCGCATCATGGAGATAGACGACGGTGTTCGTGACGAAGGGGCGCAGCACTTCGGCGGCCTCGAGATAGGCTTTCTCGACCTTTTTGGCGTCGATCGGCTTGCCGCCGAGGCTCTTCAGCACCGCGTTGTTTTCCTTCATGCGAGCCTTGAGCTTCGCCTGGAAAAGCGGGGTGTTCATCAGGTCCGCGAGGCGGATGCCGGTGCGGGCGGCCTTGTCGCCGTAGGCCGGGCCGATGCCGCGCTTCGTGGTGCCGATCTTGTTCTTGCCCTTCAGCACCTCGCGCTGCTCGTCGAGGGCGCGATGGTACGGCATCACCAGGTGGGCGCCACCGCTGATCAGGAGGTTTTTGGCCACTTTCACGCCGCGGGCGCGCAGGCCCTCGATCTCGCCGACGAGGGCGACCGGGTCGAGGACGACGCCGTTGCCGATCACGCAGACCTTGCCCTTGCGCAGGATGCCCGAGGGAATGAGGTGGAGAACGTATTTATCCCCGCCGAGGACGATCGTGTGGCCGGCGTTGTTCCCACCCTGGCTGCGGACAACGATGTCCGAGTCGTCGGTGAGATAATCGATGATTTTGCCTTTGCCTTCATCGCCCCACTGGGCGCCTACCAGAATCGTGTTTGCCATACTGCGTTGACTGTCGAAATTTTCACAAGGTTAAGGGTCTGTTCCTTGGGGAACTGTTGAGAATTGACCACGTTCGAGAGTTCCACAAGGGGAGACAAGAACAAATCGAAGCGATTTGACGCGAAGTGCGCAAAAGCTCATGATGCGCACCCGTGAAGAGCGCACAAATGGTTTCCAAAGCGGGCGCCTATCTGGCTCGCGCGACGCGTTTGCGTTGTCCCGTTTGTGGCAAGACTCCCATTTTTCCGCGTGCGCACACCGTCCGGCGGCTCTGGGATTGGTTCACGCCCTTCGATGGCTGCCCTCGGTGCGGCTATGCCTTCGAGCGCGAGCCCGGCTATTTCCTGATGGCGGTCTGGGCGGTCAACGCGGGGTCCGGCAGCCTGTTCGGCTTGGTGACGTTTCTCTTCCTCGAGCTGAATTTCGAGCTCTCTCTGGCCATCCTGCTCCCGGCGGTACTGTTGCCGATGGTCCTCTTCAATTTCCTCTTCATCCGCCATTCGAAGGCCTATTTCATCGCCCTCGATCATTTGCTCGATCCCCACGAGCGCGGCGGAGGCGACGATCGCGGAAATCAGCCGCTCGATCCAGGGCCGGATCCGACGGAGCCTTGCGAAACGGTGACGCCGGTGCGATAAGCGCCCGCTTCATGGCACGATTCTGGATGTGGTGGGCCGCCGTTGCGGCGATGGCGATGCTGGTGGGATGCGATTCCGCCCGCGACGAACTCAACAACGCCGGCCGGCCGGTGGATCCCTCGCTCTTTGCCTCCACGCCCGCCCGGCTCAAGATCGATCTGCCCGGAGCGCAGAGCGAGGCCGGCCTCGTCCGTCTGAAAAACGGCACCATCGGCTACGTCATCAAGCGCCTCGGTCCGGGGACCGATCGCCTCCTTACCCCGGTGGAATTTGCCGAGCTTAGTTTCAAGTCCCGCAGCAATCGCGGCTGGCTCGAGAAGCTGCTCAATATCACGAGTCCCGCCGGCATGGTGTGGGTCTCGATCGGCCTGCTTGGGCAGCTCATTTTTACCGGTCGCATGCTCGTGCAGTGGATGGCCAGCGAGAAGGAAAAGCGCTCCGTGGTGCCGGTGGCCTTTTGGTGGATGAGCCTCGGTGGCGCGGTGATGCTGGTCGTCTATTTCGTCTGGCGCCGCGACATTGTCGGCGTGGTCGGGCAGGGGACGGGATTGTTCATCTACGTGCGCAATCTCATGCTCATCCGCCGCTCGCGTGGATGATTCCTGGTGGACGGCGGGGTAATTTGGTGGCAGAATTTCTGCCATGAAAATCTCCAGTGGTATCCTCGGTCTGGCTCTCTCTTTCGCAATGGTTCACGGCGGGCTGGCGGCAAAGGCTCCTTCCAAGCTTTCTGCCTTTGCCGGCAAATACACCGGAACGGTCTCTTATGCCGGCGTCGTTCCGGGTACGACCACGGGGACTTTCACCGCCTCGAAGAAGAAAGATGTCGGAGCGTTGAATCTGACGTCCGCGATCAATGTGAGTGGAACCATCTATACACTGGTCGAGACGTTCCGGATCAACAAACGAACCTTGAACTATACCTTCTCCATCCTTAGCACCGGCGCAACCGGAGCAGGAAGCGCAGCGGTTGGCAAAAAAAGCATTAGTTACAGCGCAAGTGCCGTGATTGAGGGCGACGCCTACACGATCTCGGGAACGATCAGCATGTCGGGCAAGCGCGGGTTGGTGATTTCGGAAATCCTTAACGGAAGTACCTCCTTTCCGATCACCTACACGCTCACCCGGAAGGGAAAATAATTCGGGAGATCTTCCGTTAGCGGGTGTTTTGGGAGGGGACTTGCCGGAGTTCCCTCCTGCCGCTGATCCTGATCAGCGTTTCAAAGATTTCCGGAAGAGTGCCTCGTAGGCGTCGATGGATGGTGCAAGGTCGAATCGTTGCGCCATCTCCGACGAGGCCTCGCGCATCTTTTGCAGTCCGGCGGGCTGGTCGAGCAGGTTGCGAAGCGCCCCGGCGAAGGCCTCCGGCGTGAGATCGCAGAGAGTGCCGTTGCGGTTTTCCTCGACGACATCCGTGACGCCGCCGATCCGGCTGGAAATGACCGCCAGTCCGCGGTCGAGCGCCTCGATCGCCGCCATGGGCAGGCCCTCGCTCAGGGAGGTGAGCAGGAGGACGTCCGAGTTGCTCATTTCCGAGGCGACTTTCGACGAGTCGAGCCATCCGCGGAAAGCGACTCTGTCCATGAGGCCGAGTTGCCGCGTGGTGTCTTCCATCTCCTGGCGCAGCGGACCGTCGCCGATGACCTGAAATTCCCACGGCAAATCCTGCACCAGTGCGAGCGCACGCAGGGCGAGGAGGGGATTTTTCTGAACGCTCAGCCGGCCGACCATGATGATCCGGGGGGGGGAATGGACCTTGATCTCCGGCCGGGGGCCGAGCGGCACTCCATTGAGGATAACTTCCGGGCGCCGTCCGTAGGCACGTTCCGCGAGCTCGGCGACAAAGGTACTGACCGCGGTGATGGCTGCCGCGCGTTTCCAGATAGGGCGTGTGAACGGCTGGACCATCCGGAACAAGCCAGCCGTTTGTTCCGGCACTCCGCCCGGGACATCGCCGAGGTGCGCGGTGAGGACGTAGGGCGTGCCGGTCAGAAGCGACACCTTGTAGGCCAGTGCTCCGGTCGGGACCGCAAAGTGTGCGTGAATGACCTGCGGCTTCCACTGTCGAACCTGCCGCAGTGAGGGCAGGAAGCTGGTGAGGAGATAGAGCGCCATCTCCGGCACCGTGCAGGTGTCCTCCTTTTTTCGGAAGGACTCGGCTCGAAAAATCTCGACCCCATCGACGACTTCGTGAGCGGGGAGATGCTTCAAGCCCGCGGTCTGCACCCGTACGGAGTGCTCGCGCCGGACGAGCTCGGCATTGATGCGATGCGCGATGCGCCCGCCGCCGCCGCCCACGGGCGGATATTCGTAATTCAGGCAGAGGATGCGCAATCCGCTTTGGATTTTGGACTCGGGATTTTGGATGCGGCGATTCTCCCTTCCCGATCAGGCAGCGGTCAAGCCGCCCTTGTCGAGGGAAGAGCGCCTGCGAGCAGGATCAGCCGTCGAGCCGCCTCTTGCGCCATTCCTCGAACACGAGCTGGCACCACAGGAACAATCGCTCATCGGTCTTGCCTGCGCGGTGTGCGGCGAGGCGGCTTTGCACGAAGGGTTCCCTGGAGCCTGGCGCCAGACGGCCGCTTCGGAACCACGGGCCGATGGGCGAGCCAAAGCCCTTCTTTTTCCGATGAATGATCTCCGCGGGAAGGACACGCGAGGCGGCAAGCTTGAGCAGATATTTCGTCGTCCCGCCGCGCAACTTGTAGTCCTGCGGCAGGCGGCGGGCGAAGTCGGCGACCTCGATGTCGAGAAGCGGCGCGCGGGCCTCGAGGCTGTTCATCATCGTGGCGCGATCCACTTTGGCGAGGATGCCGTCCTGCAAATAAATCTTCGTATAAAACTGGAGCGTGCGATCGACGACGTCGCGCTGTGGGCAGGATTCCCAAGCCTCGATCGCTTCCCGGTAGAGCTCGTTCGGATCGGCCGGTGCGCCGAGCAGGTCGCGAATGTCATTCGGCTCGAGCGCGCCGAGCCAGACGGGATTCCAGAGCGCCGCCGGGTGGCTTAAGCCACGCAGGGTGCGCTTGATTTTGAAGTCGAGACTGATGTTCGCGTGCGAGACGGGCATCTGCGCGGCCAGCAGGCGAACGGCGATGTGCAGAGGCTTGGGGACAAGCCTGGCGTAGGTCTCGGCCTTGCGCAGGGCGAGGAAGGGATCGTAGCCGGCGAAGAGCTCGTCCCCGCCGTCGCCGCCGAGCGCCACCGTGACGTGGCGCCGCGTGAAGCGGCTGAGCAGCCAGGTGGGCAGCAGCGACCCGTCGCCCTGCGGCTCGTCGAGCTTGTCGAAAATCTGTGGCAGGACCTCGAGGGCCTTGTCGAGGTCGAGGACCTCGGTCTGGTGGTTCGTGCCGAGCATTCGGGCGACTTGATTCGCCCAGGCCAGCTCGTCGAACGAAGCCTCGGTGAAGCCGATGCTGAAGGTGCGCAGGGAGCCGGCGTTCACGTGGCGCGTCGCCAGCGCGGCGATCAACGAGGAATCGATCCCGCCGCTGAGGAAGATGCCGAGCGGCACTTCGGACATGAGGCGCCGCTTCGTTGCCGCGTCGACCAGGGCCAGCAGTTCCTCCGCCAGGGCCTCGTCGCTCCTGACCGGGGGCGCGGGCTCGAGGACGAAGTCCCAGTACCGGCAGACACGCGGCGTCCGGTCCCGGAGGTCGAACGTGAGATTGTGCCCGCCGGGCAATTTCTGCACGCGTTCCAGGATGGAGTGCGGTGCCGGAATGAGCGCGTAGGCGAAGAATTTTTGCAGCGCGCCGGTGGAGATCGAGCGCGGGCAGGCGGGATGCGCCAGCAGCGCGGTCAGCTCCGAGGCGAAGGCAAAAGTGCCGCCTTCGCAGAACCAGTAGAGCGGCTTCTTGCCGAAGCGGTCGCGGCTGAGCAGCAGTCGGCCGGTGGCACGATCATGGATCGCGAAGGCCCACATGCCATTGAGGCGCGTGACGAAGTCGTCGCCCCACTCGCGATAGCCGTGGAGCAGGACCTCGGTGTCCGAGTGGTCGGTCTGGAAGACACAGCCCCGGGCCTTGAGCTGCTCCCGGAGCTCGGCGTGGTTGTAGATCTCGCCGTTGAAGATGACGCCGATTTTTTCATCGGCGGTCCACATGGGCTGGCCGCCGCCGCTCAGATCGACGATGGAGAGGCGGCGATGGCCGAGGTGGACGCCGGTCGATTCCTCGGTCCAATGTCCCGACGCATCCGGCCCGCGGTGCGCGATCGCGCGCGTCATGCGCTCGAGATCGCCGCGGTCCCCGCGTCCGACGAAGCCTGCTATCCCGCACATCGCGTCGCGACGCTAGCTCCGGGGTTGCGTGTCGATGTTGCGGCTTTCGCGGACGAGGTAGATGCGCTTGCCCTGCGATTCGTAGAACGTGCGCGTGATCATCTCCGCGAGCAGTCCCATCAGGACGCAGATGACGCCGGTCATGAAGGTCGAGACCGTCAGGACGGGCAGGGGAGTGGAGATGAAGGGCTTGCCCGCAAAGAAATAGAGCAGGATGGCCCAGAGGGCGAAGAGCCCTGCGGCCGCGATCATCAGGAAGCCGCAGATGCCGAAGACATACATCGGCTTTTGCGCGTGCCGGTCCAGGAACTTCACGACCATGAGGTCGAGCAGGACCTTCAGGATGCGCTCGAGGCCGTATTTCGATTTGCCGGCGCGGCGGGCGAAGTGGCCGACGACCACCTCGGTGATCTTGGCGCCATGCCACAGGGTGTATACGGGGAGGAAGCGGTGCATTTCACCGTACAGGCGCACCCCTTCGATGACCTCCCGGCGGTAGGCCTTCAGCGAGCAGCCGAAGTCCTGCAAACGCACGCCCGAGACCGTGGCGATGAGCTTGTTGGCCATGATGCTCGGCAGGTTGCGCTTGATCGCGTTGTCCTGCCGGTCTCGGCGCCAGCCGGAGACGACGTCGTAACCCTCGTCCAGCTTGGCGAGCAGCTTCGGGATGTCCTCCGGATCGTTTTGATAATCACCATCCATTGGGATGATGATTTCGCCCTGTGCGTAGTCGAACCCCGCCATCATGGCCGCCGTCTGGCCGAAATTTCGGCGGAAATGCAGCACTTTGACCTCGGGATGCTCGTTCGCGAGCTCGTCGAGAGTCTCCTCGCTACCGTCCTGGCTGCCGTCGTTGATGAAAATGATTTCCCACGGCTGGCCGATTTTTCGCAGCACCTCCGCGGTCTTGTCGAACAAGAGGCGGATGGTTTCGCATTCGTTGTAGATCGGGATGATGACGGACAGCATTCCCTTGCACGGATAGTGGCTTGGCGCGAGGGAGACAATGGTTTAGT
>Ga0310811_10005677_pt1 | contig 15846 bp, 8 predicted proteins | sample YCmetagenome_FD_207642 | JGI IMG/M metagenome (GOLD analysis project Ga0310811, IMG submission 207642) | Soil microbial communities from experimental microcosm in Duke University, North Carolina, United States - YC | ecosystem: Engineered > Artificial ecosystem > Soil microcosm > Unclassified ...
ATGTCATCAGTGTATACATATATATATATATATATATGTACTTGAACATAAGGATATAACTTTCTAAGATTACCGAAAATCTTCATTATTAGTTATTTGAAAAAACCGTTGTTTAAACTTACAAAACGACCTTAACCACGATTGCTTAATTACTTGGTTGTTATTCTTTTATAGATTTGATTTTCGAAGATGAAGCTGTTGCATTTACTCCAGATCCTGACTGCAATCACGGTTACGGTCCACACAGCGCCGGTGGTTTCGGAGAACGTGGGCATTGTTGGGCCAACTGCAGCTGCCCTCTCGAGCAACGAGGGAATGATTCGGTCTTCGAACTCTGATGAATTGATGGCAGAGGAACATGACACCGTGGAAGCTCGCCAAGCGAACACCGTGAGCAAATATGCACCGATGGTGCAAGGGGCTACGCTTTACACAACCACTGGGCTTAGCGTACTCATCGAGCTATTGAGCTTGAGCACACAAGATGGTGGACTTGGGGTGCCAACTATATCCGCTGCCATTGATACCAGCATGAATAGCATGTCGACGTATCTGGCACAAAGCAGTCAATCAACGGGTCTCATTCTTGGCAATACGAATATTTTGGCGAGTTTATCGTACACTGACAGCCTTGGACAAAACACATCACCCAACTTTGGGGCGACTGATTGGTTGGCAATCATCGAATCGATGTATCGGACAATTAGTCAGCTCCCGCCTTACAATCAAGCCGTTGCAAACATACAATATACCGTAGGAGGACAAACGTTTGAATATGCAATTACGTTATTGTTATCAAGTTTTTCAGGTTCAAAATAATTTAAATGACAATGGATAAATGGATAAATAAAGAAAGAAATTGACAAATAGAGATTCTGTTGAATAAATGGAATTCAGGCCTGGTTAAAGCCAGAAAATATAATATACAATTACAAATATGCCAGAAATCTATCCACAATCTGTGAGAGAACCCAGACCTGAGTTCTGGTTGTAGACCAATCGATATCCCAGTTGTCAACCCATGTCACGGAAGCCGGGGGGCTGGGTTTCGGTTTTTTGGGTACCCAGGGATCCGGTTTTCATTATAAGCCAATCAACAAAGCATTTCAATTGCAAAAACCAGTAGATAAGGCAAGTGAACACGGTGAGTTTCAATTTGATATTTGTTTTCCATTATGGCCCATTGTTAGATTGTAATGGATAGCATTAAGTTACTCCCAAATTTTTGATAAGGTAGGATTAGCTAGCAAAACCCTTTACCCCAGATTTTGAAGTCAAGGGTCCAATGCAAGGAACATCAGTTGGCATAATAAGTTAGATTCCGGAAAGATTAGCCCCAATTCCAGCATATAGACAAGCCAGGACAGATGGGTTCCAGTGTACGGTTAATATACAAGAAAAATAGTGTGGTTACATATGGTGTACGTTAAAACAGATTCAAAAACCTTGTTCTATTCAACACAAGTGGAAAAGTAACCAAAAGGGTGACTGACCAAAGAAAAGCATAGAGACAATAGGGTTAGATATATCGGTACCATGGAGAACCGGTGTCCATTGCCAGCGGTTTTTCAAGTAAGGACCAAAGTCGGGGTATTTTGAAGCTGGACAGGGAGTTGAAACAAACTGTGTATTCCGAGTCACATCCAGCACGACCATTTGAGCATCGGCCAGGAAGCTGTCCCCAGCGGTTCAATTGGATCCAGGCAAAGCAGGAGGCACTTCAGAGTTGCTACAGTGCCGTATGTTGCTCTGCGCTTTTGCTGAGGAAGATGAGAAATTGCAGCGTGGGATTGAGCAGCGCTACCCCTGCCTAGCGCACTTTCCGGTAAGAGATGTACGGTAAGAGATGAGATTACCTCATTATCACCATTACCCCCTTTTCCCATGTTTTATTGCTATCACAGTCATTTTTTCCCATTTTCCTTTTGTTTTTTATTGTATTAGTATTACAAGCATCCCTTTTTTTACTAGAGGTAAGATATGGTGCAGTAGTGTAGTTCATCTTCGAAGGAATACGTCATGTGGTCGTTCAGAGGTGCAAATCAAATGCCTTGCTTATGAAAAACAAAATCACAAAAATCATAGTAAGTAAAGTTTTGAATTCTTTTTTTATTTACTTTATTAAACTAAAAACGAAGGGTATAAACAATAATAGAGATTAATTATAAATGAAATTGTATTTATATATAATTCAACGTACAAGGTAATAGTGTGTCAGACTTGTGGGTCTTGCATGGTCCCGGGCCGCTGCAGCCAAGAACGTCACCTGCGGACAGGTCCCCACCACCTAGTGGGGGAGGTGCTGAAGAGAACGCTGCACTTCCTGGGCAGTCATGAGCTTCGAACCGTCGATGAGCTCAAAGCACACAAGCCGCGACCCGAGGATAAGTGTCCGGCAATTGAGGGCCTTGCATGCTATGACGGGTATTGTTGCCTCCATGATGGATGCCTTTACGGCTCGTGGCATCTTCCTAGGATGCACAAGCACATATCGTCTGCTCACGGCCACAAACCGGCCGAACACAAGCGTTCGCCGCTGTGGAAGGAGTGTATTTTACAAACTTACTTTACTAGGCACGGCCGGATAGATTATTTCGTGCTGGTCAGTGCAAAAACGGAAAGCAGCTTTGCAGTAGCTGGCAAACAAGATACTGGTCCTTCCCTGAGCCAACCAGAGAAAAAGCTCTTCCAGAAGCTGGAGCAAGATTTCCAAATCGCCAATGATGACTTGGAAAAGCAAGCTGGTGTGGTTCGTGACTTTGAATCCAAGTTGGAGAGGATCCCATGGCTCAACACTACCAGGTTTGCATGGTATCTCGCGTTTCTGAAAGATGAAAAGATTCAGGCTTCGTACAAAATGCCGCACAAGGAAATCGGCGAGGAAATAGATGCTAAGGATGCTACTCTCATGAAGATCCTTGCTGGTGCAGAGGCTGTTTTCCAGGAAGCGTACATGCTGTGCAGTGACCGTTCTCCTGATCGGAAGATGACACAGCAGCGCGCGAATATCCTCAACGAGTTTTATGCCGGAGCTTTGGGAAAAGCCACTGGATTCTGCCTTTACAAGAATGTGTCAACGTTGGTGAAATACTCGACGATGCTGAAACAGTTGCTAACATACTATTACCACGTGGTCTATTACCAAGATGGTCACTTCACGCCGACTACAACGGACCAAACCTTGCCTCAGGGCACTCTTTAGCCAACTGGTTAACAGATACAGGCCATGGAAGACATTATAAGCGCCCTTTCCCGCGACAACGGGGAGGGTAGTGAGATGCTTAAGCAGGCTATCCGCCGGCTCTATCCCCAATCCAAAAGTCGAATTGAGGTCATTTCGACTTTTTCCGCATACAAAATTTTAGCGTAGATTAGACGAGGGAGGTCAATTCGACTTAGTCAATTCGACTTTTGGACTGCAGGCTAATGCAAGCTCCAATTAAGCTTAAAATTGACAAGGTGGGTATTCCATCTATTCCGACAACAATCACATCAATAAATTATTGTAAAACCCACGGTAAATTGATTTGTAGGCAGTTAAAATTTTGAAATCAATTTTTGATGGGGTCAATCCAGTGCACAGACCAGTTGGTCCCGACAACCCATTGCAAGCACAAAGGTTGGCACAAAAGCATAATAATCACAAAATTCCGAAATTACCGTCAGCCAACGCGCAAGGGTTGAACATGGTTTCAAGACGCGTCAGATAAGGAGACGTGTAGAGATGAATACAAGAGGATAATGTAATCACAAATTCCAATGTTTAATAATATAACAATAGTTATCATGAAGCCATTTGTACATTTTCCAATGCAACGGTTAGTTGTATGTTCAAAATGCCACCATGCCGTTTTACCCGGCAATGTCGACACCCATTTAAAAGATGCAGATACACATAACATGAGAAAAGAGAATCGCGAACACATTGTCGAAGAAATACAACAGATCAGAGGGTTAATACAACACAAATTAGAGTTGAATGATTTAATTTTCCCATTGGCAAGTAGTCCACCAATTCCCGAATTAGGTAAACCCAGAACAGATGGAATGCAATGCAAATTGCAATACGAGGACGGTCAGCCATGTCGGTTTATCAGTTGTCATGAAGACCAAATTCGAAAACATTGCCGAGAGCAACACGCATGGGAAAACAAGCAAAAAGGTAGACCCAAAGCCAAGGTGAAGACACCAAAAAAATGTCCGTGGAGAACCGGAGTCCATTGCCAGCATTTTTTTGTTCGTGGACCCGGGGCGCAGTATTTCGAAGTTTCCAGTTCAATGAATGAGCCAGCAAGTGATTTATCATCCGAAACCACGCAGTTTCAAACCAAAAAACAGATGTTGTTAGAAGCAATCAGAAAAGCACAGGAAGAGGAAGATCGCCAAATCACCGAGCCCGACGAAGCAAAAGAACCAAGTCCATGGTTACGGCGTACCGGATGGGCCAGCCATTTGGAGGGATTAGATAAGAAAAAATTAAGAACATTAGTAGCCGCAGCCAGTGATGACGAGCCCGATTTGCAGATTTTGTGCAAAGCATTCGATTGGTTGATTCAGGATGCCCAATATCATGCCATTCGAGAAGTGATTGGATTGGAAGCATTATTTGAAGCCAACAAGAAGGAGGTGGATAAAGAGACGCAAATGCCATTTGATAGTTGGATGGACATTACCACAATCAAAAGATATACAAAAGCATGCAAACAAGTGTTGTGTTTTATATTCCGGGCCGAAGATGAAGAGCCCGAAGAGCGGCCACCATACGAATTGACGGAAGAGCAACAAATGGCCATTGAACATACACGAATCCATATCGAAGTATTAAGACAGTGGAAAATCACCCATGCATTACGAAGTGAAGACGAGGAAGATGCAGAGAATGAAGAAGAAGAGGAAGAATCCGATGAAGAAATCGAGTTAATGGAAAATATCCAGAAAGAAATATTGCGGTTGTGGATTACAATATTAAACCATCCGTTGCAAGACAACGAATACAAAAGTGTTTTGATAAGTGCATTAGCCGTTTTGGGGATTCGGGAGGATTATGGATGGGTTGATGCCGAGGATTATACACCAACGTATTCAGCCATTATCAAGATGTCGCGATTAATGGTGATTCAAGAGGCATACAAACGACGGCAAAATGCAATCAAGCAACGACAAGGCAAAGGATCCAGTTTAAAAGAGGCCGAGCGGGAAGTGCGAAGTTATTACCATTTGGTGCGGAAATTGGTCCATGCATTTATGACCATGACCCATGATGGAAGAGACCCCATGCCCATACAGTGGTTATATCGGACCCGTTCGTACGGATTTAAGATTCGGTATACCACCACGGCACACGCCAAGATTCAATGGATTGGGCATGACATTTTATATCCAGGGATGCGATTTAGCATGACCCAGTTCCGGAGCATGGTACATGGATTGGTGGCCGAGGCCCGAGAAGTTTTATTTTCGAAATTGATGATGGTGAGAATGAATGGAGAGGGTGAAATAGATCCACAGCAGGTACCCACAATCAATTGGGACCAATTGGTTGACCAGCCATCCGAGAGCCGCATTGGATGGTCATTTTTGGACGACGAACGTAACCAGTTTGCCGTTGACGGGAAATGGTGGTTATTTGAGCGAATATACAAGGAGAAACCATTGCGGGACCAATTTTGGATCGGCACGGAAATTTTCGAAAAAAGGCCGTTGCAGAATGTGGACGACACATTGAGCGATTTTTAGAATTGTTATTGGCATTGTTGATGAAATTATCCCAGCCCCCGCGGTTCCCCGAGTTAGCGAATTTACGATGGAAAAATACGCCATACGGAGGGATACGGAACTATCCACAATCCTCGGTGGGCGCCAGGCCTATCCACAATCCTCGGTGGGCGCCAGGCCTGGCGCCGGGTTGTGGGCCAATCAACACCCCAGTATTTAACCCATGTCACAGAAACCGGGGGCTGGCGCCGGGTTGCAGGCGCCGGGTTTTTGAATTAGGCCCAAATATGGGTATTTCAATTCAAAAATCAGATATATAAGAGAGACAAGTATTGCGATTCCAAATATCATATTAGAATTTCCCCATTCCCCATGGTTGGGTAGTTATTATAACATTAGGGTAACTCCATATTTTTGGATGAGGTTGGAAAATGCACGAGCCACCCCCAGAATTATTTTGTCAGGGGTCCATCAGCAAACCCATTAGTAGTGTGCAGGTGAGTTAAATGGAGATAAGGTATCCACATATTTGCCAATTAGTGCAAATTGATTAAATACCGAGTTATAATATATAATATTGAGGAGATTGTTGGGACCAGATCCCAAAAGTTATATATCATAGAAAGCATAATTTCCGAAAATATCAGCATGCCAGGATTCGCGTCGCGTGAAAACACGGTTCCAAATAAGGAATAATTGTAAGATAGTAATTAAACAGTGGTAAAAATGGCATAACCCGCTCAGTTTCAGAATTGCAGAAATAACAGTTTGAATATATTATAATACACATTATCAAAATGAAGGAATATATCCATTTGTGCGAATTTCCAGCCATTATTTGTACCATTTGCCAATATGGTGTTGTGCGCGATCATATTGATACCCATTTTACAGGAAAACCACATGAAGCAATTACCAAAGCAAGACGAACCGAATTAGTCGATGAAATTGCACATATTAATGGATTAGTTGCCAATGAGGTGGAACTAGAGCAATGTGAGTTTCCATTTCCCGTACCCACAGCCCCCCCAATCCCAGCATTAGGGAAACCCCGAACAGATGGATTACAATGTACATTTGAAGTGGAGAATGGCGAATGTGGATATATATGTTGTTCACCACGACACATACGAAGACATTGTTTACAAAAGCATGGATGGCAAAGCCACCAGAAAGGTGGCCGGCCGAAAAGAAGTAAAAATACAGAGGTAGCAATGGTACCATGGAGAACCAATGTCCATTGCCAAAGGTTTTTCATTCAAGGACCCAAATCAGGATATTTTGAGGTTGGACGAGTAGTAGCAGCCAGCAGGGAGCCCCGAATGATGTCCCGAGCCGACCAGTTTGAAGCCAAAAAGAATGAATTGTCCGAGGCCATTGAAAAGAAGGAGGAGGAGGAGGACCGCAAAATCAGCGAGCCCGACGAGGCCAAAGAACCCAGTCCATGGTTGCGACGAGTAGGATGGGTCAGCCATTTGGAAGGGTTGGACCCCAAGCAGTTACGCAAGTTGATGGCCCCCCCCCGCGATGAGGAGCCCGAATTGCAGGTATTGTGCAAAGCATTCGATTGGTTGATTCAGGATGCCCAGTATCACGCCGCACGTGAGGTTGTAGGATTGGAAGCATTGTTTGAGGCCAACAAGAAGCAATTCAACCAGGAGACGCAGGTGCCATTTGATAATTGGATGGATATTACCACCATCCAGCGTTATACGGAGGTATGCAAACAGGTGTTGTGTTTTATATTTCGGGCCGAGCAACAGGAACCCAAGCAGCGGCCGCCATACGAATTGACGGAAAAGCAGCAGATGGCCGTTGAATACACCCAGAACAGCATCGAGGAGTTGTTGCAGTGGAAGGAAGCACAGGAGCCATCCAGTGACGAGGATGAGAATGGGATCCAGGACCACGACAATGAGGATGAAAGCGATACCGAGATCGAGTTCATGGCGACCATTCAGCGGGAGATATTACGGTTGTGGATAACATTATTGAAGCATCCATTAGGGGACAATGAATACAAAAGTGTATTAATTAGTGCCATGGCCGTATTAGGTATTCGCGAAGAGGGAGGATGGTTGGATGCAGAAGATTACACACCCAAATATTCGGCCGTCATCAAGATGTCCCGGTTGATGGTGATTCAGGAGGCATGCAAACAACGGCAGGAGGCCATCAGGTGGCGCCAGGACCGAGGATACAGTTTGAAAGAAGCCGAACGGGCGGTCCGCAGTTATTACCATTTGGTACGAGAATTGGTGCACGCATTCATGACCATGGCCCATGATGGACGCGATCCCACGCCCATGCAGTGGTTATACCGGAGTCGCACATATGGATTCAAGATCCGATATACCACCACCGCACAAGCCAAGATCCAGTGGATCGGAGACGAGATTTTGTACCCGGGAATGCGGTTCAGCATGGTGCAGTTTCGAAATATGGTACATGGATTGGTCCATAAAGCCCGGGAGGTGTTGTTTTCGAAGTTGATGATGGTGGGCATGAATTGCGATGAGGAAGTGGATACACAACAGGTTCCGCCCATCAGTTGGGACAAATTGGTGGACCAGCCATCCGAGAGCCGCGTAAGATGGTCATTTTTGGAGGACGAACGGAACCAATTTGCCGTAGATGGGAAGTAATGGTTATTGGAACGGATATACCAGGAGCAGACACTGCGAGATCATTTCATGGATGCCCGCGAGCAGTTCCAAAAAGAGGCCATCGCCGCATATAGACGCCATGTGGAGCAATTTTTAGAATTGTTATTAGCATTGATGATGTTGTTGTCCCAGCCACCACGTACACCAGAGTTGTTGAGTTTGCGATAAAAGAATACACCATATGGTGATGTGCACAACATATTTATCGAGGAGGGATTGGTTGCATATGTGGCAGAATATCACAAGGGATACCGGAGCAGCGGCAACATCAAGATCATCCATCGGTATTTGCCACGCGAGGTCAGCGAAATGGTGGTGTATTATTTATGGTTGGTCGTAGGCAGTTGGGAGAAATTGCGGTATGAGATCACCGGTAAGATGGAGTCAAGCGCGTTTTTATGGGGGGATGGACCCAAGAAGGAGCATCGACAATGGACGGGTCCAAGAAGAAAGCAAGGCAAAGATAAAGAAAGGGCAAGCGATCCAGTAAGTAGAGGATTTTCATTTATATTATTATATATACAGTACAGTAAATGTATTATATTTGAAGATTAATCAATTCCAGGCAGCCAGGCCGCACCCAGCGATTTCCCCCGTCGGGCAGGGAAAATCCAGCATGCACCCAACCCATGGCAATGAAGCCAATAATCAGAATAGCGATGGTAACAGCCATAGTAACAGGTATAGTCACAGGCACAGCCACAGGCACCGTAACAGTCATAGTAACGGTTGCAGGAGCCACGAAGCCAGGAGCGGTATTGAGGCAGGCAGTTATGGTAGCAGGCAGAGTAACAGTGGCAGGTAGAGTAGTCACAGTCGCAGTTATTATAACAGTGATAGTAACAGCAATGGTGACAGGAGCAGACAGGGCAACCGTTATAGGAACCACAAAGCCAGAGACAACAATGAGCCAGGAGAGAGTCCAGAACGAGACCAAGGAGATGGCCCGCCCGAAAGGGACCAGCAGGATGAAGGCCCATCATCCCCGAGATGGGCCATTCAGGGGCAATCCCATGGGTGGACGTCCGAGCGAGTACGCAAGATTTTGAAGGAGGCCGCCGCCGGATTCATGGGCGTGGTGGGATATAATATCAGTGCCAACCGGCATATCATCATCGCCATGTCGCGCAGATATTGCCAGGAGCACCGATTTGAAGCGGAGAAGGATCAATTGGAAGAGAATGGCAGTTGGGATGAGGACAATGTTGATGGAGATGACCCATGGGATTTACAAGCGGGCCACGGCACGCATGTCGCCGGCATGATATATGCGCGTGAATTGATGGAAGCCGACAGTGCCATCATCAGTCGACGGGAGAAGTTTCGACGGGTCAGCCACGTGTGGCATTGTTGGTTGCGGTTTCCATCCGCCCAGCAGGGGGTGGGCATGCAGGGACGAGCCAAGCGCACGCGTCAGACATATGAAGAGGGATTGATCGAAGCCCAGTTGGCCCGGTGGAAGCGTTTGCGGAGAGTCGACATCCACGTGGAGTTGGAGAAGATGTTTGGGAGCGAAGCCCAATTCCGTGGATTGCAGGAGCCCGTGTTGGAGGCCATCATGAAGCACGAGAGCCCGATTTTGGCGGTCATGGGCACCGGGGTGGGCAAGTCGTTGATGTTTCAGTTGCCGGCGAAGAGTGTCGATTCCGGCACCACCGTTGTGGTCACGCCATTGGTATCGTTGCAGAACCACATGGTGCAGAAATGCCAGGGAATGGGGATTTCGTGTGTTAAATGGGATAGCCGCCAGGCACACACGGCCAGCCAGATTGTGTTTGTCACACCGGAATCAGCAGTCAGCAAGACATTTGGCAGTTTTATGGACCACAAGCAAGGATTGGGTGAATTGGATCGCATTGTGTTTGATGAGGCCCATTGCGTGTTAGATAGCAGCGATGAATTTCGACCAAAAATGAGGCAATTAGGGCAGTTGATGGAGCGAGGAGTGCAGATGATATATTTGACGGCCACATTGCCCCCCGACAAGGAAAAGGAGTTCATGACAATCATGAAGATTCAGGAAGATGATGTCCATAAAATCCGCGCCGCCACCAGTCGTCCCAACATTGCATATTCGGTGGTTGAATACGAGGAGACCGAGGATGGCCAGGGAGATATCCAAGCCGTACAGCAGTTGGTTGAGCAGAAATTAGCCCAGTATGCCGCACCAGCCAAAGTCATCGTGTACAGCAGCAGCATTGCCACGACCAAGCAGGTGCGTGAAGGGTTAGATTGCCACGCATATTACCGGGATATTGGGGATGCCGAAGCCAAGGAAGAGATCCGCGAGGCATGGGAACGAGCAGATGGACGGGTGATTGTCGCCACCAATGCATTCGGATTGGGCATTGACCGGCCGGATGTGCGTGCGGTCATTCACATAGGGCCAGTTTGGCAGATGCGGAATTACGCACAGGAGAGTGGACGAGCAGGGCGAGATGGGTTAGCCAGCGAAGCCATCATTTTGGCACCGGCCGGACGGCAGGAAGCATTGCAGAAGCGATTTGCGCAGCCCCAGCCGTATCGGCCGCATTATGGACCCATCACCAAGTGGGGGGAGGAATACATGGAGAGGGAAAAGATGGAGCGATTCATGAGCGGGGTCAAATGCCGGCGTATATATTTGGATCAGGAAATGGATGGAAGGTTGGATCGATTACGATGCGAGAAGGGAGAACAGCGATGCGATGTATGTCGAGAAGACGAAGCATTGATGGGGAGATTGGAAGAACAGCAGCAGAGGCATGCAGCAGAAGGAGCAAGCATGGCCATGGAAAGAGGCCAGCCATCCAGCCAAGGGGGATTGGTGCAGGACATCGAGATGGAACCGAGCAATACAGGGCAGATGGTGCAATTGAATCAGCCAAATGGATGCCGTCAGCCAGTTCCATTGAATCAGCAAAGTATATGCCGTCAGCCAAGTCCCGAGGATGAGGAGCATTGGCCCACATCCGAATCAGGACCATACCCAGGAACGGAAACGTGGAAGAGCAGTCCCCCCCATGGGGCCGGAGGGAGTGATCGAATTGGCATGGATAGTGGAATTGATATTCCATCCAGCAGTAGCATTGGTGAATTAGTTAATCATCAAATTGATGGATTTGATGCGCAGTGGAAAGGAGGATCACCCAGAAGCGAATCCGACAGCACCATCAGTATAGACCAAGGGTTTACCGGCACAGCCGTTGGATGGGATGGAGAAGGAGCCATTGAACGGGAAGGAGAGAGGATTTACGAGCCAGCACCACACAGCAGCCATGCACGAGGAAATAGGACATCCAGCCAAAGCAGCCAGGTGAGAGAGGCCAGCCATGACGGTAGCAACGCAAGGAGCAGTAGCCAGATCAGTACCGCAACCGACATTGTACCCATTCGACCAGCGGGCCCAGATGCCAGTGGGATCATCACGGCCGTAGAGCAGGATGCATTTGAAGAACAGCAGCATGAACGACGGCAGCAGCGGATTCGCATCCAGGCCCAGGTATGCCACGAAAACCAGACAGCATGGGATTTGGAAAGGCAGTTGGATAAGTGGATGGGAAAATGTACATTATGTTACATTCGGCAACAGCAGGGCCAGCATATTGGGACCGATCATGGAGATGATAGACATTCGTTACAGGAATGTCGCGACGCATTACGAGAAAATGTTCATCAAGCGGTCCAAATGTTAAAATCCATTCAATTTGAGCGGTTTGCCGGTTGTTATGAATGTGGAGTGGCACAACGAATTTGCACGCGTTGGAGCGAAAACGGAGACCAGCGATTTGCGCGAATCGAGAACGGCATATGCCAATACAAAGGGATTGTACGAGAGGTGGTAGCAGCCATGATGGTTGCAGGGCCATTGGAGGTGGTAGATAAAAGCATACATCAGAAAATGAAAGCATTGGGAATATGGGGGCCCGAAGGCGAATGGGGTTCAGAAGACATCAAAGCAGCCAAAACGAGGATGTTACAATGGTTTGGTAGGAGGATCAAGTGGGGATTGATGGAGAGCAGTATATTATTGCAGGTATTTTACGAATTGACAATTGGATTAGAGGAGTGGGTTCAAAGAAATTCCCAAAGAGTATAGATAATTAGAGAGTAGAATTATATTTATACAATATTATTTTATTCAGGATAATATCATAACCATCCATATATTGCATGGCAAGCAGTCAAATTACATCAAGTCGTCAAATTATGCCAAATCAGAGCAAGTACAATAGATAGAGTAGTAGGCAGTCAAATTACATGGAATGAAGTTAGATTCGGCGGACAGAGTGGTGGGTAGTGGCAATGGTCAGGGTTGGATGTGATGGTCAGAGTAATGGGCAGTCAAGTTCCGTCGAATGAAGCCAGTACAGGGGAGAGCAGTCAAATTATGTCAAATGAAAGCCATTGCAGTAGACAGAGTGGCAAGCCGTCAAGTTACATCAAAGTTACATCAAATAAAGCGAGATACAGTAGATAGAGCGACAAGCCGTCCATTGTATGATACATTATATGGCGGTGGGTGCGTGGAATTGACATGTAGGACCCATAGTTGAGGTCATCGATGAAGTCCACCCCCACGATAGGACACATATATGCCGAGAAGATGAAGCATTGCCACACAGATTAGAGAACCAGCGACAAGGATTTAGCATCACAGACGAATCAGGAGACGTAGGACAGAGAGCAAGAAATGAACAGTGATGTTTAATGCAGACAATCGAAATTGGGGTAAGCCAAGTAGACCAGCAACCCGAATTAATTCAGTCAAAGCAGCCAGCCCGATTCAGTCAGATGAATCAGTTAGACGAGGAATGCAGTATAGAGCAATGGCGAAAGCCCAAATTACAGGAAGTTCAGAGTAGCCCGCCACATAAGAAGTGGAATGATCGAATTGGCATGGACAGCGGAATTGACATTCCATCCAGCAGCAGCATTAATAGGTTGGTCAATTACCAGATGGATGGATTAAATACACATGCCCATAAGGAATCAGCGAGGAATTCACCCGAGAGCATGATGAGTTTCGATGAAAGATTCACGGGCAATTTCGGATTTGACCCGGAAAGATTCAGTCAGCATAATCCGCCAGAAAGCCGGAAACCAAGCAACATCGATGACGAACGTGATCAGAATGAAGCAGTATTTGACCCCAGAAGTGACCACGGCAGCCCGGGTGAGACCATGGAAGAGATCACAAGCGTTGGTCATGAAAAGCCGGATTCATGGGATATTACGGTAGACGAGCGAGAGGAATTTGAAAATCAGCAAGATCAGCGACAAAAACAGCGATATCAAATTCAAGAGCAGATCCGGCACGAAAATTGGACAGCATGGGATTTAGAAAGACAATTGAGTAAATGGGTGGGAAGGTGCGCGTTGTGTTACATTCGTCAACAACAGGGACAAAATATCGGCATGGATTACAAACATTCCATAGAAGAGTGTCCAGATAATTCGCGTGAGGTGGTAGGCCCGGAGATCAAAGCATTAAAAGCCATTCAATTTGAGCGGTATGCCGGTTGTTACGAGTGCGGGGTAGCGCAAAAGATATGTACGCGGTGGAGAGAAAAGCAGGGGGGAGCACAGCGGTTCGAAAGGGTTCAAGATGGGATATGCCAATACGAAGGGATCGTGCAAGAGGTCGTAGCGGCAATGATGATAGCCGGGCCATTAGAAGTAGTGCACGAAGGCGTGTACACGAAGATGAAGGCATTAGGCATATGGGGACCCGAAGGCGCGTGGAATTCGGCGGACGAGAAAGAGGTGAAAAAGAGAATGTTACAATGGTTTGGGAAAAGGGTCAGATGGGGATTAATGGAGGCCAGTGTATTATTACAAGTGTTTTACGATTTGACGATCAGGTTGGAGAGATGGGTTCAAAGGAGTTGACGAAAGAAGGTTGCAACATTTAATCATTGGCCAAGCAGAACCAACGCAAGATATCAGATATGGATGATGGAATATTCCGCAAGTGAAATATTAGGAAAACAAATAACAAGAAAAACAAAACAATGAGATGAAGATAAGATGAGATTTATAAATTAAATATATAAAATAAATATATAAAATAAATGTATAAATTAATTTGTACATTTTTCAAAATGAAATTTTTTTTTTTTGATTTATTTTTAGTTTTAAATATTTTGGTAAATAATATATTTTATTAAACAATGGTGACACATATAATTTAAGATTGAATACAATAAGTATATTGAATATGTTTTCAGGAGAACCGAAAGTGAGGTGAAGGAAATAAAACAAGCAAAAAGCCAAATATCAAAGTATAATTGTTATACAATTTTGAATAGTCAAAGTTGAGAGCAGATAAAAGAAATAGAGTCCCAAGTAAGGGGAAAGGATAAATTAACAAAAACACAACGAAATTACATAGTAGTTAAGGAAGAACATTAGGATTCAAAAGAGAATTAGGGATTATGGTCAGGGTTGGAAGTGGATGGAATGGTCAGGGTTGGAAGTGGATGGAATGGTCAGGAGAGCATAGTAGGAAAGTTAGGCATGATTATGAATATGAAAGTGAGGTATAGCAAGATTTCGACCGTCAGGCAAGTTAAGAGATAAAGTAGAAAGAGTAAGAAGATAAACAAAATAGTAAAGTTGAAGAAAGAAAGAAGAAAAAGGGGGTTTAAGAGACCAGGGGGGCATCAGATTCAAGAATAAAGGATATTGCGAAGCAATGCACCCGAAGCCGTCGGCGCGAAGCGCACAAGGGTAAATTCGACGCGGTCCACGGGTACCGCATGACAGGAATACGTTAAGATGACCAGATATAGTAGCCCCCCACAACCCGGAGTTGATTAACCGGAGAAGAAGTGTAGGAGTATATTCAAGTAGTACGAGACCATGATCCGGTAAGCATAAGTATAAGTGTAGGTAGATTTATCAGTTTATTATATCGTAGATTGTAGCAAAGTAGGCTAGGACGAATAGTCACATGTAAAATAATGATTATATAAATATCCCAAATATCGATATTAATGTAAAAATGAATAAAAATATAATACAAATAAGGATATAATAAATATAATATAAAATAGAAAAGATTATTTTTTTTGGAATTTTGTATTAAAGAACGTTACAAATAAAAGAAAAAAGATAAAAAAAGATAAAAAAAGATAAGAAAAGGAAAAAAAAAACGAAGGTGTTTAAAGGAAAGGAAAAAAAAGAAGAGTAGTTGAAGAGTAAAAAACGAGTAGGGTTAAAGAAAGGAAAGAGGATAAAAAAGTACGAATAGAAAATTGGAAATGAACGGAAAATAATGAAAATAAAAGTCGAATTTGAGAAAATCAAATAAGAAAAGAGAAGATAAATAAAGGAAAAGAAAAGAGAAGAAAGCGAAAGCAAAAAAAAGAGGAAAAGAATGATAAGTTGTAAAGAAAAGGGGAGATGGAGAAAAGGAGAGAAGAAGGAAAAAAAAGAAAAGTAGAAAAGTAAGTTAAAGAGGTAAAATGGAGAAGAAAAGAAA
>Ga0310811_10005678_pt1 | contig 15844 bp, 15 predicted proteins | sample YCmetagenome_FD_207642 | JGI IMG/M metagenome (GOLD analysis project Ga0310811, IMG submission 207642) | Soil microbial communities from experimental microcosm in Duke University, North Carolina, United States - YC | ecosystem: Engineered > Artificial ecosystem > Soil microcosm > Unclassified ...
GCAGGCTCGCCTCGTCGGCCAGGCCCTCGCGTTTCGCCGCCGCCTCCATCAGCGCGGCGCGGGCGCCGGAGTCGAGATCGAGGTCGATCGTCAGGGTGCAGACACCGTCGGACCAGTCGCGGTCCACCGGCACGCCGAGCGCGATGAACACACCGAGCATGTCGCGGTTGTCGCCCTGGGTCACCGCGAGCAGGCGGCGGATGCCGGCGCGTTCGGCGGCGATCATCAGGTGTTCGGCGAGCAGGGTGGCGACGCCCTTGCCGTGCAGGGCGTCGGAGACCGCGAACGCGATCTCGGCCACGTCCGTGCGGTCGCGGCTCGCGCGGTACCAGTCGGCGAGGCCGACGATCTCGCCGTCGAGGACGGCGAGCAGGCCGCCGTGGGTGGCCGGGCCGTGCTCCGGCTGCGGCGCGCAGACCAGGTCGGCGAGGATCACGCCGGGATCGCGCGGCGAACCGAAGAAGCGCCGGTAGACGCTGTCCGGGCCGAGGGTCCCGGCGAAGTCGTGCACGGCCTGCCAGTCGTCCGGGGTCGCGGAGCGCAGCCGGACGGCGCGCCCGTCGGTCAGCAACGCGTACGCGTCGGCCCGGTCGATCGTGGTCACGATTCCAGTATTACATCACCCTTAGTGATCACAGCGGCACGGCCTGCACGATGCGGTCCGCGGCCGCCTCCAGGCAGACCTCGAATTCACCGGCCGCGGATACTCAACCGTCTCTCTCGTCCGCCGCTCCACGCTCCGCGCGGATCGGCGCCGGCGCATGCTCGTGCGGCTGAACGAGTGACGGGGGTGTGAGATGGATCACGGCGTGCCGGTCCGGGTCCACGCCGAGGGCCCGGGCGGCGGCGACGGCCAGCTGCTGGCCGCGCACGGTGGCCAGCACGCATTCGGCGGCTCCGGGAGCGCGCAGTCCGGGCAGCGGCAGGTCGGGGCGCGCGGCCTCGTCGGCGGCGTCGCCGATCACGACGACGCGGGCGCCGCGGGCGCGCAGCCTGGCGCGGAGCGAGCGGACGGTGGCGTGGGCCGGTCCGAAGAGCAGCACGACGGCGGTGCGCGCGTCGAATCCGCCGAGCGGTCCCGAGCAGAACTCCTCCACCGAGAAGCCCTCGACCAGCAGGTCGGCGGTGTCCTTGAGCATCCGCGCGGTCTCCAGCGCGGCCGGGAGGTGGTGGCCCTGGCCGACGACGGCGACGCGGCGTGCGGGCACGAGGCGGGCGGCCGCGGCGTCGGCGTGCGCGGGGTCGGCGAGCACCGCGCCGACGGCCTCTGCCAGGGCCAGGGCGTGCGAGGGGCCCGCGATCGACGGCGGAGTCAGGCGGGCGGTGGGCAGCCCGTCGACGAGGGCGAGGACGGCGAGCATCATGCCGGTGACGGACTTGGTGGGCGCGGCGGACAGTTCAAGGCCCGCGGCGATGTCCACGTTGAGCGCGTCCAGCCGGGCCAGCGGGGAGCCGGCGTCGTTCGTGACGGTGATCAGCGCCGCGCCGGAGTCGAGGGCGCGGCGGGCGAGCGCGAGCACGCGCTCGTCCTCGCCGGACGGGGAGAGCGCGATGACCAGCCGCCGGTCCAGCTCGACGGACTGCGGATCAGGGCCCGTATGCGGGGGCAGCGCCTCAGGACCGAGGCGCGCCGCGACCGCGTGCCGGCCGAGGATCGCCACCGGCTGGGTGCCGGCCGGGGCGAGGAAGACGATGTCGCGGAAGCCGCCGTGCTCGGCGGCCAGGGAGGCGACCTGGCGGGCGAAGTGCTCGACGTGCCTGGACATCCGCGCGAGCACGTCCGGCTGCTCGTGCATCTCGCCGCGCACGTGGCGGCAGGCGAGTATGCGACGGGTCTCCGCGGTGGTGAAGGTGCTCGACGAGGATGCCATGATCCTGTTCCCCTTCCGCGTTCGTCGGCGGCGCCCATGGTTCGGCGCGCTGGGGTGCCATGCCCGGACCGTCGAACCGATGACCCTGCAGGGGGCCGATCGGTTGGCCGGGCACCGCCGTGTGGGTGACAAGCCCGCGGCCGGCCGCGGGGATGCGCCCGAGCGCGGGGCGGGCCATCATCGACTACGTCCGGCCTCCGATTCGTGAAGGACAGATCGTGCAGCTGACCAAGCAGGGCCATTCGTGCATCCGCCTCGACAAGGGCGGCCCCGTGCTCGTCATCGATCCCGGCGGCTTCACCGAGCCCGGCGCCGTCGACGGCGTCGCGGCCGTGCTGATCACCCACGAGCACGCGGACCACTTCGACGAAGGCCACGTGCGCGCCGCGCTGGACGCGAACCCGGAGGCCGAGGTCTGGACGCTCGCCTCCGTCGCCTCGCAGCTTTCCGCGGCGTACCCCGGACGGGTGCACACGGTCGGGCACGGCGACGCCTTCTCGGCGGCGGGCTTCGAGATCCAGGTGCACGGCGAACTGCACGCCGTGATCCATCCGGACATCCCGCGGATCACGAACGTGGGCTACCTGGTGGACGGCACGGTGTTCCATCCCGGGGATGCGCTGACGGTGCCGGAGCAGCCCGTCGAGATGCTGCTGCTACCGATCAACGCGCCGTGGTGCAAGGTTTCGGAGAGCGCGGACTACGTGCGCGCGGTCCGGCCGAAGCACGTCGTCGACATCCACGACGGCCTGATCAACGAGAACGGCGTCGCCGTGTACGGCCGGGTGCTCGGCGGGCTCACCGACACCGACCGACGGCATCTCGCGCCAGGTGAGGCCCGGAAACTCTGACCGCGGGGGCTCCGGCGCCGGAATCGGCGGGTGCGCCGGGAAAGCGGGGTGCGTCGGGGAACATCTCCTCGGCACGCTGCTCGAGCCGGGCCATGTGCTTGCGCAGCAGGAGCGTGCCGAGGACGGTCAGCACGGTCGTGACGCCGAGGCCGACGAGCGTGACCGTCGATCCGAGCGAGGCGGCCGCGCTGCCGATCGCGAAGGCCGCGGCCGCGTATCCGACGGCCCAGACCACTCCGCCGGCGGCGTTGGCGGCGGCGAAGCGCGCGAGCGGCATCCGGTTGAGCCCGGCCAGGAACGCGGCATAGGTTCGCAGAACACTGATGAAGCGGCCGAAGAAGACGACCGAGCCGCCGTGCCGCGCGAACAGGTACCGGCCGACCTTCAGTTTGCGCTCGTCGAGCCGGACGATGTGGCCGTATCGGGCGACGAGCGCTCCCCCGCCGCGCCGTCCGAGCCAGTAGCCCCCGTTGTCCCCGATGATCGCGGCCGCCGACGCGACGGCCGCGATCGCGGCGATGTTCAGATGGTGCGTCGAGCCCGCGTAGATGGACGCCGCGATCAGGGCCGTCTCACCGGGCAGCGGGATTCCGAGGCTCTCCAGCGCGATGAGGGCGAATACCGCGAAGTAGCCGTAGGTGGCTATCAGATGCGTGATCACTCCGCTGGTCATCCCTCGCCCCTCTTGTCCGCGTCGCCGTCCTCCTCTCCAAGGTAGGGACGACGACGCGCCGGGGCGTCCGCCGCGAGAGCCGTTCCCGCGTACGCCGGAGGATCTAGGGGTTAACCCCCACGTACGCCGCGAGGTGCTCGCCGGTGAGCGTGGACCGCTTGGCGACCAGGTCCGCGGGCGTACCCTCGAACACGACTCGGCCCCCGTCGTGACCTGCGCCGGGACCGAGATCGATGATCCAGTCGGCGTGCGCCATGACGGCCTGGTGGTGCTCGACGACGATGACCGATCTTCCGGAGTCGACAATGCGGTCGAGCAGGCCGAGCAGCTGCTCGACGTCGGCGAGGTGCAGGCCGGCGGTCGGCTCGTCGAGGATGTAGACGCCGGCCTTGTCCGCCAGATGGGTGGCGAGCTTGAGCCGTTGCAGCTCGCCGCCGGACAGCGTCGTGAGCGGCTGACCGAGCGTGAGGTAGCCCAGGCCGACGTCGACGAGGCGGTCCAGGATCGCGTGCGCGGCCGGGATGCGCGCTTCGCCCTCTCCGAAGAAGTCGCGGGCCCCGGCCACCGGCATCGCGAGCACTTCGCTGATGTCGCGGCCGCCGAGCCTGTATTCGAGCACGGACGCGTCGAACCGCTTGCCGTCGCACTCCTCGCAGACCGTGGCCACGCCGGCTATCACCGCGAGGTCGGTGTAGATGACGCCGGCGCCGCCGCACACCGGGCACGCGCCTTCCGAGTTCGCGCTGAACAGCGCCGGCTTCACGCCGTTGACCTTCGCGAACGCCTTCCGGATCGGTTCGAGCACGCCGCTGTACGTCGCCGGATTGCTGCGCCGCGAGCCGCGGACCGCTGCCTGGTCGATCGAGACGACGCCCTCGGCGGCCGGGATAGAGCCGTGCACGAGCGAGCTCTTGCCGGACCCGGCGACGCCGGTGACGACCGTGAGCACCCCGAGGGGGATGTCCACGTCGACGCTCTGCAGGTTGTTCGTCGAGGCGCCGCGGACCTTCAGGGCCGCGCTCGGGGTGCGCACGGACTCCTTGAGCGAGGCGCGGTCGTCGAGGTGGCGGCCGGTGATCGTGCCGCTGGACCGCAGGCCCTCGACGGTCCCCTCGTAGCAGACCGTGCCGCCGTCGGTGCCCGCGCCGGGGCCGAGGTCGACGACGTGGTCCGCGATGACGATCGCCTCCGGCTTGTGCTCCACGACGAGAACCGTGTTGCCCTTGTCGCGCAGCCGCAGCAGCAGGCCGTTCATGCGCTGGACGTCGTGCGGGTGCAGGCCGATCGTGGGTTCGTCGAACACGTACGTGACGTCGGTGAGCGACGAGCCGAGCTGGCGGATCATCTTCACGCGCTGCGCCTCGCCGCCGGAGAGCGTGCCGGCCGGGCGGTTGAGCGAGAGGTAGCCGAGGCCGATCTCGCCGAAGGACTCGAGCGTCTCGCGCAGCGCGTCGAGCAGCGGCGCGACCGTCGGCTCCCTGAGCTTACCGACCCATTCGGCCAGGTCGCCGATCTGCATCGCGCACGCGTCGGCGATGCTGATCCCCTTGATCTTCGACGAGCGCGCGGCCTCGCTCAGCCGGGTGCCGTCGCATTCGGGGCACGTCTGGAAGGTGACCGCGCCGTCCACGAACGCGCGGATGTGCGGCTGCATCGCCTCGCGGTCCTTGGACAGGATCGACTTCTGCACCTTGGGGATCAGGCCCTCGAACATGACGTTGACGCCCCGGACCTTCACCCGACGCGCCTCGCCGTACAGGAACTCCCGCATCTCCTTCTTGGTGAACTCGTTGATCGGCTTGTCCGGCGGGAGCAGGCCGGACTCGGCGTACATGCGGGAGTTGAAGATGTTGTCCGCGCCCCAGTTGGGGATCGTGAACGGCGCCTCGGCCAGCGTCTTCGTCGCGTCGTACAGCTGCGTGAGGTCGATGTCCGAGACCTTGCCGCGGCCCTCGCAGCGCGTGCACATCCCGCCGGTGCGGCTGAAGGTCGCCTTCACGGCCTTGGTCCCGGCACCGCGCTCGACGGTGATCGCGCCGCTCGCCTTGACGGAGGCGACGTTGAAGGAGAACGCGTTCGGCGAGCCGATGTGCGGGGTGCCGAGCCGGCTGAACAGGATGCGGAGCATCGCGTTCGCGTCGGTGGCGGTGCCGACCGTGGATCGCGGGTCGGCGCCCATCCGCTGCTGGTCGACGACGATCGCGGTGGTCAGGCCTTCGAGGACGTCGACCTCGGGCCGGGCCCGCGTCGGCATGAACCCCTGCACGAAGGTGCTGTACGTCTCGTTGATCAGCCGCTGCGACTCGGCGGCGATCGTGTCGAACACCAGCGAGCTCTTGCCCGAGCCGGAAACGCCGGTGAAGACCGTCAGCCGCCGCTTCGGGATCTGGACGCTGACGTCCTTCAGGTTGTTCTCGCGCGCGCCGTGGACGCGGATGGCGCCGTGCGCGGCGGTCTCGGTCTTCGTCCTCGTCGCCATTGCCCGCCCTGGCCCGCTCTCTGCCGTGGTCCGCTCTCCGCCCGGGTCCGCCGCCGCCTCAGCCGGCCTGCTGGATGCGGATCATGTTGCCCGCCGGGTCGCGGAACGCGCAGTCGCGTACCCCGTACGGCTGATCGGTCGGCTCCTGGACCACCTCGACGTCGCCCGCCTGGATGCGCTCGAAGGTGCCGTCCACGTCCGTGCTGGCGAGCAGCAGGGTCGCGTAGGTGCCCTTCGCCATCATCTCGGCGATCGTGCGGCGCTCGTCCTCGGTGACGCCGGGGTCGGCGGCCGGCGGCGCCAGCACGATGGAGGTGTTCGGCTGGTCCGGCGGCCCGACGGTCAGCCAGCACATGCCGCCGTAGCGGACGTCCTTGCGGACCTCGAAGCCGAGCGTGTCGCGGTAGAACGCCAGGGAGGCGTCCGGGTCGGTGTGCGGAAGGAAGCTGGCGTTGATGGTCAGGTCGATGTCCATGCCTCGATGCTAGGTGCCGCCCGAACCGCCCGCTTCTCGATTCCTGATCGGTCTGGTGACCTGTTTCGCGGTGCACGACGGGATGCCGTCGGTCTCGTCCGCTGACTGCTTCTGATAGGCGCTCGGCGGCATGCCGACAAGCTCGGTGAACCGTGTGCTGAAGGTGCCGAGCGACGAGCAGCCCACCTCGAAGCAGACCTCGGTGACGCTCAGGTCGCCGCGCCGCAGCAGCGACATCGCGCGCTCGATGCGCCGCGTCATCAGATAGGCGTACGGCGACTCTCCATACGCCGCCTTGAACTCACGGCTGAGGTGCCCGGCCGACATGTGCGCGCCGCGCGCGAGCGCCTCGACGTCGAGCGGCTGCGCGTACTCGCGGTCGATCCGGTCCTTGACGCGCCGCAGCCGGGCGAGGTCCCGCAGCCGCTGCTGGTCGGTAGCTTTGCCGGTCACCCGAGCATCGTACGTGGGCGAAGTGGGCGGCGGCGGCGTGCTTCGGGCTTCCGGAAATTCTTCCCGCTGAGCGATGAGTACGGCGCGAGGCGCCGGTAGGTAAGGGAGTATCGGCAGTATCCACTCGATGGGAGCAGTTCCATGACCGCCAGATTCATCGTGCTCTGGGAGACCCCCAGCGATCCCGAAGCCTTCGACCGGCACTACCGCGAGGTGCACATCCCGATCGCGCGGAAGATCCCGGGCCTGCGGCGCTACCTGATCAGCCGGGATGCCGTGGCCGTGCGCGGCGAGCCGTACTACCAGGTCGCCGAGCTCGAATGGGACTCGCTGGAGGAGCTGCGGGCCGCGTTCGCCTCCCCCGAAGGCGAAGCGGCCGCGGCCGACGTCGCGAAGCTGCAGGGCTACGCGGAGGTGCGCTCCATGATCGTCACATCCGGCGAGGACGTGCTGTAGTCGATCCGCTTTCGCGCGCCCACGCCGAGCCCGGCGAGGGCGCCGAGAGCGGACAGTGCGCACGCGGCGGCCATCGTGTCGCCGAAGCCGGTGGCCACCGCGTGCGGCGTGGCGAAGCCGCCGCGCGCGGTGAAGACCGCGGACAACACGGCGATGCCGAGGGCACCGCCGAGTTGGCGCATGGCGTTGTAGGTGCCGGAGGCCTTGCCGATCTCCTGCGGGCGCACTGCGCCGAGCGCCGCGCTCTGGACCGCGGGCATCGCGATGGAGACGCCGAAGCCCGCGAGCACCATCGGCGGGATCATCGCCGGGTAGCCGCCGTGCGCGGCGACGGCGATCCAGCCGAAGCCGACCGCCTGGCCGAGCAGCCCGAAGACGAGCAGCGGCCGCTCGCCGAAGCGGTTGATCTCCGCGCCGGCGAGCGGGGCGACCAGGAAGAGGGTGGCCGTCCACGGGAGCAGGTGCAGGCCGGCGCCGAGCGGGGTCATGTGCCGGCCGGCTTGCAGGTCCTGGGCGAAGAAGAACGCGGCGCCGAAAATCCCCGCGGTCATCAGCAGCCCGGCCGAGTTGGCGGCGGCGAACGGCACGTTGCGGAACAGCCGCAGCGGGAGCATCGGCGCGGCGGCCCGGGCTTCGACCGCGACGAACGCGGCCAGCAGCGCGAATCCGCCGACCAGCGCGACCACGGTCTGCGCGGAGCCCCAGCCGACCGCGTTCGCGCGTACCAGCGCCCACACGACGCCGAACACGCCGAGCCCCGAGGTCAGCAGGCCGAGCGGGTCCAGCCGTTGCGCGGGCCCGGTGCTCTCGGTGATCCGCCGCGTGGCCAGCGGGATCAGCACGATGCCGATCGGCACGTTGAGCCAGAAGATCCACTGCCATGCCATGCCCTGCACGACGGCGCCGCCGAGCACCGGCCCGCCGAGTACGGCCAGACCGGTGACGCCGCCGAAGACGCCCATCGCCGTTCCCCGCCGTTCGGGCGGGAAGGCCGCGCCGACCAGCGCGAGCGCGGCGGGCATCACCATCGCGGCCCCCGAGCCCTGCACCGCGCGCGCGGCGATGAGCGGTCCGACGCCGGGCGCGAGCGCGCAGGCGGCGGAGCCGAGCGTGAACACGGTCAGCCCGATCACCAGCAGGCGGCGGCGTCCGATGCGGTCACCGATCGCCGCCGCGGTCAGCAGTAGCGCCGCGAACACGAGCGTGTAGGCGTTGACGGTCCATTCCAGGTCCTCGATCGACGCGCCGAGGCGCAGCCGGATCGTGTTGAGGGCGGTGGTGACCACAAGTGCGTCCAGGCCGACCATCAGCGAAGCCAGCGAGGCGAGGGCGAGGGTCCATCTCTGCGAGATCGTCATGTGCTTCATGCAGGTATGTACCGGCGCGGCGCTCAAAACTCATCGGCATGTTTTGATGGAAGGCATGACTGTGGTCGCGGACCGCATGACCCAGGCCGCGGAATCGCACCGCGCCGAACTACTCGCCTACTGCTATCGGATGACGGGCTCGCTGCACGACGCGCAGGACCTCGTGCAGGAGACGATGCTGCGCGCCTGGCGTTCCGCCGAGACCTACGATCCGGGCCGCGCGTCCGTGCGCACGTGGCTGTACCGGATCGCGACGAACCTGTGCGTGGACGCGCTGGCCGCGGCGAAGCGCCGCGCGCTGCCGGCGGATCTGTCGGCGCCGAGCACCGTCTCCGATGTCAATGAGCTGGTCGCCTCTCCGGAGATCCCGTGGCTGGAGCCGTTCCCCGATTCAGGGCTCGACCATCGTGACCCGGCCGCGCTGGCGGCGGAGCGCGAGAGCGTGCGGCTCGCGTTCGTCGCCGCTCTCCAGCATCTTCCGCCGCTGCAACGCGCGGTGCTGATCCTGCGCGACGTGCTGGCGTTCCGCGCCGCCGAGACCGCGGCGCTGCTCGAGACCACGCCCACCGCCGTCAACAGTGCCCTGCAACGTGCCAGGGCGCAGTTGGCCGCGGCGATGCCGGACGAGAGCGGGCTGAAGGAGCCGACCGAGCAGGAGTTGCGCGGCCTGCTCGACCGCTACGTGGCCGCGTTCGAATCGAAGGACCTCGACGCGCTCAAACGCGCCCTGCGCGACGACGCGCTGCTCCAGATGCCGCCGTACGCGGCTTGGTTCCTCGGGCGCGACGCGATCGCCGAGTTCTTCGCCACAGTCTTCGCGCGCGGCGGCGATTACCGCCTCGTGCCGGTCGGCGAGGCCAACGCGCGTCCCGCCTACGCCCTCTACCGCCGTCGTGGCACGCCGGGGTTCGAGGCGCTCAACCTGCACCTGTTCACGGTCGGCGCGGACGGAGTGGCCCGCGTCGACGTCTTCCACGCCCCCGACCTGTTCCCGGCCTTCGGCCTGCCCACCGTGTTGTGAGGCAGGCCGGCGCCGGCGGCGGCCCTGCTCGAACGACGGGTCTGAACCGCGTCGAGCCCGGCTCGATGCTCGCCGAGTTCCCGGCCGCGGGCGGCGCAGCCGACCCGGCCGGGGTCACGGAGGCGACGGCGGGCTGAAGGGGCTTCCCGGCGTTCTCAGCGGTCGAAGGCCAGGCGGGCCGAGCGCGGCACCCCGCCGAAGTGCCCCGCGTGGAAGTCCTGGAACGCCTGGTGGATCTCCTGCTTGCTGTTCATCACGAACGGCCCGCCGAAGGCCACCGGCTCACGCAGCGGCGTACCGCTGTAGACCATGATCCGTGCGGGGCCGTCCCCGTCCGGCGCGGCCAGCCGGATCGAGGTCTCACCCTCGACGCCGACCGGGTCGGACCAGCCGATCTGCCCGGCCTGGACACGCCGCCCGCCGACGAGCGCCGTTCCGCTGAGGACGTGCGCGAACAGCCGGTGCTCGGCGGGAACCGCGAGGTCGTAGCCCGCCTGCGGGTCGAGCGTGACCACGACGCCCTGCACGGAATGGTTCGTCTCCGCGCCTCCGGTCACACCGCCCACGGTCCCGGCATGCACGTCGACCACGACACCGGGCGCCTGGAAGCGCTGCATCCCGGCGCGCGTGAGGTCCTGGTAGCGCGAGGGCGTGAGCTTCTTCGCGGCGGGCAGGTTCAGCCACAGCTGCAACACGTGCGCGTGCTCGTCGCGGTACGCGAGCTCGCGGTGGATGATGCCGTGCCCGGCCGTCATCCACTGCACCTCCCCCGGCTCGAGCGCGCCGGCGTGGCCGAGGTTGTCGCCGTGCTCCAGCACCCCGTCGAGCACGAGCGTGACCGTCTCCAGACCGCGGTGCGGATGCCACTCGAACCCCGGCGTGGAGAACCAGTCCTCCGACAGGACGAGGAACGGGTCCGTCAGCGCCGGCTCGTTCGGCAGGAAGACCAGCGCCTTGTCGTCGACCTGCTCGTCCGGCCCCAGCCGGGTCCGGTCGCCCACCCTGCTCAACGTCCGCTCCACGGTCAACTGCCCGGCCATGCCTGCCTCCTCGTGAGTTCCAACTCCATGACGCATCATCCAGGAACTTGGATGACATCTCATCTATTCCGTTAGGCTCGGACCCATGACCATGCCCGAGACCGACTGGCTGACGGACGAAGAACAGCGGGCGTGGCGCGGACTGATCCAGATGACCGCCCAGCTCAACGCGCACCTCGCCCGCCAGATCCAGGACGAGCACGACATCTCGCTCACCGAGTACGCCGTCCTGGCCCACCTCGGCGAGGCCCCCGCGGAGGGTCTTCGCGCGCGGGACCTGGAGGCGAGCCTCGGCTGGGAGCAGAGCCGACTGTCCCACCAACTGACCCGCATGCAACGGCGCGGCCTGGTCGAGCGAGGCGACTGCCCCTCCGACCGCCGCGGCGCCACCTTCGCCATCACGGACGCCGGCCGCACCGCGATCGAAAGCGCAGCCCCCGGCCACGTCACCGCCGTGCGCCGACTGTTCTTCGACCATCTGGAGGCGGAGGACGTCACCCGTCTGGAGGAGCTGACGGCCAGAATCATCAGCCGTCTGAGTTGATAGAGGGTCCGCGTCAGCGAGGACGAAGACCGTCCGCGACGAGGCCGACGAGCCGGTGAACCGACGCCTCGTCAGGAAGATCCGCCGCAGCGGCGAGCGCATGCAGCGCGTACGCCGCGAGTTCGCCGGCCCCGACATCGCTACGAACCGCTCCGACGGCCGCCGCATCGCCCGCCAGCTCGGCGACGAGCGCCGCCAACTGCTGCTGGGCCGCATCCAGCCGCGTGCCGTGATGCAGAAACGAAGCCAGGTCGCTCGGATGCCGGCCGCGGTGGCGTGACAGGAACGCGTACCCGGTGAGCACCGCACGCAGCCGCTCCGCCGGACCGTCGTACTGCTCGCCGATGGCCCTCAGCCGCTGAAGATGCTCCCCGACCCGGCGGTCGTGCCAGGCCAGCAGGATCGCCTCGACGTCCGGAAAGTACTTGTACAGCGTCGCCCGGCCGATGCCCGCCTGCTCGGCGATCAGCGACATCGTGACCGCGGGCAGCCCGCGCTCGCCGACCAGCCGCCAGGTGGTGTCCAGAATCGCCTCGCGCACCGTCTCCCGATGCGCGGCGATCGTCTCGTTCCACAACTTGGGCACGCGAGTACTGTACAGGATGATGCTTTCGTGACAGTCTGTATTGTAAAATCGAGAACAGCGAGGCGGAGGGCACCATGGCGGAGAAATGCGAGGCACGGATCGCGACCGATCGCGCACAGCGCTACCTGGAGCAACTGTGCGGGCATCTCGGCCGGATGCACCACATGTCGCACGCGCCGAGCGCCCACGTCGAGCAAACGTCTGACACGTCGGCGGTCGTGACTTTCGCGGACGGCGCCTGGGTACTGGAGGCCGGCGCCGACGCGCTCAACCTGCGCATCGAGGCCGACGATCCCGCGGCACTCGAACGACTCAAGGACGCCCTGGGCAAGCGGATCGCGACGATCGGGCGGCGGGACGACCTGAGCGTCGAGTGGCTTGGTCAGTGATGGTCGTGGTGACGGTGGTCATGCCGCGGCGCGGCCTCGTGCGCTGATTCCGACCTCGACTCCGAGTCCGAGCCCGACTCCGAGTCCGGGCCAGACGCAGCGTCGGACTCCGGCTCGCCGCCCATCATCTTGAGCATCATCATCCCGCCGGTCCGGAGGAAGCGGATCACCAGCACGGCTGCCAGCAGGAGGAACGCGATGTTCAGGTAGGTCGTGTAGTCCAAGTTCACGCCCTGGTCCGGCACCTTCGCAGCCGACTGGGAGGGGATCAGGCCGAGGCCGCCGAAGACGAATTCGACCACGTAGCCGGCGACGACCATCGCGACGTAGAACGTGGCGGCGAGGAACGCGGCCATGCGCAGGCCGTAGTACTTGCGGTAGATCGAGAGGATCGGCGCGATCAGCAGGTCGGCGAAGATGAACGCCACGACGCCGCCGAAGCTGATGCCGCCCTGCCAGAGGACCACCGCGAGCGGCACGTTGCCGATCGAGCAGACGAAGGAGAGGACGGCGACCAGCGGGCCGACGAGCGGGCCCCACAGTTTCGCGAGCGCCGGATGCCCGGCGAAGAAGAACCCGTGCCAGAACGAGTCGGGCACCCACGCCGCGATCGCGCCGGCCACGAACAGCCCGACGACCAGGTCGCGCAGAATGGCGGCCCACTCCATCACGAACACGTGCGACACCGAGGTGAAGCCGCGCCCGGAGAGCAGTCGGCGCAGGAACGGGCCGTCGCCGCCGACGGACATGTCCATCGCCGCGTGCCCCTCCATCGATCCGGCCACGCCGCGCTCGGCCTGCTCGCGCGCCTGGCGCAGCAGCCGGTCGCGCAGGAACAGCCGGAACAGCAGCGCGAGCACCACGATCATGATCGGCCCGCCGGTGAACTCGGCGAGCGTGAACTGCCACCCCATCAGCAGCGCCAGGATCACGCCGAGTTCCACGACGAGGTTCGTCGACGCGATCTCGAAAGCCATCGCCGCCGTGAAGTCAGCCCCCTTACGGAACAGCGACCTGGCCAGCGCCACCGCCGCGTACGAACACGACGACGAAGCCGCCCCGAGCAGCGAGGCGATCGCGAGCGTCTTCGGCCGGTCGTCGCCGAGGACGCGGGCCACCGTGCCCTTCCGAACGACCGCCTGCACGACGGCCGAGAGCGCGAAGCCGAGAATCAGCGCCCAGGTGATCTGCCACGTCATCGACCCGGTGATGGCCAGCGCGTGCACAATTGCGTGCATGGGCATCTCCCCTCACGATCCGCCGTCCGGCTCCGCTTCCAACCCTATACCCCCAAGGGGTATTCCACCGCTGATCTTCGTCGACGTGGACGGCACGCTGCTCCCGTTCGGCGCGGCCGGCGACTACCCGCAGTTCGCCCGGATGGACCGCCGCCACGGCCCGCGGCTGCTCGGCCTCGGCGGCGAACTGTGGTGGGCGACGGCCTGGATGCACGAGGCCAACGACGTGATCGGCCCTCTCCTCGGCCTGCCCGGACTACCGGTCGTCGACTTGCCCGCCTGGGACGACGGCTTCGTCGACGATGCCCTGTGCTGGAAGACCCGTGCCCTCGTGACGCACGCGGCCGGCCGCCCCTTCGTGTGGCTCGACGACGAACCCACTGAAGCCGACGACGCTTACGTCGCCGCCCACCACCCCGCCCCGGCGCTCCTCCACCGCACCGACCCGGAGGTGGGATTGACCGGCACCGACTTCGACGTGGTCGAAGAATGGGTGCGCGCGAACGCGGCGACGGGCGTCCAGGTGTCAGTAGGCGGGGCCGAACAACCTGCCGCGACACGCCGCCGGTACGCTTGGGCTCATCATGGCAACGCCTCAGGATCCTCCGGCCGACGGGCGTCGCGCGAGCGGGAAGCGCAGGGCCGGCGGGCTGCGGCGGATTCTGCGGCAGTGGCTGATCGCGGCGGTTGTGATCGTTGTGGCGTTCACCGGGTTCAGCTTCACGTACAACCTGGTGACGGATACGCCTGCGGCGTATCCGCCGGGGCTGACATACGTGCGGACGGGGGACATCTCGACGCGGTACCAGGAGTGGGGGACGTCGGGGACGCCGGTACTGCTGCTGCACGGGTTCATCGAGTCGGCGGATACGTGGGCGGCCACGGCGGCGGTGCTGGCGCGGGATCATCGGGTGTACGCGATCGACCTTGACGGGTACGGGTATTCGTCCCGGGTCGCGCCGTATACGACAGCTCATCTCACCCAGCAGGTCGTCGACTTCATCCAGGCGATGCACCTGCGGCGGCCGATCGTGGTCGGGCATTCGAGCGGGGCAGCGGTGGCGGCGGCGGTGGCGCTCGCGGCGCCGGACGAGGTCGCGGGCGTGATGTTCCTCGACGGCGACGGGCTCCCGCTCAGCGGGACAGCGGACGGCGGACGCGATACGAGCGGCGGGCACGCCGGCGCTTCCACTGTTCCGCAGCCGTATCGCACGACGCTGCTACGCCTCGTGCTGCGCTCCGACGACATCATCCGCGCGATCTACGCCGCCGCCTGCGGTCCGCGCTGCCCGGCGCTGACCGAGGCGGGGGTCGACCAGTGGCGGCGGCCCTTCCAGGTCCCCGGCGCCGAGGCGGCGGCGTTCGACGTGCTGAGCACCGGGATCCCCTCCCTGCCGGTCGCGAGCCTGCATCGGCTGGCGAACCTGCCGATGCCGAAGTCGGTGGTGTACGGCGCCGACGATCCCGAATACGCGCCGGGCTCGGCGGCCGAGACGGCCGCGCGGATCGGGGCTCCGGCGCCGACGCTGATCCCGAACGCGCGGCACCTGACGCTGATCAGCGACCCGGACGTCGTCGCGGCGGCCGTGGAGAAGCTCGCGGCGCGCGCTAACGCATGATCAGGAGCTGCAAGATATTGCAGCTCTGCTTGCGATAATTGTGAAACTTCCTTGCTGATATTGCGGTCATGTATCGGGAGTTCTACGCTCCGCGGCAGCACACTCACCCACCCTCGCCCACGTGTGCACCGTCGACGAAAGGTCCAGGACACCGATGTCCAGCAGATTCCGACCCCTCGCACGTCCGCCGCGGCGCGGCGGACAGCGACGGCGGCTGACCGCGCTCGCGGTGGCCGCGGCGACCGCGCTCTTCACCCTTCCCGGCGTGCTCTTCGCGAGCCCGGCGTCAGCCGCGGCGGGCACTCCGCCGTACTGGGCGCAGTCGCCGTTCAGCGTCCCGAGCGGGGTGGGGGCCAGCGTCCCGTTCACCGAGTACGAGGCCGAATCCGCCTCGACCAACGGCTCGATCATCGGGCCGTCCTACACGCAGGGCGCCCTGGCCACGGAGGCGTCCGGCCGCGAGGCCGTGCAGCTCGCATCGCAGGGTCAGTACGTGCAGTTCACGCTGACCAGCGCGGCGAACGCGCTCGACCTGCACTACGCGGTGCCGCAGGGCAGTTCGGGCACGCTGTCGGTCTACGTGAACGGGACGAAGCTCAGCTCGGAGCTCTCGCTCACCTCGGCGTACAGCTACATCTCGACGAGCGGGATCACCGGCAGCCAGACCCACAAGCTGTACGACGACACGCGCATGAAGTTCGGCCAGACCTACGCGGCGGGGACCACGGTCAAGCTCCAGGTCGACTCGAGCGACACGGCCACGCCGTACACGATCGACGTCG
>Ga0310811_10005679_pt1 | contig 15842 bp, 14 predicted proteins | sample YCmetagenome_FD_207642 | JGI IMG/M metagenome (GOLD analysis project Ga0310811, IMG submission 207642) | Soil microbial communities from experimental microcosm in Duke University, North Carolina, United States - YC | ecosystem: Engineered > Artificial ecosystem > Soil microcosm > Unclassified ...
CGCGCCGGGCGAGTTCGGCGAGCAAGCTGGACTTCCCGCCGCCCGAACAGCCGGCGATGACGAAAAAACCTTGCATGCGTTCAGGCTCTGAAGTTGAGGAACGAAAGCGTTGGCAATCTCGCGACTTCACTCAGCGAGGCCTTCGAGGCGATAAGCGATGCTGCGCTGCGCGTCTCACCGTGCTGAAACTACCGGCGTGGTTGCGCCACGCCGGTACCAGAATCTCGTACAATCAAGGACAATCGGTCCGACCAGTGCAGTAGACGTCCTTTGGAGGGCCATCGTTAGGATAACTTGGCCCTTGGGGCGCGCCCGGATTCCTTGGATCGGTAGGATCGCTCGGGCTGGCTCCACATTGAACGATCAGTTGATCGTAATAGCATTCTGACTGGCTGGCGTACCCATAACTCGCCCAATTCGCCGCGCAATCGGCGCTGACAATCGCGTCACAATTTTGTTGAGGAGTGTCGGCGAAAGCGGGAACGGGGGTCAGACTCAAACATGAGGCCACCGCAAATATCGATGCGACTCGCTTCATAGATAATTTCTCCTGCGCGCAGCTATTTGCGCTCAGAAAGGCTAAGCTGCGAGTGTAGCGCTTTCAACGACCGCGGGGTTTGATTTTTGATCCTATCTGGTTGTAATTTTAGACTTCTTGCGGTGTATCTTGATTTATCGCTCACGGCCGACGTGAGCGCCGCTCCCCCCTCCCGCAACCCCACCGCGATCGCTGCCCGCGCCTGATCCGCCTCGTTCGACACCACCGGATAGGCGCAATAATCCGCCGCATAATAGGCGCTCGGCCGATGGTTGCCGCTCCAGCCGATGCCGCCGAACGGGGCCGCCGAGCTCGCGCCGTTGGTCGAGAGTTCTGTGTATTTAGTAAACTGTAACCGTAATTCCCAAGCTTAGGGGGACGCCCGCGCAGAGCCAAACCCTTCCCGCGCATGGACTCGCTTCGCTGGTCGGTCGAATAGTCGACTGCCAACTGAACTTGCCTCCATCGTCGCAGCCGCGGCAATCAAAGCTCCCAATTCACCCGCAAGGCATAGCGATAGGGGACGGCAGTACCGTCCCTGTCATGTGCCACGGTCCACTGGCTCCGCGCCAGCGCAGCCTTGCACGTGGCTTCGTCGAGCAGCGGAAAGCCGCTGCTTTCGATGATCCAACATTGGGTCGGATTGCCGCTGGTGTCGATCGACACACCAAAGGTCACGCGACCGTGTTCGCCTCTGCGCCGCGACTCTTTGGGATAGTCATCGTTTGAGAACCACGATTGCGCGGCGGGCTCGCGGGTCACATCGGCGGCTGCCCAGCGCTTCATCCATGGCTCGGGCGCGGGAGGGTTATATTGTGGATACTGGGCCTGAAGCGCCGCAATCAGAAATAACGCATTCATCGCGTTGTTGCCCCTTCAATCTGTTTCTGGTGCCGGGCGAGGCGATGCTCACCCCTCCCGCAACCCCACCGCGATGGACGCTCGCGCCTGGTCCGCTTCGTTCGACACCACGGGGTACGCGCAATAATCCGCTGCATAATAAGCGCTCGGCCGGTGGTTGCCGCTCCAGCCGATGCCGCCGAACGGCGCCGCCGAGCTCGCGCCGTTGGTTGGGCGGTTCCAGTTGACGATGCCGGCGCGGGCATTGGCCCAGAAGCGGTTGTAGAGGTCGGGATTCTGGCTGATCAGGCTGGCCGACAGGCCGTAGCGGGTGTTGTTGGCCTCGGCGATCGCCTCGTCGAAATCGGTCGTGCGGATCAGCTGGAGGATCGGGCCGAACAATTCGATGTCGGGGCGGTCTTTCATCTCGGTCGCGTCGAGAATGCCCGGCGTCAGGAAAGGCTTGTCGTCGAACGGCCGTTCCATGTGCCGCAAGGGGCGGCCGCCACGCATCATCAGTTCGAGGAAGCTCTCGGTCAGTAGGTCGGCGACTTCATTGTCGATAACCGGGCCCATGAACGGCTGCGGATCGGCGTGCGGATCGCCGACGATCAGCCGGTTGGTCAGCTTGAGCAATTCGTCCGTCAGCGGTTCGTATAATGCCTCGTCGACGATCAGACGGCGCGCGGCGGTGCAGCGCTGGCCGGCGGTGGTGAAGGCCGACTGGATGATGACGATCGCCGCTGCGTGGAGGTCGGGTGCGTCCCACACGATGATCGGGTTGTTGCCGCCCATTTCGAGCGCCAGGATCTTTTCGGGCCGGTCGGCGAACTGGCGATTGAGCGCGATGCCGGTGCGCGCCGATCCGGTGAACAGCAAGCCGTCGATGCCGTCATGCCCGGCCAGCGCCTTGCCCTCGGCCGGGCCGCCGATCAGCAATCGCGCGCAGCCCTGGGGCACGCCCGCTTCGTGCAGGCAGTCGATCATGAACGCGCCGGTCGCCGGGGTCTTCTCGGACGGCTTGAACACCACCGCGTTACCCGCGATCAGCGCCGGGACGATATGGCCGTTGGGCAGGTGGGCGGGGAAATTATACGGCCCCAGCACCGCGAGCACGCCATGCGGCTTGTGGCGCAGCGCCATGCGGCTGCCCATCGGGGAATCGAGCTGGCGTTGGCCGGTGCGCTCGGCAAAGGCGCCGGCGGAGATGTCGACCTTGGCGATCACCGAATCGACCTCGGTCTTGGCTTCCCATAAAGGCTTGCCGGTCTCGCGCGCGATCAGGTCGGTGAAGGCGTCGCTGCGCGCGCGGACGACATTGGCATAGCGGCGCAAGGTCTCGATTCGGAACGTGACCGGCTTGGCCGCCCATTCGGCCCAGCTCTCGCGCGCGGCCGCGACTTCGCTATCGGCGTCGCCGATCGCATGGCGCCACAGCAATTCGCCGGTCGCCGGTTCGTAGGAAAGAAGTTCACCCGACATGGATCATGGTCCCTACCCGTTCGCCGCGGCCGCCGCCAGCGGCTCGCCGGCCAAGGCCTCACCCATCTCGCGTATCGCCGCGACCTTGGCGTAGAGCGGCTCCCAGTCGTCGCGCTCGTCGATCGCCGACCAGATCGTCTCGACCTCGTCGATCAGCATCGAGCAGGGCTCGCCCGACCAGTAAGGATGGGAACGGTCGGTACGGGGCGCGTAGGCAGCGAGGGCTTCGCGCACCTCGCCCCACGCCTCGCCATAATTGTCGGGCAACCGGCCGCCGAAGGCGTCGAAGAAGAAGCGGTCGATCCCGGTCGCGGTGCCGCGCAACACCGGCTCGATCGTCTGGACCAAAGCGCGGTCGCTGTCGGGATCGCGCGGGGTCAGGCCCAACCGCCACAGGATCGCGTCGCTGACCGCGCGTTGATAGCGATCGCCGAACGTGTCGAGCGTCGCGATCAGCGGCTCGGCCTCGCAAATCGGTCGCAGCGCCACCGCGAGCTGCATCGCGTCCCAATGGATCGCCTCTGGCTGGCGGCCGAACGCGTACAGGCCGGCATGGTCGAAATAAGCGGCGGTGAAGCCCGGGTCCCAGGTCGGCGTGAAGCGCCACGGCCCGTAATCGAAGCTTTCGCCGGTGACGTTGATATTGTCCGAATTGAGCACGCCATGGACGAAGCCGGCGGCCATATATTTGCCGGCAAGCGTCGCGGTGCGCCTGACCACCAGGTCGAGCAGCCGGGGGGCGGCATCGTCACCAGGCTTTTCCCCGTACAGCCGCAGCAGCGCATAGCCGGTCAGCGCGCGCAACGCGGCTTCGTCGCGGAAATAGGCCAGCCGCTGGAACGTACCGATGCGGACATGGCTATGGCTCAGCCGCACCAGCACCGCGGACCGCGTGGGGGAGGGCTCGTCGTTGCGCTCGAGCGCTTCGCCGGTCTCGATCAGCGAAAAGGTGCGTGAGGTGGGCACGCCCAATGCCTGGAGCATCTCGGTCGCCAGGATTTCGCGAATCCCGCCCTTGAGCGTCAGGCGGCCGTCGCCGAACCGGCTGTACGGCGTCTGGCCCGATCCCTTGGTCCCCAGGTCCATCAGCCGGCCGTCTGCGCCCAGCAGCTGCGCGAACAGGAAGCCGCGGCCGTCGCCGATATCGGGATTGTAGGTGCGGAACTGGTGGCCGTGATAGCGCAGCGCCAGCGGCTCGGGCAGCGTGCCCGACAAAGGCGCGAACCGCCCGAAATGCGCGATCCATTCCTCGTCGCTCAGCGTGTCGAGCCCGACCTCTGCAGCCGCGCGATCGTTGCGGAAGCGCAGGATCGTCTGGGGGAAATCGGCCGCGGTCACGCGATCGTAGAATGCATCCCCCAGATCCAGGATTGCGGTTTCGGGGCGATAAGCTTGCGGTCGCGCGGTCATGCGGCAATATGGGTGGGCCGGCAGCGGGGACGCAACCATTGTCATCTTACGAAAATCGATACTGGTGGTCCAACGACGAAGTGCGGCTGCATTGCCGGGATTATCCCGGCCCTGATGCTGGCCCCGGCGGGCGTCCGCCGATCGTCTGCATCCCCGGCCTGACGCGCAACGCGCGCGATTTCGAAGACATCGCCGAGCGACTGTCGCCCGACTGGCGCGTGATCGCGATCGAGCTGAGGGGGCGTGGCGAGAGCGGTTATGCCAAGGACCCGATGTCCTATGTGCCGCTGACCTATGTCCAGGATGTCGAGGCGCTGCTGGCTGAGCTGGCGATCGACCGCTACGTCGCGTTCGGCACGTCTCTGGGCGGGATCGTCACCATGTTGCTAGCGGGTGCGGGGCGCGAGAAACTTGCCGGCGTGCTGCTCAACGACGTCGGGCCGGAAATCGAACCGGCAGGGCTGGGACGGATCCGGTCCTATGTCGGGCGCGCCAATACCTGGCCGACCTGGATGCACGCCGCGCGCGGAGTGCAGGAGGCTAATGCCGACGTCTATCCGCATTACGGGATCGAGGAATGGCTGGCGATGGCCAAGAGGCTGTATCGCCTGAACAGTTCGGGCCGGATCGTGCTCGATTACGACATGAAGGTCGCCGAGCCGTTTCGGGTGCCGGGAAACGAGGCCGGCCCTGATATGTGGCGCGCGCTCGACGCGCTTAATGACGTGCCGACGCTGATCCTGCGCGGCGCCCGCTCGGACGTCCTGTCGGCGGCGACGGCCGAGAAGATGGCGGCGCGGCTCGGACGCGCCGAGTTGGTGACGGTGCCCGATGTCGGCCACACGCCGACCCTGACCGAACCCGAAGCGGTGGCGGCGATCGACCGCCTACTCGATCGGGTAACCAAGGAACCCGTCACGGCGTGACGCGTCTTTCCCGCTCAACAGGGAGAGTGATCGTGTCCGACACCACCGACAGCCTGATCGAACGGTCCGGCGCCGTTTCCGATACCCATACCGACAGGCCGAGCTTGAACGGCAAGCGCGTCATCGTCACCGGCGGTACCACCGGGATCGGCCGCGCGATCGCCGTACTGCTGGCGAGCGAGGGCGCGACCGTCGACATCTGCGGGCGCAACGAGCAACATCTGCAGGACGCGCTGGACGCGATCGGGCAGGTCGGCACGGGGCAGGGTAGTGCAATCGATCTCGCCGATCAGGGCAATGTCGAGCGCTATTTCGCCGAGGCGACCGCGCGGTTGGGCGGCCTCGACGTTGCAGTCATCAACGCGGCGATCCCGGCCGGCGGCTTGAGCGAGATGAGTGGCCGCGATCTGCGTTATGCGATCGCGACCGATTTCACCGCCTATCTGATGAGCGCGCACGAAGCGGTCGAGGCCATGCGGGATGGCGGTGACATCGTGCTGATCGGGTCGATGTCGGCGCACATATTGGGCCCGAGTTCGACCGTATATGCCGGGATGAAAGCCGGAATCGCGGCGTTCGCCGAGGCGCTGCGCAAGGAACTCGGCGGTCGCGATATCAAGGTCAGCCTGATCGAGCCGGGTTACACCCAGGCCGACTTCCATTATCCCGATATCGACGCCGAAAAGCAGAATCAGATGGTCAAGGAAGAGAAGATGTTGCGGTCGGAGGATATCGCGGTCGCCGTTCATTATGCGCTGACCCAGCCGCGCCGCGCGGTCGTTCAGCAGATCACCGTTGCCCCCCTGCGCAAGGATGACGAGTGAGCTATCGGTTCGACGAGCTTGTCTTCAGTCCGCGCGATGTCGATCTGTCTAAAGGCCCCTTGGCCGGGCATATCGACGCCGAGACCTATTGCCTGGGTGCGTTCAATCCCGGGATGACGCGCCTGCCCAACGGCAATCTGCTGATGATGGTGCGGATCGCCGAGGCGCTCAGGACGCCGATCGTCGACCAGAAGATCCACTCGATCCGCTGGGAGCCGAGCGACAGTATGGCGCCCGATGCTGGCAGATATTGTCTCGACGCCTGGCCGCTGGAGATGGTCGATACCGCCGATCCGCGCAAATTCATGATGCGCGGCGGCGGGTGGAAGGTGATGGCGCTGACCAGCCTGTCCTGGCTGTTGCCGGTCGAGCTCGACGCCGAGGGGCGGACCGTGGTCGACGTCCATTATCGCGACGCGATCGCGCCGCGCGCGTCCTACCAATGCTATGGTGTCGAGGATGCGCGGATCAGCCGGGTCGGCGGCCGTTGGCTGATGACGACGTGTTCGGTCAGTCCGGAGCGGCATTCGACCACGCTTTATTCGTCGAACGACGCGCGCAACTGGCTGCTCGAAGGAATCGTGCTCGACCATCAGAACAAGGACATGCTGATCTTCGAGGATCGCATCGGCGCCAATTACTGGGCGCAGACGCGGCCCTTGGGCGATCTCTATTTCGCTTATCCGCCGGGCAGCGAGTGGCGCGCCGGGCCGTCGATCAACCTCGCCACCTCGCCCGACGCGCTCCATTGGAAGCCGCACGAAAAGCCCGGCATCCGGCCGCATGCCGCGACGCTGGCCACCGCGCGGATGGGCGGAGGCACGCCGCCGGTGGTGACCGATCGCGGCTGGCTTTCGCTATGGCACGGGGTAGAACCTTATGGCGTGGTCGGCATCTATCGCACCTATTGGTCGCTGCTCGATGCGCGCGATCCATCGGTCACGATCGCGACTAGCGACACGCCATTGCTCGAGCCTGCGCCGCATCTGACCGAGCCGATGAAAGAGCTGATGTATCTGGACAATGTCGTCTTTTCGACCGGCATCGCGGATGCAGGCGATCACTTCATCGTCGCGAGCGGCGAGGCTGACCTGGCGTGCCGCATCACGCATGTGCCCAAGAGTGTGTTTGGCCTATAATTCCTACCGTCACCCCGGACTTGTTCCGGGGTCCAACGTGCGGCTAGAGCCGGCAGCGATACGTTTCATACCACGGGATGCCGGAACAAGCCCGGCATGACGGAATAGAGGCCCATCTTTGCCCGCACCCCTCAACATCCTGCACATGCATTCCTCGTTCAACCTGGGCGGCAAGGAAGCGCGTTCGGTTCAGTTGATCAACGCGTTCGGCGACCGCGCGCGGCACACGATCGTGTCGGGAATGCCCGACCAATATTCGGCGCGCGACGCTATCGCGCCGGGGATCGGCTACGAGATCGCGCAGAACCCGCCGCCTCTGACCGGCCGCCCGTCGGTCGGCCGCTACGAGGCGATCGCCAAATATATGCGGCGGTTCGATCTGGTGCTGAGCTATAATTGGGGCGCGATCGACGCCGTGATGGCGAAGCGCGTGTTCCCCAAGGGCATGCCGCCGATCGTTCATCACGAAGATGGCTTCAACGCCGACGAAGCGATGAAGCTCAAGCCGCAGCGTGCGATCTATCGGCGCATGGCGTTCCCCGCTGCGTTTGCGGTGGTGGTGCCGTCGATGACGCTCGAATGGGTGGCGACTAACGTCTGGAAGCAATCGGCGCCGCGGTTGCGCCGGATCCCCAACGGCATCGACACCGCTCTCTATGCCAAGAAGCCCAATCCCAAGGCGATCCCCGGGCTGGTCCGCAAGCCCGGCGAAGTGATCGTCGGCGCGCTGGCCGGGCTGCGCGAGGTCAAGAACCTGCCGGCATTGGTGCGCGCGACGGCCGGCTGTTCGGCGCGGGTGCGGCTGGTCATCGTCGGCGAAGGGCCCGAGCGCGCGAAGATCGAGATGGCGGCGCGCGCGCTGGAGATGCAGGACAAGGTGCTGATGCCCGGATTCCTGCCCGATCCGCACACTTATGTCGGGCTGTTCGACATCATGGCGCTGTCGTCGCTGAGCGAGCAATTTCCGATCTCGGTGGTCGAGGGAATGGCGGCGGGATTGCCGATCGCCTCGGTCCCGGCGGGGGACATTCCGCACATGGTGAGCGAGGAAAACCGCCCCTACATCACCCCGCATTCGGGCGAGGTCGACCTGCGCGACGCGATCCAGGCGTTGGCGGCGGACGCCAGGCTGCGCGCGGCGGTGGGCAAGGCCAATCGGGCGAAGGCAATCGCCGAGTATGACGCCAAGGCGATGATTGCCGCCTATGCGCACCTGTACGAAGAGGCACTGGGCAGGGCCGGCGCCCTGTCGTAACGAGTATTTTGCTCGCCTACGGGCAGCGAAACGCTATAGGCTGCGTTATTGGTCGCAGGAGAGTTACGTGTTCAAGGGCTTGACGCCTATCGTGTATAATGGCCGCGAGGTGTGGCCCTTGGTGGAAGGCGGCAAGGGTGTCGCCGCGACCAATCATGCCAGCGCAGGCGCTTGGGCCGCCGCGGGCGGCATCGGTACGGTTTCCGCGGTCAATGCCGACAGCTACGATCCCGAAGGCAAGATCATCCCCCAGGTGTACAAGGCGCTGACGCGCCGCGAGCGCCACGAGGAATTGGTCGAATATGCGATCGAAGGCGCGGTCCAGCAGGTCAAGCGCGCGTTCGAGATCGCCGGTGGCAAGGGCGCGATCAACATCAACGTGCTGTGGGAAATGGGCGGGGCGCAGCGCGTGCTGCACGGTGTACTCGAACGTACGCGCGGCCTGGTTGCCGGGGTGACGTGCGGCGCGGGCATGCCCTACAAGCTCAGCGAGATCGCCGCATCGTACAACGTCAATTATCTGCCGATCGTCAGCTCCGGCCGCGCCTTCCGCGCGTTGTGGAAGCGTGCTTATTCCAAGGCGGCGGAATGGCTTGCCGCGGTGGTCTATGAGGATCCCTGGCTGGCGGGCGGGCATAACGGCCTGTCCAATGCCGAAAACCCGCTGGAGCCGCAGGACCCCTATCCGCGCGTCAAGGAATTGCGCGAGACGATGCGCGAGGGCGGTATCTCCGACGACGTGCCGATCGTGATGGCGGGCGGGGTGTGGTTCCTGCGCGACTGGAACGACTGGATCGACAATCCCGAACTCGGCAAGATCGCGTTCCAGTTCGGCACCCGGCCCTTGCTGACGCAGGAGAGCCCGATTCCGGAAGCGTGGAAGGCCAGGCTGACGCAGATCGAGGAAGGTGACGTGCTGCTGCACCGTTTCTCGCCGACCGGCTTTTATTCGTCCGCAGTCCGCAATCCGTTTCTGCGTGCGCTCGAAGCGCGGTCGGAGCGGCAGATCGCCTTTTCGACGCAGGAAGCCGGCGATCACACCTTCCAGCTAGATGTCGGCGTGAAAGGCAAGAATTTCTGGGTGACCAGGAACGACCTGCTCCGCGCCCGCGAATGGTTCGGCCATGGCTTCACCGAAGCGCTCAAGACACCCGACAATACGCTGGTGTTCGTCACGCCGACCGAAAAAGCCGAGATCCGCAAGGACCAGGCCGATTGCATGGGGTGCCTGTCGCAATGCCTGTTCTCGAGTTGGGCCGATAGCGAGACCAATTCGACCGGGCGGCTGGCCGATCCGCGCAGCTTCTGCATCCAGAAGACGTTGCAGGAGATCGCGCATGGCGGCGATGTCGACCAGAATCTGATGTTCGCCGGGCATGGCGCGTATAATTTCAGGAAGGACCCGTTCTATTCGAACGGCTTCGTGCCGACGGTGAAGCAATTGGTCGATCGCATCCTGACCGGGGACTGAGCGAGCAGCGGGGCTATGGCGCGGCCAAAAGAAGGTTAATTGCCGAGCAACCATGATGCGCTAGCTTGGCGCTAATGAAGCGCGCACTGGTTCTCCGTCACGTCGAGCATGAAGGCATCGCCGGGTATCGCGAGCCGATCGAAACCGCTGGCTACGCGATCGAGCGAGTCGCGGCGCATCATGCGGGATGCGCGCGGCTGGACACGATGTCGCCCGACCTGCTGGTGGTTATGGGCGGTCCGATGGGCGTCTACGATACCGACCGTTACCCGTGGCTCAGCGAGGAGATCGCTGTGATCCGGTGCCGCCTCGCGGCCGATCTGCCGACGCTCGGCGTGTGCCTGGGCAGCCAGTTGATTGCCGCGGCACTGGGCGCGGATGTGCGTAAGGGGCCGCTACGCGAGATCGGGTTTGCTCCTGTGGAACTGACCGAGGCGGGAAAAGCGGGGCCGCTGCGCCATCTCGACGGCGTGCAGGTGCTGCACTGGCATGGCGACACATTCGATGTCCCTGACGATGTGGATTTGCTCGCGACGACAGCGCCTTATGCACAGGCGTTCGCTCGCGGCCGCAACCTGCTCGCGCTGCAATTCCATGCCGAGATGGGTGAGGACGAGCGGTTCGAACATTGGCTGGCGAACGACATCGTCGACATTGCCGAAGTGGGCATGACTCCCGAGGCGTTGCGCGCCGACCATGGCCGGCTCGGCCCGCCGGCGGTTGCTGCGGGACGGGCGATGATCGCGGAGTGGCTGGCGGGGCTGGGCAGCTAGGCTGGGTGTGCAGCAACAGGCGCTGTCGACGCAGGGATGGCGCGTCCGATCGTGGGCGAAAGCAGACGAAGTCCTTACCTGAATAATTCGAGTGCTTCGCCGTCAAACCAGCCGCGGCGCGGCGGGCCTTCCGCTGTTAGACGGAGAGTAACGGGCTGGCCGAGACCGACGTCGCTTTCAGGGGTCAACATCAATCTGTCGCTGCGTAACGTCGCACGCACATCGTACATCAGGACGCCGTATTGGCCCAAATAGCGGGCGTTTTTCATAAAGATGATTCTTTGGCCGCCGTGAATAGCGCACTCCCGGCAAGTCGGCCGCAGGCGATAGCGGTAATCGTAAACCGTGTAGCGGTCGCCGGACCTTTGGACGCTGCCGAGCTTTTGGACTCTCAATTGGTCATTTTTACAGTCGGTTGAACCCGAGAAGGAGCCGGTGACGAGCGCCGACCTAAGGCCCAAAAGGCAATCTGTTCGACGCTGAGCCCGCGACGGGGCGTCGCTGCTTGACCAAAGTACCAAAGCTGAGAGCGCAAGCGCGAAGCGATTCATCCAGCATCGACCCTGTGTTCGCTACGCACCAGGGTTGGGGCCGCGAATGACGCAACTGCTTCGCCTATTCGCAGACTGTCGCCTCTTCGCATCATCCGGGACCAAGTCAGGGCTTGGCGGCGGGCGTAGGCGGCGCCGGGGCGATCGGCTCGACCGTCACCGTGCCGACCTTGCCCTTGTCCAGCGGATCGCGGATCGTGAACAAGAGCGTAGGATTGGCGCAGACGTCGAACTTGCCGCTTTCCTCGTGATTCTTGCCGTCGATCGACATCACAACCTTGAGGTCGAGTTGGCAGCCCATCGACTTGGGCGGGAACCACATCGTCCAGCGCTTCGAATTGAAGGCGAAATTGGTCGGAAACGCATTGCCGCTCCATTGCGGCGCGCCGTTCTTCTCGGCCACGGCGTAGCGGAATTCCGTGACGCGGTGATTGCTCAGATTGACCAGGTAGATGCAGGCCTTTTTCTTGCAATCGGACGTGGTGGGAGCGCTCGACGGCATCCCGGCCATCTGATGACGCGGCAGTTCCCAGCCGGCGCCGCTGTCACTGTCGCTATCCGCTGCGTCCTGTGCGTGAGCGGGAAGCGCGATCACTGCGGCAAGCGGGACCAGTGCGAGCACGAATCCCCTATTCACGATCACACCCATCCTTCCAGCACCTGATCGGGCGGGCGGTGGCCGTCGGCCCAATGCTGGATGTTGCGGATGACGCGCTCGCCGGTGGCGGCGCGCGCCTCGAACGTTGCCGATCCCATATGCGGCAGCAGCACGACATTAGGCAGCGCGAGCAGCCGGGGATCGATCGCCGGTTCGTGCGCGAACACGTCGAGGCCAGCGCCCGCCAGCCGGCCCTGTTCGAGCGCGTCGATCATCGCGGTTTCGTCGATCGCCGATCCGCGCGATGTGTTGATCAGATAGGCCTGGGGCTTGAGCAGGGCCAAGCGGCGGGCGTCGATCAATCGCTCGGTCTGGTCGGTGTGAGGCGTGTGGATCGAGATGAAATCCGATCCGGCCAGCATTTCGTCCAGGTCTTCGTGCCAGGTCGCCGCAAGCTCCTGCTCGACCTGTTCGGGCAGGCGATGGCGATTATGATAATGGACGGTAAGGCCGAAGGCGCGCGCGCGGACCGCGACCGCCTGGCCGATCCGGCCCATGCCGACGATGCCCAGCGCCTTGCCCCCGATGCGGTGGCCCAGCATCGCGCCGGGGCTCCATCCGCTCCACTGGCCCGACCGCGCGAGCTTTTCGCCCTCTGCAAGGCGGCGCGGCACCGACAGGATCAGCGCCATCGTCATGTCCGCGGTGTCTTCGGTCAGGACGCCCGGCGTGTTCGTGACGAGAATGCCGCGGGCGCGCGCGGCCTTCAGGTCGATATGATCGACGCCGTTGCCGAAATTGGCGATCAATTTAAGCCGTTCGCCGGCCGCCTCGATCAGGTCGGCGTCAATCGTGTCGGTGACCGTCGGGACCAGTACGTCGGCGTCCTGAACGGCGGCGACGATCTCATCGCGGGTCATCGCCGCGTCGCGATGATTGAGCTGGGCGTCGAACAACTGCGCCATGCGGTCCATCACCGCATCGCTGAGTTCGCGCGTGACGATCACCCGAGGTTTGCGCTTTGACCCGGCCATATGTTCGGCTTGGCGGCTTCACGGGTTTTGGTCAATGCGGTTGATGCACTGCCACGCCTGCGCAATAGGTAGGAATCGATTGTAGCGTAAAGAAGGGGGATGGCCATGCGTATCGGCTGGGCGTTGTCGGGGATCGCGGCGGCGGCGATTGCGGTGCCGGCGATCGCCGCGCTAGTGGAAAAGAAGCCGCCTTATTTCGCATCGATCAATGCGAAATCGGCGTTCATGCGCACCGGCCCGAGCCGGATCTATCCTGTCAGCTGGAAGTACCAGCGCCAGGGTCTGCCGGTGAAGATCGTCGAGAATTACAAGGAAAAAGGCGGCGGCGCCTATTGGCGCAAGATCGAGGATCCGGGCGGTACGCAGGGCTGGATGCAGGCGAACCTGATCAGCGATCAGCGCACCGCGATGGTGATGGGCGATATCGCCGAACTGCGCGATTCGCCGCGCTTCGCGGGCAAGGTCAATTGGCGCGCGCAGCCCGGCGTGATCGGGCGCGTCAGCAAATGCGGCAATGGCTGGTGCTATCTCGACGTGGCCGGGCGGGGCGGTTTCATCGAGATCAGCCATTTGTGGGGCGTCGACCCGACCGAAACGATCGAGTGATGCGGATCGAGCTGGATGACGTCTCGCGGCCCGAAGTGGTAGCGCTGGTCGAATACCATCTCCGTTCGATGCATGAGATTTCGCCGCCCGACAGCGTGTTCGCGCTTGACCTGTCGGGCCTGAAACATGCGGACGTGACATTCTGGACCGCGTGGGACGGCCAAGACTTGCTTGGCATGGGTGGGTTGAAGCAGCTTGACGCGGAGCATGGCGAGATCAAGTCGATGCGCACGGCACCCACCGCCCTTCGCCGCGGCGTCGCGCGCACGATGCTCGAACGCATCATGCAGGAGGCGCGGGCGCGGGCATATCGTCGTCTCAATTTGGAAACGGGCACCAACGCGCCCTTCGCTCCCGCCTGGGCCTTGTATGAACGAGTGGGGTTCGTGCCTAGCCCGCCGTTCGGAAGCTATACCGATATCAATTTCAGCCGGTATTTCACTATCGAATTATGATGCGGACCGATCGGCGGCCGCACTGCCGACGGGTTGGACCGTCGTCGCGGGCCCGCAACTTTCGTCGCGTGCCTTTCCATTCGTCTCAAATCGCGGAACTTTTCCCAAAACCCAGACTTAAGGTCAGGAATTAGCCAGGGCGGCTAGCGATCTATACGCCGGCGATATCGACCGGACCAAGCCCGTCCTCGCAGTCTGCCATATTGGTGTGTCGTCGGTGCAACGCAAGGAATCCGTAGCGTCGAACTGAGCTGAATCCGCTATTGAAATGAATTTCAGAAACAGATAGCGCCGCCGCCTCAACAGCGTAACGTAACGCGTAAGGGAGGATGTCATGTCTGGAGTTTTCGGTCGGCTTGTGTCGGGCACGGTATCGGCTGAGCCGGGCCAGTTAGGGATGGACCGCCTCCGCATGGGCCTCAAGGCGGCGTTGTTGGTCGGCGCTGCTGCCTTCCCGCTGACGGGCGCGATGGCGCAGGAGACTCCGCCGGCAACCCAGCCCGCTCCGCAAGCAACCGATTCGACGCCACCCGCCACCGACGCGACCTCGGGCGATCAGACGCTCAACGACATCGTCGTCGTCGGCAACACCTCGGGCAAGCGCACGTTGTTCAACTCGTCATCGGACGTCACGCTGGCCAATGCCGCCGACATCCAGCGTAAGGCCCCGCGTTCGACCGCCGAAGCGCTCGAACTGGTGCCGGGCATCTTCGTCGAAGGAACCGCGGGCGCGGTCTCAAACAATTATTCGGTGCGCGGCCTGCGCGGCGGTGCCCAGACCTTCATCCAACTCGAAGAAGACGGCCTGCCGATCATCTATGGCGGTGGCGGCGCCGACGAATATTTCCAGAACGACATCACGATCGACCGGCTCGAAGCGGTCGAAGGCGGCACGTCGGGCGTGCTGGCGGTCAACGGCGCCGCAGCGACGATCAATTTCATCTCGGTGAAGCCGAGCTACGATCGCGCGACCGCGATGACGCGGTTCACCGGCACCAGCTATGGCGAGTTGCGCGCCGACGGATATTTCTCGGCACCGCTCGCCGACAATGTCGCCTTCTCGGTCGGCGGCTATGTGACCTCCAACCCCGGATTCCGGCGCTCCGATTTCGACTATACGACCTATCACTTCAAGGCGATGCTGGAGACGAAATTCGCCGGCGGCGGCTTCCTGCGCTTCACGTTCAAGCGCGGCGATCAGCACGACGCTTATTATGCCGACATGCCGTTCACCTCGAACGGCGGCAAGATTGGCGACGTTCCGGGGCTCAATGGTCTGCGCGACAATATCGCAGGCCGCGCGTTCGGCCAGATCCTGGTGCCGGATTCGTGCGCGACCGGCACGTGCCTGAGGCCGTTCAGCCTGAGCGACGGCATCCACACGCAAACGACGCAATATCGCATCGATCTTGAAAAGCCGCTGACCGACAAGATCAGAGTCTTTGCCCGGGCGCGCTATCTGAAGTCGTCGTTCGACTTCAACGGCATCTTCCCCGGATCGAACGGCCAGCCGCCGGCGTCGGCGGTCACGTACCTGACCCCCGGCGCGTCGCCGATTTCGGGGCTGCTCGCGCTTGGGACGACGGCGTACGGCACCACCAATTTCGGCATCCGCAACCTAGTGACCGGGCAGGTGATCCCGGTCAGCGACACGGCGACGCTCAATGCGCTGAACGGCAATGGACTGCTCCAGCAGACGGTGCTCAACCACCAGCGGCTCGACAGCAAGGACTTCGGCAGCGACTTCGGCGTGACGTTCGACTTCGGCGGCGGTGCGATCGACAATTCGCTGACGATCGGCGGCATGTATTACAATGTCACCAAATATAACGATCAGTCGGCCACCGCATCGCTGATCAATGACGTCACTAACGGCTCGAACATCTACGACGTCGTCGCGCTCAACGCCCAGAACAACGTGATCGGGCAGCTGACCAACA
>Ga0310811_10005681_pt1 | contig 15841 bp, 13 predicted proteins | sample YCmetagenome_FD_207642 | JGI IMG/M metagenome (GOLD analysis project Ga0310811, IMG submission 207642) | Soil microbial communities from experimental microcosm in Duke University, North Carolina, United States - YC | ecosystem: Engineered > Artificial ecosystem > Soil microcosm > Unclassified ...
ACATCGACAAGCTCTTTGACCGAGGCAGCCGACTTCTTCAGCGCTGCGTCTTCCTCGGCCGTCAGTTTGATCTGAATGATCTGTTCGATGCCGCGGGCACCGAGCTTTACCGGCACGCCGACGAACAGCCCGTTGATGCCGTATTCCCCTTCCAAGTACACCGAGCACGGCAGGATCTTCTTTTTGTCCTTGAGAATCGCTTCCACCATCTCGACCGCCGCTTGTCCCGGCGCATACCAGGCGCTGGTGCCGACGAGCTTCGTGATTTCCAGACCGCCGCCGGCCGTCCGCTTCGCGATTGCTTCGATCTTCTCCTTCGGCAGGAGATCCGTGATCGGAATGCCGGCAACGGTCGAATAGCGCGGCAGCGGCACCATCGTGTCCCCATGGCCACCAAGCACAAACGAGCTGACGTTCTCAACTGACACGCCAAGCTCCATCGCGATGAACGTGCTCATGCGTGCCGAATCGAGTACGCCGGCCATGCCGATGATGCGCTGCTTCGGGAATTTCGTCAGCTTGTAGAGCGCCTGCGCCATCGCATCGAGTGGGTTGGCAACGGGAATGATGATCGCGTCTGGCGTGTGCTGCACGAGATTCGGCGCGATGCTCTTCATGATGTTGAAGTTGTCGCGCACCAGATCGTCGCGGCTCATGTTCGGCCCGCGCGGCTTGCCGGAAGTGATGACGACGATATCGGAGCCGGCCGCGGGCGCCCAATCGCTGCCGCCAATCACGCGGACGTCCGAGCCGATGATCGGCGTCGTCTCGTAGATGTCGAGGCCGATGCCGGCGGCCTTCGATTCGGCGATATCGATGATGACGACATCAGCCAGTTCCTTCTCGGCGATCTGGCGGGCAACGGTCGCGCCCACATTTCCGGCGCCGCCAACGACTGTCACTTTGCGCTTCATGAATCTCCTTCTCGCATTTGGGTCGTGGGTGATAGGCGGCGGATGGTAGTCACGTTGTCGAACGCATGAAGCAAAGGCGACGCACCACCCACCGCCCCACCACCTGATTAGGTCGGCCTACCACACAGGTCGTACGGTTACTCACAGTTTCTGTGGAAAACTCTGTTGAAAACATCGCGCGGCGCGTGCGATCGCGGCTCGATTCGGAGCAATTTAGCGGTTTGCACAATCGTAGTGCGCGCGTTACAGGATACGAACCACGGAGGCACGGTTTGCTGTCTCCGTGGTTTGCGGTCCAGCCGCAGATTATACTTGGCAAAATCTTGCGTCACGTGACGCTTCATCCCGGATTCCAACATTGAAAATCGTAGTCGCCGACGACCTTCCTGCCTCCGCACTCGATGTGCTTCGCGCGGAAGGGTGGACCGTCGATGCTCGTACCGGCCGGCCGGCCGAACAACTCGCCGCCGATATCGCTGACGCCGAGGCGATTGTCGTGCGCAGCGCCACGAAAGTGACCTCTACCCTCATCAACGCCGCGGCAAAGCTTCGCGCCATCGCACGCGCGGGAACCGGCGTGGACAACGTGGACGTTCCCGCCGCGAGCGCGCGCGGTGTCGTCGTCATGAACGCGCCCGGCGCCAACAGCATCAGCGTCGCAGAACTCGCGATAGGCCTGATGCTGTCGATGGCGCGCCACCTTCCCGCTGCCGATGCGGCGATGAAGCAGGGCAAATGGGAGAAAAAGAAGTTCCTCGGCGAGGAGGTGCGCGAGAAAACCCTCGGCCTGGCGGGTCTCGGACGCATCGGTCAGGAGGTCGCACGTCGAGCCTCTGCGTTCGACATGCGCATCATCGCGCACGATCCGTTTATCTCGGAAGACGTTGCCGCCGATCTCGGTGTCGAGCTGGTGTCGCTCGACGATCTGTTCGCCCGCTCCGACTTCCTGTCACTGCACATGCCGTCGACGCCGACGACCAAGAACATCGTCAACGCCGATCGACTCGCGAAGGCCAAGAAGGGAATCCGCATCATCAACACGGCCCGCGGCGATCTTGTTGACGAGAACGCACTTGCGGACGCCATCGAGTCGGGACACATCGGCGGTGCGGCGCTGGATGTGTTTCAGAAGGAGCCGACGGTCGATCAGCGGCTGCAGCTGCTGCCGCAGGTCGTGGCAACGCCGCATATCGCCGCCTCAACGCGCGAAGGCCAGGAACTGGTCGGCATCGAGACGATGGCCGCGCTGCGCGACTTCCTTCGTGACGGCATTATCCGGAATGCGGTGAACTTTCCATCGGTCACTGCCGAGGAGTTCAACCGGCTCAAACCGTTCCTCGAACTTGGCGAGCGGCTCGGCCACTTCATCGCACAGATGAACGACGGACGAGTCAAGGCGCTCGGTGTGCGCTATTACGGGGACCTGACCGCGGGGCGTACCGAAATGATCGCGAACGCGATTCTGGTCGGCCTCTTCAAGCCGATGCTCGAGGTGGGCGTCACACCAGTCAACGCGCGCAACGTTGCGAACGAGCGCGGCATCGAGATCATCGAGTCGAAGAGCACGCGGCCGCGCAACTACACCAGCCTGCTGTCGGTGAAACTGCACACGCCCGACGGCGAGCGCTGGGTCGAGGGCGCCGTATTCGAAAAGACCTCGCCCAGACTCGTGCTTCTTGACGGCATCGGTGTCGAGGCGCCGCTCGGGGGAACGATGATCGTTGTCCGCAATACCGATCAGCCGGGCGTGATCGGCGATATTGGGACGATTCTCGGCAAGCACCGCGTCAACATCGCCAACTTCGCGCTTGGACGCGACGGCAACAGCGCGGTCGGCGTCGTGATCGTCGACGCGGAAAGCGTCGCCGATCACGTGCTCGACGAGATTCGGAAGGTGAAAGGAATTCGCGAAGTACGATTGGTACGCGTCTAACGAAGGCCGAGACGCAACGTGGCGCCGTCAGCAAGCCTGGTAAGCTCCACGGCGTCGGCCGCAATCTTGTCGACGCGATATCCGGCGACGATGTCGCCTTCCTTCGCCAGGGAAACGCCCGCGTCGGTATGCAGGATCGCAGTGCGCTGCTGCTGACCACCGGCGTTATCAGCGGCGATGCCATCCAGCGTGACGACCGGCGGCGGTGGAATCAGCGGCGCAACAGGGACCGGCGGCGCGTCGACGCGGACACCCGACGTCGGCCGGGTTGGCTCGCGGCGTTCGCTGAAGCGGAACGGGTTGCGCGATGGCTCCGTGTAGTGCGCCTCGGGCCGCGGCCGCGCCTGCAGGCGCTGCGCTTCCTTCTCGATATCGATTCTCGACGTCGCGCTGCGCGCTGCCACCGCACGCGGAGCCGGAGTGACGACAGCCGCTGGAGCATGCGTCGGCGGCATGGAGAAAAACCATGTCGCCAGGATGCCGGCGCCCGAGATCACCGCCGTCGATTTCCAGTCCATATTTGAAAAAACCACGGCTATTTTAGCATTTCGATCATGCTATGATTCGTCGTGCACCCTGTCGGATTTCCTGATCCTTTCGACAGAACACTCCCCCCTCCACAAGTTATCGCCGTCATCCCCGCCCGGTACGAGGCGACGCGTCTGCCCGGCAAGCCGCTCGCAGACATCGGGGGCAAACCGATGATCGAACATGTTTATCGGCGCGCCGCGGCTGCAAGAGGAGTGGGGGCGGTCGTGGTGGCCACCGACGACGACCGGATAGCGGCGGCAGTAAGGAAATTCGGCGGTATTGCGGCCCTGACGGAATCCACGCATCGCACAGGAACCGACCGCATTGCGGAGGTCGCCGCAAAGCTCCCCTGTGACATCGTCCTCAACCTCCAGGGCGACGAGCCGCTGATCGAACCCGAGACCATCGAGGCGGTGATCGCGCCGCTCATGTCCGATCCCATGCTCGAGATGTCGACGGTGTGTGTTGCCATCACCGATCGCGCCGATTATGACAATCCGAACGTGGTCAAGGTAGTCAGGGATCGCTCCGGCCGCGCGCTGTACTTCTCGCGCTCTCCGATTCCGTTCGTTCGCATCCCGAACCTCGAATCCCGAATCCCGGTCTACAAACACCTCGGCCTCTACGGATATCGCCGCACCTTCATCCTGAAATTCGCGACGCTGCCGCAGACACCGCTGGAGAAAGCGGAATCGCTCGAGCAGCTGCGCGCGCTCGAGCACGGCTATCGCATTCAGGCGGTCGAAACCCAATACGACTCCATCGGCGTGGACACCCCCGAGGACCTGGAACGCGTTCGGGTCCGCCTGAAGGCGGACACTACCGAACCGGTAGCGTCCGGCTTGAGCCGGACTAAAGCATGAGGCGGCATGACACAAGGAGCTGACAAACGTCCCGTGAAGTACATCTTCGTCACCGGCGGCGTTGTTTCCTCGCTCGGCAAAGGTCTGGCGGCAGCATCCATCGGACGCCTTCTGGAGGACCACGGCTACAAGGTGGCGCTGCAGAAGTTCGACCCGTACATCAACGTCGATCCGGGGACAATGAGTCCGTATCAACACGGCGAGGTGTACGTCACCGACGATGGCGCGGAGACGGACCTGGACCTCGGTCACTACGAGCGCTTCACCAGCATGGTGGCGTCGAGGAACAGCAACTGGACGACCGGCAAAATCTACTTATCCGTCATTCAGAAAGAGCGCCGCGGCGACTACCTCGGGCGGACTGTGCAAGTCATTCCGCACATCACCAACGAGATCAAGGATGCGATTCGCGTCGCGGCACGCGATGTGGACGTTGTGCTGGTCGAAATCGGCGGGACGGTTGGCGACATCGAGAGCATGCCGTTTCTCGAGGCAATCCGTCAGTTCCGCCTCGATGTTGGCCGCGATAACACCCTGTTCATTCACCTGACGCTGGTGCCGTTTATCGGCACCGCCGGCGAGCTGAAGACGAAGCCGACGCAGCACAGCGTGCGCGACCTTCGATCGATTGGTATTCAGCCGGACATCCTGCTCTGCCGCACGGATCGATTCCTTGACGCCGACATCAAGCGGAAGATTTCACTCTTCTGCGACGTAAACGAAGAAGCGGTCATCACCGCGAAGGACGTCGAAACGATCTACGAAGTGCCGCTGGTGCTGTCGGCCGAAGGGCTCGATCGCATCATCATGAAGTTCCTGCATCTTCCCGAGACCGAAGCGCGCATGAACGCGTGGAAGGATCTCGTTTACCGCATCAAGAATCCGAAAGACGAGCTCACCATCCACGTCGTGGGTAAGTACACGGGCTACGAGGACTCGTACAAGAGCCTCAACGAGGCGGTATTCCACGGCGGGTTTGCCAATAACGTCAAGGTCAGGTTGAACTGGGTCGAAGCAGAGGCGCTGGAGAAAGAAACCGGCGCGCGCCTCCTCGAGGATGCGGATGGCATCCTCGTGCCCGGCGGCTTCGGGTCGCGCGGCACCCGCGGCATGATGAAGGCCGCCGAATACGCGCGCACGCACAACGTGCCGTTCTTCGGCATCTGCTACGGTTTTCAGTGGGCGACCGTCGAGTTCGCCCGCAATGTGTGCGCCCTCGACGGCGCCGATTCCACCGAGGTCGACGAGGACGCGCCGCACAAGGTCATCTACAAGCTGCGCGATCTGCTCGGCGTCGACGAGCTCGGGGGCACCATGCGGCTTGGTCGCTATGCGTGCGATCTGGTGCCAGGCTCCGTAGCGCAGCGCATCTATGGCCAGGATCAGATCTGGGAGCGGCATCGGCACCGCTTCGAGTTCAACTGTCTGTACGAGCCGGCGCTCGCCGAACGCGGCATGAAAGTGTCGGGTCGATCACCTGACGGGAAATTCGTCGAGATCGCGGAGCTGCCGTCGCACCCGTGGTTCGTCGCCGTGCAGTTCCATCCCGAGTTCCAGAGCAAGCCGCTCAAGCCGCATCCGCTGTTTGCGAGCTTCATCGAAGCGGCCTACGCGCACAAAACGGGCGGCAGGGCGCAGGAGGCTGTCGGCAGCAGGGTGCAGGTCGGCCACCTATAATTGCTTCGTGAAACCGGTCCAGATCGGGTCCTACTCCATCGGCGGAGGCAATCCGCTCGCCTTCATTCTCGGACCGTGCGTGATTGAAGGCGCCTCCCAGGCGCTGGACACCGCCATGACGGTCCGCGACATTGCGACGCGATGCGGCGTACCGGTCATCTTCAAGGCGTCTTACGACAAAGCCAACCGCACGTCGCTCGGGTCATTTCGCGGCCCGGGAATCGAGGAAGGGCTGCGGATACTCGCGGATGTGCGCGCGCGCACCGGGCTTCCGCTACTCACCGACATCCACGAGCCCGCGCAGGCGGCACGTGCCGCGGATGTGGCGGACGTGCTGCAGATTCCGGCCTTTCTTTCACGCCAGACGGATCTGCTTGTCGCCGCCGCTCGTACGGGCAAAGTGGTGAACGTCAAGAAGGGGCAGTTCCTCGCGCCGAGGGACATGCGGCACGTGATCGCCAAGATCACCGGCACCGGCAACGAGTCGGTCCTGGTGACCGAGCGCGGCGTCAGCTTCGGCTACAACGACCTCGTCGTCGACATGCGCGCGCTACCGATGCTGCGCGAGCTTGGCTACCCTGTCGTCTTCGACGTTACGCACAGCCTTCAGCTGCCGGGGGCGGGCGAGGGTGTGACTGCCGGGCTGGCGCAATACATCGAGCCCCTTGCCTCCGCCGGCGTTGCCGCCGGAGTAGATGCGGTGTTCATGGAGGTGCATGCGGATCCGTCGAAAGCCAGGAGCGACGCGGCCAACGCCCTGCGGCTGGATCTCGTGGAGCCGCTCATCATGAAGTTGAAGCGGATTGATGCCGCCGCGCGTGAGCCGATCGCTGCATCCGGAGCGCGCGCATGAAGGTTACCGGCATCGACGTGGCGCTCGCGCGCAAAGTGCTGCAGACCGAGGCGGAAGCGATCCTCGCACTGATCGAGCGCCTCGACGAGCGGTTCGAAAAGGCAGTGAGCATCCTCCTCGACTGCCGCGGCCGGGTCATTGTTACCGGCATGGGCAAGTCGGGCATCATCGCGCGGAAGATTGCCGCCACGCTGGCGAGCACCGGCACGCCCGCATTCTTTCTCCATCCGGCGGAAGCGATCCACGGCGATCTCGGCGTTCTGCAGGCAGACGATGTCATCGTCGCGCTGTCGAACAGCGGCGAGACCGAGGAGCTGCTGAGAGTGCTCGAGACGATTAAACGGCTCGGCGCCCGCATGATTGCGATCACCGGCGACTGCGCATCGACGCTCGGCCAGGCTGCGGACGTCGCGCTCGACTGTCAGGTGTCCGAGGAAGCGTGCCCGATGGGCCTGGTACCGACCGCCAGCACGACAGCCGCTCTGGCGCTGGGCGATGCGCTGGCCATGACGCTGTTTAAGGCAAAGGGATTTCGCGAGGAGGACTTCGCGAACATCCATCCCGGTGGCAAGCTGGGCAAGCGACTGATGCGCGTCGAGCAGCTGATGCACCTCGATGCACCGATGGTTCAGCCGCACGCGTCGATGTCGCAGGTCATGCAAGCGATGTCGCGAACCGCACCCGGACGCCTCAGAAGCTTCGGCATGACATGCGTAATCGACGAAGGCAATCGACTCGCCGGCGTGATCACCGATGGTGACCTGCGTCGCCTGCTGCTGGCTGCACAGGAAAGCGGACGCGGATCGATTCTCGACATGACGGCCATGGATGTCATGAGCCGCAATCCCGTCACCGTTACCCGCGCCACCCTCGCCGTGGAAGCACTCCGCCTGATGGAAGAGCGCAAGATCACGTCGCTGGTCGTCGTCGGAGACTCACAACAGGTCGAAGGCGTCCTCAGCCTTCACGATCTGTGGCGTACGCAGCTTTTCTAGACAGACGAGATGAGCGACTATCTGCCGCTCCTCGGGTCGCTCTTCGCGCTGCTGATCGGCCTGATCGTCGGCAAGGCGTGGGAACGCTACAAGCTGCGCGACGGCCGCTGGATTGACAGGCGGCGTCTGCGCGAGACCCCCCATTACATGCTCGGCCTGAACTTCCTCGTCGATCAGCAGGTGGACCAGGCGATCGACGAGCTCACGCAGGCGACCAGCGTGAGCAACACCGACGCGCTCGAGATACAGATGATTCTCGGCAACCTGTATCGAGCGAAAGGTCAGGTCGGGCGCGCCATTACCCTGCACCAGTCGCTGCTGCAGCGGCCGGATCTCACCAAGCTGGAACAGGCGTATGTGCAGCTCTGTCTCGCGCTCGACTTCCGGCACGGCGGCTTCATCGATCGTGCGCTCGAGGCATTCCAGGAAGTCGTGCGGCTCGACCCGAGGAACCGCTACGCGCTGGTCAACCTGCAGAAGCTCTACGAAGAGCAGGATCAATGGGCCGACGCCCTGCGCATCCGTGCGGAGATTGCGAAGATCGGCGGCGGCCGCCGCCCGGAGGATCAGCAGATTCTCGCGTTCCTGACGAACGAGATCGGGACTGCTCGCGTGTCGAACGGCGATGCCGACGCGGCGGGGCGGACGTTCGCCGAAGCCATCGATATCGATACGAGAACCGCCCCCGCGTATTTGAACCTCGGGGACATTCGCGAGAAGCAAGGCAAGCTGGCCGAGGCCATTCAGGCGTGGGAATCGCTGGCGCGCGAGGTGCCGGATCGCGCCCATCTGGCGTTCGAACGCCTGGAGCGTGCGTACGCGATGCTCGGTTCACCGCGGCGGTTCGTAGAGCTCTGCGAGCGGCTCATCACACAGAATCCACAGGACTGGCGCGCCCGCCTCGCATTGGCGAAGCATCTGGCCGCGCAGTCGCGCCATCGCGAGGCACTGGAGCAGCTGCTCGAGGCGCTGCCGCACAACCCGCACGGCCTCGCCATCCACGCCCAGATCTGGTTGACGCTCTCGGCGCTGGGCCTCGATCCGTTGCTCGTGCGCCGATACATGACACTGACGAACGAGGCGGTCTTTTATTTCGATCCGCATGTCTGCACGCGCTGCCGCTACCGCAGCACCGAGCTCCTCTGGCAGTGTCCGCAGTGCCACGAATGGAACACCTTCGTGGAGGAACGGCTTTCGCCCGCGAAGGATTCGCCAACGGCAGAACTCGAGCCGATCGAGCCGTAGGCTCGGTCACACGCTCGCGATCAGCCCGCCGTCCACCCGCACGACCGATCCGGTGACGTACGATGCACGCGCGCTCGCAAGAAACACGACGACGTCCGCGTACTCCTGCGGATCGCCGTATCGTCCGACCGGAATGGTGGAGACGCTCTCGGCGACGATCTCTTCGACAGGCCGCTTCTGCTTCTCCGCGCGGGTACGATCCAGAAAATGCACACGTTCCGTGGCGATTCGTCCCGGCACCACAACATTTGCGGTAATGCCGTCGGCTGCCACTTCACGCGCGAGTGTCTTTGACCAGCCGACCAGCGTCATGCGCAGCGCATTCGACAGCCCGAGGTTGGCGATCGGTGCGATGACACCCGATGATGTGCTCGTAATGACGCGGCCCCATTTCTTCTTCTTCATACCCGGCAACACGCCGTCGGTCACCGCAATCACCGACAGCACCATCGCCTGAAACTGCTTGCTCCACAGCGCAACGTCCTGACCGGCGGCGGGGGTCGGCGGCGGTCCGCCCGTGAGGTTGACCAGGACGTCTACGCCGCCGAGGGCGCTCGTCACCTCGCCCAGCCGCGCATGAACGACGCTCACGTCCGCGAGATCCCAGTGAACGCCATGCGTCTCTGCGCCAGCATGACGAACAGCCTGCATCGACTGATCGATCGCCGCCCGATCGATGTCGGCGACGCCGACCCTTGCTCCTTCGCGCGCGAGCGCCACCGCGATCGCCCGTCCGAGGCCGCCGCCCCCGCCGAGCACCAGCGCGGTCTTCCCTTTCAGGCCCAAATCCACGTCGACTCTCTCCTCCTCACCACAACCGCAGCAGATGCCACCACGCGGAGCCGATGCCAATCCAGATGACGATGTTGATAACGCTGGTGACAAGGCCGACCTTCCACCACGTCGGAATCGAGACGTATCCGCTGCCGAACAGAATGGGGCCGGGCGCGGTGCCGTAATGCGTCAGGCATGCGCATAGATTGCTCGTGAAGCCGAGGGCAAACGCCGCGAGCAGCGGCGGCGTGCCGAGCGCAAGCGCGACGGCGAGAAACGGCGCGTACATGGCGCCGATCTTCGCGGTGCCCGCCGCAAAGAAATAGTGCGTGTAGAAGTAGACGAGCAGAACGCCTGCAAATCCGGTCACCCATCCCACATTTCCGAACGCTCCGCCGATCTCGCCGGTGAACCACTTGATCAGTCCGAGCTGACCAAGGAAGCCAGCCATCATCACGAGCGTCGCGAACCAGATGAATGAGTTCCACGCCTCCGTGTGCTGGGCGACGTCGCTCCAGTGAATGACGCCGGTCACGAGGAGCGCGGCCACGGCGATGAGAGCCGAAGCGGTCGGATCGAACCGAATCGTCGACGCCAGAATCCACGCGGCCAGCAGCACGAACGCGATCGCTGCCATCAGCCATTCGCTGCGCTTCATTGGTCCCATGTGCGCCAGCGCGGCGCGCGCCGTCTGCGGCGCATCGGCACTCAACGTGCAGCCGCGTGCGCACATCCAGTAGATCGCCGCCGGAACGGCAATCAGGCTGATGACTCCGGGCACACACGAGGCCATCGCCCAGAGTCCCCACGAGATGTTGATGCCCTGCGCCGCCGCGAACTGCACGATCAGCGGGTTGCCAACCATGGAGGTCACAAACATCGCGCTGGTGATAACGGTGCCGTTGTACGCCGCCAGCGTGAGGAATGCGCGCGCCTGCCGGTCCGACCTGTTGTCGCTATTCAGCGTCGCCTGGGTAAGCGATTGCAGGATCGGATAGACAACGCCGCCGGCGCGCGCGGTGTTGCTTGGAATCATCGGCGCCAGCACGAGATCGGATGCGACCAGGCTGTAGCCGAGGCCCAGTGTGCTGCGGCCGAACCACATGACGAGTACGTACGCGATCCGTCGGCCGAGTCCTGTGCGAATGAAGCCTGCCGCGATGAAGAACGCGGAGACGATCAGCCAGGCCGTCGTGTTCGCGAACCCGCTCAGCACCTCGGGCAGCGTCAACGTCCGCGTTGCCAGCGCGACCGCGAGGCTCAGGAAGGTGACGGCGCCGAGCGGCACGGGTTTGCTGACGAGGCCGACGATCGTTGCCACGAAGATGGCCAGCAGGTGCCACGCCCGCGGATCCACCGCGGCGGGCGGTGGGACCAGCCAGATGGCGACGCCCACCGCGGCAACGAGAAGCAGATGACCGCGTCGGACGCCGGCAGCGATCGACGGCTGTGCAACGGCAGCAGGCGCGCGCAGTTGTTCAACGGCTGTAATCATCCGCCTTGTTCCTCGGGGCGGGCACTATACAGCACAGGCGCTACGCTGTCAGCTTGCGGAGTATTTCTGCGACCTGACGATCGGTGTCCGCGTGCGAGCCGTCCGTGCGAATCACATAGGTCGCGCGACGAACCTTCTCCTCGATTGGCATCTGCGCGGCCAGCCGCTGCCGCGCTTCCGTCTCGCTGATATGGTCGCGCGCGACGATGCGCCGGACTTGTTCCTCGGGATCACAGGCGGTTACGATGACGGCTTCGTATAGGGTGTCGCCGCCCGTCTCGTACAACAGCGGGATGTCTGCGATCGCAATCGGATGTTGGGCAGGATCGAGCTGTCGGAACCACGCGTCCGCCTGCGCGCGTACAAAAGGATGAACGATCGCTTCAAGATCGCGGCGAGCCCCGGCATCGGCGAATACGATGTGCGCGAGGCGGCGCCGATCGAGCGCGCGCCCTGCATCCAGCACTCCTGGGCCGAAACGCGCGACGACCGCCGTCAAGCCTTCGCTGCCTGGCGCCACGGCATCACGCGCCAGGACGTCTGCATCGATGGTGGGAACGCCGAGTTCCTCGAACTTCGAGCGAACGTAGCTCTTCCCTGTTGCGATACCGCCGGTGAGTCCGATGCGTCGAACCTCACGCAACCGGTTGCCCCATCCTCGCCCTGGCCGCGCGCAGGGTGTTTCGCATCAGCATGGCGATGGTCAGCGGGCCAACGCCGCCGGGAACCGGGGTCAGTGCCCCGGCCACTTCGACGACCTGCGGATGCACATCGCCCACGAGCACCGACCCTTTCGATCGGAACAGCGCCAATCGTGGATGCCCTTCCGGAAACAGCCACTCGGCTGTCTTTGCGTCGGTCACTGTATTCATGCCGACGTCGACAACGGCAGCGCCCGGTTTGACGAATTCTCTGGTAACCAGGCCGGCCCTTCCTACGGCGGCTACAAGGATGTCCGCGCCACGGCACACGTTTGCCAGATCTGGCGTCCGCGAGTGACAGACGGTAACGGTGGCATCACGGTGCAGCAGCAACAGCGCCATCGGCTTGCCGACAATATCGCTGCGGCCGACCACGACCGCGTGGCGTCCCGCAATTTGAATGTGCTCGCGATCGAGCAGCTCGATCACGCCAGATGGCGTACACGCCACCAGCACGGCGCGCTTCTGCACCAGCAATCCAACGTTGACCGGTGTCAAGCCGTCTACGTCCTTCGCGGGAAGAATTGAATCGAACACACGCTGCTCGGCGTCCGCTCCCATCGCTTTCGGCAGCGGCGACTGCACGAGAATGCCGTCGTGCACGTCGCTGCCGTTGAGCCGCTCGACGACGGCGAGCGTGTCGGCCAGCGTCGCTGTCGACGGCAGCCGCTCGAGGTCCGTGCGAAATCCAATCTCGGCTCCCGTCTTCAACTTGTTGCGAACGTACACCTCGGATGCGGGGTCGTCGCCGACGAGAACGATGCCGAGTCCCGGCGGTCGCCCCTGCTGCTGCATGAACGCCGTCACTTCGGCGCGAATCTCTTCCCGCATGACTCTGCCAAGCGCCTGACCGTCGAGCGTGCGTGCGCTCATGCCACCACGCCTTTCTCTTTTTCCAGCGCCTTCACGCTCTCCGTCTTCCCCAGCACAACGAGCTCGTCGCCCGGACGCATGACGGCGTCAGGCGATGGGTTGAATTCCATGCTTCCACCGGCGCGTTTGATGCCGACGACGATGACGCCAAACCGCTGGCGGATGCCCGCATCCACGATGCTCTGGTTCGCCAGCGCGGAGTCGCTGTTGATGTGCACCTGCTCCATCGACAGATCGAGCCGCTCGGAGCTCGTGGCGAGATGCACGAAATCCACGACCGCCGGCCGAAGAGCCGTCTGCGCCATGTGCGTGGCGCCGATGTGGTACGGCGAGATCACGCGATCGGCGCCCGCCCGCCGCAGCTTCGGCTCTGCATCATCGGCTTCCACGCGCGCAATGATGAACAGATCGGGGCGCATGACACGCGCGGTGAGGACCGTGAACACGTTCTCCGCGTCCGTGCCGACCGCGGCGATCAGGCCTCGGGCGCGGTGAATCCCCGCCTTCGCCAGCACCTCTTCGCGGCTTGCATCGGCTTCGAGCGTCACCCACCCGCGTTCCACCGACTGCTGCACGCGTTCAGAATCGCGTTCGATGATCGCGATTTGCATACCCTGCTGATGCAGTTCGTTGGCGATGAAGCTGCCGATGCGGCCGTAGCCGCAGAGGATGAAGTGGTCTTTGAGGTTTTCGAGCATACGCGCGGCGCGCCGCTTCTTGAAGCGTTGATGCAGCCCGCCCTCCACGATGATGGTTGCCAGCAGCGTGACGGTGTAGAACGCGGTTCCGACGCCGCAGAAGATTAGAACGATGGTGAAGACCTGTCCCGGCAGTGACAGCGGGTGAACTTCGCGGTATCCAACCGTCGCCACCGTGGTAACGGTCATGTAGAACGCGTCCCACGCATTCCACCCTTCGATGACCACGTAGCCGGCGGTTCCGCCGGCCAGCACGGCCAGCAGCATCGCAATGGCGAGGCGCGGGCCGCGGAAATTCGTCAACTGGTAAATTGGCGCTCCGTTCCCAGCCGGCTATGTGAGCGCGCGTAGCCGAAGTAGAACAACAGCCCGATGACCAGCCACACGGCCAGCCGCACCCAGTTCGTCCACCCCAGACCGTAGATCATCGCGCCGCACACGACAACGCCGAGCGTCGACACGACCGGCAGCGCCGGCACGACGAAGCCGCGCGGAACGTCCGGCCTGCGCTTGCGGATGATCCACACGCCGATGCAGACGAGGATGAACGCGAACAGCGTGCCGATGCTTGTCATCTCGCCGACGATGTCGCCCGGAATGAAGGCGGCGAACAGGCCGGTGAAGACGAAGAAGATCATGTTCGACTTCCACGGCGTTCGGTAGCGCGGGTGCACGTCCGAGAAGATCTTCGGCACCAGGCCATCGTGGCTCATCGCGTAGAACACGCGCGACTGGCCGAGCAGCATGACGAGGATCACCGACGAGAAGCCGGCGAGAATCGCGACCGTCACGAGTCGCGACAGCCACTCGAACCCGGCCATGTAGTTTGTAATCGCCGCCGCCACCGAGGCTTCACTTCCCTCGGTGCGGAAGAACTGCACCGGTGCGACGCCGCTCAACACGTACGAGAACAGCACGTAGAGCACGGTGCAGACGACGAGCGACCCGAGAATGCCAATCGGCATGTCGCGTTTCGGGTTTTTTGTTTCCTGCGCGGCTGTCGAGACCGCGTCGAAGCCGATGAACGCGAAGAACACGACCCCCGCTGCACCGAGAATCCCCATGATGCCCCCGTACGCGTGCGTCACCCCTTCGGGCGTCGTATACGTGGTCGGCTCCGGAATGTACGGCGTGTGGTTGATCGGGTTGATGAAGCTCCACCCGAAGATGATCACCATGACCACGATCGTGAGCTTCGTTATGACGATCAGGTTGTTGACGAGCGCGGACTCGCGCGTGCCGCGAATCAGCAGCGCCGAGAGCAGCAGCAGGATGAACACGGCGGGTATGTTCATTACTCCGTGCACGCCGTTCATCGCCTCGAACGGGGAATGTCGCCATTGGTACGGGATGTCCATCCCGACATAGCCGAGCACCCTGTTGAAGTATTCGCTCCAGGCGATGGCCACTGTGGCGGCGCCGATGGCGTACTCCAGCACGAGGTCCCAGCCGATGATCCACGCGACGAACTCGCCCATCGTCGCGTAGGAATACGTGTAGGCGCTGCCCGCGATGGGGATCATCGAGGCGAATTCCGCGTAACAAAGCCCTGCGAACGCGCAGCCGATGCCCGCGACGATGAACGCGAGGGTCACCGACGGGCCGGAGCGCTCTGCGATGGCCGCGGCGGTGCGGACGAAGATGCCTGCCCCGATGATGCCGCCGATGCCGAGCGACACCAGCGACAGTGGTCCAAGCGTTCGCTTCAGCGTGTGCTCGCCCACTGCCTGATGCTGCAGACTATGCTGCCCCGCCGACGCTGCGACGATGTTCTCTGCATGCGGACCGACTTCGCCGACCCTCGCATCCGCGATCAGCCGATCGATCGACTTGGTTCGAAAAAGTGAGCTAGACACGGGATGACTATACCCCGAGGCTTTGCAGAAATGCGCGCACCCGGCGCTCCGGATCGCCTGCGGCCAGGAGGTCGCCGATGACCGCGACCGAAGCGGCGCCAGCGCTGATTACCGATGAGGCATTTTCCAGCGTGATGCCGCCGATGGCGACTACAGGAATATTGCCGGCGAGCTTCGCAGCGGTCGCGACCAGTTCGAGGCCGATGGGGTCATAGCCTGTGTCCTTGCTCGTGGTGCCGAACACCGGACCGATCGCCACGTAGCTGACCGGCTCACGCACCGCGGCTTCGATCTGCGCCACGGTGTGGGTTGAGAAGCCAACGATCCTCTCATTCCCGAGCAGATGCCGCACCGCGCGTGGCGGCAGATCGTCCTGTCCGACATGAACACCGGCCGCGGCCGAGAGAAGGGCAATGTCTACGCGATCGTTGAT
>Ga0310811_10005682_pt1 | contig 15840 bp, 11 predicted proteins | sample YCmetagenome_FD_207642 | JGI IMG/M metagenome (GOLD analysis project Ga0310811, IMG submission 207642) | Soil microbial communities from experimental microcosm in Duke University, North Carolina, United States - YC | ecosystem: Engineered > Artificial ecosystem > Soil microcosm > Unclassified ...
CTGGGCGGAGGCGACGTGCCCGGACCCGTAGGCGATCCGGCCGCGCAGCCCCTCACTGTGCGGGGTGACCTTCAGCTCGGTGCCCGGCTCCAGGAGCGCCTCGTCGGACTCCTGCACCACGTGCAGCGTCTCGCCGGCGACCGCCTGCAGGAACCGCTCCAAGCGGCGTTCGCCCTCGGCGCGGGCATCCGCCTTCTCGTGCCCGAAGACCGCCTCGAACCCAGTGCGGCCGCTGCTGACCGTCAGGTTGAGGCGGCCGCCGACCAGCAGGTCCGCGGTGCCGGCCGCCTCGGCGAGCAGGATCGGGTCCTGGTACCGCAGCGGGATGACGGCGCTGCCGAGCGTGATCCGCTCGGTGTGCTGGCCGACCGCCGCGAAGAACGGCAGCGGGGACGAGAGGTAGTTGTCGAAATGCCGCTGATAGGCCCAGCCGGACTGGAAGCCGAGCCGCTCAGCCGCCTTGAACAGCTCCATGCCGTCCCGCAGCCCGCGGGCGGCTCCGCCTGGGCCGCTCTCGAACGAGACGCGGGTGTTGAAGCCGAGCCGGAGCTTCCCACTGCGCTGCTGGGGTTGCCGTGTGGCCGGGGCAGTGCTGCTCGTCGCCATCATATCCTACTATTCCTCTAGATTTTATCGTTTATTGGCAGCATCGCCTACCGGGAAGATGGTGTCCAACGACGATTCACGGTCGGTACCGATCGCCGCGCGTGATCGGTACCGACCGGAGGACGGGGGCGTCCCTCGGGAGAGGGGCGGTTTGTGCGCCCGATAAGGCGGCGGTTTTTGCCATCGGGTGCACAAGCCGCAGCGGTCAGCCCGCGCGGGCGGGGGCCGCTGTCGCCAGGGTGTCGTGCAGGACCTGCACCGCGATCCCGGCGGCAGCCTCGTCGGTGCCCTTGCGCATCCGGGCGGTCAGGCTGATCGGCGGCACCGCCGGCAGGCCCGGCACCGGGACGAGCCCCTCCGGCGGCGGTCCGGCGAGCGCTAGCGCCGCGACGCCGAGGCCGGCCCGCGCCGCGTTGACCGCGCCGCCGAGGTAGGCGGCCTCCGCGATGACCTTGCTGGGGACGCCATGCTGCTCCAGGGCCGCCAGTGCCCGGCTTCGGATCGCGCAGGGGGCGTTGATCGCGATCACGGGCACCGGCTGCCGTCCAGGCGGACGTGACCAGCCGGGCGCGGCGCACCAGACGAGCGGCAGCGCGCCGACGAGCGTGCCCTTCTGGGCGGACGCCTCGGTGATGAAGACGGCCAGGTCGACCTCGCCCCGGTCGACCGCCTCGTTGAGCGGCGTGGTGCGGTCGAACCGGAAGGTCACCTCCAGGCCGGGGGAGACCCGTGACAGCGCCGCCACTACGGGGGGCAGGATGTGGTCGGCCGCGTGGTCGGTCGCACCGATGATGAACCGGGCGGGGTCGCCCTCCGGGCCGGTCAGGCGGCGGACGGCGGCGTCATGGGCGGCGAGGATCTCGCGGGCCTCGGCGAGCAGCGCGGTGCCCGCGGGAGTGAGCCGGGACGCGCGGCCGTCCGGCTCGAAGACCGGTGTGCCGATCGCCCGCTCTAGCCGGCGGATGTGCTGGCTGACCGCGGACTGGCTGAGCCGCAGGTCGGCGGCGGCCCGGTGGAACCCGCCGGCATCGGCCACGGCGACCAGGGACCGCAGCGGGGTGATGTCGAGCTGTCGTGCCATGTCGGGCTCCTGCCTCGCTCCTCGCTGGCGGGAGGCGTCGCGGCTGACGGCCTGCCGTCCTGTGCGCTGATAAGCGTCCGCGATCACCGGTGATTCGAGATCGTCGTTAGACGCCCTTCAGGGGTTCAATTAATATTCCTACTATTCTAGTCGATATTGACGAAATATTAAGGCCCGGGCCCCAGGTTCCGGTCCCGAGCGAGGAAGACCACGTATGACACTGCTGTCTCAGGATGCCGCCGGTGCCAGCTGGACCGAGCCGGAGGGGCTCGCCCCCCGCGGCACGCTCATCGTCGTGCCGGGACGCGGCGAGCGGCCCGAAGTGTACGAGCGGTTCGGGCGCCGCATCTCCGCCGACGCCTACCGGGTGCACGCCGTCGCCGACCCGACAGCAGACGCAGTGCTGGCGAAGGACCAGATTGCGGCCGTCTCCGGCGGCCCGGGGCCGCTGGTCCTCGTGGGCTCCGACACCGGAGCCTTGTATACGGCGGCACTGGTCGCCTCGGGGCAGCTGGCGGGCGTGGACGCGCTGATCCTCGCCGGCCTCCCGGCCGCTACGGCGGCCCCCACAGCGGGCCTCGTGGCCCCGGCCGTTTCCACCGCCTCCCTGGCATGGGAGAACGAGCTGCAGGCTCGGTCCACCTGCCCCACGCACCGCGGCAAGCTGGACACCGGCATCGTTCGCCAGGGCGCGCTGTACGAGCCGGTCCCTGACGGCTGGGCCGAGCAGGCCGACCTCGCGCGGATCACCCAGCCGGTCCTGGGCCTGCACGGGGTGGACGACCCGATCAGCCCGCTTCCGGCCGCGCGGGAGAAGTACGCCGCCGCCCCGCACGCCGAGCTGTACTCCGTCACCGGTACCACCCACGACGCCCTCAACAACGCCACCCACCGGACGGTCGCCGCGACCATCATCCTGTTCCTTGAGCGCCTGCGGGCAGATGCGACGCTGCAGGCGATCGCGGTGCGGGAGGTCCTGTGAGCCGGGTGACCCGGTACATTATCGTCGGAGCCGGCGCCGTCGGCGTGACCATCGCCGCCGAGCTGCACCGCGCTGGCCGTGAGGTCCTTGTCGTCGCCCGCGGCCCGCAACTGGCGGCGCTGCGCGAGGGCACGCTGCGCTACGCGCGTCCGGACGGGACCCGCGACCTGGCCCTCCCAGCGGTTACCGGTCCGGGGGAAGTAAGGCTGGAGCAGGGGGACGTGCTCGTCGTCGCGTCCAAGACGCAGGACGCGGACGCGATACTCGCCGACTGGGCGTGGCGGCCGGTCTCGTCCGCGGGCGGACGGCCCGCGGGGGCGGTGCTCCCCGTGCTGACCATCCAGAACGGGCTCGACGCCGAGCGCTCCGCGCTGCGGCGCTTCGCCACGGTGCTCGGCGGGGTGCTGCTCGTCGCGGCCGCCTACACCGCTCCGGGGGAGATCGCGGCATCCAACGGGCCGGCCGTCGGTGCTGCCTGGATCGGCGCGTACCCGCACGGCGCCCACCCGCTCGTGACCGAGGTAGCGGCGGACCTGACGGCATCCGGCTGGGTGACCTACGCGGTCCCGGACATCAGGGCGTGGAAGGCCGCCAAGCTGCTGTCCAGTGTGACGTTCGCGGTCCAGGCGCTTTACCACGACAGCCCCTTGCGCCAGGCGGCGGAGAGGCTGGCCCGGGCGGAGGCCCGGTCCGTTCTTACTGCTGCTGGCATCGAGATCGCCGACCTCGAGTCGGCGGCCGCGCGCCACCGCGACCAGGTCGCGTACCGGCCCACCGAGGGGCCGAAGTACAGCGGCAACTCCACCTCGCAGTCCCTGACGCGGGGTACCGGGGTCGAGAGCGACTTCATCAACGGCGAGGTCGTACTGACCGCTCGCCTGGCCGGGCTTGCCGCCCCGGTCAGCGAGGCCATCGCGGAGCGGGTCCAGCGCGCGCTGCGTGACGGGGTTCCGGCGGCATCCCTGGACGACGCTGACCTGCTCGCGACACTCCCGCAACTCGCCGACAAGGAGCCCAGCGCGGGGAACGCCGTTCTCATCGACGCGCCCGGGCTGCGCAAGCTCCTCGATGCCCCGGAACGCCCGCTGGTCCTTGACGTCCGCTGGGCCCTCGGCGACACCCGCGGCCGTGACCACTACCAGGAGGGTCACATCCCGTCGGCGGTCTACGCCGACCTCGACACGCAGCTCGCCGCCCCGCCCACCCGCCTCGACGGCAGGCATCCGCTCCCGGCGGTGGGCGACCTGCAGGCCGCGGCCCGCTCCTGGGGGCTGCGCGACGGCCAGCCGGTCGTCGTCTACGACAACAGCGGCGGCCTCGCGGCGGCCCGCGCCTGGTGGCTGCTGCGCTGGGCGGGCGTGGCCGACGTCCGTATCCTGGACGGCACGCTCGGCGCCTGGCGCGAGGCGGGGCTCGAGCTGGAGTCCGGCGAGCCTGCCGTGGCGCCCGGCGACGTGACGCTGTCCGCTGGCCACCTGCCGGTGCTTGCCGCCGATGAGGCGGCAGCGCTGGCAGCTGAGCCGGCCGCGGTGCTGCTCGACGCGCGGGCGGGGGAGCGGTACCGGGGCGAGACCGAGCCCGTCGACTCCCGGGCCGGCCACATTCCCGGGGCCCTGTCCGCCCCCACGGGCGACAACCTGGGGCCGGACGGGCGCTTCGCCGCGGTGGACACGCTGCGGGAGCGGTTCGCGGCGCTCGGCGCAACATCCGATGCCACCGTCGGGGTCTACTGCGGCTCCGGCGTCACCGCCGCTCACCAGGTCGCCGCCCTCGCGATCGCGGGGATAGACGCCGCCCTCTACCCAGGCTCCTGGTCCGCATGGTCCGGCGACCCGGGCCGCCCCGTGGCAACCGGCCCGTCCCCCCAAGGAGAGTGACCATGACCGTCGCAACCCTCCCCGCCGCCGACACCTCCGCGGAGGCGCTGGCGCGGCTTACCGCCACGCTCGCCTCGACCGCCGAGTACTACGATCGCACCGCCGAGTTCCCGTGGGAGCCGCTCAGGGCCGTCCACGAGGCCGGCCTACTCACCCTTGGCGTCGGCCAGGAGTACGGCGGCCGGGACGTGACCCTGACCGAGCTGTCCCGCGTGCTGCAGGCCGTCGGCAAGGGCGACCCATCGGTGGCGCTGCTCACCGCGATGACGATCTTCCAGCACCTGCAGCAGGCCCGGCTGCACAAGTGGCCGGCCGCCCTGTACGCCCGCGTTCTCGAAGAGGCGTCGGCGGGACCGGTCGTCCTCAACGCGATCCGCGCCGAGCCCGAGCTCGGCGCCCCGGCCCGCGGCGGCCTGCCCGCCACTAGGGTGACCCGCACGTCGGCGGGCTGGCTGCTCAACGGCCGCAAGGCGTACGGCACCGGCGCGGAGGGCCTTGCCTACCACATGGTGTGGGCGGCGTCCTACGATGACGACCCGCTAGTCGGCCACGTGATAGTGCCAGGGGACACGCCGGGCGTCACGGTGATCCGCACCTGGGACCACTTCGGGCTGCGTGCCAGTTCCACGCATGACATCGTCTACGAGAACGTCGAGGTCCCCTTCGAGAACTTCCCAGGCGTGCCGCTGTCGCAGTCCGCGCCCGACAGCTACGGCCCGCAGGGCCTGGCGGTCATCGCGCTGTACGTGGGGGTCGCGCGGGCCGCGCAGGAGTTCTTCCTACGGTTCGCCAACGAGCGAGTCCCGTCCGCCCTCGGCCGCCCTATCGCGACGACCGAGCGGATCCAGTCCATCGCCGGGGAGATCGAGTCCGCGCTCATCGCGGCCGAGGAGATCCTCTACGGGCTCGCGTCGCGGGTGGACGCCGGGGACGAGGACGCGGCGCGCCGTGCGGGGGTCGCGAAGCTGCTCATCACCAGGTCGATCACGGGGGCGGTCGGCGCGGCCATCGCGGCAATCGGTAACCCCGGCCTTACCAGGAACAACCCCCTGGAACGGCACTACCGCGACATCCACTGCTCCCGCATCCACCCGCCCCAGGACGACACCGCCCTCATCGCGGCCGGCCGCCGCACCCTGGGACAGTACGCGAGATTACAGCACAGGGGCCCGCAGGTCCGCGCGTCTTCTCCGCCAGTGTTCGAACCACGCTCGGCAACGGGCACAGGCCGACAGAAAACAGCCATTCTCCTCGAACAGCCGGTCCTGAATCCGTGCTGACACCGCTGGGTCAACAGGTCGCTGACCTGCGGAAACTGCTCTTCGGTCCACGATCTTCTCGATCTTCGAGGGCACGTCGGAGATCCAGCGGATGCTGATCGGCCGGGCGCTCACGGGACTGGACGTCCGGTAGTCTGACCTGCGGTTTTACGCGTTCCGGATGCGAAGGACGGGCCGTCCGGCTCCGGGGTCGGGTGGCCCGTTCTCGTGTCCCTATTGTCCGGAACGTGCTGGTTATTTCCTGTCGTTTCCGGACCGCGTGCTGAATCCGTGCTGATACCTGCGCCCTATTGGTCTAGACCAAGGCGTCGGCGTCGGCGGAACTGGCGGCCGAGCCGGCAGGTAAGCGGGTAGAGAGATCGCCAGTGCCTCCGCGGGCGGTGGCTTACCAGACGCGGATGCGGGACGTTCCGGGGCTGAGGGACGCGATCGGGCCGGCCGGGTAGTCCTGGCCCGGTGCCTTGCGCTCTCCTAGGAGGTCGACGTCGATGACGGCCGGGCTGCCGTCCCGTTCCTCGAAGTCCGCGTCGACGAGGCGGGGGCGGGGGAGGTCGGAGCCGGTGACGACGCCCACGCGGGCGCCGCTGAAGGCCTCCGGCAGCCGCGCCTCCAGGTAGACCGCGTCGCCCTCCTCGACGACCTCGAACGACACCTCGCCGGTAAGCGCCAGCGCGGAGGACTCATCGGCGAAGGCGCTGGCACCCGGCGCATAGGCGTTGTCGCGCAGGTACGCCGGCTCCTTAACGGCGGGGATGCGGCTGTAGCTGCCTTCGGGCAGGTTGGCCATGCGGTCAATGAAGTCCTCGAGGGACGTGGGGCTGCCGTCGTAGGCGGCGGTGCCGTAGCCTGCCGGGGGATGGATGCCCTCCGTGGTGTCGTACGCGTACGCCTTTTCGATGTCGCCGCCGAGGAACACGTTGCCGACCCAGCGGTCGTCGCCGCCGTAGATCACGGCGAAGCCCGCGACCTGCGTGCTGTGCGGCCGGTGGTACGGCGTCGCCCGGTCGTGGACGGGCACAACGCGCACCGTGCCGCCCACGAGGTTGTGCACGAAGGCGCCGCCCTGGCTGAACGACTCGACCGAGACGTTCGAGGCGAGCACGTTGTGCTCCACCAGGTAGGGGCCGTGGCTGACCTCGACGAACAGGTCCCGGTTGTTGCGGTAGTAGAGGTTGCGCGAGACGCGCGTGCCCTGCGCCTGCCAGTCGAGCCAGGTGCCGAGCGAGCAGTCGTGGATGCGGTTGCGACGGATCTCGACGTCGATCGCGGCGTGCAGCTTGATGCCGCCGATCTCATGGCCCCAGAACTCTCGCTTGACCGCGATGTTGTAGATGTGGTTGTCCTCGATCGTCGAGAAGACGCAGCCGAGGTGGCCGACGATGCCGTTCTGCCCGCAGTCGAAGATCGTGTTGCGCCGCACCACGTGCGAGCCGATGTGCTCGCGGTCCCAGCCGATCTGACGGGCGGAGAACACGGCCTCGACCTGGTACTCATGGCCCTCCTTGTCACGGCGCAGCGTCGAGTAGTTGTGGCCCGTCGAGGCCTCTTTGCCCAGCGAGACAGCGGAGCACTTCGCGTCGTGGATCACGTTGTCCTCGATGATCCAGCCCTTCGCCCAGTTGGGGCCGATGAGCCCGGGCTGGTCGGCGGTGGGCGGGGTCCAGGGGCATGCCGCCTGGGCGAGCTCGAAGCCACGGACCGTTATGTAGTCGATGTGATGATCGGCGGGGAAGAACACCGACCGCCGCACGTTGATCTCCGCGAGCTCGGCGTTCGGGTCGGCGCCCTGGAAGTTCGCCCAGATCGTCGTCGTGTTCTCGCCGACCTCGGCGTACCAGACGAGCCGGGTCTGCTCGGGGTTGCGCACCCGGTCGGTCGTACGCGTCCAGTGGTCGGTGATCTCGGTGCGCAGCGGCGGGTCGGTCACCTCGTCCCGCGTGCCTACCTCGTAGAAGCTGAGCCCGTTCAGGTACACGTCGCCGAGGTGCCTGGCCAGCGGCGGCTTGGGCTCGACGAGCCAGTCGCCCGCGACCTCCTGCGCGAAGGGGTTCCAGTCACTGAACAGCGCGTTGGGCACCGAGACCCGCCACACCGTGCCTTGCTCCCGCTCCCAGCCGGTGACCTGCTCTGACCCCTTGATCACGACGTGCTCTCCGGGCGCGGCCTGGTAGGTGATGCGCCGCGCTCCGCTCAGCCCGCCGCGCCGCGGCCGCACCCACTCCCGGTACTCGCCCGCATGGACGAGCACGGTGTCGCCCGGCCGGGCGAGCTCAGCCGCACGGTTGATCGTGCGCAGCGGGCAGCTCGCGGAGCCGTCCTTGGAATCGTCGCCGTCCGTGGCCACGTGCAGGGTCGTCATCGTCTGTGGTCCTCTTTCGTCTCGGCATCCATCCGGCTCGCTTCTAGGGCCGGCATCCGGAAACAGCCGTCAGAAATTTCGAAATACGGCAGCTTCCGTTTTGTCTTCTCAGTAAATGAACTACTCAATCAGTCATCCGGCTCCATCCCGCATGCCGGGCAACTTCCGGACTTGCGGGGCGGTCCCGGTCTTGCCCCCACTCCGTCGTGTTTCGTGTTCCGTCACCTCAGCGCGGTCGCCGTCCACGAGACGGGTGGCAGTTCGATGGTGAGCACGCCGTCGTCGACGGTCGCGACGGCGTCGATGACTGATGCCTTGCCGTGGCGCGTGTCGTACGTCGGCGCCTCGATCACGGGGCGGATCACCTCGCCGGACGCAAGCCGGCTCGTGATCGAGAACGGGAAGAAGGTCGTCTGCCGCCAGACCGGGCCGCCCGGCTCGGTCATGATCGGCGCGATCACGTTGACCAGCTGGGCGAGCGACGCCGAGGTGACGCGGTCGCTGTGCTTGAGGAGCGTCATCAGCAGGTTGCCGACGACGACTGCATCCGCGACCGAATAGACGTCCTCGAGCTGGCGCGGCGCGTAAGTCCACCCGTCGTTGACCTCGGCGGCCTCCTGATGCTCCTTGAGATACCAGACATTCCACTCATCGAAGGACAGCTGCATCTTCTTCTTCGACCGCCTCTTGTACCCGACATGGTCGGCCGTTGCGACGACGGTGTCGATGAAGAAGTCCATGTCGAGCGCCGAGGCGAGGAAGGAGCCGAGATCGCCGTCAAGCTCCTGGTAGTACGCGTGGCACGACACGTAGTCGACGTGCTCGTAGCTGTGCTCGAGGACTGTGCGCTCCCAGTCGCCGAAGGTGGGCATGCCCGAGCCGGAGGAGCCGCAGACCACCAGCTCGAGGTCCTTGTCGGCCATCCTCATCGCGGCGGCAGTGCGGGCGGCGATCTTTCCGTAGTCGTCGGCAGTCATGAAGCCCTCCTGCCACGGACCGTCCATCTCATTGCCGAGGCACCACATGCGCACGTTGTGCGGCTCCGGTGTGCCGTTCGCGATGCGCAGGTCCGACAGCGCGGTGCCGGAGGGATGGTTGGCGTACTCGAGCAGGTCGAGGGCGGGCAGGATGCCGCGGGTGCCGAGGTTCACGGCAAGCATCAGCTCGGAGTCGGTTAGCTTCAGCAGGCTCCAGCCCGTGCCGGCGATGACCTCGGAGATGACGAAGGGGACGAAGATCAGGATGCGGATGACCGAGCGCCCGCGGATCTTCTGGTTCAGGAGCAGCGCGAGGAGGACGGCCAGCGGCCCCTGGATTACCAGGGACAGCACGACAATCATGCCGTTGTGCAGCAGCACTTGATGGAAGTCGGGGTCCGTGAGGAACAGCTTGTAGTTACCCAGGCCGACCCGGTCGGTGGGCGCGCCATAGCCGTGCCACCGGTAGAAGCCGTAGTAGGCGGCGAGCGCGACCGGGAAGATCACGAGCCCTACGAACACGATGATCGCGGGGCCGGTGAGGAGCGCGATTTCAAGCCGCAGGCGCCCCCTGCCGCGGCGCTTGCGCGGACGCAGCGCAGGGGATGCGGCGTACGCCGCGTCCCCTGCCTGAAGTGCGCCCCGGCGCATGCGGCCAACGGCCGCGGTGCCCAGGGTATCGCTCATTGTTGCCGTTCAGCCCTTCGCCGCTGCTGCGGTGGTGGCGCTGACGATGTCGGCGGCCGTGCCCTTGCCCGCGAGCAGGTTCACCACAGCGGTGTTCATCGCGTTGCCGACGTTCTGGCCGTACTGCGTGTCGAGGAACTGCATCGTGTAGCCGGACTTGTTGAACGCTTGGAGTGCCGAGATGCTGTACGGCTGGGTCACGACCGACTGCGCGGCCTTGTTGACGGGGATGGCAACGAATGCCTGAGAGTAGAGCTTCTGCTGGTCCGTGGTCAGCAGGAACTCAAGGAACCCGAAGGCCTCCTTCGGGGCGTTCGGGGACACCGAATAGCCGTCGACGCCGCCCATCATCGCGCTCGGGTCGCCCTGGCCGCCGGGAACTGCGGGGAAGGGGAACCAGCCGAGGTCAGGCAACGGCTTCTTGTCCGGGGTGAGCGTGCCGATCGTGCCCGGGTCCCAGGCGCCCATGAGCTCCATGCCGGCCTTGTGGTTGGCCAGCAGGCCGGCCGAGGAGCCCGCGCCCTGCTGCGCGGAGGTCGTCAGGAAACCCTTCTGGAACGGGTTGACCTTCAGGAACGACGCTAGGTCGTCACCGGCCTTCGTCCAGCACGGGTCGGTGAACTTGAGGCTCGTGCCGGCCTCGTTCATCGTGGCCTGGCTGCACTCGCGGAGGGCGAAGTTGTAGTACCAGTGGGCGGCGGGCCGCGCGTCTTTGGCGCCTACCGCGATCGGCGCGACGTTGATGGCCTTCAGCTTGGCGACATCGGCCTCGAGTTCGGGGATGGTGGTCGGCGTCGCGGTGATGCCTGCCTGCGCGAAGAGGTCCTTGCTGTAGTAGATCTCCTCGGGCTGAGTGTCGACCGGTATAGCGTAGACCTTGCCATTCAGGGTCTCGCTAGCGAGCGCGGCCGCACTGACGTTGTCCTTGTCCGCGGTGGTGAGGGTCAGCGGCTGGACCTGGTTCGCGTTGACCATGGCCAGCATCTTGCCGCCGCCGCGCTGGAAGAAGATGTCCGGCGCGGAGTTTGAGTTCAGCGCGGTCTGCAGCTTGCCGTCGAGGTCCTCGTTCTGGATGATCTGCATCTTGATCGTCACGTTCGGGTGAAGCGTGTGGTAGGTCTTCAGGGCGTTCTGGAAGTACGTAAGGCCGGGACCGGGGTGGCGTTTGTCCAGAAGGACAGTGTGACCTGGCCGTTGGAGGACGAGCTGCTGCCGCCGCCGGCGCAGGCGGAGGCGGCCAGGGCGACGCCCAGGCCGAGCGCGGCGATCGCCGCAGCGCGAGTTTTCTTCGTCATCGTAGAAACTCCTTGAGTGATACTTGCGCAAAAACTTGCGACGGATCGTCTATGGCCAGAGCGTGTCTGGTGCCAGCGACTCACGCCTTCTCGGTCACCAGCCCCAGGCTGGCCTCAGTATGGATGATGGATGGATGACGGGCAAGTGCCCCCTAGGGTGACATATGACATGCAGGGCCGCAAGGTCACCCGGCAGCGAAAGTTGCGCAACTATTTCATCCGCTACCCTGAGCCCATGACGCTTGCATCACCTGACCAACGGCGCCCCACGCTTTCGGCGGTGGCCGCCGTTGCCGGCACAAGCGTGCCGACCGTCTCGAAGGTGCTGCGGGGTGGCACGGATGTCTCACCCGAGATGCGCCTGAAGGTAATGGACGCCGTGCGGGCTGTCGGGTACACGCGCCGGGGCAGGAGCGCAGGCGAGCGGTTTCGCGACGAAGCCGACGCGCCAACCACGATCGAACTCGTTCTGCACCATGCCGAAAGCACCTGGATGAACAGAGTGGTGGCCGGGGCCGAGTACGAGGCTGCGGCTGCCGGACTGGATGTCATCGTCACTCTCGCCCGCGAAAACCACGACTGGGCATCGCGAGTGCTCCGGAGACGCTCCGCGGGAGCCGTTGTCGTACTCGTTGACCCCTCCTCCAGCCAGTTCAAGACTCTCTCGGCCGCAGGCATCCCCGTAGTCCTGATCGACCCCATGAGCGGGGCGCCGGACGGTGCCGTCAGCATCGGCGCGGCTAACTGGGACGGCGGCCGCCTAGCCGCCGAGCATCTTCTCTCGCTCGGTCACGCAAGAATGGGCGTCATCGACGGCGGACGCCGTTACCTGTACAGCACGGCTCGCGTCGATGGTTTCCGTGCCGCGGCAGAGGCCGCAGCTCCTGGCGAAGCCGTGATTTCGGTCGCACACGGCAACTGGGATCCTGGGGAAGCTGAGGCCGCAACACATTCGCTGTTCGACCGAGACCCCGCTATCACCGCTGTGTTCACCTGCTCAGACGCGATGGCGCTCGGCGTCTACGACGCCCTGGCGGCGCGCGGCCTTCGGGTTCCCGTGGACGTGAGCGTGGTCGGATTCGACGATCTGCCAGAGGCTCAGTGGGCCAGGCCATCTCTGACTACTGTCCAGCAGCCAACCGCAGAACTAGGTGCCATGGCTGTCAGGCGACTGCTTGAGATCGCGTACGCGGATGGGAACAGGCCCAGATCCCGATCGCACCTTGAACTTTCCACCAACTTGGTCGTCCGGGCCTCAACGTCGCAGGCAGCGAAGTAGCGCATCCCGGGCAGGCGTGGGTGGCATCCGCCTGGACTGGCCTACTCGGTATCATCGATTTACCAAGGATTCCTGTGCAAATTTCGGCAGGAAATCTGTACATCTATCCTGGGGAGTGACACACTTCACATTCAGTTGAACCTGCCTGGTTCCTGGATGCGGGGAGGCATCCCGTGGCTAATCCCCCCGAAGCAACCCGGCGCGGTGCGGATACCACCGCCGACGTCCATGCCCTTACGCGCGGCACCCTGGTCTCCGCTGCGGTCGCCGTGTGCCTGGCCCAGGTCGCGCTCGCCATCCCGGCGGTGCTGAACGGGATGTTCACCACGGACCTCGGCCCTACCTCGTCGCAGCTCACCTGGATCACCGACGCGTTCCTTGTCCCGGTCTGCCTGCTGGAGTTGACGTTCGGCGTGCTCGGTGACCTGTTCGGTCGCAAGCGGCTGCTGATCATCGGCGCGGTGGTCCTCGCGGTCGGCGAGGTGATCGCGGTCGCGACGCCGGGTGCCGGGACAGAGACCGGTACCCGGGTACTGGTGCTGTGGATCGGGCAGATCATCGTCGGCATCGGCGCTGCCGCCCTCTTCCCGACAAGCCTGGCCATGGTCGCGGCCGGCACGCACACCTCACGGCACCGGGCAGGGTCGGTCGCGATCTGGGCGGCGGCGCTGTCGTTCGGCGGCACGGTGTCGAGCGTGCTCGGGGGCTTGGTTTCGAAGGCCCACTTCGGTAGCGACCCGAACGCCGGCTGGCGGTGGGCGTTCGTGGTGATGGCCGTGCTGGGAGTGGTCAGCGCCGTGACCTCCGTGCTGGCCGCGAAGGACTCCAGGGCGCCTGCCGGGCGGTCGCTTGACTGGCCAGGGCAGGTCAGCATCGCGGTCGCACTGTTCGCGCTGCTGTTCGCCGTCGTTCAGGGCCCGACCAGCGGCTGGGGGAGCGGCGAGGTGGTGGCCGGGTTCGTCGTCGCGGCGGCGTTCATCGCGGCGGAGCGCCGGTCGGCCGCGCCACTGCTGCGGCTTGACCTGTTCGCCAACCAGGCGTTCGCGGTGGCGGCAGCGGTTACCGTGCTCGCCATGTTCGCCTTCCTCGGCATGGCGTACGCGACCAGCATCCGGCTGTCGGCCATCCAGGGGTTCTCGCCGCTGAAGACGTCGATCGCGTTCTTGTTCCTGAATGGCATGGCCCTGATCCTGCTCCCGGTCACGTCCCGGCTGCTGGAGGGGTTCAACCCGAAGTGGCCGCTGGGCGCGGGGTGCCTGCTGATGGCGGCCGGTGGCCTGTGGCTGGCGGCGGTCCCTGCGACGAACCTCTCGCTGGCGCCGGTCATCGTGCCGTTCATCCTCGTGGGTGCCGGGTTCGCACTGGCGGTCGCCTCGGTGACCGCGGTCGCCGTCAACACAGTGCCCAACCACCTGGCCGGCATGGCCAGCGGCGCGACCAACATGCTGCGCGACTTCGGCTTCACGCTCGGCCCGGCGATCGTCGGCGCGGTCGCGCTGAGCCAGGCGGCTTCCAGGATCGCAGGCTCGCTGGCAGCGAGTCCCCCGCTGCGCTCCGCGCTCGCCGCGTTCAGCGCGGCTCCCGCGCACGTTCCCGCGGCGGAGCGGCCGTCGGTCGCTGCGGCGGTCGGCGCGGTCAACTCCGGGCCGCTCGGCGCTAACGCCGTGCCGGCCACCGTCCCAGGGCCGGGCGGCAAGCCGACGCCGTTCAACCCGCTGCACGACGTCGCCTTTCACGCCCTCAGTCACGCCTACGCCGTCCGCGGCGGGGCCCACGAGACGCTGCTTGACCCGCGGACGCTGGACGACTCCCAGGCGCTGGTGGATAGCTAGCGGCACGCGACGCTCTCGGATCAGGCATCATCCGTCGGCCGGACGGGCCGGACGGCGGCTGACCACAAGGAGGTGGCCCATGAGATCAAAGAGATCACTGAAGGCGGCGGCAGGCGCTGCCGCGCTAGCCGGGGCGACGGCACTCGCCCTCGCCGGCACGGCGCCCGCCCGGGCAACAACGGCGGCCAGCGGCAATTTCACCGGCACGCTTGCCAACGGCACGACCTGGGTCGCCGACGTGCCGGCGAACTGGAACGGGACCCTGCTGCTGTACAGCCACGGCTTCGGCCCGCTGACCGCGGTGGACGCGCCCGACCCGGGGACCCAGGCGGCGTTGCTGGCCCGCGGCTACGCCCTGGCCGGGTCGTCGTACGACCCGAACGGCTCGGAGTGGGCGCTTGACACCGCCGTCAGCGACCAGTTCGGTACGCTCACGGCCGTCGAGCACACCGTGCTGCCAAGCAAGCCCCGCCAAGTGCTGGCAGTCGGCTCCTCGATGGGCGGCCTGGTCAGCGCGCTTGAGGCGCAGGTCGGCGCCGGCCGGATCAACGGGGCGCTGACCACCTGCGGCATCGTCGCGGGCGGGATCAACCTCAACGAGTTCCAGCTGGACGGCGAGTACGCCATGGCCCAGCTCCTGCTGCCCGGCCAGCAGGTACAGCTGACCGGCTTCGGTGACCCCGCGGCCGGCCCAGGCGAGGCGTTCGCAACGGCCGCCACCCTCACAGCCGCCGCCGCTCAGGCGCAGCAGACCCCCGCCGGCCAGGCCAGGCTCGCGCTCGCCCTCGCGTTCCTCAACGCCGCGCCGTGGGATCCGAGCGCGGCGGCTCCGGCCCCTGGTAGCGACCCCGCGGCGCAGGAAGCCGCCCAGTACAACCTCGAGTTCACCGGCGCGTTCAGCATCCTGGACTTCATCGAGCTCGGCCGCGCGTCGATCGACCAGGCCGACGGCGGCAGCGCCAACTGGAACGTCGGCATCAACTACGAGTCCGTGCTTGCGCAGTCTCCGTTCCACAAGGAGGTGCAGGCGCTGTACAAGGCGGCTGGGCTCAGCCTCAGCGCCGACCTGCAGAACCTGACCAAGAACGCGAACATCAAGCCAGATCCCGCTGCGGTCAGATCGCTTGAGCAGACGTCGGTCCCGACCGGGCACCTGTCCGTACCGGAACTCGACATACACACGATCGGCGACAACCTCGTCCCGGTCACCATGGAGAACTACTACGCCAAGCAGGTCGCCGAGGCGGGTGACAGCGGGCTGCTCCGGCAGGTGTACACGAACGCGTTCGGGCACTGCAATTTCAGCTCGGCCGAGCTCGTCGCCGGTGTCCTGGCCCTCCAGCATCGGGTCACCATCGGTAGCTGGGGTGTCGTCGCCACCCCAGCCAGCCTCAACCAGGTGGCCACCAGCCTTAACCTCGGGCCAGCCCGGTTCGATGCGAACTACAGCGTTCCCGCGCTGACGGGAGCCGTCGGGCCGAACGACAGCCCGTTCATCCGAGGCTGAGCCCAGGTCAGGCATGCCCCTACAGGCGGGCCGGGGTCCGGCCCCACAGCGGCCGGAGCCCGGCCCGGAACGGGTATA
>Ga0310811_10005683_pt1 | contig 15840 bp, 17 predicted proteins | sample YCmetagenome_FD_207642 | JGI IMG/M metagenome (GOLD analysis project Ga0310811, IMG submission 207642) | Soil microbial communities from experimental microcosm in Duke University, North Carolina, United States - YC | ecosystem: Engineered > Artificial ecosystem > Soil microcosm > Unclassified ...
GCCGGCGGTGCCGCCGCGCTGCTCGCCGGACCCCTGCTGTCCCTGGTGCTCGGTGCGGCCGGTGGTGTTCGTCCTGCCCGGGGTCCTGGTCACCGTGGACGGCGGCGAGGTGACCGTGACCGGCGGTTGGGTCACGGTGGCCGGGGGTTCGGTCACCGTGGCCGGTGGTGCGTCGGTGGTCGTGTCGCTGGTGTCCGGGACCTCGGAGGTGGACGCGTCGGGTGAGACGGAGGCCGACGGGGAGGAGTCGGTGGAGGTGCCGGGGTTACAAGCGGTCAGGAACACGACCATCCCGGCGCTGATGACGAGTGCGCTCTTTCGAAGTTTCACGATCTGCCTAACGCGCCCGACCGGATGAGGAAGTCTTGAATAGTGCAGATCGCTGAGAGACCTCTGATGTGAGGGTCAGCGTTTTGTCAGATGAGGATCAGTGCTTTATCAGCTGAGAGTGGTGGCGTCCCGAAGGTGATCCGTCTAAAGTGCCGGCCCGCTTTTTCGATGGTTACCGATGGGGCGCAGCCAGAGCCGCGGTCCGGGGTCGGGGACGAGTCCTGCTTTCGGCGAACGTAGAGCTCTGATCTGTGGTAACGCTGTGTGCAAGCTGTCGGCCGGGGTTCGCTGCCCTCGCGTGAGACCGCTGTCAGATCGGTAGCGGCGACGGTGGATTCACCCGTTCTCCGTATTCGATACTGAGACCGGATATTCCTATGAGTCGACTGTGAGGTATTCGGCCGATAACGCGTGCCGCGATCCCGGTGATACAAAGGGCCGCCCGTAAACACCAGTGCCCGAACTGGTCGGGCACAGAGGGAGTCGCCACAATGATTCGTCGAATTACCATCACCCTGCTGGGCGCCGCCGCCGCGGCGAGCCTGGTCGCGGGAGTCGCGGAGACCGGCCCCGCCGCCGGTGCGGGCGTGGCACTGGCTTCAATGTCCACCAACCTGGACAACCCGCCCCCGCCGCACAACCCGCCGCCCCCCGGCCACGGACCGGGCTGGGACGGCCGTCACGGCAACTGGGACGGCCGGAGCGGGTTCGGCCGCGGCGGTGGCTGGGACGGCGTCGGCGGCGGCTGGGACGGCCACCGCTGGTGGGTCAGCCCGCAGCGCTGCTCCGCGGGCCACGGCCACGTCGCGCGGCGCAACGATCGCTTCCGCGAGTTCTACTGCCAGGGCGGGATCTTCAACGGGGCGCCGATCCACTTCCGTTGACCGTCCGGACGCGTGCACGTCGCGATCCCGCGGCGTGCACGCGTTCGCACGTCAGTCGACCGGTTCCAGCACGACGACCGGGATGGTCCGGTCGGTCTTGGCCTCGTACTCGGCGAAGCCCGGCATGTCGGCCTTCTGCTTCTCCCACACCGGCTCCCGCTCGGCGCCCTCGAGCACACGCGCGGTGACCCGCTTCCTCTCGGTACCGACCTCGATCTCGACGTCCGGGTGAGCCACCAGGTTGTGATACCAGGACGGGTTCTTCGGCGCGCCCGCGTAGGAGGCGAACACCGCGTAGCGGCCGCCGAGGTCCTGGTAGACCATCGGGTTCACCCGGGGCTCGCCGCTCTTGGCCCCCTTGGTGTGCAGCACCAGCATCGGAGCACCCTCGAACTGCCCTCCGACCTTGCCGCCGTTCGCCCGGAACTCCTCGATGATCTTGCGGTTCCAATCGTTCACGTCTGCCATGACCCAACGAACGCGGCGGACGGCGCGGATCATCCCGCATCCGCAAGTCATCACCCGGGCGGATCACCTCCCGGTGTGAGCCCGCCGACGTTCGGCCCTCCCGCGGGGGACGGCTCGGCGCCGGTGGCCGCAAGATGTCAGTATGGCACCGATCTGGCCCGAGACCTCCCGACCGAGCGGCACCCTGCTGGAGCTGCTGACCCTCGAAGAGCTGGACCGGGACCTCTACCGGGCGACCACGGTGTTCGACGAGCCGCACCCGATCTACGGCGGGCAGGTCGCCGCGCAGGCCCTGCTGGCGGCGGGCGGGACCGTCCCGTCCGACCGCGCACCCCATTCACTGCACGGGTACTTCCTGCGCGGCGGTGACACCCGCCGCGACACGATCTTCCGGGTCGACCGCGACCGTGACGGTCGCTCGTTCTCCGCGCGCCGGGTGGTGGCGGTGCAGAACGGTGAGGTCATCCTCAACATGTCGGTGTCCTTCCACATCCAGGAGAAGGGGCTCGACCTGCCCGTCGACGCGATACCGGAGCTCGAGGCACCCGAGACGCTGGAGCGGGGACGGATTCCCCGGCTGGCCTCGTTCGAGGGCGCCGTACCCACCCAGGATCACGACGGTCTGGAGATCCCCACCCGGTTCTGGGCCCGCTGCACCGAGCGGTTGCCGGACGATCCGCTGATGCACGCCGCCGTTCTCACCTACGTCTCCGACACCTCGTCCGGCTTGGCGGGGTTCCATCAGGACGGCTGGTGGACCTCCTCCAGCCTGGACCACTCCATGTGGTTCCACCGGCACATCCGCCTCGACGACTGGGTGCTCGTCGACCTCGCTCCGCGCACGGTATCCGGGGGCCGTGGGCTCTACACCGGCTCCATGTACTCACGCGAGGGCGTGCTGGGTGCCAGCCTGACCCAGGAGGCGCTGTTCCGGAAGGTCGGACCCCCCGGGATCTGAGGTCAGGGTCTCCAGGAGGTCCGGCGGGCCGCCAGCCAGGACGCCACCAGCCCGACAAGAACGGCCACCAACGCCACGTAGAAGCCCGGCTCGGGGCCCGCGGACGCCTCGACGAGACCACCGAGCCAGCTTCCGCTGAACCGGGCTCCCTCCAGGCCGTTCACGCTGTTGTCGTCGTTCGACCAGCTGACCCACCTCGCGAGCAGCGACAGCGCGGCGATCGTGGTCAGCACGGCGGGCAGCAGGGGCAACCAGGTCGGCACCGACCGCGCCGGGCTCACAACGGCCACCAGCGCTACGATCCCGGCGCCGGTGAGGAGCAGCACCGCCAGCCATGCGCTGGGGCCGGCATCCCAGGCGTTCACGCTGACCGACCCGCCGAACCCGAACACCGACGCCGAGCTGCTGTACCAGGGGAACAGGCTCGACAGGAAACCCACCGCGCCCGCCCCGATGACCACCAGGTCCAGAACCCCTGTCGCTCTCGAACCCGTATCCGTCACGCCGCACCCCTCGTCGTCCGCGTCAGGCTAGCGGGCGGCCACCCCGGGGTGTCGATCCGTCCAGGACGCCTTCGGCCACCAGCAGCTCGTCCAGCGCCAGCGCCACCGGGCCGTCCACCGAGAGCGGGTTGACCATGCCCAGCCGCACCGCGGTGTCCAGGGGCAACCCGGAGACGACCAGCCGGGCGGCGGCGATGAGCAGGCGGGTGGACGGCGGTTCGATCCCGGCGTGACCGGCCCGCCGCAGCGCCCGGGCCGCGGAGGCCAACCGGTGCGCGACATCAAGGCCCACCCCGGATTCGTGCGCCACCACCTCGGCCTCCTGCTCGGCGGGCAGGTAGCCGACGGTCAGCGTCACGAAGCGCTGCCGGAATGACGGCTTGAGCTCCTTGAGCAGGCTGCGGGACTCCGGGTTGTAGGAGGCCATCAGGGCGAACCCGTCGGCGGCGCGGATCGTCTCGCCCGTCCGGTCCAGGTACAGCTCCCGGCGGTCGTCCAGCAGCGAATGCAGCACGGCGAGGGTGTCCCGGCGGGCCTCGGCGACCTCGTCCAGGTAGCAGACCGCTCCCTGGCGGACCGCGGTGGTCAGCGGCCCGTCCATCCACCGGATGTCGCCGCCGACGACCAGGTACCGCCCGAGCAGGTCGCTCGCGGTGAGCTCGTCATGGCAGGACACCGTGACCAGGGACCGCCCGAGCGTGGCGGTGATGTGCCGGACCAGCCGGGTCTTGCCGCAGCCCGTCGGCCCGGTGAGCATGACCGCCAGGTCGCCCGCGCAGGCGGCCAGGATCGCCTCCCGCTCCCGGCCGGCCGGTATGTAGTAGAAGCGCTCGGTCGAGACCAGCTCGTGGGTGGCGTTCGTCATGACAGCCCGGTCAGCTCCTCGTGTACCCGCGACAGGACGCGCGGCAGATCGTCGGCCCGGGTCACCCGGTGGTAGCGGCCCGGGCCGAAGCAGGCTTCCAGCCGCTCCGCCGGCATCTGGCCCACCGCGACCTGGTGCGCGATGACGGCGCCCCCGACTGCCTCGTCGACCGCCCGGCGGACGTCCGCCTCGGCGTAGGTGCCCTCGTAGCCCTCGTCGGAGGGCACGCCGTCGCCCAGCGAGAGCAGGATCCGGCGTTCGGCCGGCTCGGCCAGCAGCCTCGCGGTCACGTGCCGCAGCGCGGCGCCGAGACGGGTGTAACCGGACGGGCGGATCCGCGCCCCGGAGGGCAGCGTCCACGGCGGGTCGGTGAAGGCCCGCAACCGGATCACCTCCACCCGGTGGCGGGTCTCCCCGGTGAAGGCGTACACGGCGAAGCGCTCGCCGGTCGAGCTCATCGCCGCGCACAGCGCCTCGCAGCACAACAGCTGCAGCTGGAACCGGGCCCCGCCGCGGGCCTGCAGCGACGACGTGGCGTCCAGCAGCAGCGCGGTGGCCACGTCACGCTGCCGGGGCATCAGCGCCTCGTAGATGCGGTCGTCCGGGTGCTCACCGGCCCGGACGCGGCCGTAGCGCTCCACGTAGGCCGACACGTCGACCTGGTCGCCGTCCTCCAGCCGGCCGCGCCTGGCCATCGTGTGCGGGGCGGCGAACCAGCGCCGGACGCGGGGATCGAGCCTCGTCACGCCGGTGCGGTCGGGAGCCGCCGGTCGCTCCACCACCGTCACGAAGTCCTCGCGGTAGCGGCCGAGCCGGTAATCCCACTCGGGATAGGGCACCCCGATCCGCCGGTCGAAGTCGCTCGTCTCGCCCTCGGCGTCGGGGGCCTCGTCGATGCGGTCCAGCCGGCCGGCCTCGCCCTCGGCGCCGCCGACCGGCATCGCCACCTTCATCCGACGCAGGTCGCGCCGGCTCGACCAGGGCACCCGGTTGCGCCGGCGGCCGTCGGCGACGATGCGCTCACGGTGCCCGCTCAGGGGATGGTGGCCCGGCAGCACCCCGAACAGGGCGGGTACGTCGAGCACCTCCCGGCCGCGGGCGAGCACGCCGGCCAGCTCCAGCAGTTCCTCCGGGCCGGTGGCCGGACGCGGTGATTGGCCGGGCGCGAGGCGTTCGAGGTCGGGGCCCAGCCGCGGCCACCGCCCGACGACCCAGGCCAGGGCGGCGCGACCCTCGACCAGTCGCAGGGCCCGGCGCTGCCTCGGGGTCAGGGCCTGGTGGTCGACCGCCACCACCATCTCCTTCGTCGGGGAGCACTGCATCGCGACGGCGGCGGTCGCGATCCGCAGTGGCCCGATCGGCGGTGGCCCGGTCGGCGGCGTTCCCGCGGGCTCGGTGACCAGGGCGGGACCCGACAGGTACACCGTCGAGAGGTCCGTGGCGAAGGCCGCCCGGGCTCCGGTGACCATCTGGGCGCCGTGGCGGCGACCGTCGCTCATGGCCGGCACGAGAACCGCCGCGATCTCGGAGAGCTCCGCGAGAGTGGGCCCCGGGGTCAGTCCTCGCTCCACAGTTCCTTGTTCACCGTGTACAGGTACGGGACCATGACGACCGGCCCGAGGATGAACACGCTGTTGAAGGCCCACCAACCGAGGTAGCCGAACTGAGGGCCGCCGTCGGTGGCGAAGCGTTCCTGGAAGTGCATCAGGCCGTTGGTCGTCCAGCCCACCCAGAACAGCACGAGCATCCAGGTGGTGGTGATCATCCACCGGAATCCCCAGCGCTTCATCTTCAGGAACGCCCACGCCGCGCACAGACGCATGGGCCAGACCACGAACATCGCCATGAAGATGTAGGACTGCTCACCCGGCCCGCTCACACCGTGGACGAGCCAGTTCGTCCCGTAGGCGCCGTAGTAGAGACCGTCGAAGCCGAACCCGTAACCGTCGCGCAGGATCGTCCAGCCGACGCCGCTGCGGCCGGCGAAGGTGCAGAACGACCAGCCGACGAAGTTGGCGGCGGCGTCGATGATGGCGAAGGCGCCGATGACCGACACGTGCCAGGGCCGGACCGCCTCCTGGCCGAGCTTCTGGATCTTCCACAGCTGGTAGACGCCGTAGCCGAGTACGGGCAGGCCCAGCGGGCCCACCAGGATCGACCCGGTGATGATCACTCCGGCGAAGAACCACTTCTCGGCGCGCCGGATGCCGGGTGCGGCGGGTTCCGAGGTCCCCGGCGGTGGCGTGGATTGCGGGTCGGTCCCCGGTTCCATCGTCGTCGACATGTCCGCGGTCCCTACCTTCCGGGGGTCCAGCCATGGGTGATCAGGGCATAGGGCACCAGGAGCACGCCCTCGAGAACGACGAGGCAGAACAGGAGCCCGGCGAGCCCGACACCGAACTTCACCAGCGGGTCGAGGTCGGACCACCGGTGCTCGTCCTCGACAGGTGCAACCGAGCGCTCAGAGGAGTTGGTCATCTGCGTCTCCCGGTTCAGCGGTCGCCGAGACGGCTCATGACGAACCACCAGAACATCACGATCAGGACGTCGGCCCCGACCATCAGGCCGTAGTAGAGGATGTCGCGTAACGGCAGATACTGGTTGTCCATGGCGTCCTCCGCTCAGAAAAGACCCTGGCCGAACTGGTGGTTCCGAACCATCTCGAGCGCGATCAAGGTGAGCATGAAGCCCACGTACACGGCGATGAACAGATAGATCCCCTGACGCCGCCTGCGGTTGTCATAGGAACGGGACATTCACGTGCCTCCTCGGGACTACCCGGGCTCATGATGAAGGTCCGACTGATCCGCCGACGGGCTGACGTGGCTCGAGAGCTGCGACGCTGTCTTCGGGTCCGCACTCGACTGTAGTCAGGCTCCCGCAGCCAGGTCAACTGTCGGACTTTACGTTTCCGCCGTCAGTCCCGGCGCAGGAGCATCGCCCCGGAGGGCACGCCGCCGCCGGCCGACACCGCCGCGAGCCGGGCACCGGTCACCTGCCGGCCGTGGGCCTCGCCCCGCAGCTGCAGCATCGCCTCCCGGACGAAGCCGTAACCGTGCAGCCGCCCGGCCGAGAGCTGGCCGCCGTGCGGGTTCAGGGGCAGCGCGCCGTCGAGAGCGATGGTCTTGCCGCCGTCGATGAAGTCGGTGGCCTCACCGGGCCCGCAGAAACCCAGGCTCTCCAGCCAGGACACGGTGTTGAAGCTGAACCCGTCGTAGAGCAGCGCCACGTCGACGTCGGCCGGCTTCAGGTCGGTGCGGCTCCACATGTGCGCCGACGGGCCCCGGGTCTGGGGCATCAGGTCGAGGGTGTCCTGGTCCCACGACAGCCGCTCCAGTATCGCGCTGCCGACCGCCTCGACCAGGACCGGCGGGTGGGGGCGGTCGTGGGCCGTCTCGACGGCCGACACGATCACCGCCACCGCCCCGTCGCACGGGATGTCGCAGTCGTAGAGCCCGAAGGGTGTGGTGATCATGCGCGCCGCGTAGTAGTCCTCGAAGGTCATCGGCTCGCGGTAGAGCGCCTCGGGGTTGCGTACCGCCCCCGCGCGCTGGGTCACCGCGATCGCGGCGAGCATGTCGCGGCCCACGCGATAGCGGTGCATGTAGTGGCTGGCGTGGCAGGCGATCCACTGCGCGGCGGAGATCGCCCCGAAGGGGTACCGGAACTCGAGCATCCCGCCGGCCGGAGGCATCGACGGGTACTTGCCGGTGCGCACGAGCGCGGCGTAGGAGGCCTCCCAGACCGTCCGGACGCACAGCACGTGGCGGCACAACCCCGCCGCCACGGCCAGCATCCCGGCCGTGATCGACCCGATCTGGCCCGGCACGTCGGCACCACCGTTGACCCAGGTCGGCCGGATCTGCAGCATCTCCTCGATCGAGATGATCCCGCCCTCGGTCATCCCGGGGAACGGGGAGACCCCGGGGTAGGTGGAGATCCCGTCGATGTCGTCGAGCTCGAGGCCGGCGTCGGCGACAGCGGCGAGGCAGGCGTCGGCGGTCAACGACAACGGGTCGCGCATGAGCCGCCGCCCGACCACCGACTGGCCCACACCGGTCAGCGCCACCTTGTCCTCGTACCTGGCCGGCGACGCCATCGGACGCAGGCTCGGCAGCACGTCCCTCGGCTCGGGCACCGGTCGGTCGCCGCCGTCCGCATCGGGGTCCGGCTGGAACAGCGGCAACCAGACGTCGGGGTCGTGCGGGTGCTGCTCGAAGAGCACGCTGACCGGCATACCGATCCGCACCGCGTCCGGCTCGCAGCCCACGATGTTGGTGGTCAGCCGGGCCCGGTCGTCCTCGGCCAGCGCCACGATCGCCACGACGTAGGGCGCGGGGAAGGCGGGGGTCCAGGTCTGGTGGTTGACGCTCACCCCGACCACCACGGCCTTGCCACTGGTGGGGGCCAGGGTGATCGCACGCGATCGGCAGTCCGGGCAGACCGGGCCGGGCGGGTGGAACCGGCGGCCGCAGTCGTCGCACCGGCTCATCCGGAGCACACCGTCGGACCCGGACGCCCAGAAGCCGGCGCTGGCCAGGGTCGTCTGCGGCAACGGGCGGACCGGGGCGGGCGCAACCGGCGTGGAGTCGGACATCAGTGCACTCTATCCGCCGCCTCAGTGCCACCAGTCGGTGCTGAGGGTCGCCAGGTGCCGCCGCATCCGGTGCTTGGCGAGACCGGCGTCGCCGGCCAGCGCGGCGTCGGCGATCGACCCGTGCACCCGGGCCACCTCGGCGGCCATCACCTCGGTCGTCGGCACCGACCCGGTGCCCGGGGTGGCCCGCAGGTGGCGGGCGGACAGCACGGTCAGGATCCGCTGGAACAGGGCCAGAACCGGGTTGCCGGTGAGCTCCGCGAGCTCGGTGTGGAACACGTGGCTACGTGCCTCGAGCGAGGCCTGGGTGGTGGTGTCCAGCCGCTGGGCCGCCCGCAGCCGCTCGGCGACCCCCGGCTCACCGCGGCGGGCCACCACCCGCTCGATGCAGCCCAGCTCGATGGCGTCCCGGACGATGCGCAGACCGTCGAAGTCGATGCCCTGGTACTCCAGGTACAGCGCGATCGCCTCGACGCTGGCCGACGGATCCGGACGGTTGACGATCAGCCCCCCGCCCGGGCCCCGGCGCATGCCGGCCACCGAGTGGTACTCCAGTAGCCGGATGGCCTCGCGCAGCACCGCGCGGCTCACCCCGTACCGGACGAGGAGGTCCTGCTCGGATCCGGCCAGCTCGCCCTCGGCGAGGCCGGCGCGGGCGATGTCGGCCCGGATCCGGTCGGCGACGATCTCGGCGAGCTTCTGGTGCACGGTGTCCGGTTCGGTGACCGCGCCACCGCCGGGCGCCTGCGACCCGGTGCCCAGCCAGCGCCCCAGAGCCCGCAGGTGCCCGGCCACCCGGTGCTCGGCCAGCCCCACGTCACCGGCGATGGTCGCCTCGATGATGGCCCGGTGGGCGCGGGTGGAGTCGTCCCTGGCCTGGCGCATCTCCTGCTCGCCGGGTGCGTGCGCGCTGGCGTAATGGCGGGTCAGCAAGGTCAGGACCTGCACGAACAGTGCGACGGCGGCGTTGCCCGAGAGCCGGCCGAGCATCGCGTGCAGCCCGTCCTGGATCTCCATGCCCGGTTGGGCGGCCTCGAGCGCATGACCGGCCCGCAGCGCGGCGATGCCCTCCTCGGTGATCGAGCGCGCGGCCATTGCGGCGGCCAGCGGCTCGAGCAGCAGCCGGGCGTGCACCACGTCGGGGATGGTGGTCCGCAGCTGGCCCAGGTAGATCACGAGTGCCCGGGCGGACGGCGCGGCGTCGGGGGCCCGGATGATGAGCCCGCCCGACGGGCCCCGGCGCATGTCGGCCACCCCGTGGTGCTCGACGATCCGCACGGCCTCCCGCAGCACCGCGCGGCTGACCCGGTAGCGCGTCCGCAGCTCGGTCTCCGAGCCGAACAGCTCGCCCACCGGCCAGCCGGCCTCGATGATGTCCGACTCGATGCGCCGGGCCACCTGCGCGGCGAGCTTGGGGACGGGCGGGCCCGACGCGTCCGGAGCCCGGGTCACGGCGGTCTCGTCAGGACGGGACTCTTCACGGTTCTCTCGTGGTCTCTTGTCGATCTCATGGTCGTCCTCGATCTCATGGACTCACTCGATCTCAGAGATCGACGACGGTGGGTGGGCGGTAGCCGTCGAGCAGCCGGGCGCCCATCTGGTGGGTCAGCTCGCGGGCCGATCCGAGCAGCCCGTCCAGCACGGCGCCGCGCTGTACGAACCGGTGCAGCCGGTGCTCGAAGGTGAGCCCGATCGCACCACACAGCTGCATGGCGTGCCGGGACACCTCGAGGTAGGCGTGCCCGGCCTGGGCCTTCGCCGCGGTGGCGGCCCACGCGCAACCTTCTCCGTCGGGGCCTTCCCCGTCTGCCCGGTCGACCCCGCTCCACGCCCCCTCGAGCAGCGAGCGGGACGCCTCCAGCGAGGCGTGCCCTTCGGCCAGCCGGTGACGCACGCTCTGGTAGCCGGCGATCGGGCGCCCGTACTGCACCCGCCCGGTGGTGTGTTCGATAGCGATGGCCAGGATCGTCTCGGTGATCCCGTTCAGCTCGGCCGCCAGCGCGCGCCTGCCCGCCGCCACGGCCCGCCCCCAGTGGGTCGGGTCCAGGCAGCCCGGATCGGGCTCGCCGTCGCTCAGACGGGCCAACCGCCAGTGGCCGTCCGGGTCGAAACCGGCCGCCTCCCGCACCGACAGGCCGGCGGCGGAGACCACGGCGAGCCCGTCGAGCACCGGCACGATCACCTCGTCGACCCGGGTCGGGTCGCTGACCAGGATTCCCTCGGTGGCCACCACCGGGGACCCGATCGGCGGGTAGAGCACGGCCCGCCGCACGGGTTCGCCGCCACCGACGTCTCCCAGCGCCGCGAGTACGACGTCGTCGAGGGCGTTCGAGCAGGCCAGCGCCCGGCCGTGCTCGGTGAACAGCAGTGTGGTGGCCCCGGCCGGGTCGTCGCTGAGTACCTCGTCCCAGCCCAGCTCGTCCAGCGCGGTCGTGACGTCCACCCCGGGGGTGGCCAGCAGTTCCCGCAGCGAACCAGCCAGCAGCTCACGGTCCCGCTCGTCCATCACACTCCCTCCGCCGGCAGCCGCAGCACCCGGTCGGCGACGATCCCACGTTGTACCTCGGCCGCCCCACCGAACACCGTGGTGGCGCGGCTGTACCACCAGAGGTCACGCCAGCCGGCCAGCTCCCCGGAGTCGCCGAAGAGGAAAGCGTGCGGCCGCAGCTCGCGCACCACGTCCAGCACCGCGTGCTCGGCCTGCCCCAGCAGGACCTTGTCGACGCTGGTCTCGGCTCCGACGGTCTCGCCCCTGCCCAGCCGGCCGACCGTGCGGGCCGCCTGGGCCCTGGCGGCGAGGGCGTGCAGGTAGGCCCGGCCGACCTGCTGGGCGGCGCGGTCGTCGCGGGGGTGGACGTCGGGCACGGCCTCGCGCAGCCGCCGCGTCAACATCGCCTGGCGCAACCAGGCGTAGCTGCCCCGCTCGTACTGCAGGATCCGCATCAGCGTCGCCCAGCCGCCGTCGACCTCGCCGAGCACCAGCGACGCGGGTACCCGGGCGTCGTCGAAGAAGATCTCGGAGAGGTGCTCGACGCCGCTGGCCAGCGCGATCGGGCGCACCGTCACACCCGGGGTGTCCAACGGCAGGAAGAACATGGTCAGGCCCCGATGACGGCTCTCCGGGGTACCGGTGCGAGCCAGCACGAACGCGTACTGCGCGCAGGTACCGAGGCTGCCCCAGACCTTCTGCCCGTTGATCAGGAAGTCCGCGTCCGCACCCTCGCCGTCGCGCCGCGCCCGGGTACGCAGCGAGGCGATGTCACTCCCCGCCTCCGGCTCGCTGAATGCCTGTACCCAGCATTGCCTGCCGGAGGCGAACGCGGACAGGTGCTCGGCGATGAGGTCCGGCCGCAACCCGACCAGCGGAGGTGCCATCACCTCGAGCGCCTCGTACTGGTGGGGCAGCTCGATGTCGTGGGCCCACAGCTCGTCGAGCACCACCGCCCGCAGCACGGAGCCACCGCCCGATCCGCCCGCCTCGACGGGCCACCCGGCCCGTCCCCAGCCGGCCTCCCAGAGCATGGCCATCAGCCGGCCGCCGTGCTCCATCTCCTGCTCGAGGGTCGGCAACCGATCGCCCGGATAGTGGCGTCCACGCCATCGGTCCAGCTCGGTGCGGTTCTCCCGCAGCCACTCCCGGAAGCCCGCGCGGAACTCCGCGACATCCTGAGGGCTCGAGCTCGCCGGATCGTATTTCACATACTCTTTTATCACGGTCCGCTCGGATCCCACGCTCTCGCCGGGGTCGACGGCAGGGGGACTTGACACCAGAGGCTGCGATGCAATGGAGTCCTCCCAGCTGAGAGATGAAGGGTGCACCCAACTATGTCGAAGCCGCTGGACGGCATCAAGGTCGTGGAGGTCGCCGCGTGGACCTTCGTCCCCGCGGCCGGGGCGATGCTCGCGGACCTCGGTGCGGACGTGATCAAGATCGAGCCGCCGTCCGGTGACCCGCAGCGGGCGCTGCGCAACCTGCTCAACATGTCGAAGGACGGGCCCAACCCGTTCCTGGAGCTGCCCAACCGCGGCAAACGCAGCGTCACCCTGGACCTGGGCAGCGAGGACGGCCGAGACCTGCTGCTGGACATCGCCGCCGACGCCGACGTGTTCCTGACCAGCTACCTGCCCTCGAGCCGGCGCAAGCTCGGGTTCGACGTGGACGCGGTGCGGGCGCGGCGGGCGGACGTCATCTACGTGTGCGGCAGCGGCTGGGGGGCGCGGGGCCCGATGCGGGACACCGGCGGTTTCGACCTCGCCGCCGGGTGGGCCAGCTCCGGGCTGGCCTACCGGATGACCCCGAAGGGGGGCGAGCCGCCGATGCAGCCGCCGGCCTTCTTCGACCTGCAGGGCTCGACCGCGCTCACAGCGGCCGTCTCGACGGCGCTGTTCAAGCGGGAACGCACCGGCGAGGGATCGGTGGTCGACGTGTCGCTGCTCAACGTCGGGATGTGGACGATGGGCCCGGACATCGTGGGCGCGCCGTACGCGGGTTCGATGCCGATCGTCTCCCGCCACGAGCAGGGCAACCCGCTGACCAACTGGTATCCCACGAAGGACGGCCGCTGGCTCTACCTGGTGCTGCTGCAGGCCGACCGGTACTGGGCCGAGCTGTGCGCGTTCATCGGGGCTCCCGAGCTCGTGCTGGACGAGCGCTTCACCGACATGACGGTGCGGTACCAGCACCGCGCCGAGTGCGTGGACGCGCTCACCGAGGTCTTCCTGACCAAGACGCTGGCCGAGTGGAAGTCCGAGCTCGAGGACTTCTCCGGGGTGTGGGCGCCGGTGCAGTCCGCGATCGAGGTCCACGAGCACCCGCAGGTCGCCGAGAACGGCCTGCTGCCCCTCGTGCACACCGACGAGGGCGCCGACTTCGCGCTGGTGGCGGTGCCGATGCAGTTCGACGGGCAGGTGCCGGTGCCTGCCGGTGCGGCGCCGGCGCTGGGGGTGCACACCGACGAGGTCCTGGCCGGCCTGGGTCTCGACGACGACCGGATCGCCGGGTTGCGGGAGAAGGGTGTGCTGGGATGAGCGGCGAGCTGCGGGGGCGGGTCTGTCTGGTCACCGGTTCGACCCGGGGGATCGGGCGGGCGATCGCGGAGCGGTTCGTCGCCGAGGGCGCCCACGTCGTGGTGCACGGGCGCGCGGGCGAGGACGCGGCCAAGCTGGCCGCCGAGCTGACCGGTGCCGGTCCGGGCGAGGCCATCGGTATCGGCGCCGACCTGGTCGAACCGGGCGCCGCGGAGGAGCTGATGCGTGCCACGCTGGCCTGGCAGGGCCGGCTGGACGTGCTGGTCAACAACGCCGGCGTCGCCCGGGACAGGTTCGTCACCAAGCTCTCCGACGATGACTGGGCGGCGTCGCTGCAGATCAACACCACCGCCCCGTTCCAGCTGCTGCGGGCGTGCGTCCCCGGCATGAAGGACAACGGCGGCGGTGCGGTGCTCAACCTGCTGTCCTGGGCCGGTCAGCGCGGGAACGTGGGGCAGGCGGCCTACTCCGCGTCCAAGGGAGCGCTGCACTCTCTCACCCTGAGCCTGGCCAAGGAGCTGGGGAAGTTCCAGATCCGCGTCAACGCGCTGTCTCCGTTCGTGGCCACCGAGATGAACGGCGCGATGCCGCCGCACCTGCGCGAGATCGCCATCAAGCAGACCCCGCTGCACCGGATCGGTGACGTGTCCGAGGCCGCCGAGGGTGCGTTGTTCCTGTGCTCCGACCGGGCCTCGTTCATCACCGGTCAGGTTCTCAACGTCGACGGGGGTATCCACCTCACATGAGTCCGATCGTGACGACCGAGGTCTCCGAGCGGGTCGCGGTGATCTCGCTGAACCGCCCGGAGCGGCACAACGCGTTCACCGACGAGCTGGAGGCCGATCTCGACCGCGCGGTCGCGGCGGCGATCGACGACGACGAGGTGCGGGCGATCCTGCTGCGCGGCGAGGGCCGGTCGTTCTCCTCCGGTCGCGACACCGCGTCGCTGGGGCAGCGGCCCGAGGGCGTCACCGACCTGGCGTTCATCGAGAACTTCCAGGCCTCCCGCCTGCGGATGCACACCTCGCCGAAGCCGGTGGTGGTCGCCTGCAAGGGCGCGGTGTTCGGGATGGGCCTGGAGATCGCGCTCGCCGCCGACTTCCGGGTGGCCTCCAGCGACACCAGGATGGGCTTCCCCGAGGTGAACTTCGGCATCATGACCGATACCGGGGGAGCCCCGTTCGCGGCGGCGCTCGCCGGCCCCTCGCGAGCGAAGTACCTGGTCATGACCGGTGAGCCGATCGACGCGGCGCAGGCGCTGGTGTGGGGATTGGTCGATTTTGTGGTGGAGCCCGACGAGCTGGAGCAACGGGCGTCCGCGCTGGCCCGCACGCTCGCCTCCAAGCCGCCGCTGGCGATGCGGCTGGCCAAGAACGCCATCGACGGCCTGTTCGCCGACCTGGTGCGGACCGGGATGCGCGACGAGGCGCTGTCGCAGTGCGTGCTGTTCGAGAGCGAGGACCACCGGATCGCCAAGCAGGCCCGCCGGGACAAGACCACCCCTGACTACGTGGGACGGTAGGCATGAGCGCCAGCGAACGGGCCGATGAGCAGGCAGGTGAGCTCGGGATGGGTGAGCTCGGGATGGGTGAGCTCGGCACGACGGTCCTCTACGAGGTCTCCGACGGCGTCGCCACGCTCACCCTGCACCGGCCGCACCGCAAGAACGCCTGGACGTTCGACATGGAGCGCGACCTGTTCGCCGCGATGGACCGGGCGGACGCCGACGAGGACGTGCGGGTCATCGTGCTGACCGCGACGGGCACGGTGTTCTGCCCGGGCGCCGACACCGCCATGCTCAGCGAACGCTCCAGCGAGGACCGCAGCGAGCAGCCGGAGTGGCGGACCCACCGGCTCTACCACGCCAGGCTGCTGCGCAAGCCGGTGATCGCGTCGGTCAACGGGGCCTGCGCGGGTGTCGGGTTGGTGCTCGCGGTGTCCGCCGACATCCGGTTCGCCGCCGGATCGGCCAAGTTCTCGCCCGCGTTCGCCCGCCGCGGCATGCCGGTGGAGGGCGGGCTGACCTGGATGCTGCCCCGGCTGATCGGGGCGGGAGCGGCCTCCGAGCTGCTGATCTCGGCCCGCGTCGTGCTCGCCGAGGAGGCGTTGCGGCTGGGTCTGGTCAACCGGCTCTACCCCGACGACGAGCTGGCCTCGGCGACCAGGGCGTACGCGGTCGAGATCGCCGCCAACTGCTCACCCCTGGC
>Ga0310811_10005684_pt1 | contig 15839 bp, 18 predicted proteins | sample YCmetagenome_FD_207642 | JGI IMG/M metagenome (GOLD analysis project Ga0310811, IMG submission 207642) | Soil microbial communities from experimental microcosm in Duke University, North Carolina, United States - YC | ecosystem: Engineered > Artificial ecosystem > Soil microcosm > Unclassified ...
TTATAGGTTTTGCCGGCTTCTGGTATGAGTGCAAATGTTCCCATGCCCAGGTGTTGGGTGGTAAAGTCGGCTACTACATTACCGGTATTGTCTTGTACGGTTCCTTTGATGTTTTCGCCAAGCCCGTTTGTCCCGGTGCATTTGACGGCTACCCTTGACCGTACGCCGTTCACCAGTTCGCCGCCTTCGGGGAAGAACTGGATATCGGGCGGTTCTGTGGTTGCTTTGTTAGTCGTTTGCGGGGCTATGCCGCCTATCCTTATCCTTTGCTCATCGATGTATTCCGGCTTGTTTTGCATCCAGCGGGTGTAGGCGCGGAGGCGGTAGGTGCCTTGTTTCAGCGCATGGTCGAGCGGGATCTCGCTCCAGCTGACGCCGGAGGCCAGCGGCAGGGCCTGCCGCGTTACCAGTGAGTCTTTCGGGCTGATGAGTTCGACATAAAGGACGCCGCTTAGTGCCGATAACTGGTGTTTTTGACCGATGACGGTATAGGCTTTATACCAGATGGTGTCGCCGAAAGTGTAGTTCGGTTTGTCTAAGTGCAGGTAGACTTTCTCCTGTGCGGGCTGGCGGGTGAGGGTTGTGGTGGCGCGGGTGAGGAAAAGGCTGTCCGTTTGGGCAAAACTATGATTTCCCAATAATATCAGGCTGAACATTGGGATTAAACTTAATCTTGACATCAACCTGGCATTTAAAATCAAATACAATTTCAATCACGTCCTAAAATAATTAAATACCTGGCAGAATTAATCCACCAGATATTTTCAATATTTCAAATTAGGATCCGCCAACAGGGCACATAGATACGTGATCCCATGTCTGGCCATTTCCTATACATGGGCAATGCTGCAAGTCCTGTGTTGCCTGCGAACAAGTGCCGGCATACCCGTTCATCGTTATACAAAATGTGTTAGTGGGACAGGTAGGTGTATCACTACCACCTTTAACTCTTTTCATTTCGTTGCGACTTAGCTTTTGAAATTTTTTCATAAATTAAGTATTTAAAAATAACAGGTATTTTGCCGCAACCACGCCCCGGCATTCAGGCAGCATGTATATAAAGTGCATGCTCCTTCATTTTTGGCCAAAAAATATCTTATTGCTTATAAAGCATTGATTTAAATGAGATTGCCGGTTTGCGGGACTATTCAAAAGCATAGGTTCAGATAATGGTCTAATCTAAGCTTTACTGTTTTTGTGGTCAATCGGTGTTTTCACGGTATTTTTATGGGTGTTTTCACCATGCCGCCCGTCCGATCAATGATAAGATTTTGAGGTATTCCGGGGTTATCAGCCGCGCCCCTTCAAAGGTATTGTAAACCAAAATGTGCTACCCTTCCCTTCTTCGCTGTCAACGCCAATCTGGCCGTCGTGCTTTTTAATGATCTCGGCGCTGATGTATAATCCGAGTCCCAACCCCGAGAACTGCATACCTGCGCTATCAACCCTGAAGTAGCGATCGAACAAATGAGGCACTTTATCGGATGCTATACCCGGCCCATGGTCGGTTACGGACACTTTAGCCATTCCGTCCGTTTTTTCGACATTTATTTTGATCTGTTTGGAAGCTGGTGCATACTTGATGGCATTGTTGAGAAAATTAACCAGCACCTGCTCTACCCGCTTCGCATCGGCAAATGCCTGCAGCGCCTCTTCACCCGTCACAACAACCTGGTATACATTCTCGATTCGGATGTACTGGCACGTATCGTTTACCAGTTCCATTAAATTGAATTTTGTTTTATGAAGGTGTATCTGCCCCTGGTTTAGCCTGCTCACGTTCAGCAAATCCTCCACCAATACGTTCAACCTGTCAAGACTTTTATTAGCCTGTGTAACCAATTTGGGCACTGTTAACGCCGAAGGTGTGTCCTTGATCCTGTCAAGAAGCTGAAGTGACGCTTTTAAACTGGTGATAGGTGTTTTTAATTCGTGGCTGGCAATTGAGATAAAATCATCTTTTTGCTGCTGCAGGTTTTTAAGTTCGTGAATATCGGTGGCTGTGCCCACCCACATCTGCACTTCGCCGTCCTCATTCTTTACAGGCTGCAGCCTTGCCAGGTGCCAGCGATAGTCGCCATCTTTGCGTCTTTTCCTGGTCTCAAATTCTCCGCTTTCGCCACTTAACAGAATCTCTTTATACTTTTCAGCCGCAAAGGGCAGGTCGTCCGGATGGATGCCGGCACTCCAGCCCCACCCTTTGCTTTCGTCATACGACATGCCCGTATACGTATACCAGCGCTTATTAAAGAAATTTATCTCACCCTCATTATTACTTACCCATGCAATTTGCGGCATGGTTTCCATCATGATGCGGAACCGGCCTTCGCTTTCGGTAAGGGCTTTGGTACGGGCCTTCACCCTGTCTTCCAGATCGTCGTTCAATGCCTTCAGGCTCTGCTGTGATTGATAAAGTTCATCCACTGTTGCAGATAGTTCTTCGTTAGATGCCCCTAATTTTTCGTTCAGGTCGCGGATATCCTCCTGCGATTCATTGAGCTGCTCATTGGCAGCATTAAGCTCCTCGTTAGTGGCCGCAAGATCTTCGTTAGTGGCGTTGATCTCTTCGTTAGCTGAAGCCAATTCCTCATTTGCCGCAGCAAGTTCCTCATTGGTGGCGTTGATCTCCTCATTGGCAGCCGAGAGCTCATCGTTTGCCGATGCCAGTTCTTCATTTGTAGCCGTCAGTTCTTCGTTCAGGGTGGCGGTCTGCTGCTCCTGGTCCCTGAGTTCATCAAACAACCTGGCGCGTTCCTTTACCTCGTTAATAACCCTGAAATAAGAGAATACGGAAATAGCTACAGCCACTACCGCAGCTATAAAAAGAAAAAAAGGTGTGTCGTAGGTATACCTGTTAAGTACGCTTAACCTATTGTTCAAGAGGTTCTTTTCTTCCAGTTCAGCATGATTGACCACATTTCTAAGCGAATCCATTGCCAGCTTCCCCTCAAGCATATCTTCCGCTGTTATCGGGGTGCCGCTTTTCTTTTTTTCGATAAGCTTGTGCAGAATGTCGAGCCTGTGGATAAGTAGTTCTTTTATTTTAGATCCCCATACTTGTTGATGAGGATTATCGGCTGTCATTTTTAGAAACTCGTTTGTATACGCAATCGCTTTCTTTCGCGATCCGTTGTAGGGTTCTAAAAAATCCTCGTACCCTGTAAGCAAATAACCCCGCTGCCCGGTTTCGGCATCCTTCATTACAGAAACTGTGACCTCTAACTTCTGGATCACCGAATCGCTATGGTTGACCAGCGAAGAGCTTTTTATCAAATTCTCTATGCTGCCATAGGAAGCTATAGCCGAGACGATCAATATTGATATGGAGATGCCGAATCCGATCTGGAGATTTCGGGTTAGCCTTGTTCTCATTCGTTAGTTTAGTAGAAATTATGCAAAGCGTAAAAGTAGATTAAACGCCGTTTATTACAAAATCTCACTTATTTTAAAAATCCATTAGTAAAATACTATTGATTAAATTTGACTATGCAAGTAAGTGTTAATGAAGCATTAAACCAATTGGGCAAAAGCGGAGTCAAACTGTTCGAAAAAGTAATGGAACACGGAACGATGTCGGTAGAGATTTATAGGCCGGTAAACACCGATCTGCAGACGCCGCACAAACAGGATGAGCTGTATGTGGTAATAAAGGGGAACGGAGAATTTCTGAACGGAGATGAACGCGCAAGTTTTGGCCCCGGCGACGTGCTTTTTGTCCAGGCAGGGGTAGAACATTGTTTTGAAAATTTCAGCGATGATTTTTTAACCTGGGTGATATTTTACGGCCCCGAAAGCGGGGAAAAAAAGGATGAGGCCCACTGATGATGCCTGTATGATATTTTGACAGGAAATACTTAAATTAGACCCTAAAAAAGTTGAAAATGAAACCGTTATACCTTACCACAACCATTATGATGCTGTTTTTCGCAACTGCCTTAAAAGCACAGAAAAAAGCAGAGATAGACAACAATAGCCGCATAACCGTCGTGCGAACAGAAAAAATGACCGGGAGATCAAAAGAAGTGCATTACGTGCTTACCAACAGCAGTAATGTATCGATGGATTTTTCGCTTTACAAGCAATTGAATAACGGAAGCTGGGACATAACACACCACATGGATCTGAAACCCGGGCAAACCTACGAGGATGTGAGCGGATTTACGGGTGTTAACGGTAAATATGCCGTATTTTCGGCGCCTCACAGCGATTGGGCCTCTTTTCCGTCGTTTACAGATATAGATAAGGCTCTGGCTGCCAACCCTGGCGGTTTAGCGACTGCAACAACAACGGCAACAACCGCAACAACTACAACTACCGGAACAACGGGTACGCCGGCACAAACACAGGCACCTAAACAACCTCAAACGGCAACCGCTTCCCCATCACCCAACAACTCGCCTTCCAACAATAACGATGCACCGCCGGTGCCACCACCGATGTAGAAAGACTAAGTCAGGTCCCTGTCGCGAAACCAAACTTCGTCGGGTTTGGCGCTGAAGTTTTCCATCAGGCTGATCAGTTCGATCGGATCGGCAGAGGTGATGACCAGTTTGCGGTTGGCCGGTTTCAGGAATTGCTGCTCCACCATGACATCCATCTGCTTCAGCAAGTAGTCGTAAAAACCATTCACATTTAATATGCCTATCGGTTTATTGTGCAAACCAAGCTGGAGCCATGTCAGCACTTCAAAAAATTCCTCCAGCGTGCCAAAGCCGCCAGGCAGCATAATGACGCCATCCGATAAATCGCTCATCAATTGCTTGCGCTGGTGCATGGTTTCGACAATATGCAATTCAGTCAAGCCAGTATGGCCCACCTCCTTATCCATCAGGAATTGCGGAATGATACCAATAGCTTTCCCATTGCGCAGTAGCATGTTATCGGCTAAAAGGCCCATCATGCCCACTTTACCACCGCCAAAAAGAAGCGACATACTTTTGGCTGCCATTACTTCGATTAAGCCTTCAGCGGCTTGTTTCAGAACCGGGTCGCCATTAAAATTAGCGCCACAGAAGATGCAAATGGATTTCATCTTTAGTGATTTTTTTTTAGTCCGGAAGTCGGGAAATCCGCATAAGTCCGTAAGTTTTGTTTTCCTTCCGGTCTTTCCGACTTATGCAGACTTTCGGACTACCTCGTATAATTCGGTGCTTCTTTAGTTATCGTTATATCATGCGGGTGCGACTCGCGGATACCGGCGGAGGTGATGCGTACAAAACGCGCCTGCTGTAATGTTTCGATATCCTTAGAACCGCAATAGCCCATGCTTGCCCTTAATCCGCCTACATACTGGTAAACCACTTCGGCAAGGGTGCCTTTTAAGGGTACGCGGCCTACAATGCCTTCAGGAACCAGCTTTTTGATATCATCTTCCACATCCTGGAAATAACGATCCTTTGAGCCCTGCTCCATGGCTTCGATAGAACCCATGCCGCGGTATGATTTGAAACGGCGGCCTTCGTAAATGATAGTTTCGCCGGGCGACTCTTCAACCCCGGCAAACAACGAACCTGCCATAACCGAGCTGGCGCCTGCTGCTATCGCCTTGGCAATATCGCCTGTATGCTTGATACCACCGTCAGCAATTACCGGCACACCGGTGCCCTGTAATGCTTTGGCACATTCGTAAACCGCATATAACTGCGGTACACCCACACCGGCAATGATACGCGTGGTACAGATGGAACCCGGGCCAATACCCACTTTCACGGCGTCGGCGCCGGCTTGCGCCAGGGCAACGGCGGCATCGGCTGTGGCTATATTACCCGCAATAACCTGCAGATCGGGATATTTTGCCTTAACCTCCTTCAGCATATTGATAACGCCTTTAGAGTGCCCGTGAGCAGTATCGATAGCAATAACGTCGACACCTGCTTTTACCAGTGCCTCCACACGTTTCATCGTATCGGCTGTAACACCTACTGCTGCCCCTACCCGGAGGCGGCCATGCTCGTCTTTACAGGCTATCGGGAAATTCTTGAACTTTTGAATGTCTTTATAGGTGATCAAACCAACTAATTTGCCGCCGCCATTCACTACCGGCAGTTTTTCTATCTTATGGTTCTGCAATATTTCTTCAGCCTGCATTAAGGTGGTTCCCTCCGGAGCGGTAACCAGGTTGCCACGGGTCATTACCTCACTTACCAATTTGCTGGCATCTTTCTGAAAACGCAGGTCGCGATTGGTAAGAATGCCCTTCAATTGCTGATCGCCATTTACAATAGGTATCCCTCCTATACGGAACTCCTTCATGATCTTGAACGCATCGGCCACAATGGCGTCTTCGTTCAGGGTCACAGGGTCCTGTATCATGCCGCTTTCCGAACGCTTTACCTTACGCACCTCGTCGGCCTGCTGCTGTATGGTCATGTTTTTGTGCAACATGCCCAAACCACCTGCCTGCGCAATCGCAATAGCCAACGCCGATTCGGTAACGGTATCCATAGCCGCAGAAACAAGCGGTATGTTCAGCCTGATCTTTTTGGTCAGAAAAGAGCTCGTGTCCACATCGCGGGGCAGCACTTCTGAATAAGCCGGGAGTAATAAAACGTCGTCGTAAGTTAAACCTTCGGCGACAAATTTGGAGGGATCTAATTGCATGGCAAATAATTATTTGGATTTATTATTTGCCGGACAAAGATGCGAATAAATGTGCAGATGTGCAAATGAGTAAATGTGCAGATTTGAAGATTGCTTTAATTTGACTATCTCAGCATTTTCAAATCCGCACGTTTACATTAATATTTTCCCACAATCACGCGGTAAAACTTATCCAGGTCGAGGTATTTATTGGCTAACGCGATCATATCTTCTGATGTGGCATTTTTAACCGCTTCTGTGTACCTGTCGTAATAATCATAATCCAGGCCCGAGAAGTAAATGCTCTTGAACTTATCAGCATGCGAAAAAACATTTTCCAGGCTGCCAAGCAGCGATCCCATCATGTAGTTTCGTACGAGCGACAGTTCTTCGCCGGGTATCAATTCCGTTTTGAGCATGTTTATCTCTTTTTCTATTTCGGTAACAGCGGCACGGCACACATCTGCCCCTACTTCGGAGGCGATGAACATGGCGCCGCCTTTTTCGAGCGAGCTCAAACCCGAGCCAATGCCGTAAGTATAACCTTTGTCCTCGCGGATATTAGCCATCAGCCTTGAACCGAAATAGCCGCCCAATACGGTGTTCAATACCTGCAATGCCGGAAAGTCGGGATGAGTGCGATTGATAGTCGGCAGGCCCATGCGGATAGCTGACTGCAACGCTTCAGGCTTTTCGACAAAGTAAAAGTGCTCATCAGCAGGTTGCAGATCTGGCTGCCTGGTGTCGACAGCTACCGGATAATTGGCCCACTCGGCCCCAAACGCAGTATTAACCAGTCGCAAAGCTTCGTCGTCCACCTTACCGGCTATAAGAATGGTGCAGTTAGACGGCTGGTACATTTGTTTAAAATGCGCCAGCATATCGTCGCGCTGCAGCGATTTATAATCTTCAAAATTTGCAGCAAGCCCGTAAATAGTATTGCCATAAATAGCCTTGTTGAAGGCTCGGCGGGCCAGGATATCATTTTTTTGAAGGCTTACCTGTAGTTTTTGCTGCTGATTGCGTACAAAAGTCCCGATCTCTTGTTCAGGGAATACTGAATCGCTGATAACCGCTTTAACTACCGGCAGCGTTTTGGCCAGGTGCCTGTTTAAGGTATAAAGTACTACCTGTGAGTGGTCGTACCCGTAGTCAACCTGCAGGAAAGCGCCGTAAAAGTCAATACGATCGGCAATTTCTGAAGCTGACATTTCGGACGTACCTTCGGTTAGCATTGTGTTTACCGCAACGTTAAGCAACGGTTTTGCCGGATCGAAGCGCAGGTTCCGGAATATCCATTCGATGCGCACCAGTTCCTGGTCGCCCGAGTTGAACGAAAATATATTGCAGCCGTTATCCAATTTGATATGCTCCGGTTTAATAAGCTTTATGCTTTCAACCGGTTTTGATTCGGGAGCAGTTATTCTATTTAGTGTCATTTGTTCATTGGTTCATTAGTTCATTGGTATTATTCCAATGAAAGATCAATTTTTATCCGCCAGGTAAACAAGGGTCGACGAATTATCCTTCCTAAAGACATTCTTTGCCTGTTCCTGTATCTGCGGTGCCGTTACAGCAAGATATTTATCGGTTTCCTGGTTCAACAGATCGGCATCACCGAAAAGTTCAAACTGCGCCAGGTTCATAGCCTTATCCAGCAGCGACATTTCGGAAAACACCATGGTAGATTCGGTTTTGTTTTTCACTTTGGTCAGTTCATCATCCGGTATCAGCTGAGTTTTCAGGCGCTCCAATTCTTCCCAGATGGCGGCTTCGGCAGTTTCCATGCTGACATTTTCCAGCGGCTTACCTTCAACAACAAACATTCCGCGGTCAAAGCTACCCATGTTATAAGCGTGTATCTCGCTGAAAAGCTGTTTATCTTTCACCAGGCTGCGGTACAGGCGGGATGAGTTACCGCGCGAGAGAATATCTGACACGAGGTCTATTTCGTAATAACCATCTTCCAGCCGCCCCGGCATGTGGAAAGCTATATACAAGTCGTTCAGTGGTACTTTAGCGGTTACGGTATCGCGTCGTTCGTCGTGCTGCTCAGGCTCCTGCGGCAGGTTACGGTGGTACTTCTCACCCGCCGGTATAGGGCCAAACCATTTTTCGGCCAGTTCTTTTGCCTTTTGGGTATCAATATTACCGCCAACTACCATAATTGCGTTTTGCGGGTTATAATGCTTTTTGAAGAACGCCTTAACATCCTCGATCCGGGCATCTTCGATATGCTTCAGCTCCTTGCCGATAGTGGCCCAGCGGTAAGGGTGTTTTTTATAAACCAGGGGGCGTAACTTTAGCCAAACATCGCCGTAGGGCTGGTTAAGGTAGCGTTGTTTGAATTCCTCTACCACTACATTGCGCTGCACTTCCAAACTCTTCTCGCTGAAAGCAAGGCTCAACATGCGGTCGCTTTCGAGCCAGAAGGCGGTCTCGATATTTACAGAAGGCAGAGTGATATAATAGTTGGTTATATCGTTAGTAGTAAAGGCGTTGTTTTCGCCACCCACACGTTGCAGAGGCTCATCGTATTGTGGTATATTGACAGATCCGCCAAACATCAGGTGTTCGAACAGGTGCGCAAAACCTGTTTTATCCGGGTCCTCATCGCGGGCGCCAACATCATATAATATATTCAGGACAGCCATTGGCGTGGTGTGATCTTCATGAACCAGCACGCGCAGGCCATTATCCAATGTAAAACGGGTGAATTTAACCATGTATTAGTTTTTAGATCAAAACGGACAGCAAAGGTAAATTTTTTAGTTGATTATGCTTATTGGGTGAGCAGTTCGTTAAGTTCTGCATGTTGACACATTGTAAATATTTATGTTGAATTCCACTTTTTACACCGTTCAACTAAACTTTTAATTTCTAATTCAAAATTTGTTGTGATTTTAATTAATAGTAGTACATTTGGCACAGTTATCAACACATGTTGAATAGTTCTCCACATTATTCCTAAATTATCACATTAATTTTAAAGCATTATGACGCAGTTGCAATTGATCCAGCATATTTCAGGTTTTGAAAACACCAGGTTTGGGAAATTACGCAGCAAATTAAAGGAGAAGAATTTCAGCCTGCACGAACTGGTCGACCTAACTTTTTATTCGGACAAGGAAGTGGCCAACAAAGCCTCCAAAATTTTGGAATTCATCCTGTTTAAATTCCCGGAAAGTTATATTGAAGATGTTCCTTACCTGGTTGAACATGTGGCTGAAGTGAAATGTGTGGGCTGCCGGAAGCACTATGCCAAGGTACTTAAACATCTTACATCGCCGGAAGTGTCGAAGGAAGTGCGCACTGCCATTAAGGAGATCAACTTTGAACCGATCATCGAATTATGCTTTAGCTGGCTAAGAGATCCCCATATGATCGTGCACGTACGCTCCTCCGCGGCGGAAACACTATTCAATATGCGTCACCGTTATCCCTGGATTGCAGAAGGATTGTCGGGAGACCTGGAAGCGATGATGCCCGCAGCAAGCCCCATGCTGAAAGCAAAAGGAGGCTATATCCTTAGCTTTTTGCACTGCGAAGATTAAGCCGCCCGCCCGCATAACATTCAAAAGCAACGACTCCCTTAACTGCTTTAATTTAGTTTTACTTCCCAATTGTCTTTAGCCGGCATCTTCCTAAATTTAGGGAGTGTAAATCAATATGCTTACCAGCGAAGAACTTGTGGATAGTATCAAAAGCCGGATAGGGAAACTGAAGGTTATCAAACTCCCCGAAATCCTGCAAAAGGAGCGTTTTTCCGTTCCATTTCATTGGGCTTATTCGTTGCTGCAGCCAACTCAAAACTGTAGTTACCTAAGCAATCGGCTTATCTTCGCCATGCAGATGAGTACTTATCATATAATGATGCAATTTGGCATGAATAGCCGATTCGCTGTCGTCGGCGTACATGCCATAAGCGTTTATTAATATGCCCTTTATATTGAACTTGCGCGAACTGATGGCATATACTATAGACATATCGGAAGGGTTGCTTTGGCCTTCGAAACGAAAAAACTCATCTATTTCGAAATCCTCAGCCGTCATGTGTATATCATGTTCCTTATCGTCGATGGTATCGCCTTCGAGGCTAAGGTTGGCGGTATAACCGCGTTTCATCATATCGTTAGTGGCATCCACTAATGTTTCGTAATTTTTCATGACAGTTTTATTAAGGTGATGTATTGGTTAAGCTACTACTATAAGCTAAACCCGTTAATGTGATACTTGTTTTGGTTGAATTGTTTTTAGATTTGATAACAGATCGCCCCGGAATAGTTAGAATACACTTCCACCATAAAACCCAAAGATTTGAATAGTCTGTTAACACGTTATAAAACACTATGGGCTTTAACGGACGATGGCGAATCATTCTCAACGCATTCCAGCTTATTGCAGCCCGTTATTTATGAAAATGAACGTTGCATGATAAAAATAGCCATGGCCGAAGAAGAGTATCGCGGCAATGCAATGATGAACCTGATGCAGGGGAACGGCGTCGCTAAAGTACTAAAATATGACGGCCACGCCATTTTAATGGAAAGGGCAACCGGTGGAAATTCGCTTTTGGAAATGGTAAAAAATGGTTGTGATGACCATGCAAGCCGTGTTATTTGCGGTGTTGTACAGAAGCTGCATGCCACAAAACAACCTTTTCCTGCCGGATCAGTGCCATTGGAGGTATGGTTCAAAGAGCTTGAACCCGGTGCGGCAAAATATGGCGGAGTTTTGGCCGAATCGTCCAAAATAGCTATTGAATTGGTCAACAATCAAAAAGATATTGTAGCGCTGCATGGAGACGTCCATCATAGCAATATTCTCGATTTTGGAGATAAGGGATGGCTGGCCATAGACCCAAAGGGGCTGGTTGGCGAACGGGCTTTTGATTACGTCAATATTTTTTGCAACCCCGACGCCGCTATCGCTACAACCCCGGGCAGGCTGGCCCGCCAGGTGAAAATAGTATCTAAGGCTGCGAAAATCCATCCCACCCGGCTGGTGCAATGGATAATGGCATGGGCAGGGCTTTCGGCAGCGTGGGGTCTGAACGACGGAGAAAATGCGGATGCAACTCTCCAAATAGCGGAAATAGCATCGGCAGAGTTAAGTAAGATTGGCTAAATTTGGCTGAAAATTTGGAACAAAATGGCATACGATGAAAAACTGAGCGACAGGATCAGGGAGTTGCTTGCCGATGTGCCCATTGCAGAGGAAAAACGAATGTTCGGTGGCGTGTGTTACCTTGTTGACGGCAAGATGTGCGTTGGCGTGGTAAAAGACGAAATGATGTGCCGGGTCGGTCCGGTAGTTTATCACGAATCGTTGGAAAAGCGCGGCTGCCGCGAAATGGACTTTGCCGGGAAGCCTATGGAAGGATATGTGTATGTGAGCAGCGAGGGTATGCAAACCAAAGGAGAGTTTGAGTATTGGATAGGATTATGCCTCGCATTTAATGCGAAGGCGAAAGCATCGAAAAAAAGAGAGCAAAATAACATAGAGGATACGGCAATAATGATCATTAATAAAGATTCGCTCGAATTTCTAAAAGAACTTTCAGCAAACAATAACCGGGAGTGGTTCAATCAAAATAAAGAACGCTATCTGGCGGCCCACAGCAACATTGTGGATTTTGCAGATGCGCTGATAGCGGAGATGAACATGCACGACCATATAGAAACCACATCGGGAAGGAAATGCCTGTTCAGAATATATAAGGATGTACGCTTCTCCAAAGAGAAAACACCTTATAACAAACACTGGAGCGGTAGTTTGCAAAGAGCTACCAAAAAGTTGCGCGGCGGTTATTATTTCCGGATAGAACCGGGCAATTCTCGGGCGGTCGGTGGTTTTTTCGGCCCGAACCCGGATGATATGAAACGCATACGCCAGGATATCGACGCTAATTATGAGGAATGGGCAAAAGTTCTTTCCAATCCAATGCTCGTCAAATGCTTTGGCGGGTTAACCGGCGAAAAAGTTCTTTCCGCGCCCCGCGGGTATGCAAAAGATAACCCGGCAATCGATTTATTAAGGTATAAACAATATCTTTTACGGTTAAGCTTTAGCGACGATGAGGTATTGCAGCCGGATTTCCTGCATCGCGTTAGCGATACTTTTAAAAAAATGCGCCCGTTTTTCGATCACATGAGCGAGGTGCTTACAACAGATGCTAATGGAGAGCCGATGGTTTGAGGTTTGCCTTAAGTCCCTCCCGGGGAGAGAGGGACTTTTTGATTGTGGCATAAAATAGATATTATTCGTTTACAGCCTGTTCCAGTATAAAGCCTTCAGCGGCCTGGGTTAAGGCCTGGTCGGTAGCTTTTTCATTATCCAGGGTTTGCTGCAATAATTGCGCAACATCATCATGTCCCATAGTTTCGGCAAAAGTCCGAAGCGTACCATAAGTTGAAATTTCATAGTGCTCCACTTTCTGCGCAGCCAGCACAAGGCCTGCGTCGCGCGTCATAGTTCCCTTTTCGGTATCTTCAATAATACTGTTTGCTTCGGCAAGCAAGCCTTCCATGGCTTCACATTTTTTGGCAGCGGCTTTTTCGTCTAACAATTCAAACACTTTTTCAAGTGTTTCAACATGGGTTTTGGTTTCGCTGGTATGCTTTTCAAATGCAGCAGCAAGGTCGGGACTGGTAGCCGCCTTTTGCATTTTTGGTAATGCCTGAACCAGGTGTTTCTCGGCCCAGTAAATATCCTTCAGTTCGTCCACAAAAAATTGGTGGAATTCCGAATCCTTCATCCTGCCGGTGTTACCGGTCGCTCTCGTTTTAGTTGCCATGGTTATATTTATTTAGTGTTTATGTTAAAAGATTAACCCGCCTGGAATGGTTTATGTTTTTCATATTTAGAAATATATTTTCTTAAACATTAGGTATTTACAGTTGTTAGTTAAATAAATCTAATTCAACGATGAACATTTTACAACTCAACCCCCAGATTGTGGTTTATACACCATTGGGCCCGGGCCTCGCCTACTTTATTATGGACTATGGCATGAGCATTAATTCATGCTGGGTAGTGCGCCTTGCAAAAGGCGAGATAAAACATTTTGATTCAAATGACATACGGGTGGAAGGTAACCCCACCTACGGCTTTCCATTAAAACCGGAGATCCCTGATTCGTGGATGATAATGAAAGAAAAGAAAAAACTTGTGTCAGGTAATTGATATGAAAGCATTACTCATCAATTGCACACTGAAGCCATCGCCTGCGTTTTCCAATACCGGCGCGCTAATAGACAAAGCGGTAAAATTACTGGAACTCCGGGATATTAAAACGGAGGTGATCCGTATTGTGGATTATGATGTGAAGCCAGGCAACTCATCGGATGAAGGCAAGGGTGACGAGTGGCCGAAAGTGTTGTCGAAAATAAAAGAATGCAATATTCTGATCATCGGCACGCCGATATGGGTGGGGCATCTTGCTTCAACGGCGCAACGGATAGTAGAGCGGCTTGATGCTGTTTTTCACGAAAAAGAACTGGCTGATAAAAAGACCGGCCAATATTTTACTTACAATAAAGTGGCAGGATGCCTGATCACTGGCAACGAAGATGGGGCGCATAGCTGTGCGGCACAATTGTTATGGGCGATGCAGGAATGCGGCTTCACTATCCCGCCGAATGTTAACGCTTATTGGGTGGGGCCGGCGGGAGGCGACAAAGATTATGTTGAAGCCGGGGGTAAAAAATATTTCTATACCAATTTAACTTTACAATATACCGTTGCCAACCTGGTTTATTTTGCCAACCTGCTGAAAAACAATCCTATAACCACAAACCTTAAAGAATTGGAAAAACAAGCCACAAAAGACAGTAAGTAATAAAATTGAAATGGATATCATATACGCCATTTTCGGGCAAGGCAAGGATCTGACAACGGTGCAAATGTCGGCGAGGGCGGTTGCGATCTATTTTATTGCACTTGTTCTCATCAGGATCTCGGGACGCAGGACATTCGGGAAACGATCGTCATTCGATAACACGATCGTTATCATATTGGGCGCCGTATTGAGCCGGGCAGTGGTGGGCGCCTCTGCTTTCATCCCAACAGTGGTTTGCAGCCTCGTTCTTGCAGTGATGCACCGGGGGTTAGCGATGCTTACCATTGCAAATAAGAAACTGGCCGAATTAGTGGACGGTAAAGCAAGAATATTGTACAAAGACGGCGAAATAAACAAAAACAGTTTGCGGGCGGCATTAATGAGCCGCGACGACCTGGAGGCCGATGTGCGGGTAAAAGCAAATAAGAGTAAGCTGAACGAGGTAAAGGAAGTGCACCTGGAATCGACCGGTGAAGTAAGCGTAATCAAATAAATATTTGAAATATGGGCACCATAACAAAAACATCGAGGCCGAAAAAGCAAAACCGGCAACCGGGGATCGAAGCCATGATGCACCCCGCGCCGGAATACATCAAAAAGGACTATAAAGCAGCGGGAAAGCTAAGGGGCAAAATTGCTTTAATAACCGGGGGCGACAGCGGTATAGGCCGTGCAGTGAGTGTACATTTTGCCGAAGAAGGTGCCGATATTGCCATTGTTTACCTGAACGAGGACCTGGATGCCAATGAGACCAAAAACATGATAGAGGCTGCAGGGCATAAATGCCTGCTTATAAAGGGAGATGTTACCAAAAGCAACTTCTGCAAAAAAGCAGTGGAAAAAACGGTAAAAGAATTTGGGAAGCTGAATATCCTGGTCAACAACGCGGGCATGCAATTGCCCCAGAAAGACGTAAAAAACATAAGTGATAAGCAGCTGGAGATCACTTTCAAAACAAATATATTTGCGTATTTCTACTTTGCCGAAGCTGCTTTGACCTACCTGAAAGCCGGCGATTGTATTATCAATACAACATCGGTAACCGCCTACCGTTCATCACCCGCGCTCATCGACTATTCATCCACAAAAGGTGCCATAACAACTTTTACCCGGTCACTTGCCACCAACCTGTCGGAAAAAAAGATAAGGGTAAATGCGGTTGCGCCCGGGCCCGTGTGGACACCACTGATCGTTTCGACGTTTGATAATAAAAAGATCAAAAAATTTGGCAGCGAAACTGCGATGAAACGTGCGGGGCAGCCGTCGGAACTGGGACCTGCTTACGTATTCCTGGCTTCGGACGATGCTTCTTTCATTACCGGACAGGTGATCCATGTGAATGGCGGTGAGGTAGTGAACGGTTGATCAAAGGAATATTTAAGCAACGGTTTGCATGGTAAATAGCTGCAGGCCAATATCG
>Ga0310811_10005685_pt1 | contig 15836 bp, 12 predicted proteins | sample YCmetagenome_FD_207642 | JGI IMG/M metagenome (GOLD analysis project Ga0310811, IMG submission 207642) | Soil microbial communities from experimental microcosm in Duke University, North Carolina, United States - YC | ecosystem: Engineered > Artificial ecosystem > Soil microcosm > Unclassified ...
TGCTCTCGGCGCCGCCCGCGGGGCAGCTCGGGCTCGAGCGCACGGCGCCGGACCTCGCGGATGTGCGCGGCATGGAAACGGCGCGGCGGGCCCTGGAAGTGGCCGCGGCGGGCGGGCATAATTTGCTGATGATCGGCCCGCCCGGCGGCGGCAAATCGATGCTGGCGGAGCGCCTGCCCGGCCTGCTGCCGGACCTTACCCCGCGCGAGGCGCTGGAGGTCAGCATGGTGCATTCGGTGGCGGGGCTGCTGGACGGCGGAAGGCTGGTCATGCGCCCGCCTTTCCGCGCGCCGCACCATTCGGCGAGCATGGCGGCGATCAGCGGTGGCGGCAACTGTGAATTCCATTAATTAGCACGACTCAACGGTTAATTTGGCGACCAGAAGATCACTCGCATCGGTTTCACTAACGTCGCACCCACAGCCTCCAAGGCGGCGGCCTCCACAAATTGTGTTAACCTAACGCAGTGGTGGCCAAGCGGTTTCCCTTAGGCTGACTGCATCCCCCTCTCCTAACACGGTAATTGCTCACCGAAAGCAGCCTCTCTCCGCCAAACTTGAGGGGATGAATTTAAGGCCTGCTCATTCGATGCTTTTGTTCGGAGTATGGCTGATAATTGACCAGCGCTACCGAACGATTCATTTTCGATGTAGTTAGGTTGTATCAAAAATATCTAAGGGGGCTAAATGGCGGAGCCGCTACGCAAGCGAAAGCTGAACGGGGAGTCCTACTCACGACCACCCGCAGTAGAATCGAAGCTGACCGAGCTTGCCAACCTCACACGTGACGAACTGGCCGCCCGGAGCGAAATCACGGCGAAGTCCCACCCCGGCTACGTGCCGACCGAATGCCTACTGCACTTCATCCGAGCCACCCGGCACGACAATTCCGAAGTTGGGTTCGAGCGACTCTACAAGGAGCTGATGCGACGGATTCTCCGCCGGCTCCCAACCGACCGACGTAAGGGCTCGGAGTCGCTGACCTCTGAGCGTATCCGCGAAACCGTGCTCGATCGCTTCCTGCATCTTCTCTCCATTGATCGCACAGGCTACTGCGAGAAATTAGACTATTTTGAGGTGGCTTTTGACTCCGCTCTCTCATCACTCAGATTGGACGGAAGGCGGCGAGCTTGGCGGGAGGAACGCAGGACTGTGCCAATGGAGAACGAAGAGACGGGCGAGATCTTGGCCGTGGTAGAGGTGGCGGCCGGATCGTACAATCCCTTCGATGCGGAAGAAATCGACGGTCAAGCTTACCGGTCGCGCCTCGATACAGCGATTGCAGGACTGCCACAGGAACAAAGAGGGATCATAGAGATGCTTAGGCTCGGCTTTCCAATCGAGTCAAAGGACCCAAGCGTGCTCACGATCGCAACGGCGTTGAAATGTTCGGAGAAGACTGTCCGAAACAGGCGAGACAGAGCATACGCAACGCTTCGCGAGAAGTTGCTGGGAGGCGAAGCATGACCGGACAAGCGCATGACCCGTCACAAGAAGAAGTCCTCGACGCTTTCGCGGTCGAGCCCGTTCACGACCGCTTGACCTTAGAGCGTTATCTGAGGGCACATCCTCAGTACGCCTCGGCTCTTTGTGAGCTATCGTTGGAGTTCGCCCGGACGGACCTGCCGGAACGGCAGCTCGCGGCCGACGACGAAGAGTTGGTGGCTCGAGCTTGGTCGCAACGAGTTGCCCTCGACGGGGTACCTATGATCAACCCGATCGGGGCCCTCGCGCCGGCGGACCGTCATACCCTCGCGCGCGACCTCGGAATAAAGACCCAGGTGCTCTCGTTATTCCGAGAGGGACGGATCGCGCTTGAAACGGTGCCTCGGCAGTTCCTCGCTCGCTTCGCCGACCTTCTGGAGACCAGCGTCGACGCTTTGATCCGGGGCTTGGGCGTTCCCGCGCCGTCTACCGCTCAAGCCTACAAGTCCGACGTGAGGCCATCTGTCGAAGGCTGCGTCTCGTTTGAGCGCGCGATCAAGGCTTCCGGCGCCTCAGACGACGAGGTCGCGGCACTCCTACTGGACGACTAACTTGGACGGGATCGAGCTGGCCAGGAGGGCCGCCGCAGGTCTTCACGCCGAGGCAGTGGGCGCAGGCCACAATCCACAGGACCCGTATGCCTTCGTCACTGCCGTGGCGGCCATGCACGGCTATATCGTCGAGGACACAGCGCCGGGGGGCGCGAACCTGAACGGGGGGCGTGCGACCATCATCTCCGGTGAGGCGCTCATCGTCCATGAAAATGCTGGAACGCGCTTCGACTGGGCATTCCTCGTCGGCCACGAAATTGGCCATCTCATCCTTGGTGACGCCTCCGACGCTCCAACCGTTCTCGAGGTTCAACCGGCTCGACCAAGCGAGGTCGCGCCGGTCGGATTCGATCGGGTGGTAGACTACGGTCGACGGCAGCGCCGGGAGGTCCAGATGGACCTCTTCTCCCGAGAACTGATTCTTCCTCGTTCAGTCGCACGGGAGCTCCATGTCGAGCGGGGCATGACGGCCGCGGACATTGCCGCCTGGTTTCAAGCCCCCTACGCCGTTGTCGCGCAACAGCTTCTCGACGCATTGCTCATGCCGGTCGCGCAGGACGAGCCTCCGTCGCAGAGAACTCCACCCAAGCTCAACGATCTCCAGAAGAACGCTTCGCAATACCGCGGGTCCCCCTATCTGCTCGAAGCCGGCCCCGGCACCGGAAAGACGCAGACGCTCACCGCGCGGATCGAGCATCTACTGGCGGAAGGGGTCGATCCGCGGCGAATCCTCGTCCTGACCTTTTCCAACAAGGCCGCCGGCGAGATGGTCGACCGGCTTGCGCGCACTAACGCCAACGCCGCGGCAGCGATGTGGATGGGCACATTCCACGCCTTCGGTCTGGACATCATCCGGATTTACCATGCCGAACTAGGTTTGCCCGGGGAGCCCCGTATGCTCGACCGTGTCGAAGCGGCCGAACTGCTCGAACAGGAGTTTCCACGGTTAAACCTGCGGCACTATCGGAATTTGTACGATCCAACCCAGATCATCGCCGACATGCTAGCGGCAATCTCCCGCGCTAAGGACGAAATCGCTGATCCGCAGCGCTACGCGGAATGTGCGGCTGGAATGATGCAGGCTGCTGGATCGGACGCTGAACGGATCGAGGCTGCCGAGAAGGCGGCCGAGGTGGCGCGGGTATACGAAGCTTACGAGGGGATCAAGCTCGCTGCCCGCTGCGTTGACTTCGGCGATCTCGTGATGATGCCAGTCACCCTGTTCGCCAAACATCCCAACATCCGGGATGTGGTCCGGTCGCGGTACGACCACGTTCTGGTCGACGAATTCCAGGACGTGAACCGGGCGAGCGTCCGCCTGATTGACGCGCTGGTCGGCGGGGGCGCCGAGCTTTGGGCGGTGGGCGACACGAAGCAATCCATCTACCGTTTTCGAGGGGCGTCATCCTACAACGTCGCGCGCTTCGGCCACGGGGATTTTGTGGGCGGTCAGCGGGGGCGTCTGGAGTGCAATTACCGGTCTGTGGACGAGATCGTCTCGACCTTCTCAGGCTTTGCGCAGTTCATGGCGGTGGTCACCGGGGATGCCTCGCTCGTCGCCGACCGCGGTCCAAACGGGTATCGGCCACAGCTCCGAACATTCTCGACCGGTTCGGTACAGTCGGCCGTTGTTGCGGATGGCATCGTAGAGCTTCGTGATGCAGGCTACTCCTGGCGGGATCAAGCCGTCCTTTGCACCGGCAATGAGCGCCTCACCGAGATTGCGCGCGATCTCGAGCGCCTGGGTATCCCAGTCCTCTTCCTCGGGAGCATCTTCGAAAGGCCCGAGATCAAAGACCTATTATCACTCATCTCAATACTGGTCGATCGGCGTGCGATGGGGCTCGTCCGCACCGCCGGGATGCCTGACTTCGCAATGTCGATGCCCGACCTAGTGACGGCTCTCGACCTCCTAGCAGAAGACAGGGTCGAAGGAGCCACAATGTTCAAAAGCATTGATGGCCTCTCCCCGGAGGGCGCGGCAGCGATGTCGAGCTTGGCATCCGCGCTCGATGGCTTTGACGAGACAGCCCGTCCCTGGGATGTCCTCACCGCGCTTCTTCTCGACCGCACGCGCATCGCTGCCAACATCGCCTTGAACGACGCCGTTTCAGAGCGGTCGAAAGGTATTGCGATCTGGCAATTAATGAACTTCGTCGCGGTGCAGCCGCCCGGTCGGGGCCTGCCAATACGACGCCTGCTCGATCGGGTGCGCAGGCTCGTGCGCCTCTCCGAGGATCGTGACCTCCGGCAGATGCCCGCAACCGCCCAGGGGTTGGATGCGGTCAGGTTGATGACCGTACACGGTGCGAAGGGTCTGGAGTTCAAGGTCGTGCACCTCCCCGGCATGAACTCCGACACGATTCCAAGGTCAGCGCAGAAGCCCCGCTGCCCGCCACCGGACCGACTCGTCGAGGGAACCAACGAGGACGGCCTCACCGCATTTATGCAGAGCCACGAGCAGGAACAGGAGTGCTTGTTTTACGTTGCAATGTCACGGGCACGCGACCGCCTGCTGATGTACGCCGCCACATCGAAAACGAACGGCCATAGGCGGCCCGTCTCAAAATTTATAGATCGGCTGGGTAGTTTAATCGAGCGGGCTGCAGTCCAGCCGGTGCGGGTTCTTCCTCCAGCGCCAGATAAGCAACCCATCCAACTCGAGGTCAGCGGGGGGTTGAGGTTCACGGCCCCGCAGCTTGCCCTCTTCGAAAGCTGTGCGCGGCGCTTCTTCTACACACACGTCCTACGTGTCGGGGGGCGGCGCGTTACAACATCCTACATGCGAATGCATGAGGCCGCATCAGCCGTGATGCAGCGCATCGTCCGAGGCCCCGCAATTGAAGGTCCGACCGACGTTCGCACCGCGATCGCAGAAGCATGTCGCGACGCGGGGCTAAACGAAGATCCCCAATTCGAGCAATACGTGTCTATCGCGGAAGGGCTGGTCGACTTTTTCCACGCGAGCCGCGCCGGCATGCAAGTCGTCGAGCCAGTCGCCATGCCGATCATCGTTAATGGCCATGAAATCATCTTCCAACCTGACGACGTGCTGATCGATGCGAGCGGCATACGCCGGATCAGGCGTGTGCGTACCGGTCACGGACGATCGACCGACACGAAGGACGTAGGTGCCCTGGTACTTAGTCTCGCCGCTTCAAACGCCTTCATCGATGCTCTAGTCGAACTGGTCCACCTTTCCGATGGGAAGGTGACGCCACTCCCAGCGGTTCGCGGCGATGGCGGACGAGCAAAAATCACTGACATCCTCGCAGCGATTACTGCGGGTAGGTTCGAGGCATCTCCATCGCCCCGCACCTGCCCTGGCTGTCCCGCGTTCTTCGTCTGCGGCCCGGTACCGATGGGAGCGCTGCGAAAAAAATTCTGACCAGCTTACCGGTTGTACCTCATGCCGTCGATTGATGGATCAGAAGCCCCTGGTTCATCAATCAAACACGAGGTTAAGCACATGAGTACCCACGGTAACGACCCGCACGGCACACATCGCCCCCCCCATTACAGCACCGACGATCCGATCGATCGCGCGCTGGAGCACATCCAGGAGGCGGAGCGCGATCTCATCAAAGAACCCGCGGCGGCGGCGGAGCGCGCGGAGGAAGAACTCCGCGAGGCGATCGAGGAGCTGAAAGAGGCGCGCCACGCCGAGGTTGAGATCATCGTTAACGGGCAGCGCAAAATGGTTCTCGGCCATGAGATCTCTTTCGAGCAGGTGGTCAAGCTCGCTTTTCCGGATGCGGTACCGTCCCTGAATGTCACCTTCTCAGTGACCTACCACCGCGCCGCCTCCCACCCGCACGCCAGTGAACTCGCGCTCGGCGGCCACGTCCACATCAAAGAGGGAACCCGCTTCAATGTCACGCGCACCATTCAATCGTAGTCCCGACCTGAAGCTCCTCCGCGACGAAGGCTACTTCGTCCAAATCGTCGGAGGGTACCTCGTCATGCGCGATGTCCCCTACGTCGATGCGCACCGTTCCGTGCGCCGGGGGACCCTCGTGTCCCCGCTTAGCCTGGCGGGTGACATGACTCAGGCGCCCCAACCTCACACGGTGCACTGGACCGGCGACTACCCTTGCAACGCCGACGGCACGCCGATCAACCAGATTCGCCACATAGACCAGACCATCGATCTCGGTCACGGCATCGTAGCGAAGCACGGGTTCTCTAGTAAGCCATCGGAGGGTTACCGCGACTATCACCATAAGATGACGACCTACGCGTCGGTGATTGCCGGTCCCGCCGCCGTTCTTAAGCCCGGGACGTCGGCGATGACCTTCACAGTGCCCATCGAGGATGAGGCGTCGGTGTTCAGCTACACTGAAACGGCATCTGATCGTGTCGGCATCGGGGCCCTCACCCAGCTACTCAAGGGTGAACGCGTTGCCATCATCGGCGTCGGCGGAACCGGGTCTTACGTGCTCGATTTCATTGCCAAGACACCGGTCAGCGAGATCCGTTTGATCGACGGCGACGAGTTCCTCCAACACAACGCCTTTCGGGCACCGGGAGCGCCGACGATCGACGAACTGCGCGAAGCGCCGTTCAAGGTCGACTACCTCAAGTCCATCTATTCGCGAATGCATCGTGGCATTACCGCGCATGCGGTCGCAATCGACGAGACAAACCTCGAGCTGCTCAATGACGTGACATTCGCCTTCATCTGTATGGATGCCGGGGCTGAAAAACGGGCAGTGATCATGAAGCTCGAGGAAATGGGCTCCTCGTTCATCGATGTTGGGATGGGACTGCAGCTCGACCAAGGCTCGCTCGGGGGCATTCTTCGAGTAACGGCAAGCACACCAAACCGTCGCGAGCACGTGCACGCCGGGAGGGTCTCGTTCGAGGGCGGCGGCGAAGCCGACGTTTACGCCACCAACATTCAGGTCGCCGATTTGAACGCCCTCAACGCGGTGTTTGCAGTAATTAAGTGGAAGAAGATCCGCGGCTTCTACCGCGATCTCGGCGGGGAGCATCACTGTCTCTATACTACCGACGGTAACGAGCTGGCGAACAGTGAGATCGACGATGCTGCTTAATCGGATCGAGCCGGAGTTCGTCGAGTTTGTACCCGACGAGCTGCAACCCGGCATCCTTTATATCTCTATGGAGTATGCGACGGCGTCCCATCTCTGCTGCTGCGGTTGCGGAGAGAAAGTGGTGACTCCGTTCACCCCAACTGACTGGCGCATGACATATGACGGAGAAACGGTATCTCTCCGTCCGTCAATTGGTAACTGGGAGCAGGATTGCCGTACGCATTACGTGATCGACTGTAACCGCGTCGTTGAGCATGGTCCCTGGACGCGCGTGCAAGTCGAACGAGAACGTGCCCGCGATCATTCGGCCAAGACCCGCCACTATAGTGGGAAAGCCCAGTTTCCTCCGGTTATTACAGCCTCCTCCCCACCGACGCGGCCGAAGTGGACCCCATGGTCAAGGTTCAAGGCGTGGATTGCCGAAAAATGACTATGATGCCGGAAGCAAGAAGGGGAATTTCCTCGCTACCGGCATCAGCCCAAGCGCACGTGAAGCAGGGTGCCAACCACGTCCTCCCCAAGCAAGGCGACATCGATCTTCAGTTTACTGAAGAAGCAACCGTCGCCTCGCCAAAACCGCCAGGCCCAATCCACCCATCATGCCTCGAAACGGGACAGAACAGCCCTTGGTGCACCCGCTCTCGATGCACGCCGAATGCAACCTCTGGAAACGTTTACAGTGTTGACGCAATGTTAGATTGTTGGCCAAGATACTCGCCAACGGAGAGGAATTATGTTGGAGGATATTGATTGCATTCAAGACTTTCCTCAGGACAACGGACTATGGTGGATCCGATGGGTAGATCGGTACGAGCTTCCCCATGGAAGGACCGCGACACCGGCAGTGACTGTTCTGCTATCTGCCTTGCCGCCATGGATCGAACCGTCTGATCTCTTCGCATTACCCGAAGAGACGATTAAGCGGATCGTCAGGGGTGAGCCGCTTAATCGACCTGAGGAGAGCTCCGAAAATTCACCAGAGCCTGCCGAAAGGCCGTGGGAAGAAGTACGACGGAGAATACCCATTCTCACCGGCGCGATACCGGGCCTTGCGATCGGCACCGTTTTTCAAAACGGCATTAGGACTGGCGAATTACCGTTAGCAACAAGGAAATTCTCCTTTGTGAAATCGGCAGGATATTCCGAGATTCACCGCACCGCTGATGAAAGCCCACTCGATCCGCCGGAATGGTGGAAAAAAGAAAACTATACTTATTCCATCATAAACAAACGCCAGTATCCCCTTGGAGATTTTTCATCGAGCTATTGCGTTGTTCTCAACAATGGCAAGCATACTTTAGTATTGCCATGCCATGAGGTTTTTCGATCCTTCTATGCGCCCCATCGGCTAATGGCTCTGGCACTTACCTCAGGTCCCTGGGAGCAAACGTGGCGTAATGTAGCTCGCCCCGAGGAAACCCTCATCCGAGAAGACGACAGGCTTTGGCAGGTTGGGCTTCGCAAAGATATCAAAGACGCTTTTGCCCCTCTGATTGGCAATCTACTCTTAACTGAGTTCGGAAGATCCCAGGCAAATTCAATTTATACGAATTTTCTTACCGAGATGAATGGGAGAGCACGGATCAAAACCGCCATTCCGTTCGATTGGGACCGCCTCAACCTGACCGTACGATGCATCAGCTTACATACGAATCCTGACAAATACCTGGTGACAGAAATTGTTCGCATGGAATGGCTGGGGCCAGAAAAAATCTGGGTTGTGCGTGATAATGATGGAAGAACGGGATCCAACCCCATAGCCGTCGACCTACCGGAACCCTTTCTCAACAAGAATAGGAACCAGATCTCGGCATTAGATGAAGAGCCCATTTCCGTAAACTCCGACGAGGATCCGGATCAGGCTAGTACGGCGGTCGACTTTAGTACGGCCGGCGCCATTTGGGATAATCCTCCCAAGATCGAAAAAACCGAGAAGATAGAGAGCTATAAATACGAAGGCAGCCCCCGGCAGGGAGAGAATGAAGCTCTGTCGAGTTCGTCTCCCGGAATTGGCACATTTGGCGGAACCGATTCGGCTATCGCTCAATACCAGACCCGCGAGCGACGTGACCTGAGCAGTCGGTTTTGGGAAACAACGGATTTGCTTGACCGTCTTAACGATGATGGTCAGATCGACGGATGGAAATTTCTGACACCCCCACGTCCTCGGCTTGTCGGCAACCTTCCAACTTGGGAGCTCCCTCGTAAAATCCTTGACGGTACCGGACAACTGCGGACGCCGAGATGGGCTCTAATGGAGGATGGAAGCCGCCGCACCGCGCTGGTGTGCGAAATACTTTATTCGAATCGTTCGATCTACTGGATAGAGCTTGAGGTCCGCCCAACTGAAGGCGGCTTTCGATCGCTTCTATTTATATGCGATGACAACAAGTCTCTGGACCTCGTCAAAGCCCTTCTTCATATCGCAGTTCAGAAAAAGGGAAAGTGGCCGGACGGGGAACGATTAGCAAGTGATCTCGGCGCGGAGAAAATCGTTACATGGAAGCACAGCTATGGTCGCGGAAATCTATCTAAAAAAGACAAGAAACTACAAACCAAGAGTGCCCTCAAGACGATCAACAGATTCGTCGAAGGACGATAGCTGCAACTCGCCGTGAAATCGGCGTTTCGTACAATCAAAGATCTTAGGATTTTACAACATGGTGTCGAACCGCATCGTACGATAATGGCCGGAATTGGCTTCGACCAGGAAAGATATACCCATGATTTTCGAGAGCTGCCCACCGCAGAAATGCTGGTGTCAAGCGCGGAACCAATTCGATTTCTGAATGGCCTGGCCACAACGTCACGGTTCTGCCGACCGTCACGTCGTTTCTGGTGAGACCGAGGATTCGATCAGTCGGAATTTGGTAAGCCTTAGCGACAATTTCGATGAGAAGCGCTCGCCCTTCAGCTAGCCGATTCGTCTTCTCCAACCGTGACCAGAGGCCTTGTAAATTACCGACAAGCTTCTTTTCATGCCGGGCAAGGTCTCTTGATTTCTTTGTCGGCGTGGACAGATGTGAACCGGCCCGGTCCAATACAAATCGGAGAAACGGGGACAAGCTTGCCGCCTGCCCTGGATTGCTGCGCAGAAAGCCGTCGACGTGATATTGCGATAAGGCAACCAGATCGTCTAAGTCGGCATAAGCGAGCAGGCGCGAAGCAGCATTGATGTACACTCGAAGAGTTTTAGGTCTGAGGCATTTCGACGCCTCGCACCGCTGGGCATCCAAAAAATCCTTTATGATATGGCTCCAAGGCTCGCCGCTCCATTGATCAAGCATGTTCTGTATACGACGCATCTCCACTTTGTCGCGACGCCGTTGCTCGCTCCAGACGATACTCAGCCTGACGGTGAGGAATGTGACCACCACATGAGCTCTACGCAGCCCCTCCGCCCCGAACAGTGCGAACAAGCAGTCTTGATCTAACTGGCTGGGAGCGTTGCAACGCCTATCAATCTGAGCAAAAACCAATGCATAGCGATCGATCCTGGCCACCAAGGCGCCGGCGCCCCAATTCAAACCATCCCATGTGCAGAACTCGCTGAACAGCGCCCTGACCCAAGGTTGTTCCAAGAGTTCCAGATTAAGGGCCGCCCGGCGCGCGGCTCTATACCTGATGCTACAGGTGGGACAACGGGCCGAGCCACTGCCCGGCGTTGCGCCACCGCAATCCGGACAGATGTGAGAAGCCGGTTCGATTCCGTCGCAGTCGATGCAGATCGCATGCCCCGCCGCCGTTTTGTGGTGCAAACGTCGGTATCTTCGGCAGACGTGGCACGTCGCGAAGCTTTGCCGGCGCCGACAAGATTCGCAGACGAGGTACGGGAAGCCCTCTTTTCGGCCAAAGCGTTTGCTCGTGCGTCCGCAGTTCAGACACGGCTTGGCCCGTTCTGCGGGACCAGCATTCATTGAGGCAATCGGGCCTGATTGGTCGAAGGCTGCGGTAAGAGTTGGTGATCCGATCTATTCATCGCTGTTTTTAAAAGCCGTGCACCGCGCAGCGTTTTATATGCCGACGGTGCACGACGCCGCAACTGAGAGAAAAATGTATCAGCAGGCAGCGGTGCTAGACGCCGGTCTCTGCGTGAGCCGTCCGGTAGGACGGCCACCTCTGTTGCAAGCGGCTCAGGCGTGAGAAGACGGATAAAGCTCCTCTGCGTCAACCCAGCTTCAATAGCACCCATTCTAAACGATTCCGGCCAATGGGCGGTCCAAGCCGCGATCGTGTCAAGATCGGCCACACGAGCCAAGAGACGTGCATTCTCGAAGCCCGTTCTTTCACCAGATACGAAGGCCAAGGGCCGAAGACCGAACGCCAATCGCAAACGCCGATTGACTGATGGCGCTGCCGCTATGGAAAGGAGGCTTCGGACCACCAAAAACATATTTGAATTGTTCCACAGGCCTTCGTCGACGTCGTTCCGGTCTCGTTCAAGACAACGTCGAAGGCGCCGCTGAAGGTCGACGACGGCGGAAGGCGGGTAAGCATCCCAGTCGCATGGGACGATCAGCGTCCCATCGCAGACGTGGCATAGGTCGATCTGCATTCGTACCCGATGGGGAATGATTGGTGCACCGCAATGCGGACATGCGTCGCGAAGAGCTGATCGGTGGGTCTCGCAGCTTACGACGAATCCCAAGCGCCAAGTCCGCTGGAAGAAGCCTTCGAAGGCGAGACATGCTGGACAGTATTGCTGTCCGTGCCGCCGACGCAACCGATGAAATACCCCCAACGACAGAAGCAGGGGCGTTCCGCTATGTTCTAAGGCACGACCGCAGACGAGACGCTGCCGCATGCTACGCAATGTGCATCGATCAAGCCTCTCAGACTGGATTTTCAAGATGTCAGCAAGTTGCGTCAGCCACTCCGGATTTGGAGCCCTATCGATGTCCCTGTTCCAAACAGGGAAACCCGGCCAGAAGAGGTTGAGGAAGCGATAGGGCGTCGAGCCGTGAGCCAGCGCATTGCGGACGAGGCAGGACGATAGCAATTCGTCTGTCTTCGGCGAGAGCCGAAAAATCCAGTCACCTAGGATCATACTATCTCGGCCTGTTTGCCGTATTCGGCCAGCTTTACCCAGGGAATTCGGTCGAGCAAGGCTGCATCAATCCGCTCCCGCCCCTCGCGAATCGCTTGGGCCGCGGCGCGTTTTAAAATTCGGTTCAACTCCCCGATAGTGCCATCGGACATTCCATGAAGCTTGACGGCGGTCGCCCGGCTCGTAAGGTCGGACGGCTCGGCCAACGGCAGCAGGCGCTCGAAACTGGCAAGAAGTCGAAGAAACTCCCTATCTAGTTCCCAACGCGGCAAACCGAAGGCCTCGAAACGGCTCGAGAGCTGGGTATCCGTATGCAACGTTCGAATGGCGTCGCGGGTTCCTACAGCGACGATCGGCAGCCTGAGTTCATTGCTGAGATTTTTTAGCAACCCAAGAAAATGTCGCTGCTGCCGCACATGGCCTTGTAAAATATTGTGAACCTCGTCGATCACCAGCATCCGGCACTCGACATAGCTTAGAATTGAGACTGCCTGATTCTTTTTGCGTTGGACGGGGTCCGTATCGCGATGGGCAATGCGAAGGGTAAGGAGGAGTTCCGTCCAAAAACGGGTCTCGCTCGGTTCGGACGGCATCTCCACGACCACCACCGGAGCACGAGCTTGGCCGCCCTCACTCATTTGAATGGGGTGGAGTTCACGAAATTTAGCAATGATGGTGCTTTTACCGTTCCCGCTTCGTCCGACGAGCAGCATGTTTGGCATCCGCAGCGTCCTGGGGTGGGCTAGCAAATCAGACAGAGTCTGCAGGGCTTGTTGCGCTTTGGTGTAGCCAATCCAGCGGTCCTCCAGGGCACAGGCGATGCGATCCTCGGTTGGAAGATCCATCGCCTCGCGGGCATCAGAATGAAGATGACCGAATCTTGTCATGGCGTATTTCCCAGGTCATCGAAGGGCTGAATAGCCTCCACGAAAATGTCGTCTGGCAATGTACGCTCCACCTTATCATAGCCAAGGTCCGCAGGGAGCGGGACAGCCGGAGAGCGGTTTGGTCCAGCTTTGGTCGCCCGGCCGATCCGGTGGAATTGCCTTCGGGCCGCCTTGGTCTTCAGAACCGCCTCCTCCACTTGTTGGCGGAGTCGCGCAACAGCCTCAAAAAGAGCGTTCTCATCCACATGCCGACGGCCTTCTTCCTTCAGGCGCTGCCGCGCAGCCCGAAGTTCCCAGACGCTGACTGGCGGGCGCGCCGTGTCACGATAAGGGATCGTAAAATACTGTTCAGCCTCTGGGTCGTAAAAATATACCCTACTAATATCCCTAGGATCACGCCGTACGATAAAGCTACGCTTAGCCCCTGTATGCTCCAGATCCTCAGCGCTGATCCAACGGTTTAACACCTCATCGTAGTAGTAAACGTCATCAATCACGAGCCCATAGGGCTGCACTGTCCGCTCGACAAAGGGCAGAAAATCCAACCGGATCCGGTCGGGATCTCCGGGCACGTCTGGCAAACTCGTACCGGTACGCTCCCCGTCCCCCCAGATGCCGATCTCCCAACGGCGTCGCGGCGGCATAGTAAGTTCGGCGTGGAGCCGCTGATGGTAAACGTTGACGATAAAGTCGACGAGATAGCGTTCGAATTCCTCCAGCGTCAGCGCAGCTTCTTTTTCGGAGTCATACCCTTTCCGATGTGCTGGTGACGAGAATGTAGCACCGGGAAGCTTGCGGATCTCGTTGGAACTCGTGCCCATCAGCCGCTCGATATGGCCTCCGTAGTGCGGCAGTTTGACCGGACGCATCTGAAGATCGATCCCATATTGCTGGCAGGCCCGCCGGAGCATTGCACCGCGAAATTCGCGAGCGTTATCCGCGTGGACTACGGCCATCCTCCCCCAGACAGGCCATTCCCCCCGAACCTCAAGCGACGCGAGATATTCGTGTTTGGGAAGTATCGCGCGCGACAGACACAGACCGACTGATGCGGCACTCGGCTTTTCCATGGAAATGTAACAACCGACGACCATCCGACTAAAGACGTCCAGCGCCAGGGTGATCCAAGGACGGCCCATCGGCAGACGGCTATGCTCCTCAACAACAATAATATCGGCCTCTGTATGATCGATCTGGACAACTGCAAGAGGAAAGTCCGCCCCTGGAAAGTTGCCGCGGATCGGCTCGAACCGATTGCGTGCAGCGTCGCGCGAGCCCCTACGCCGCAAAATCGTTGCGGCCGGAAGATCACGTAGACGGCTACGCACGGTATTCGGATGTGGTGGCTCAATCCCTGCGGTGCGGCACTGCGCCAGGACGGTATCGACCACATCCTGCGGCCTCCGACGTTGTCGGGTCAAATAACAATCCTGGATCGCGCCGTCGATAATCCGCTCCACGGCAGAGGAAAGCAGCCGTGATCCAAGCTTCCGGCCCCGTCGCTGTGGGATGAGCGAAGTCAGATGGCCGGAATCCTCGAACAGCCGAATCCATTCATAAATCGTTGAAACGTGGACTCCAGCGTTTTGTGCCGTCGCCTCGGCCTGGTGGCGCGTCCGAACGGGGTCATTGAGTAGGGACTTAATGGCTTCAAACCGCCGCTGTGCTTCCGCCCAGTCCTCGTCAGCCACCGTGCCCAAATCGCGTGCCGCTTCTTGTACGACCGGCCCTATCTCTGGCCGGATTCGGTCGATGCGCAGACGCTCCGGTTCCCGCGTCTTCAGATCCTCTGCCAGCACGCTGTCCAAGCTCAATACGCGCGTGACCTGAAAACGGCGACCGTCTGCCGAGATCAGCGAACCGGGTTTGATCGATAGGAATGCGGATCCTGCCATATGTAGTCTTCTCCGACGGTTACCCAGATTGGGGTAGTCATGCTCAAAGGATGAAACAAATCGGCCTGGACACGGCCGAGCGCGATGAGACGCCAGAGCGGTCTCATGGCTTTGATTCGGTTCTCGTCCGTCCAGTAGGCCGCCATAAGCAGAGCCTTAGGGGTAGTCTCGCCTAGAACAGCCAACGTAGAGACGAGTTGTTCTTCGATGGCGACATTTCGGGTGGGTGCCATGAACTGGCGAAGGAACCTGACATTGCTTAGGTAGGGGCCGCGAATCTCAACCTCGGTCATGATCGCGAACCGCATCCCATGCTCTCGGGCGTAGCGGAGACCAACACGAAGCCTGGGCTTGAGCGTTGGCCAATCTTTCTTCAGATCGGCCCGATACTTTACCTCGTATAGGATCCGGTCGTCATTCCTGTAAGCGACCAGAAAATCCGGCGTATAGCGCCCGGACCGACCTGTCGCTGTTCGGTACGAGATACTCACCGGTTGTCCGTGTACTCCGACAACTGTCCAATCGAAATCCAGAAGTACGAGGAAATCCCGCTCAAGTGAGGACTCGAACGGAACCGATTTACCAAGTACCGAAACGCGGCCGGTGAGACTCCGCCGGCTTGTGCCGATAGTCCGCGTTGGTTGGTCTGAAACTAGTCGCGCAATATCCTGTGACATTCTATTCAGTCGCTTATTTAAATGAAAAACTGTAGTCCATTTTCGTGTAAAAACCTCGCGTATCCCTTTGAATTCTGATCCAATAAGTCGGGAAAATCAATGGAATTCACAGCAACCGCGCCAGGCCGGGCGAAGTGTCGCTCGCGCATCGCGGCGTGCTGTTCATGGACGAAATGCCGGAATTTCCCCGCGCCACGCTGGAGGCTTTGCGCCAGCCGCTGGAGGCCGGGCAGACCAC
>Ga0310811_10005688_pt1 | contig 15834 bp, 14 predicted proteins | sample YCmetagenome_FD_207642 | JGI IMG/M metagenome (GOLD analysis project Ga0310811, IMG submission 207642) | Soil microbial communities from experimental microcosm in Duke University, North Carolina, United States - YC | ecosystem: Engineered > Artificial ecosystem > Soil microcosm > Unclassified ...
CGCGCCCGCTGGCAGGCCGATCATCGGGCAAGTTCCCGAATGAACAGCCCCAGTATCGCGGGCGAGACTTCACCGCAGATGGGCAAGATGGTTTCCGTTCAGCCCACGCGAACACTGCGAGTCCGCCGGGACGTTCGATGCCAGCGGTCATCACGTCACCCGCCCATTACTGCGCCGACACCTTACGGGGTACCGGTGTAGATCATGTCTCCCGGTTCAACGCGGAGAACTTCGAGAGATCGGAAACCGCTTCTGCGGCCGACCAGAGCAGATGCGCCGGGTCGCTCCGCTGTCTTGTCTCGCCACGGAATGCGGACCGAAAGGAAGCTGGGATAATGAAGGCCTCACAGCGCAACGTTCGGGGCTAGTTTCCAAGGTGTCGGCGGCGAATCGGAGGTGAGTTATGCCGGAAGAAGTCCAGTACAGTCACTCAACCGATATTCCCGGCTTGATCCTGAGCACGGCTCGGTTTGCCGAGTTTCGCTTTGAGCCGCACTATCATCTCGACTGCCATATCGCACTCGTTGCCAGCGGGGTGCAACGGCAATCGTTCCGTGGGGAATCCCTGTTGCTCACGCGTGGCGCGATTCAGCTCATGCCTGCGGGCGAGGTTCACGACGGGGTTGCTGATGCCGACGAGTCGTACACGCTTCAAACGTTTCGACTGTCGCCCGCGCTGCTGAATGGCTTCGGGGAGGAAATCACGGGCGAGCACTATTTCCCCTCACAGGCCGCGGCGGTGCTGCGAGATAGCCGCCTCGCAGAGCGCTTACTGAACATACACGCAACCCTTCAGCACGGGATGAACGATCCGATCATGAACGAAAGCTACGTTCTGGAATTGCTGGAGTCACTGTTCTCCCGATTGAAACAACCATCCCCCACAACTATCGCCGGCGCCTTATCGTCTCAGCAACTGCGACTTGTTCGGGAATATGTCGAGGCGCATATTGCCGACAAAATCGTCTTGGAAGATCTATCCCTCCTTGTTGGCCTCGCTCGATTCCGGTTCTTGAAATTATTTAAACGCACTATCGGCATGACGCCTCACGCCTGGTTACTGCGCATGCGGCTGGAAAAGGCGGTGGCGTTGATCAACGCGAATCGGAACATGCCGATCACGGAAATTGCGCACGCCGTTGGCTTCTTTGATCAAAGCCATTTCACGCGGGCGTTTCGTGAGGCGTATGGCGTTACTCCCGCACGTTTCTGATGGCGGCGCGGCAATTTTTTACAAGGCGTTTAGGTTACGGATCGGTAGCCTTGGGTTTTTGGCCTCGTGCCCATCCTGGGCGGCCTCCATCCAAGGCAGAAGTACCGAATGACTACTTTCAGCTTTCTTGACGACTACAGCGAAGGCGCGCATCCCGACATTCTCCGCGCCCTGACGGACTCCAACTACATCCAGCAGGCGCCATACGGGGAAGACTCTTACTCTGCCGAGGCCACGACCCGGATCAAGGCCCGCTTGGGAAACACGTTCGAAGGAGCGATCCACTACGTCGCAAGCGGGACCATGGCCAACATCGTTTCGATATCTAGCTGCCTGCGTCCGCACGAAGCCGTCATTGCAGTGAACTCGGGACATATCGTAGTCAGGGAAGCCGGTGCAATTGAGGCAACTGGCCACAAACTCATCGTCGTTCCCCCTGTAGACGGGAAGCTCACGCCAGCCAATATTGAGGCCGCGCTGGCTAGCAATGCTCATTTTCCGCACATGGCAAAGCCTCGTCTTATCTATCTGTCAGATGCAACCGAAACAGGTACCGTCTACTCCCTTGACGAACTGCGAAAGATATCTTCGCTTGCAAAGCAACGGGGCCTGATTCTATTTCTCGATGGCGCGCGGTTGGGCGCGGCATTGGCGTCAAGCAAGAGCGACGCGACATTGGCCGATATTGCTTCCCTCGTCGACATTTTCTGGATCGGTGGAACCAAGGTAGGCGCGCTGTTGGGTGAAGCCATTGTTGTTTGTAATCCAGCGTTGACGGAGGATTTTGCTTTTCATGTCAAGCAACGCGGCGGCATGTTAGCCAAGGGGCGGCTATTGGGTATCCAGTTTCAGGAGTTATTTGGCGTCAAGAATCTCTTCCTCGAAAATGCAAAGCACGCCAATGCCATGGCGGCAAAGCTCGCCTCCGGGATCATGTCCAGCGGTTACGCTCTCGAGGCTCCTACGGCTACGAATCAAGTATTTCCAATATTGCCCGATTCTGTCATTTCCGCTTTAAAGCAACTCTTTGCTTTCTACGTTTGGAGAAAGTCGGATAACGATCATTCTGTGATTCGCCTGGTAACGTCCTGGGCCACACAAGAGCACCAGGTTGACGCCTTTTTGGCTCGGCTCGCCCAACTTTGAAGGCGCACCGACAGTTGCCCTTTCTGGTTACTGTTTCGCCGATGTTTTGAGATTCGAGCTTGCGCGCATTTCGAACTCTCCAGCCAGGCTATTATCGAAAGTCAATGCCGACTGTCTCGATGGTGTGAACGTTCGAATGCCTGTCCTCAAAACCGGTTAACGGCGCGTGTTTCTGAAAGGAGATTGCGATGGCTGAACTCGTAACATGCTTGTGGTTCGATCAAGGTAGAGCGCGCGAGGCGGCGGAGTTTTACGCCGCCACCTTTCCCGACAGTCGTGTCGATGCCGGTCATGTATCCCCTATACCGGGCATTGGGCAGGGTCCGGAGTTGACGGTCGAGTTCACCGTGCTCGGCCGGCGCTGCGTAGGGCTGAACGGCGGGCCCAATTTCAAGCCAAATGAGGCGGTAAGTTTCATGGTCCTGACGGATAGCCAGGAAGAGACCGACCGATATTGGAACGCCATAATCGGCAATGGCGGAGAGGAAGCGCCTTGCGGCTGGTGCAAGGACCGCTGGGGATTTTCGTGGCAGATCACGCCCAGGCAGCTGCTCGAACTCGTCAACGGGCCCGATCACGACGCCGCAAGGCGTGCGATGGAGGCGATGTTGAAAATGAAGAAGATCGATATATCCACGATAGAGCGCGCAGCGGCAGCAGCTGATTGAAACGCAGACGCGGCGGGTCGGCCAGTCAATCGATGTCGCTGGCCACGCAGCTTTGACGATACTGGCTACTGCATCAGCGACGCATGATCGCAGCGCCCGGAAGTGCGACGCCGCGCAGCATACGCGCCTTTTGCAGGTTCCGCTGCGGCGCAGTCGGCAATGCGTAGCCAGCGCCGAAAAGGACACCAATGCGCAGCCAATTTGACACCTTCGGCTGTGTCGCACGAACGGCTGCTTCCGGTTAACTTACCCGAAGGATCGCAGCGGCCACCGTCCTGACGTAACGATGACGTTCGCTTTCAACGGCGTTATCTACCGAACAAAGATTGTCCCTAATTCGGGCGTAACATAGGTACAGTGCCTGGACCTCGGCACCCGTTTTATGTGCCGGAGATGCCCGCATGCGCCTTGCTGACTTTATCTTGCGAGACATGGAGCCGATCCTGCTGCAATGGGAGGTGTTCGCAGGCACCCTCCTGCCGGCGGCGGCAAGCATGGAATCGCTGGCGTTACGCGACCACGCGCAGCAGATCCTGCTCGCAGTGGCGAGGGACTTGCGGACTTCGCAAACCAAGGAAGCACAACGCGAAAAATCCTTTGGGCGAGGGCCCAATCCGATCGACGCGACCGAAACAGCCGCACAAACACACGCCATTCTGAGAGCACGGTCCGGCTTCAATATCAACCAGCTCACAGCGGAATATCGCGCACTGCGCGCGAGCGTGCTTCGCATGTGGATGGACTATTGCGCACCCCGGGCACCAGACCTGGACGACGTGATTCGCTTCAACGAAGCGATCGACCAGGCACTTGCCGAGTCAGTCGCTTTTTTCAGTACGCAGGTCGACCAGAACCGTAATCTCCTGCTCGGCATGCTGGGGCACGACATGCGCAGCCCTATCCAGGCCATTCAGGTCACTGCTTTGTATCTGGCGGCGCTCAATGCCGGGGAGCGAGTATCGGAAGCCGCCGGCCGCCTGATACGTAGCGGCGCCCGGATACAGGCATTGCTTGACGACCTGACCGATTTCAACCGGACCAAACTGGGCTTGGGCATCAACATAACGCCCACGGGCGTGAATCTGGCGGATGTGCTCGCCGACAAGCTCGACGAGTTGCGTGCCATTCATCCTGACAGGCACATTGAGTTGCACGTGAGTGGTGATTCACAGGGGGTCTGGGACGGCCAGCGCCTGCAGCAATTGCTGGGAAATCTTGTCCTCAATGCCATCAGGTATGGGGCACAGGACACACCGGTGCGTGTGACGTTGACCGGCGACGCAACGCATGTCCGGGTCGACGTCAGCAACCGCGGCCCTGTCATCGACAGCGCAACGCTCAAGTGCATCTTCGATCCCCTGACGCGGGGGGCAGGCCATCAGAGCGAATACGATGGAGCGGGCAACCTTGGACTGGGCTTGTATATTGCGAACGAGATCGCCAAGGCCCATCACGGCACGATCGAAGCGCGGTCCGACGAGGCAGGGACTTCATTTTCAGTGTCACTCCCGCGCGCGGACGAAATTGTGAAGAGTTGACGGTTCGCCGCAGCGGGCGGAGCGTCCGACGTCGGTCGTTGCGGGCACTCGTTGCACGTAGAGCTGACGTCGATCTGTTGGGTTCAAATGAAGTCTTTGTGGGCGAATTGAGCCCGCGCTTGCAGCCTTTGGTTCAGTCGACCCGCAGAGATTCGAACGGCGGCTGCGCTGCCGAGACCGGCAAGAGGTAAGTGACGTTCTGTTCGCAATGACGACCATGCGCCAGGTGTGGGGTCGACAGGCCTGCATCGCCCGTGCCAGCGAGCCGCACGACCCACGCGCATTCCGGCGGTTTGGGTGTAGCCTGAGAGTCCAACACGCAAGGGGAGGCGGTATGGAACGAGAGCTGAAGCTACGAATTCCTATCGAAGATCTTGAGAGGTTGCGTCACGCACCTCTGCTCGCGCAATCGAAAAGCGCGGCGGATGCTCCCAAATTGCTGACAAGCACGTATTTCGACACGCCCGAGCTCGCCTTTCACTGGTGCGGGGCTTCGCTGCGCGTGCGTGCCATCGGCCCCGAACGCCTCCAGACGTTAAAGCTCGAAGGATCCGCACGGGCAGGCCTGTTCGACAGGGACGAGTTCGAGACGCCCGTCGATGGCGACACGCCCGATCTGAAGCTGCTGCTGGACCTGATTTCGGCTGATACCGATTGCGGCAGGCTGATTCGTGACCAGGCGACCGCCACCCGGCTGAAGCCCGTATTCGTCACGCGGATCAATCGATCCGCTATTCCATTGCGTTTGGCGTCTGGAGACGAACTCGAAGTGGCGCTCGACGAGGGGACCGTCGAGGCGGACTCGGGTTCGGTTCCGATCGCGGCTGTGGAACTGGAGTTGAAACACGGGCAAGCAGAGAACCTGTACGGCGTAGCGCTCGAACTCCTCGAAACCGTGCCCCTGCGCATCGACCATATGAGCAAAGCTGATCTCGGCTACGCACTGCTCGTAGCGGAGCACAGCGACGCGGTGAAGGCACAACCGGTGCATCTGAACAGGCGCGATTCGGTCGAAGACGCGTTCTGCAGTATCGCGCGTAACTGTCTGGATCAGATCCACGCGAACGAACGTGGCGTCGTATCTGGCCACGATCCGTCTAGCGTCCATCAGATGCGCGTGGGACTTCGTCGGCTGCGCTCGGCGCTCGACCTGTTTGCAAACGAGATTCCCGCTTACGCCGGTCTTGACGAGGAACTGCGCTGGATTGCATCAGAGCTCGGTGCCGCGCGTGACTGGGAAGTACTCGCGGGATCGACGCTCGAATGTGCGGGGACGTGCGGGAGCGCGGACGAAATCCTGCCGGTACGTCAGGCGTGCGAGCAGATCGCCGTCAACAATCGGCAGCGCGCGGCAGGCGCGGTCGAGTCGGCGCGCTATACCCGGCTCGTACTCCAGCTCGCGATATGGTTGAATCGAAAGGGATGGCGAGACGCAATGTCCGACAAACAGCGCGGGAGCATTGCCAGGCCCGCCAGGCAGTTCGCGGCGGATGTCCTGCGTAGTCGGCACAGGAAATTGCTCAAACGTGGCAAGCGGCTTGCGGATCTCGACGATGACCGTCGCCACCGTGCCCGCATTGCAGCGAAGAAAGTCCGATATGCCACCGAGTTCTTCGCGTCGCTGTGTCCCAGGCGCGCCGTCCGGCATTACGTCGATGCGTTGACCGCGCTCCAGGATGATCTAGGCTGGCGGAACGACGCGGTTGTTGCCGACCAGCTTCTCAAGTCGGTGCCGAAAATATCGCCCGAAGCTGCCTCGGGTGCAGCGTTCGCGCGAGGTTATCTCGCATCGCGTGTGGCTACCGATCATGAGGCATTGAAGAAGCTGTGGAAACGGTTCAGACGTCTTTCGCCGCCGGCATAAAGCCGGTTACGTCTCATAGACGGTCCTGGCAACAAGTCAACGAGTGGGTCCGCACAACTTCGACCTGCGACGGTTTGCGACAACCTTGCCAATGCTGGCAAATGCGACCGCAGAGGCTTGGCAAAGAGGTCATGCGGTCACAGAGTCGCGGCCGTATCTGTGATCTGCGCAACGCAGGTCCCGGTGCGCGAAATACGTCGAGTTGGATGGCGGCCGGCGGTCCCGCCGTGTTCGCTGTGTCTGGCCTTCTCGTCGAATGCTTCAACAATCTTGCATGGACGCTTGCAGGCAAGGTCAATCATCCAGAGCCAGATATTGGTGAAGAGACTGAATGGCGGCAGCACCTTCTCCAACTGCGGCCGCAACCCTCTTAACTGAGCCACTGCGAACGTCTCCAACTGCGAAGATGCCGGGTCGGCTGGTCTCCAGGTAATGAGGAGGGCGGTTGGACGGCCACTTGTTGATTGCATCGGGGCCAGTGAGCACAAAGCCGTTCTTGTCCAGCTCAACGCAATCGCCGAGCCATGCGGTATTGGGCTGTGCACCAAGAAACAGGAAGACGTGCCGGACCGGCCTAAGTTCAATATGACCTTGCCGGTCCCATTCGACAGATTCAAGTTGTGACTCGCCGTTCAACTCGACGATCTGCGTCCGTCGATGAACGGTGATGTTCGCAGCCGCATCAATCCGCCTGATCAAATAGTTCGACATGCTCGCGTTGAGCCCGTCGCCGCGAATCAGGATGTGGACGTGACGTGCAAATCCCGCAAGAAAAACCGCCGCCTGGCCGGCTGAATTTCCGCCGCCGACGATAATCAGTTCTTCGTTGGCGCAGAACGCGGCCTCCATAAACGTTGCGCTGTAATAGACTCCGCGTCCCTCGAATTGCTCAAGGCGGGCCAGCGATGGTTTTCGATAGCGAGCGCCGGTAGCGATGACGACGGCGCTGGCATACACGTGCTCGTCGTAATTAAGACGGATGTGGAAGGGCGGCGCGTCGTGGCATTCGATGCCGAGTACTTCGACGGGTACACCGACTTCGGCGCCAAATTTGCGACATTGAGACAAGCCGCGGCCAGCAAGCGCTTGTCCCGAGATACCGGTCGGAAATCCGAAGTAATTTTCAATCTTCGAACTGGTACCCGCCTGGCCGCCTGGAGCCTTGGTGTCGAGAACCGCGACCCTCAATCCTTCTGATGCCGCATAGACTGCCGCCGCGAGACCCGCCGGTCCCGCGCCGACCACGACCACATCAAACCGCTCACCATTCAATCTATCGGGGCTCAGGCCAATCGCGTCAGCCACGGCCCGGTTGGTCGGACGCTTTAGCACGACGCCCTGTAACGTGATGAGCACCGGTATGTCAGCCTCCGTCGCGCCATAACGCTCAAGGAGCGCCTTCGCTTCTTCATGCTCTTCGATATCGAAGTAGGCCGAAGGCTGAGCGTTGCGGCTCAGAAAATGCCGCAAACCGAGCGTGGCCGCGGAAGCCGAGCTGCCAATGACCAGCACACCGCCGTTCTGATCCTGGATGAACGCAACGCGCCGCAGGATAAACGCCCGCATGATCGTCTCGCTCAACTCCGCTTCCGCGATGACGAGCGCGCGTAGCGATTCCTCATCGATAACGATGACTTCGCAGTCACAGGTGGCGCGCGCGGTCGCCACCGCCGCGCGGCCGGCAAGCGTTCCGACCTCGCCGGTGAAGCTGCCGGCGCCGTGCACGCCCAGAACGTGGAGACTGTCCCCGGAGCCTCTCGTCGCCTCGATTGTCCCGGAGACGATGGCGAACATGGGAATGTGCCGATCACCCTCGGAGAACAGCACGTCGCCCGTTTTCAGTTTGCGTCGTTCGCCGTATCTCTCCAATAGCGCAAACTGTCTTTCATCCAGCCTTGGAAAAATTTGATGGTGACGGCTGCCGCCTGACAGCAGTTCTTCATATCTGCCTGAAGACTTATCGCTCATGGGGCGTTCCGAATGGGTGGGCGCGCATTGCGACCCGGGTGAGCCTGTTATCGGATACCGCGTCGCCGCGAGACAATCAGGAAGCCTGGAAAAGACTGCGGACCCGCAATATCCGCACAGATTGTGCGCCTGAGTTCCCTTATCGGTAAAGTGTGCAAGTGAGCATGGACCGCGTGCATTGTGCTTGCTGCGAGCGTCCCGGCGCGGCCACCTGAGGTCGATCGGCACCGTTACCCGAACAACCGGCCTTTAATGCCCGCTGCGCCCCAATCAACTGGCTGCCTTTCGTACAAGAGTCGGTAGAGGCGGGTGACTAGTCAAGGCCGACAATTGTTGCGTCCAGCGCCTTCGCCGCCTGCATCGGGTTGAAATATTCGCGCAGGTGCCCGATCTTGCCGCCGCGCGCGCTCAGAAACACGACGTACTCCTGCTGGTACGTCCGGCCGGTCGGCTTAATCAAGCCTTCGGCACGCACCTGTGCGACCGCCTGCTCGGGATTTGCTCCAGACAGAATCCGGAGATCGAAGAACCGGAAATCCGCCACCGTATCAACGAACCAGCAAGCGTGGCGGATGACCTCGTCCTGGCCGTTCAGTTTTGTCGGATGTCCGATGCCGCCAGCGTAGGGGAGCTCCCACACCACGTCGTCGGCAATCAGCTTCTGCCATGCCGCGTTGTCGTGAACGAGCAGGTCAAGGTGTTGCTGCAACAATTCTGAAGCGGTAGTCATTGCATTCCTCGGGATCACCTTGCGCGACAGCATCCGCCATCGCTTCGATGTGGCCATGCGTGAGTAATAGAGAATCCGGACCTTAGCCATTCCAGGCGCCTTGAGCGATGAGGCGGGCGGGCCGTGTTGGCCCCGCATGGGTTGGGACTGAGGGGGCCAACGTAGACGCCGGGCGGCGTCTCTAGCCGCGTTACTGTGCCGGCGCGACGGAAGTGCTGGAGGTCCGCTGACGATTGTCGACGCTGTACGCGCCGGCTCCGAAGGCAGCCACCTGGAGAAGGCCACCGGCCATCGCGAGGTTTTTGAGGAAGTGGAACATCTGATTCTGGTCGCCCAGCGCATGGTGAAAGATCAGCGCGGTAACGATCGAGTACACGGCCAGCAATGTCGCGATGAACCGCGTGCGGTAGCCGACGACCAGCAGCACGCTTGCCGCCAGTTCGAGCGTCATTGAGCCGATGTAGCCCAGTATCGGGGCGGGTAAGCCAAGCGAGGCGATATAGCCGATGGTGAGACCGGGTGCCATGAGTTTGCCGAAGCCGCTCACGAGAAAGATGGTGGCGAGGAGAATGCGGCCGAGCAGAGGAAGGGTCTGGTAAGAATTTGCAGTCGTCGAGATCGAGTTCACGTTGTGCTCCTAATTAAACAAAGAGAGAAGAGAGAGAAAACGGATGCGTGGGTGGTTGCCGGTCAGCGCAGGCGGCCATGAGCGCGTAGCTGCTCGCCGATCCTCGCAATCTCGGCTTCCCCTTTGCGGAGAGCTTCATTCGACGTGTGGACCGAGTAGTAGCCGAGCGTCAGGTCGTGCGGGTGCGGGACCGCCGATGCAACGATGAAATCCGCGTCTGCTTGCGCAGTGAATTCGACCGAGTCTTCGGATGGAGCAAAGACAGCCAGTTCGTCTCGAAGAAGCTCGCCCGAGACTTCGAGCAAGCCGGTGTTGACGTGAGTCCACCCTACCGTGTGTCCGGCCGGCGGCTGATAACGCCAGGTTTGTCCGGCCCGCAGTCGCACGTGCAGGAGGTTCATGCCGGCGGGCGCGGCGACCGGGCTATCCATGCCATCGAAACTACCGAGCACGACACGCACCGGTGCGTTGCGCGGTACTGCTTCTGCTGGAAGGTATTGGGTGTGCGGCGTGCCGTTTTCCAGTCTGCGCGGCAACGCCACCCAGACTTGATAGCCCTGAAATCGACCGGGGCCGGCGGGGCTGGCGTCGTGCCAGATGCCGTTGCCAGCCCGCATCCATTCGATGCTTCCCGCTGACAGTACGCCTGCGGCGCCCGTCGTGTCTTCGTAACGCAGTTCGCCCTTGAGCAGGACAGTGATTGTCGCGATCCCCGAGTGAGGGTGCATCGGAAACAGCGTGTTGCCAGAAGGCTCGAAGTCGAAGTAGTCGAGAAAGACAAACGGCTTGATCAGTCCGCCGATGTCCGAAGGGCTCACGATCCGCGTGACGGGCCCGTGCCCTCGGCCGCGGGTGCGCAGCGCGATCTGGCGGGCGACCAGCTGCTGGGGGCTGTCCGTAGGATGTTCCATGAAAATCTCCGTCAGTGATGACATGGGCGAAGGTTAGGTCTTGACACCCTATCGTGGAAGCCTATATTTCTCGATGGATAGCATCTAAGGAGCCGATGCATGCTCGACGGCGTATCCATGGATCAGTTGCGCACCTTTATTGCCGCAGCCGACGAAGGCAGCTTCTCCGCTGCCGGACGCAAGCTCCGCAGGGCGCAGTCGGTTGTGAGCCAGACGCTCGCGAATCTCGAAGGCCAGATCGATGTGCAGTTGTTCGACCGGAGCGGTCGCTATCCGCGATTGACCGAGCAAGGCACTGCGCTGCTTGCGCAGGCGCGCCTTGTCGTCAGCGGGATGGACGGTTTCAAGTCGAAAGCGCGAGCTATCGCCGAAGGGCTCGAGCCGGAGCTGTCTGTCGTGGTCGACGTGATGTATCCGATGGCCTCCCTTACGGTGGCGGTTGGCGAGTTCCGCGAGGCGTTTCCCCACACTCCGTTGCGGCTCTATGTCGAGGCATTGGGCGCGGTCGTGCGACTGGTGCTGGACCGCATGTGCCGGCTCGGCATTAGTGGCTCGATGCCGGCCGTGCCCGAAACGCTCGATGCGGAAAAACTGCTTGATGTCCCAATGGTCACCGTCACCGCTCCGTCGCATCCGCTGGCATCGATCAGGCGTGTGATCCGGTTGCGAGAGCTCGAAGAACACGTGCAGCTCGTTTTGACCGATCGCACGACATTGACCGATGGCAAGTCCTTCGGCGTTTTTTCGCCGCTGACCTGGCGACTCGCCGATCTCGGTGCGAAACACGCGTTTCTGCGGGCATCGTTCGGATGGGGACACATGCCGGCGGCGATGGTGCATGCCGATATTGTTTCCGGCGAGTTGGTACCGCTGCGTATCGAGAACTTCCAGCCGCAAGCTCCGCCGATCGCCATGTTTGCGATCTACCGCAAGGACGCGCCGCCGGGCCCTGCGGGCCGGTGGCTGCTTGAGCGGCTAAAACGATCCTCCGGCGTAGCGTCGCAATAGCGGTTGGTCGCAACTCGCCGCCAGACGAGCGATCAAGGACGTCATCAATCAACATCCGTTCCGTGCAGCGCCTTGAGCGCCTCGCCCGTTGCCGACGGTTTCTATGATCCAGCTTGGGGCGCGGTGATCTGCGTCCGCTTTCCGCCAGCATTGCGACATTCGCAACTCCTTGTCCGCCGGCAGAAAGGGGGCGAACGGCGAGCGTCCAAAGAAACGCACGCACATGCCACGGAACACGAACCCCACCGCGAAATCGCGGCGCACGCCCTTACGCGAACAGGGCGCGGCGCGCTGCCATAGGCGGCGCGAACGGTGCGCCGCCGCTAGCTTCGGGGTCGTCCACCTGGAAGGCCTCGGCCGCGCGTTGCAGGGTCATTGCCTGCTCCTTCAGCGACTGCGCCGCGGCCGCCGCCTGCTCAACCAGTGCCGCGTTCTGCTGCGTCATGCTGTCCATCTGCGTGACTGCGAGATTCACCTGGTCGATACCGGCGCTTTGCTCTGCCGCCGCCGCCGCAATCTCATGTACGACGCCGGTCACGCGCATGATCGCGTCACGCGCGTCGACGATCGTCGAGCCGGTCTGTTCGACCAGCATTGCGCCGCTGCCGACGTTGCCCACCGCGTGACTGATCAGCTCGTGGATTTCCTTCGCCGCGGTCGCGCTGCGCTGCGCGAGGCTGCGCACCTCGCCCGCGACAACCGCGAAGCCGCGGCCCTGCTCGCCCGCGCGTGCCGCTTCGACCGCCGCATTCAGCGCGAGGATGTTGGTCTGGAACGCGATTCCCTCGATCGTCGCGATGATCTCGACCATGCGGCCCGACTCGCTCGAGATGTCCTTCATCGCCGCGACGGCTTGCGTGATCATCTCGCCGCCGCGGTTCGCGATATTCGCTGCGCCAGCCGCAAGCTCGCTCGCGGTTCGCGCGTTGTCCGCAGTCTGGCGGACCATCGCCGTCATCTGCTCCATGCTCGACGCCGTTTCCTGCAACGAAGCCGCCTGGCTCTCGGTGCGCGACGACAGGTCCGCATTGCCGTTCGCGATCTCGTTCGCGCCGCACGCGACGTTGTCGGACGCGTGCTTGATCTGGCAGATGGTGTTCGTCAGCGCGTCGCGCATCCGCTGCATCACATGCAGCAGGCTCGACGTGTCGCCATCGCGTGTGCGGATCGCCACCGTCAGGTCGCCCGATGCAATCGCATCCGCCACGTTCGCCGCGTAGGCAGGATCGCCGCCGACCGTGCGCGCGATGCTGCGATTCGTCACCGCGACGAGCCCCACGAGCACCACCGACACCGCCACGAACATCGCGCCGATCAGCCACAGCGACTGCATGAACGCAGCGTCGATGTCGTCGACGTAGGCACCCGTCGCGATGATCCAGTCCCACGGCGCATAGCGCACCACGTAGCCGATTTTGCCGACCGCCTGCGCCGACGCCGCGCCCGGATGCGGGAATACGTAGTCGACGAAGCCGCCGTCCGGCGCTTGTGCGGCCGCCCCGAACGTCACGTAATGGTGACGGCCGTCAGCATCGGCGCTGCTCGCGAGGTCCTTGCCTTCGAGTGCCGGCTTGATCGGATGCATCACCATCTGCGGCTTCGAGTTGATCACGAGGAAGTAGCCGTCTTCGCCGTAGCGGATGCCGCGCAGGCGCTCGAGCGCCTGCTTGCGCGCATCGGCCTCCGGCAGCGCGCCGCTTTGCGCCAGCGCCGCATACTCCGTCACGATGCCGAGTCCGACGTGCGCGACGTTCGAAAGGTCGTGCTTGCGTTCGTCGATGCGCGTCTCGCGCGACTGCCACGCCGCCGACACTGAGATCGCGAGCAATGCGACGAGGCTGATGATCAGCGGCAGCCACAGCTTCTGTGTAAAACTGAGTTTGTGCATCCTGAGTCCTCGTCGCAACGAATGAAAATCGCGCAGATGCCGTGCGGAGCCGCACGTGAGTAAGCGCGCGGGGCGGCGCCGTGGACTGTCCCGCGTCCAGATGCACCCTGCCTGAGTTATCGGCGGATACGAGTGAAGTCTTATCCTGTGAAACCCTCGGTCGATCTACAGCCCAACCCGATGCAATAGCCTGTTGGCGCTGCAGCCATTCAACCCGGCACTCGACGAGAGATGATTCGAGCAATGTCGACGGCGCGGCCCGTGCTGAACTGCCGTGCTATCTGGCGGTGGGACAACGGGTTGTGCGGGCTCGAACAGGCGGCCGGCTGCGAACCGACCATGTCGGGGAGCTGCTGAGCATCTGGCTCGAAGACAATGGAGCCCGAGCCAACTTGACCGTCTGTATCTTGACGCTCTATCGGTAGACATGCACCGAAGTTTGCCGGGTTGCCGGACTTCGCAAACTCGGAGTCGCTCGTGCGACTGTTCATTGATGACTGGCGTATGGGCTACGAATGCCCGTTAGTTGGCCGGATCGTAACGGAGCTCGGGCGCTGTAAACCGAAGACTTGAATGGGTATCCTCGCGCGAGCGCAACTGCCATGACCGGTTTCGACTACGGCTGGCGAAGGCTGCCGCCGGGCCCGTTTCGGCCGTTCGACATCGACTCCCAGCTCGTCAATAATGATGACCGTTAATCCCCAAATGGCTTGTGGCCGCGCCTTCTTTCAGAGAGAACAGCTATGAAACCATTGCTTGCCGGCAGATGTCTTTGCGGTGCTGTCCATTACGCGGTGAGAGACGAATTCGTCTATGCGTTGAACTGTCACTGTTCGAACTGTCGGCGTGCCACTGGCTCGGCGTTCAAGTCATTCGCGGGGATCGAGCGTGACAAGTTGTGCATCACTCAGGGTAAAGACAGCCTGCTGATTTTCGGCGACGAAAGAGCATCGCACGACGTGCACTGCAAGATATGCGGAAGCCTTATGTTCTCAGTGGTTCGTGATGGGGAGTTCGTCCACGTCACTTTGGGAACGCTCGGCGACACGCCCACTATTCGTCCGAGTGCACACATCTTTGTCGGTTCCAAGGCACCGTGGTATTCCATAACCGACCAGTTGCCGCAACACCACGAATTCGACTAACGACTGGGCAGCAGCAGGATTGCTGCGATTCAAACCAGCGACTGGACCGATCACTCGGTCGCCGGCATACCCTGCGTCACACCGGGGCTCGACCCAATTGGAATCGCCCGGCGGCGATTCTCAGCAAGTCGGTCTGCTCTTTAAGTGACGCCGCGGCGGCCGCCGCCTGCTCGACCAACGCTGCGTTCTGCTGGGACATTTCGTCAAACTGCGACACCGCGCGATTCACTTCTTCGATACCGTTGCTTTGGTCGGCGGAAGCCGTCGCAATTTCGTTCATGATCGCCGTCACGCGGCGCACTGCGGTACGAACCTCACCGATCGTCTCGCCCGCCTTGCCGACGAGCCGCGAGCCATCCGCTACGCGCGCGGTCGAGTTGCCGATCAGTTCCTTGATTTCCTTCGCCGCCACCGCCGAGCGCTGCGCAAGCGTGCGCACCTCGCCCGCGACAACCGCGAAGCCGCGGCCCTGTTCGCCAGCACGCGCCGCTTCCACGGCGGCGTTCAACGCGAGAATGTTGGTCTGAAACGCGATCCCTTCGATTACGGTGATGATTTCGCTCATTTTGCGGGCGCTTCCGTCGATCTCGCCCATCGTTGCAATCACCTGATCAACCACATCGGCGCCCGCGGCGGCAATGTCGTTGGTCGATTGGGCGAGCGCCTGACCCTGCCGCGCGTGCTCCGCGTTCTGCATGACCGCGCCAGTCAACTGTTCCATGCTGGCAGCCGTCTCTTCCACTGACGCAGCCTGTGATTCCGTGCGCTGCGACAGGTCGTTGTTGCCCGCCGAAATCTGCTGCGTCGCTGCCGCGATCGAATCCGTGCCGCGCGCGATCTGCTCGATCATCGCGGCGATGCCGTCCTGCATGGTGCCGACGCTGGCAACGAGCTTGCCCATTTCATCGCGGGAATCGAAGTGCAACTTGCCGGTCATGTCGCCCCTGGCAATCCGCTCGAAGTGACGCACTGTCAGATCGAGAGGGCGCGAGATCGCGCGCAACAAGGTGATGCCGCTCGTGACGCAGGCGATCAGACCGAGCGCGATCGCCAGCAGCGTGAAGGCCAGCAAGGTGTTGTAGTGGTCCTGCGCCGACTGGTAACGCGTCGCGCCTTGCTCGTTGCGA
>Ga0310811_10005689_pt1 | contig 15834 bp, 16 predicted proteins | sample YCmetagenome_FD_207642 | JGI IMG/M metagenome (GOLD analysis project Ga0310811, IMG submission 207642) | Soil microbial communities from experimental microcosm in Duke University, North Carolina, United States - YC | ecosystem: Engineered > Artificial ecosystem > Soil microcosm > Unclassified ...
TTGCTTACATGCACTCCAGGCTACAAGACCTCCATTCAGAAGTATGATGTACCCTGACATGGAGTGTTGATGGGGTTGGGATGCCCAGTCAGCATCAACATACACCTCAAGCCCTCCATCATGCAATCCCAGGGTTAGCTCAAAATCAGCTATACCCTTTAGGTACCTTAGGATGCACTTGGTGGCCTCCCAGTGGACTTTACCAGGACTGTGTATGAACTACAACAATATTGTGATAGGGAATGTGAGGTCAGGGCAAGTGCTGGTGGCTGCATACATCAAGGATCCTATGGCATGCTGGTATGGTACATCTTTCATGGCCTCGAGTTCTGCATAGGTGGTGGGGGACTCTATAGATAGGATAACACCTGGTTCCATTAGGGTTTGGGCTGCCTTAGCATCCTCCAGATGAAAATTTTTGATGACAGTGCCCACATAGGCCTTCTGTGACAATGTTAAGGTACATGCTGCTCTGTTGCACATTACCTTCAAGCCTAACAACCACTTCAATTCCCCTAGGTCCAATATCTTGAAGAATTGCTGGAGCTGGGTCTTAAAGTGTTTGATGAGGGATATGTGGTTTGATGTGACTGCCATGTCATTGACAGAGACAGTGATGACCATCTGCTCCATGGAGGTGCATTTGTAGTACACTGCTTGATCCACTCTTGACCTACTGAATCCTAGCTTGGCAAACACACCTGTTAACTCCTCTGCCCATTCATACCCTGCCCATTTCAATCCAGGTAGGCTCCTCTTTAATTTCAGCACCTTTCCATGCTGATCATCCCTTAGGTACTCAGGTGGCATGTGGATATAGATTTCCTCTTGGATGCTGGCATACAGGTATGCACTTTTGATGTCAATTTGGTGGATCTCCCAGTCTCGCTGAGCTACCATGGCTAGTACCATATGGATGGTGCTCATTGGTGGTGGCAGTGAAAATGTTGAAGTAATTGACCCCAAACTTCTGCCTTTGACCATTTGCAATGAGGTGCACACAAAGCTTGAGCTTCTTGCTGTTCAGTCCTCACTTGGTTGCCAAGACATAGTGACAGGGGATTAGGTCTGTGGTAAGTTCACAATTTCCCATGTACCTAGCCTTTCAAGTTGACTAATCTCATAGTTCAGTGCTTCCTCCCATTCTGCACTGTCAGGGCTGTTCAATGCCTGCTGCAATGTAGGTTCAGGTTCCATGACTGCTAATGTAAGGTGAATATGAACTTCCTCATCCATAAGGTCTATCACTGATGCCTCTGTTAAATAATCCAGGGCTATAGATGCCATCTCCCCCTCATGGAGGGCTGTGTAGTAGCCTAGTGGTGGCCTCACTCTAGTGGGTCTTGGGGCAGGTGGGGTTGGTAGAGGCTAGGATTGGGTTGGAGGAGTGGATGGTGTCTGTGGCAGTTCAGGTGAGGTGGTCTGCAGTGGTTCCTGGATGCAAACAATGTGAAAGAATAAATTTAGCTAGGCTGAAAAGACTAGTTCCACTTATCCTTATATGCAAGGGAAGCTGAACCACAAGGATTTAATGACCTATAGCAACCTTATATCAACCCAACAGTGATAGCACTCTGAATAAATCTAAGACTGGCTAGGGCACTGAGTTATTTAAGGGCACAAACTGAAGGAATGCGATGGGGTGTGACTTGTGGTTTAGTAGCACACTGGCAGAGGATGTGAAAATAGTGGTGAGCAGGTATTGGCAAGCAATGCACTGGTGCAAGGAGCAACAAAGGAAGGGCGCAGGTATCGGCAAGCAATGCGCTGGAAGAAGAAGTGACAACAGAAGGGAGTGGGTATTGGTAGCAATGCGCTGGTAGAAGATACGATGCTATAGGAGTGTGACTATTAGCAAGGAGTGCACTGGTGCAAGGAGCACAATGGCTGAGGTGTGCGACTTTACAAGAAGGGGACAGGTATTGGCAAGCAATGCACATTCTGCATATTTGTGCACTATGATATAAGGACCATCAGTAGATAGTTTTTACTTACTTCCCCTTCCCACGGGCAACTGTCGTATAGCAGAGTCACCTAGTAATTCTTATAGTCTTGTGCAATTGTCAATTTCCTTGCCCTCTCTGTGTCCACACACTACTTGAGTTCCTTCAGTCACACACTACTACCTAGGTTCCCTTTTTTGCAAGGTCGCACTTGTTGCCTAATAAGTCATGTGCTTTGGTCATCACACTTCTTCCGCCAGCACACTCCTTGCTAATAGCTGCACTCTTCCATTGTCGCATCTTGTACCAGTGTACTGCTTGCCAGAAGTTGCATGCCCTTATTGTCACTTCTTCCGCCAGCATAGGTGAAACCTGTAGTGATGTAAGTGTGGTACATCGTATATGTAGGTAAATGGAGAACTGGTGCTGCGCAACACAAGGATACATGTAATAAGACCTGTGCCAATAGCTTTTAGTGATGATAATAATGGGAATTGATGCACCAGTGGAGGTAAGCAGACATAGACAGGACATGGGGGGAGCGCAATACCAACATCGGACCAAATTCTGCATAAGTGTGCGACAAGCAATGGCAGTCATAGGAATTTGTTCAGTCTGTTGGCTCCATTGTGATTATCAAGGGAAAAGTGGGTGTAAGCACTGATATCTGCCCAGTGCTAATGTGATTGTCACATCTGCGGGAGACTTGAATACTGACTGTCCCCAGTTGGTCCCATTGTTGGGAATGGACTTAGCAGAATTTTTCCTTCAAAGGGCACATGACTGATTGCTACCTGATATGGAAGTGATGATCGGATTGTGGATAGCAATAAAGTTGTCAACATGTGGGATTAAAGAAGTGCTGGGTTGAGAGTGAGAATTGTGGAAGTGCAGGGGAATTAGATGTGGTGTGGGACAATGGAAGAGTGGCTACACTGTGGATGTGATTGTGCTTCCTTATAAAAACCATATTCAGTGCCCCACTAGCCTTTTCCTCCAACTATCATCTCTTAACCATCATGCCTGCCTTCAGTTTCACCACCATTGTTAACCCCAAATCGCGCACCTTCAATGCGCTTTTGAAACCCTGCAAGCTTGTCTGGTGGCCCTCGCCAACATTATTCCTGAGGACTGCCCTGACTTAATACTGCAGAAGGAGGCATGGTCATGTGACTGGGTCAAGGTTGTCATAGGTTGTCATAAGTCGCATCTTTCTGATTCTCTGGATCCATTTTGCTGATTCCCTCCTAGCAGGACTTGACTCAGAATACAGCAGATTGTAACACCTACAATCTGATGCTCTCTCTCTCCTCAGAAGAAAATGAGCTTGGGCACAACACAGAGCACATACGAGCGCTTGGCATTCAAATTTGCACTTTCAAGTTAGAGGCTGCATGCCAAGCTGAAGAGCGCTCTCAGAAAGAGGCACAAGAAAAGCGAAATCCGCAGAGGTTGATACCAAAGAAGATGCTGATGCTGATGGGGAAGTAGAGGATGTAGCACTGCCTAAGTGCACTAAAGGAAAGTGCGTTGGGGGTAGAACTGTCATAAGTCTCTATTTTCACTTTTGCACTTGATGCTAATGCTTTGTTCAGAAAACTGGCTGTATGAGTGCACCTAGGAAGACTCTAGAGACTAGGGTGCACATGACCAAGTGTGCTCATTGTGCCAAGTCTGGCTTGGTCTGTACTGGGAAGGAGGGCATTGCCTGCATGCCTTGCAGGGACCACCATAAGGGTTGTGAATATGTGACTCATAGACGCGGAGGTAAGTCCTTCTTTTCCTTTCTAGTTTTATCTTTTGCTAATACTCTCCTAGTTGTCCAGGCCCATGCAGCTGCTGTCGCTGTTGCAAGGGTCACATTGACTTCTGAGTCCATGGCTGTCGCTGGACCATTGTTGGGTGCATAAGTCTTAATTTGCCACCCTAGGACTACACTGCTGTCCTCCTCCTCAGAGCTATCCAGCAATTCAGGGGAAGAAGATGAGTCCCCCACTGGTCAGGAGTCTGAGGGCAGTAAATGTGAAAGAGAAGAAAGCATCAATGTCAGTGTAATCGACCTGCTCATGGAGGCTGATGCGGATGCAGAGGACTTAATTCTGGAGGGTCAGTTGCAATTGTTGTGGGTGCACATGCCCACCATGCATAGTGTGGTGCTGGAATTGATGAGTGAGGTGGAGCTTATTAACCTGGAGCTCAAGAAGAGGAGGTTCCATTAGATAGTGTCCTTTTCATCTCTTTTCCTTTTTCTTGATGAACTTAGCATAGTGCACTGTACAATTTAAGATAGTGATTTGGATAGCACCAATAGTAGGGTCTGTTTGACCACTAGAAACCCATTTAAGCATACGTCCTAAGTCCCATGTCTGTGTCATATGCACCAGCCTTAACTCCACTGGGTGCCTAGGGGATAATTAACATAACATGAGTGTGCGCATGATACAATAGGAGGTAAAATGATATGGTTGTGTCTGTTTGCAGGTTACTGACCATCTTCATCATCGCACCTCCTTCTTATATCCCTTCTTGTTGCTATGGTGTGCTGGGTCACTATAACCAAAGTGCGTGGTGTGCTGCCTATGCGTTTGAATAAAGGAGTATAGTAATAAATTGTGCATGGTATAATCTAGTCCTTGTTTTTGTGGTATAAAGTCTGTGCATGATTAGTGCATAGCATAATGAGAGGGCAGAACTGAACACTGGACAAAAACTGGGATAAAACTGGTACTATCATACTATGAACAAGTATTGTTGCAGGATTGCAGATTGGTGGAGGGGTTATACATTGAAGTCGAAATTGAGCACTTCATTGTTAGGCTCCTCCACATTTTTGCTAGCTAAGGAATTGAGCACTTCTTCATATAGAACCATGATACTGGTAACTGAGATCTTGGTTTTGTTGCATGGGAGATATGGGAGTAGGCAGAATGCTGCATAGTACAGTGTGGATACTGCACCATCTAGCTCTGCCAAGATATATGCACCACCCTTGGTGTGATGGACAACAATCATAGGCCCTACGTAGCATGGCTTTGTCTTGCAACTTAGCTCATACTCAACTTTGGAGTTGCACACCAATACATATGTGCCAGGTTTGAAGTCATAATCAACAACCGAGTGATGATAGTGCTGCTTGAAATTGTGAATGGACTGGTAGCGTGCTTTCAGGACTTTCTCTTTGATGTTGTTAAGGTCCTGTTGGCACTTCTGGAGCTGGCATGCTCGCCATGCGACTAGGTCCGTAGTTGAGAAGGTATCTTGGTTGGGTAGTGCTACTAGGAATGTTCCTTCTGTGAGATCACATGGAAAGGTTGGCTCGACTCTGTGAACCATGAAATAAGGCATGAATCCTGTTGCTTGATGAACAGTGATGCATTCTGCCCATAATACCACATGCACAACTTTGTACCATTGTAACTTGTTGAAGGCATGAAGACTGACTGCAGCATGCACAATCAATCTCTAGATGTGAGCTCAACAACACTGCTGATGAGGCAGAATGTTGGGTCTTGCTGCACCTAGGCTGCTATGCCTGAGACAGGCATGTTCGACCCTAAAGGGGACTGCTACCACACACAGAACCAGAAATAGAGAGAACTCAAGTAGACAGGGGACGTGCACAAGGATATAGAGAGGCATGAAGCATGCAATGAGAAATGCACAGTAAGCAGAGCGTGGGAAGTGCATGCTAAGGTAAGCAAAGCACAGGAAGGCGTGCACCTATAGTGCACGTGCACAAGTGATGTAAAAGGTAAGGAGTGGTGTAGGGATTCATAATGAGTATGAAGTGGTGTGAGTGAAAGTGAGCACGATGTAGAGCGAGAGCAAAAGTGGAGCAGACAAGAAGCAAGGCTTGATTAGGCAATTCAATCTAAGCCAAAATGCAATAACCACAGGGTGCACCCCCTAATGGTGACTACTACTCTAAAGTAAAACCCAAACACTAGGGAAGTACAGTAAAGGGGAGTAATGGGGAATATTAGCACAACCATCAGGCTTTATACTAAGTAAGATCTCATCGGACGCAGAAGGGATAGTATGTAATGACATGTAATAGTGCTGCAGTCCTTGTTACACTTGTGCAGCATAGAATATGATGTACCAAAGGGGTGTTTGGACATGAATTGGCCCTCCTGAATGATAGGTGATAGTGTGCAGGAATGTGTGCTAAGCACAGGCGCAGGAAGCACGTAAGTGTGGGACAGCATGCGCCTTTGGTGTGTTATGCAGGGAAGTGTCATGCAACTCCATAGTGCAAATGATCAATGGACAGCTTGTGTAAATAGGCCCTTTCCACACCTACAGAAATATGATTCCTTACATTGTCCCCATTGCAACTTTTAATGATGGCCTCCCAGACATCATAGTGATGCTGTTTGACAATGCCATTAGCTTGTGAGTTGTAAGGTGAGATTTGGATTGGATGAATACCATAGCACTCTGCTAAATTGTCCACTGCCACTCAAAAGGTGGGTCTGTTGTCAGTAATGATTTTGGTGATTGGACCCCATCTGCAAAGGAGATCTTTGAATATGAATGTGCCAAGAGACTTGGTGTTTTCTTTTTGCAACATCCACCATTCTGGGTATCCCGTTAGTGTGCATCACATATGAACTAGGTGGTTGAATCTGCCTGCTTTGGGCATCATCATACTGTCTATGTGCACTCTCCTAAAGATACTGCCTGGGATAGTTATGGTTGGAGGGATGTGCAATTTGCGTGACTGTCAGATCTGGCATTCATGACATGTCTCATTATACTATTTGATGTTGTCGATAATCATAGGCCACCAGAAACACCAGAGGAGTCTAGTGTGGATCAAATATACTCCCTTGTGACCAAGGTTGTCATGTGCTTCCTTTAGAATACAGTAGCAACATGCTTCAGGAATGACCAGTTGGTGCTTTTTTGCAAGTTGCATTGCCATAACTTTGATCTAGGATGAAGTAGTGTGCTGATGATGTGACTACTGATTCATATTCTTCATCTGTTAGATCTATGAGTTTTTGCAATTTTCTAGAAAGTGGTGGATTTGGATGATTCTTGCGTTCTTAGCTTGTGCCTCATCAGAACAGGGTATGGTCAGGTTAGTGGGTTTGGGTTCTTGGGTATTTAGGAGTGCAACAAAGGTGGGTGGACAGGTTAAGGGGACAGGTATGGGTAGGGTATATGGGTAGTGGGTTATATCAAATCTTGTGCCAGTGATAGCACAACTTTTATCATTAAGGATTTCAATACTGAACAAGTATGAGTGGTCAAGCCAGTCCTCGTGGTCATCCTCCTCAGCAATATCTTCTTCAGTGGGTTGTCTTCTGGAGAGGCTGTTGGCACCAGTATGTGTAGTGGTGGGTACATGAACTAGTGCAAAAGAGAATAATAATATCCCCATGATCCATCGGTTGATAGTCGTGTTTAGTTGGAGATCTGGGTTATTGATCATTCCTTTGATATATTTAGTGTCAATCTCAACCATTAGGTTGGTGATGCCAAATATATGTATGCATACCATGTGGAGCGTGGGAAATAAACCATAGATTTCTAGCTTTGCTTGAGAATAGTGACTCTTGACTTCAGTCAGAGAAATGGATCTGAAGTGGCTAGGATAGTGCTTGCCATCTTTCCCGATTTGAAGGAGGATGTGACCTACAGTGATGTTAGAGGTATTGACTGCAAGGATTACTTCACATCTGCATTCATAGTCTATTGTGTGCAGTGTGGGAGACTCTAATATCGTGTCCTTCAGGGTCTGCATTGTGACCTGTTTGTTGTTCCTCACCCCATTCAAAGGCTACATTCTTGCATGCAAGATTGATCAGGGGGTGCATGATCTTCAAGAAGTTGTGGATAAAGATGTGCAAGATGCCACATGTCCCTAGAAAGCCATGCACTTGCATGACAGTGTGACATTCTGGCCAGTTGCATATCTTTGGACTTTGGAATCTTCAGGTATGCGCCATTTGAAGGTGCATTTGTGTCTGACAATGATAGTGGTTGGTGCAGCTAGAACAAATTTGGTCGCGGATACCATTACACCAACATTCTCAAGCCACTGGAGTATGCAATTGATGACTATGCAATGTTCCCAAATGAAGTGGTGGATGCCTTGGTTCTGTTCTGCGCTATGGTTTCATATGACCTGTCAGTTCTTTGATACCGCATTTTAACTGATTTGACAGGGACATCATTGATGAATGGCGACATATAGTCAGGAATCTCATCTTGAAGAATGAAAGCAGTATTGCCTTGGTATACCTGTACCATGTTAGTGTGTCCTTGTGGTAGTGTAGTTAACTGATGCAGGCCCAAGGGCATTCCAAACATGGTGAGGTTGCACAATTCCTCGTGTAGTGCATGCTGATTGTAACCTGAATATAAGTCCATCATGCCATATACCACATATCCCACAAATTATTCCGCTAATTGTTTGACAAAGGGGGGGAGGGAGGAGTCTCAGATAGTTACTGCATTCAAAGGTTGCAGATCGTGCACTAAACATAGTGACTTTCCATCTTTCTTAACTACAGGATGCAAGAGAGAATTCATCCATGGTGCATTACCACTCTGATATATCTTAGCAATGTGAAATGCTCTGCGACAATGCGACTGTTGTTGCTCCTTTGCAGACACCCATCATACTTCTTCAAAAGTCTTGCATCTTGGGCATGCCAGATAGTTTGTTGACAGAGACTGTCCCAACAGTGATGCACTTGGTGGTTGTTAGATCTTTAAATACCTTGCACATGTCGGTAGACACCACGATTAGCTCGCACATAGCAACCTTATATCAGCCCAACAGCAATAGTGCTCTGAATAAAACTGAGACTGGTTAGGGCACTGAGCTCTCTAAGGGCATGAAATGAAGGAACATGACAGGGTGCAACTTGTGGTTAAGTAGCATGCTGGTGGAGGATGTGAAAATAGTGGTGAGCAGGTATTGGCAAGCAATATGCTGGTGGAAAGCATGACAATAGAAGAGCATGGGTATTGGCAAGCAATGCACTGGTGGAAGATGTGACAGTAGAAGGGAGCAGCTATTGGCTAGCAATGCACTGGCAGATGAAACAACAATAGAAGGGCACAGGTATTGGCAAGAATGTGCTGGTGGAAAACACAACAGTAGAAGGGAGTGGATATTAGCTAGTGATGTACTGGCGGATGAAATAACTATAGAAGGGCACAGGTATTGGCAAGCAATGCACTGGTGGAAGAAGCAGCAATAGAAGGGAGTGGGTATTGGCAAGCAATGTGCTGGCAGAAGAAGCAGCAATAAGGGTGCATGACTTCTGGCAAGCAGTGTGCTGGCACAAGATGTGACAATGGAAGAGTGCAGCTATTAGCGAGGAGTGCGCTGGCAGAAGAAGTGTGATGACTGAAGCACACGACTTATTAGGTGACAAGTGCAACCTTGCAGAAAAGGGAACCTAGGTAGTAGTGTGTGACTGAGGGAAGTCAAGCAGTGCATGCGGACACAGAGAGGCCAAGGAAATTGACAATTGCACAAGACTATGAGAATTACTAGGTGACTCTGCTATATGACAGTTGCCTGTGGGAAGGGGAAGTAAGTAAAAACTATCTACTGATGGTCCTTATATCATAGTGCATGAATATGCAGAATGTGTAGGCAAAACTTGTAGTAATGTCAGTGTGGTGCATCGTATCTGTAGGTAAATGGAGAACTGGCACTGTGCAACATGAGGATACATATAATAAGACCTGTGCCAATAGCTTTTAGCGACGATAACAATGGGAATTAATGCACCAGTGGAGGTAAGTGGACATAGACAGGACATGGGGGGAGTGCAATACCAACATTGGACTGAATTCTGCATAAGCATGCAACAAGCAATGGCAGTCATGGGAATTTGTTCAGTCTGTTAGCTCCATTGTGATTATCAAGGGAAAAGTGGGCGTAAGTGCTGATATCTGCTCAGTGCTAATGTGATTGTTACAGTGGGCCAGGATGGTCTGTGCCGAATTGCTTTTGAACATTGTAATAATCTGTCAGTCGGGGAGACCTCGCCCCTGAGGCCTGAGATGCAATCAAGATGAGTCAACCCTCTTGCTAAATGCTTCCTTTCATTTGTGACCTCCTGGGGTATCACCCTCTATGGAAAAGGCCACCTATGGGAGGCAAGAATAGCCTTTGATGCCACACTCATGTTCCCAAACCAAAATTCAGAAACTAACCATTTTCTTCTCTTGATCAAGGTAACTTCAACCTGCCTAGCATATTCTCTGTTTCATTCCATGTTTCAAGATAATCACAAGGAGGCAATGTTGCTCATAAAAGAGCTGGCTGCTGCTTGTCCAAATATCAATTCTCTCTGGCATTATGTCGTGGAAGTAAATGACATGCAGCTAAGCTTGGTCATCGATACTTATCCTTGCAACTTGCACATTAGACTTATCTATGTGTTCTGCTCAGAATAAATGCCTCTGCCTCGATTGGTCCAATGGTGAGTTTTCAGCCACCTCACCCAATGCTATAATACTCATTCTCTATGTCACTGAGAATTTAAGAAACAATATAGTGTGCTCACAAAGCAGAATGACTGTATTCTTAGCATATGCACTCTCTTCCTCAACTCTTTTACTACTGATTGTTATGCAGGCAGAGATTCCAGGTTAATTGCAAGATGACTATGATATAGAACCCAGTCTCTTCCATGGAATGCATGAAGTGCATGCAACAGCAGATTCTTCTTTTCTCTCTCACATGGTTCATTATAGCATTCTCAGTGCCATGGGCTTCTCAAAGGACTCAGGCTCACTATGACAAGAAATCCTCCTTTAACTCCCCCACCAGCACCTGTATCTGTGCTTGCACCAGCTCCTGCATTGCCTACCACCCCACCACCAACTGCTGCTCATTCAAATGAGCCTGGGAGATATGACCCTGCTGCCTTCATTGCCTTTCCATGCATAATCCAGCCATATCCATAACAAAAGATAGCCCCATCCATGTGTTGACATTGTCTGTTGGTGTGCAGCCCATTGTTCCGCACCAGAGAGCATGTCTGCAAGATGCATTGTATCAGTTGTCATACACAGAGTACATGCAGCATTCCACAGCACTGGTTTATGTGTATGAGAGCCAGCTGTGGTCACATCAAATCTGTCCACTGCTTCTCTTGACCTGCCTGGCATTCACAATCCCAAAAAAAGCATCAAGAAGGGAAGTTGGAAATAATGTAAGTTACCATTGTCTTAATAATCAGGGGTCTTAAATAAAAGTGTGTAAAAATGTAATGACACCACAATTACACTTGAATAAGACTTCTTGCCAGTCCTCAATTAACATGGTCTATGACTTTTCTAGTTTTTGTGGTAGATAATGTGTGAGTTCTTGGGAGGCTCACTAAACCAATCAATTGATTAACTTAGCTGGAGCTTTTGTGTGTTTTAATAAAACCTATAAACTTTGTCTAGGATAATCTGACTAGACAGAAAACATGGACCAAAAGACTGGTTGGTCAAATAAATACAAATGCATGAGAAGTGGGTCTCAATATGTGAATACATGGACCAAAGACTGGTTGGTCAAATAATTGATGAAACTTTACCTAGGATAAACCATCTAGGCAATATATGTGGACCAAAGACTGGTTGGTCAAATAACTACAAACATGTGAGATGCTGGTCTCAATATACGTACACAATGAACAAAGCTGGTTGGCCAATTATCTCTGGAGAATCCTGCACAGTACTTCAAAGGGACTAACTTTGCAAGCAGCTTTCTGTACAGTGAGAAACTTCAGGGGCTATTTTCACTTTCTGAGAAAATATGTGCTTCTGAGAGATACTAAGTTTATTATTTTTGAGGGAGAATGGGCTCTCCTTATATACATTTTGTGTGGGAATATTATGTAAGTAAAAAGATGGAGCTATGACATCAGAATGTAGAGCAGAATATTCCAGATTATTCCATGGGTGGAGTAATGACATCAGTGTGGAGCAGAACTTTCCAGAACTTTCCCTGGAACATTCTAGAAATGATGACATCATCATGATATCATTTCTGCCAACAGATACCTGCAGGAGTATTGGTGGAGTCCTATGACATCATACCCTGTAGGTACAATTTTATGAAGTATCTGGTGGGTCAAAGCATCCTAATAGAAAATAAAGGAAACACTAGAGAAAACAACACAGAACTAATAATACAATGAGAATAGCAGAAACCAAGTCTTTTAGATAGGTTTTTGTAAGGCTTTGAACTTTCTCTATGGTTTTCTCTAGCCAAAGGCAAGGCAATACCTTAACCTTCTTTTAATCCTACTATCAACTAGGTCATTATGTGATTCCCATCTCACAAATGACACTTCTTCAAAACAGTATAGAAATATAAATAAATATGTGGAAACTGGAATTGTTTAACCAAGGCTTGAAGCCAAGGCATGGGTTGACTAGCCTGAAGGCTAAGCTATCAGATTTTGTCTTTTAGGGGGATACCTAGTAGTCATGTCCATGCATGATTCCTAAATCATGCAGGACACCATCAGCTACCTTCAAAGCAAATAGGAAGGAATTAAAGCAACACTCATGAGATAGCAAGAATGAGAAGACTAGAATCAGTGTTTGGAGATATGACCCCCTCTAAGGAAAAGGAGAGTGTGGGGCCATCAGTGAACTGGTGAAGAAAGTAGAAGGCCATATATCACAATATATATTACACAATCACACTAACAGGTTGAAGGTTACACTGACATTTGTAATAATGTGGGGAATTCCAAGTTGGCCCATTTATGATTTCATTGATGGAAATGTATAGTAATATAGTAAAGAAGGTAGTAATGTTCAATTGTTTAGTCACAATTACTATTGGCTGTGCATGACTTTGTAAATTACATCAGGAGGACAATAATGCAGGGCTGCACTACCAAAGAAATTGAAGGTGAGTTTGACCCTATCACAAATTTTCTGTGTCCAAGTTCTTTATATTGGTCTTGAGCTTCTGCAACAGCTCCTTCTCAATGTGCTGGTTGCTACCTCATCATGTTATGGTATGCAAAGGCAGGCTCAAAGAATGACTTGCTCTGAATTAATTCTGCATAGAACCTGTTCACATTCTTTAATTTGTTCTTGCGATGCAGATGTGGTGGTGGCAGCTTCATCACATAATTTGATTGCAAGGTCATATTCCTTTAGCTGATGTTCAGTCTGGTAAACACACTGCCATGAGCAGGTCAGTCAGTGGTAACCTGCATGTTAGACTTACTTACCTGTGCGTTGATCTTCTTTATAGCTGTCTGCATCACCTTTGAATTATCCATGGTAATTTGTATAGAAAAGTAGAAGCTAAAGGATGCTACTTAGCACCAGGAGAAGAATTACTTTGACTTACTTAATACCAAGGACTCATTGTTAGAGGTTATGGTAGGTGAGAGCAAGAGGCATACACAGTAAGATCTGAAGTGCAGGGTGGAGACTTGGATACTGCACATCAGACATTAAGAAGATTAATTTAGATGTGTGATTAAGTATGCTTAAGTAGTACTACTATTCCCAGTAATACTATCATACATCAATGCATCACAGCTGAGCGCTGAGTACTGAGTTGTCACCCCCACAAGTCGTCACACACAGCCTGCAACCCTATGGATCTGAAAGGCTGGATCCAAAATGTTCAGACTGTCCAGGACACTTGATACATTTGCTGATGGTGGCCCAAATTTTACATGTCACTGAGTGGTTGACCGTCTATAGCAGTGTTCAAAGAAGCATGCATCTACATATCTGAAATGTATCAAGCAAGGTAATTGTAGTAACAAGAATGTGCTTAGCATTGAACAAAGCAATATACAAAGCCCAGGGCATGCACTCCTTCAGATACATCCAAAATCTCTTTACCAACTTCATTCAACAAGTGCTCAATACCACCAACTTCTAGTAAAATGGCCCAGCCCATTCCTATTACCACTTCTATTCAAGTCTTAGAAGATCACACACATACAGTCTACGCAGTCACAGATGTTCCCCATAGTTAATAGTTTATGACCTCCTTTGAAGACAGGGTTGTTCATCTGTGGGACTTGAAAACAGGCGAAGTATTGAAGAAGATGGAGGGGCACACCAGTGAGGTTATGGGATTGGTGGTATTGCGAGATAGGCAAATGATTGTGACCAGTGATGAGAACAGAGAGCTCATTGCCTGGCAGGCAGCAACTGGGAAATCTCTCACCAGACCTATCAAAGTTCACAGCAGTACAGTCCACTCACTGGACTTTTCACTGGACAATGTGTTCATCATCGCCATATCATCAGCACCAAATGACCAAAGGGTCAGATTTTGGAACACCAAAACATGGGCGCCATACCCCAGAAGTTACAATTGTGGTAGTACTATCCACTGCATTTGCTACACACAATCTGGTGTATATATGCTTGCGGTTGCAACAGACCAAGATATCCAAATTTACTAATCAGTGAGAGACTCCAAAAGAGGTTCAAACTGGGCCATGTGAAATTGATGCGGTCATGATGTGCCTATTATGCAGCTTATGTGACATGGCACTGTCACAAATTCCATAGTGGAGATCATGCTCAAACACCATCTTATGTTGCTCAAAATGAATTCCAAACATTTTGAATCATCTCACGTTATGAGACGAGTGATGGGAGTGAGGAGTCTAGAACACAAGTAAGAATCTCAGTGTTTGATAAATGACTCATTATATATACTTTAGCTACCTAGAACACAAGTAAGACTAAGATATGTTAGATACATTGTAATGGTAAAGAAATGGTTATAAGAACTCACATCTCAGTGTTTGATAAATGACTGAGATGTTTGGGCACTACTGATAGTGCTTTTAAGCTAAGTGCTTGATATAAAAGAAAGATATAAAATTAATATTTTCATGAGCCGACGTCAAAGCATCTAGCACCCCCTGACATTTCTGCTTGCACTCATACCTCTCACTCACTCTCTGTTCCTAGATCAGACCCTTGGGTCTTCTTCATCTCAGTTGTCTTGGAGTTCAATATCATCAACATATGAATATCTATCTGCATACAGGCCCTAGAGTGCTGCATTCACCTCTCACCAATTTTACAGTGCTTGTCCTCTGTGTTCATATTACTTTGGAATGTTGTGTGCATCCTGTATTTGTATTGCATTGGCTCTAAGATCTAACCATCAATCTAATGTTTATTTTCAGACAGCAGTATGAAGTGTTATCTCCCTATGCCAAGCCTTGACTCCATCTTGTTGAGTCTGATGCAGCCTCTGTACTCTGTACTACCATCTCAAGCTTCAGTCAGGCTGAGTCAAGCACAACTCATACTATGGCAAATTCTCCCAACATCTTCACAGCTTTTGTACTAGCTTATGCTGCTGTCAATAGCTGTAAGTGTTTATTTCAATTTGACCACTGGGGGTCTGTTTGAACTTATTTAATCTCAGTACATGCAGATTGGGATGTCCACTGTTTTGCAGACAGCACTAAGGTGTCACCAAAGCTGCTAAATTCTAACAGCCAACAAAGAGAGAAACTTGCCAAATATTTCAAGACTCCTTCTTTTGGCCACATCTTGGAGCTGACCATGTTTGTTGATAAGCACAGAAGGATACTTGCTTGATATTTGCCAGAGATCTTGGTGCCTGATCAAATGGTATGCCAACTCTCCAAGATGCAATTGAAGACCTTGTAACCGCTTATATTTAGGAACATGTCAATACAGTAAGCAACAAAACTGTTGCAATGTTTGCATTAATTTGATTATTTTGGCTATATCATTGTGGGGATTTCTGCTATAAAAATGTGGATAAGAGCAATATTGTAGCCCTACATCCAGGCTACAATAGTCACACTATACTGAAGGTGTGAAACAACTTCCATAAAAAGATATGAGCAATTTATGACAGGGTATGCATTGCAACAGTTTTGTT
>Ga0310811_10005690_pt1 | contig 15832 bp, 18 predicted proteins | sample YCmetagenome_FD_207642 | JGI IMG/M metagenome (GOLD analysis project Ga0310811, IMG submission 207642) | Soil microbial communities from experimental microcosm in Duke University, North Carolina, United States - YC | ecosystem: Engineered > Artificial ecosystem > Soil microcosm > Unclassified ...
GCTTTTGGGTTCAGAGTGAGCAGTATTAACAAGGTAGATCCCTCTCTTGTCCTCTCCACTTGACTTAACCTCACTACAGCTTGTTGACACTAAATCCGTCAACAATACCACATTACTTCACTTCCTTGAGCGGACAATCCATAAACATTTTTCAAGCATGGAAGAGTTTGTAGACGAGCTCGCCAAACCCGCAGAGGCTTATCGAGGTTCGCTCCTGCTGTACAACAGATCTAGATTTAACTGATATAACCTATACCAGTGAATACCCAGGATATCCGAAAGGATCTTGCCGAACTTCGCGATGGTTTGAAACGTATCCGCCAAGAATTGAATGACTATCACACCGATCTAGCACACAATGACGGGTTCAGCAACCAGATGTGGACTTTTGTCGGAAAGGCAACGTCGAAGTTAGAATATCTCGTCGATGATGTAAATCACGCGGAAACTACTTTCACAGAAGTGGTCAAGTATTATGGTGAGGATGAAAAGAACATTACGTCACCGGAGTTTTTTGCGGTTTTCAAAACCTTTGTCACTTCTTACAAGGTCAGTGGCCCCGACACCTTGGCGCAATGGGTTACCTAGCGTTTTACAGAAATGTAAGATGGAGAACCAAACCGCTGCTGAGGAGAAGGCTGCAGTTGAGAAGCGGAAGCAAGCTATGGCAGAGACGAGGCAATTACGCCAGAATGCCAAGGATACTAGCATACGAGAGGAAGAAGAGTCGGTTCTGGACAATCTACTGGAGAAGTTGCGCAATGGAGATACGGTTACACGTCGCGCAAGACGGGCTCGCCTGAAACCGGACGCCAGACCTCTCGTACGTCCAATTGACACTACCGCTGACGTCGCGCGAGACATGCTGGCTGCTCTCAAAGCCGATGGCTTCGGGACGTCATCACCTACCATCCCTTCTGCGCCACGACGGCGGACGCGGAGAAGGACTGACCTTGGTGGTGTTGACTCACAATCTGCCCTGTCTCCTGCAGTAAGCTTACCAGATCTACCCAGCCCAGACATAACAGTGGACTTGAATTTTTCGGACGTGCCATAATTCCTCCATCTGCCTTCGTTAGATGTTTCTTTATCTGTATCGTATCTCTTTGCATTAGTCTTGCTCACCACACACTTAACTGAAGGACTGTTTGTTTGTCAATGTTGGATTCGATCAAGTTCGACTTTCAGAATTCCAAGTTCTGCACCATTCTCTTTACAACTCCACATACTCCATATATAAGATACCCTTCGAACATGATACCTTCCGCTAGACGCATGATGATCTCTTTGCTGCTTCTCGCCCCGCCCCTCGTGCATGCAGTCCAGTCCGACAACATGACTCTAGGAATAGAAATTATCCGCGCTCACTTTCAGGGGGCTGGTCTGGTGCCATACTTATTGGAAAAATTCGCCCCTACTGCGCTTCTGACCGCAGCTTACCCCGGCGGCGGTATCGTCACCCCGGGTCAACTTCTTCCAAAGTCTCGTAAGTGAATTCTCTTCGCCATAGGATTTTGTTCATCCCCGTGCCAGGAACGCAAACTGCCCCAAACCTTACTATCACGCCCGCCAATATGACAACCTTGTTGAATCAGAAATACACTCTTGTGATGGTGGACGCCTGGGCCCCAGGATATACTGACCCGCGGGGTCAGATTTGTCACTGGATTGTCAATGGTGTGACCGTACAAGGTACGGATGTGCTCCTAATTGCATCTGTTTTTTTTGGGTCGACGTATTATCTGTACAGGCCACTCTGTGTTAATACACGGAAGTGTGGTAGAACAGTACAGAGGTCCAACTCCACCGTCCGGGAGCGGACCCCATCGGTTACTATTGTCTTATTCCTTAAAAGGAAAACTGACGCTGACAATCCCTGTAGTTATGCCATCTTACTCTACGCTCAGCAGTTTCTGATTCCGCAGGGATCCCCTATCCAGAACAACGATGTAGGATTTTGCCACCTCGCAGATTATGTTAAGGTGTGGTCGCTTTCCTCGTGTGTATATCTCTCATTCACAGAACGTTCATAAGGCCTCAAACATTGGGCCTCTAATTGCCGTATGCATTTGCGAGTAATACATCTTTTGTCACTAATCACTTGATGAAGGGAACTTACTTCACGGTCGAGGAGGGGGTGGCTACTTTCACGCCCTCTCCTACATATCCCGTTGTGACATCTACTCTTCTGGCTTCAGGGTCTAGTGGCCCGTCCGCGTCAACTGCCAGTACAGTGGCTCAGCACAATGGTGCATTCTCGTCATCAAGCAATTACTTGACTATTTTACTCGCGCCCTTTTTGTGGCTTCTGGCGTTATAGTTACTTTCACTTTCACTTTCACTTGACCACTCGATATGTACAGATCATATGAATCATAAATTATCACGAGCAAGACAGGATATCCAAGCTGATATGCGTCTTAGAGCAACGCAGCCACTAGCTTCCAAATCTTTCTCTCGCCTGTAGGGTATTTAGATGAGTACCAAGACACCGTGTAGTATATTTGATTTTGGACGGAAGTGACTACACTCACCGCATCCTGTGCCATGTGCACATAACCAGCATAACCATCGGTATACTTCCCCAACTCCCTTCCTTTACTAGCGCCCAAGCCTACCCCTTGTGCATAAATGTTTGTTTGACTGGAACCGCGCGTTTCAGCAGCACCAAACCACAACATAAGTAATACATACATTGGATCCACCCTGCCTTCGCCATCGGTACCCAGCCCAGAACCTTCCTTCCAGCCCATTATTTTCAAGAGTTTATTGCCGACATTTGCTTCATCCTGTCCAGGATTGACCACTGGCGGGGGTGAAGGGGGCGGGGGTGGGCCTTCAACGTGTCGCCTCTTCTTACCGATCGTACTGACAATATTGTCGGGTAAAGGTACGTCAGGCTGGTTATGCATAATACGTCGCTCTGATGCTCGATCGCGATATTTGGGCTGTTCAGGAACCTTGTCGGCAGCTCGACGAGCAGCTACAGCTTTTTCCCGTGCGACGTCTCTCAGACTAGCGTCCTTGAAATTCTTCTATATGACAGAAAGGATGAATTGCAACGAGAGAAATCGTCAGCTCACTCCGAAAATATTGCATTAACAAGAGGCGCGCCTTGTGGAGATTGGACTCCTTATTGTGACGCTTCAATTGATCAAGGCTCTTGAATTGTCGAGCGCAAAGCAAGCATGTCATGGCAGTAGTATCAGAAAACTCGAATTCGGTTTCAACAAGTTCCGGAGAAGGTACTCTGGATGGTACTGTTGAGACCACAGTGGGCGTCACAACAGCCGGGGGATGGGCCTGTGGAATCTGAATAATCAGCTATTTTTTCGTCATATTATAATACATCTACAAACCGGTGCATGGGCATTCGGGCCATCTTTAAGTTCTTCTTGAACCTGATTCCATTTCTGGATATTGCTGACGGTCTGATACGAAGACCAAAAATGATTTTCATGACGAACCATGCAGGAACAAACGAACCTTCTTGCTTGTGATGAGCGGAGCGACCATCTTTGACGCTGTCACTGCCACAAAATAAATGTCAATTTCCATACTCAAATAATCGCAGAGAACATATGGAAGAACCTTTATTATCCTCTGTGGAGGTTGTTGGCTCGGCATCATCTTCGTCATCGGCGAAGTCTTCGGCAGAAAAACCCAGTGACAGCTGTCCCGGAGCCTTTGCAGTCGATACATTAAGCTTACTTCCAAGGGCACCTCTGTTAAAATTAAGCGTGACAGGTTTATCCGAGATAGGTAATACTGAAGGCGCAGGAGGTTTTTGCAAGGCATCGTCTATTTCCCCAATTAATTAGGGAAAGAGAAAGTATTTCGCTAGCGTACCTTTCTTCTTCTTTTCCTTCTTCTCTTTGACGGGTCCAGCTGAGGGTTGGACCTGGGGTTGTACAGGTTCTTCCACTTTGAATTCCAAAACAGCAACCATGGCAGAGTCATCCCAATACTTTACAAATGCACCTTCAACTCCACCCAGATTGATGGACGACGGAATTGCAGTTTCGTCGCGCAGCATATGATCAACTGGTTGAAATGAATATTGATGAGCAAACGAAGCGGCAACTGGCTTGTCAGAGATTCGGAAGCCTGAAGGGTGAATCTGAGGAGACATGCTAGTGGCTAGTACAGAAGCTGCAGACTGTAGAAAAAAGCAGGATCAGACACCAACGTTGTATCGCTCCTCATCACGTTACCTGATTGTCGACAAATTCAACAAATGCAAAACCGAAGCTGGCCAATGTGACCCTATCTTTAATGAGGATAATCCGTTTCATGCCTTTAGCTCCGTTTTTCCCGGGGCCTGCTGAATTCATCATGGCCTGAGCAATCGCTTGCGGCCCCGACAGCGGATCTAGACCACGGAATAGTAGCACTGGTCCTTGGGTATTGCCAATGTCACGCGTGCCATCGTTCATGTTCTGGCGACCACGAGCTTTGTCAGGTAAAGCACTTTGCGAGTAGTCGATCTTGACCCGTCGACCATTGTGGGGAATTCCGGTCTCAAGGGCCCTATAGAATGTTGCTGTCGCTGAAGCGCCGTGCGAAGCGGGTGGAGGGACTTGAATAAACGGGAAAATGGGATCCACAAATGCACGGGCATGTTCAACACTCGCGAACTGTGCAAAACCAAAGCCCTTTGAGATACCTTCAAAAATTCAATGGCCACAAACGTCAATGCACGGCATGAATATGAATACGAATGGGCAAGTGCCTGTTGATCTGTCTCTTATAATGGTGACCGTTTCAATGTTGCACCCATTGTTGGACAGGTATGCCTGCAGCTAAAGTATAGCATAGATTCAGCTCGGTACTCGAAGATATGTAAAGCGCGTCAACAAACATCCGCCTCAGAAAAGTCAGGATCCAGTCCTAGGAAGATGACGTGGGGACTGGGTTCGCTAGGGACCAGACGCTTTTTTCCTTGAAAGCCTTTCTGGTGCCTGTCGTCGTGAGAAGGATCTTGTGTAAAGTCCTGTGGTCTGCCCTGAGACTGTTGATTATAGGAGGTCTCATAGCTGAGTTCTTCGTAGGCGTGGCTCGCGTCGTATCCCTAATGAGTACGGATGAGAAAATGAATAAATTTAACAGGAGGACCACGTACGCCATTGTTAAATTTCCTACGCTTCCCATCCCCGTAGTCATCATCCCTTCCTCTACCTCCTCTGTCAGTCCATGCCTCACTGTCACCCCAGTTGTCCTTTCCTTTATCCCAGTCACGGTTATAAGCCATGGAATAAAAAGAGCTAACACAAATGCCCTTGAAAGATGATGAAAGCCAAGAAGCAAAAGATATTCACAAGGAACCGCACAGCGGACAGAAACACTGCCAATAAGCGCGGCCAAACAAGCCACAATAACACCACTCCTTCAATAGTACGACCATGGCAGTACCCAGTGAGCAGTCCATAATTTAACAATGCTGGAAGATATATTGACAGCTTAACGAATCAAGGCTTTTTAAAGGTTTGGACGTTCTTGAACTCGAGCCCCATTCTCTAATATGCCCTCCAGGTTGATCCCGCAATTGAAAGATGGAACCGTATGGTCAGTCGGGTCCAACCGCATGCCTGTCTTTCTGAAGTTCCTTCTACTTCTAGCGTGAAGATGCGTATAAGCATTTCAGATTTACTCCACGCACCACGTGGGTTACGATGTGTGGGTTCGTACTCGTGCCCGGAGCGATCTATTACCTGGCAAGCAAAACACACGTACGTTGCCTCCTGTACATCTATTGTATGATTCACTGATGTGATTATTGTAGTTAAAATGGAACTGGGCAGGCAAGCGAAAAGGGGAGGCATTGGATCAGGCATAATTTTCGACCATATACCGTACTGTCTGCACAGAGCGTACCGTGAGATGGATACATCCCACCCACCGTAATTCACGTCTCTATTTCGTGATTCTACCAAGGCCAGTGTAGTTCAGAATCTCTTGCATAACTCTATGGCCACCTTGCAACCACCACCGATAACTGCGCTAAGTAGTGCATACCCAGGAGCCCGCTGAGAGTGATGCTCGACAGCAGTGTCTAAGTGCTCCAGTTCGTCATCTCTAAATTCTTTGACAATGTCCCTCAGAAGTGGGATGCTTGGATGGGATGACGGCAACAACTCTAAGTCTTTCAGTTGGCTGAATTTACTGGAGTATAAGATTTGCGGACATAACAGCTAAAAACAAGGACAGACTCATCGTAGTGCTCCCCTATGACAGTCTCCACTGCCTCCGTGCAAGCCATGGCTGCTTCTTTGCCCATAAGTGCTGTCGCCGCCCCGAGTGCATAGCCAGCAGCTTTGGCAACGTCGGACAATAATGTTGGTCGTACCTTGTGTTGTAGCTGTAATTTGTCCATCACTTTTAAATGCAGTTTTTCTTGGTCCCACATTTCCTTCCGCCAGAGTAAGTTGATTAAGTGTGGTTGAATTGTTGTTCGAGACGCTCACTTGAATCAAGGGCCCAACTTGCGGGTCACGGCCAAGGACAGCGAATTGTCCTTTATAAATCCAATTAGCCGCAATTTCACCAGCCTGGTCCACGCGCAGCGCTCTATCCAAAATTTCTCGTTGCTCTGGGGAAATGCTTGGGGATGTAGAAACTCCAGGCTCCTGGTTCTTGGAGGGGTCCGTGTAAAAATTGGATGCTTTGCATGTGATGGTTCTTGTCAAGGGCCGTAGAGCACTCACAGCCCGGGAACGAGACCCCGCCAACATTTGTAGCTTCCGTAGGCCGATCGCACAGCTAAGCAGGCTGGTGGTGACTTTGACGGCAGCACTTAATACTTTCCACGATTGGAATGGCCAGAAAAGGGAACAACCGTATCTTTCAAGTAAACGCGTCTTTCAAGCTGACCATCATTCAGATTTTTGATATTGTTATATCTGCGCGATCGAAATGACCTCGAAGTACGTGTTTTATAACGGCTATGTCTTAACATGATGCATAACTTCATACAGGTTTACCCCTTCGCAAGCTGTTGATATGTCTGAGGAGAAGGACTGGCCGGTGAACCTCGGTATGTTCATTCATTGCTCGTCGTGAAACGTGTATAACATTTTATCATAGGGATGCTTGACTGGGATAACACGCGCATTGTCTTTACCAAGCGCAGCCTGGTCGAGTTCCTCAAGTAAGTGACCTGTCAAACATTTCCCTGATACCTGTGAGGCTCAGGATACATCCAGATACACAGGGACCACTGTTGACCCTGGCTTTAGCAACATTCAAAAGCTGCCTCGTGAATATTCGAGAACATCTCTCTTGATGACAAGTGCTCATTTGACCCACTCCATAGGATATGCTAAATTTGGCAAGCTAACGAGCACTGAAGAAGAGCCACCTGGTGATTCTGGAATTTGTGACCTGGTTATTGGTCTTTGACAAAGTTGGAATAAACAGAGACAGCCACGAGTCCCACAACTTTCTCCTCAGAAAGCAACAGACTTCTTGCGGAAGAATTCACAGACGATGCATTATCCACTGCGCCACCGCCACCAACCGCGACACAGGTGCAGTGACATTCAGATGCTTCACTTTCCAATTTTAACATGAAGCATTCAGCCCGTTCAAACTAGTTCTCCGGGCAGCCCGGATGACTTCAAGCCCACGAGGTATGACAGCCCCAGCAGTCTTGTGATGCGAACTAATGTGGTTTACTAGACGCGTAAGAACGCAGCCGGGCGGTCATGACTCTATTGGCAATTTATTCGGTGGTGAACCGCCCCAGGCTCAATTTATTCCTACTCGCAAGTACGTGTCATTTACTTCGCCGTCCTGTCCACTTATCCAGCTGTAGGGTGCGACAGCGCCCAGGAGGAGAAGACAATATCGAAGGGGTAAGCATGCGGCACAATTCAGTTCGACGACTTGTGTGTTAATTTCCTAGTAGCTTTTCTGAGGTTAAATTTTTGTCTGGAGATACCGGGGCGAAAGCGAGAAGTACCAAAGTTGTTTTGTTGTCCAACAACCTGTAGCCATCACCATCATGTCGATGCTCCTTTATTTTTACTCAAGGCACGCGTAGCATTGCGTTATTCAATGAACAAGGATAAAAAAAAATCAAAAATTTTGATGGTAGCGGCGAGGTTCGAACTCGCGCGGACTTTCGCCCATTGGGATTCAGATCAGTTCTTAAATCCAACGCCTTAGACCAACTCGGCCACGCTACCAATCACCTGATTGCATTATGTGACAGTGTTGATCAGCGCAAGGTTACTTGGGAAATCGAATTTTGTATCATTCTTTCATCAAAATGAGATCATCGGAGGGATAACATCCTAATTATCAGGGCTGTTGAAGTTGTCACATTTGGAACGACGCTATTCCTTCTCTTTAACTTCAGCATTATAATGTCATTTCCAAAGACACAAAGCGAATGGCGAACGGCATTAGATGCACTCCCTTCTACCCCAGAGAAAATCCCTGCTTTCTTCTTCGGGCACGGGTCTCCGATGCTCATTGCTGAGCAGCAGATCACGAACTCACCCATGGCAAGTGCTATGGGCCCGGAGGGAGATCTCGCAAAGTTTTTGCGTGACTTCGGCCCGGCTTTGAGGGTCAAGTACAAACCGAAAGGCATTGTCGTATTCAGCGCTCATTGGGAAACGATAGGGGTACGTCACGGTAAGTATTCCAGTCTGCTCCGAAGGAGCCCTTGCTGACATCGGGTCTGGAAGTGACGGATTACGGAGATAGGAATCCCTTACTCATGGACTACTTCGGGTTTGAGCCTTATTATTATCAACAAACATTCGAATCCAAAGGAGACCGCGCTTTGGCTGAGCGCGTCGTCCTGTTGTACAAAGAGGTCTCAACAGAAAGCCATTCAATTTCTTCATACCATTTCTGAAATATCTTTAGGCAGGCGAAGAAGCTAAGCTCTCCAGCGTTCGCGAGAACCGCGGATGGGATGGCCGGACTTCTCCGCCATGTCAAGGCTCGGGATTTGACCATGGGGTCTTCGTTCCTTTTAAGCTCATGTTTGGGGATAAGGTTGATGACGTGCCTATCGTTCAAGTATCCATCGAAAGGTCTGGTGATCCAGAAAAAAACTGGGCGATTGGAAAGGCCTTATCGAAACTCAGGTTCGTAACTGGGTTTACTCTTTACGTTCGCACCTTTCTGACGTCTCATACTCATAGAGAAGAGGGGATCCTCATCTTAGCAGGTGGCCTGACCGTCCACAATCTTCATGATCGAAAGCAATTTTCAGAGAAGTCGGCGTCATCCAACGTGTCGATGTTCGATCATGCAATAACAGTGGCTGCATCCAAGTACCAGGTTTGTACTGCATACTCTTCTCTTCTCAAAATTGCTTATTGTTTTTTATACCTGACAGCTTAACGAACGGAAGCAGTCGCTGTTCGACCTCATGAAGCACGATGGTTTTGCGCAGGCGCACCCCTCTGCTGAGCATTTTGTTCCGCTGTACGTTGCAGCGGGCGCAGGTGAAGAGGGGGGCGTTCAGGTCGTCAGCGCCATCTACTCCGCTCCAACTATTGCATTCGGCATTTGATGACATGCAGAAGAATGTACTTTGCACTAGAAGCTACGTTACACTGCGAACAAGATGGACATTAATGTTCCAACCAACGTATGGAATGAATGACGACAATAAACACAGAAATCCAGGGAGTAATATGACGACAAGAAGGGACGGGGTTCAGGTGTATACACTGATGCATCTTCCAAGTCCGAAAAGCATTCTGGTACGTATGGCGAAACTTTTAATTAAGCTCGATTGTTTGATATTTCTCATACACGGGTCTCCTGTGATATTATGATGCGCTGATACGTGCTTCGTCTGTCTGCTCAAGTTGTATTTGTGTACAAAATCATCTCCAGTGGTAAGTTAAGTACTTGCCCGATGCGTTTCTTTATTATAGGCAGTTGACGCGCAAGCAACTCTTCATGCTCCATTTTCATTAGACTCTGGGTTGTACATCGCGGGATCGCTCAGCTACGTTATGATATTGAATCCTGATGTCCAAATTATACTTGCTCTTGTGACAGGACCATCAGATACTCTAGTTGATACTTATCGCATCGAGATCTTGATCTAAAGCACTTTTAAATAGAGAAGCTGGAGTCTTCTATCGTTCACAATTTATCCTTGACAAAAAGAAGCAGTCGCTGTTCGTGCTCATGAAGTATGCTAGCTTCGCATTAGCGCACCCCCAGCTAAGCATTTTGCTCCGTTGTACAACGCAGCGGGCGCAGGTCAGGGGGTGTCCAGGTTTTCAGCGCCACTTACACCACTCAGATGGTTGCATTTAGTGTTTGATCGTATGCACTTGTTTTGTACTAGAAGCTAGGCTATGATATTGCGAGATGTAAGTTCTAATCTTACGTGATGAACTCGGGAATAATGCATAAGCAACTCGAAAGCAATCAGATCCAGGGAATACCATTACAATCAGGAAACAGAAGAAAGGTGTATATTTCATCGGAGCCGGTTATCTCCAGCAAAAGACCATATTCTGATGTCTCCGTCATCGCTACCAGAGATAATCTTGTCCTCACCAAGGCCCAAACATGTTACAGCGCCACGATGTCCGACCAATGTAGCTGTACATCGGCCTTCCTCACGGTTCCATACCTAAAAGCGGATATTTCAGTTTCGAGACATATGATTACTCAAGAACAAGACAGACCTTGATAGTACGGTCATGACTGCCGCTAATCAACCGCAATTTGTCACTTGCTACCGCCCAGACACCTTCAATGTGACCGAATAGAGTTTGGGTGGCTTTTGCTGTATCGATGTCCCAAACTTTGATAGTGTTATCAAGGCTTCCAGAAATGAGCACCGGCCTCTTAGCGCGTTTCCGACTGCTACCTGCCAGCACTTCCCTAGCGATAGGGTCAGGGCCCTGGATGTCCTCCATACTCTCGCTATCAGCGTCGTGAGTAATGACCGTGCAAACTTCGAAGGGGTTCATTGCGTTTCCAACTTGGGCGACATGGGCCATGTTATTGTCCGCAACGCGCCGCTCTTGGCGGCTGACGCCTTCGTCACAGCGCTCGTCTACCTGCAGCAGTTTCAGGCTCTGCACTTGTCCAACGTGTCCCATGAACTGGCGCAGGCACGTCCGCCTTGCAAGGTCCCACAGGCGAATTGTCCCGTCATCTGAGGCCGAGAACAATAGCGTGCCTTGACATATCCTTGGCTCACTACCCGATCCGCAGGCCATCTCGACATCCGCCGGTTCTTCAGACTCCCATAGCCGCACGGAATTGACCCAGTCACGATGTCCACGGAGTGTGAACGCTTCACCCGTGCGGAAGTTCCACACCTTCACAGTGGTATCCACACTCCCGCTAGCAAGCACGTTGGAGTCGAAGTTAAGACAAACGACACCCTCTGTATGCCCCTCAAGCGTACGTATGCACTCCCCACTTCTCCAGTTCCACACTCGAATAGTGTGGTCCATACTCCCTGTGATTAACTTCGCCTCGTCAAACTGTAATGTCCGCACAGCACGCGTGTGTCCTCGGAGGCAGCGTACCTCGAGACCGGTCTCAATGTTCCACACACGCACAGTACGGTCGTACGAACCTGTGATGAGGATCGGGAAAGAAGGATGCTGCAAGGTCTCATCGAACTGAAGACACATGATTCCATCTGTATGCCCGCGTAGCGTCCGGACTGAACATCGCCCTCGGCGCCAATTACGCTCGACTGATAAGCGCTCAGAATATACATCCTTCCAAGGTCGTGTGAACGGCAAGGCATCGGGTATTTCGGAAACGAACAAGTCAGGAGTATGATGTGGTGGGAATGAAGGAGGAGACGACGACGGAGACGCGGAGCTCATACGAATGGCGCGCTTTCGTTCTAGGATAGGTAGCCCCCATCCACACTTGAGGCATTTTTGCCCGATGTGCTGTTCGCATATTCCGCGCCATAGGACGTCGTCATCGGCTAGGCTTTTCCACTGCTTGCTTACCTGAGCAGCACGACAAAGAGAAGTAGCGTCCAGACACGCAAGGACTCTGAGTGATACCTCACGGGGAAGGGCAGTGAATGGATCGATGCGGATTAGCTGACCAAGTTGCTCCGTCAGTAAGGAGAGCTGAGAAAAACAGCACATGGTGAGAATGCCTTGAAGAATAAGTTCCCGCCTAGGGTGTGATGACGAGGAGAAACCGGACCAGATGGCATTTACAGCTTCTCGCTCTTGTACGGGGAGAGCATCAAGAGCCTGTAGAACTTAAATCAGCAGCCGAACAGCTCACGATGTTGGCTAATGTCAGACACACCTGCTGAAGCTTTAAGTTGGTACCCTCGTCCGCCATTCTCTGATGGCGAACACATAGTTTTCTCTGAGCAGTTGGAGTAGTATACATCTCAACGTCTGAGGTCGTTGGGGGCGGAGATGAGCCGGCAGAAGAAGTCTCAAAAATTGAGAGAGGTGAGGAAGATCGCTTATGGTCTAGATCAGGAGTCAGGCCCGAAGTGAGACGGGGAGCAGGCAAGGTATCGCATTCATATGATCCAGTTGTTAAAGTCGCCATGGATGAAAGAGTGAGAGATTAAATAATAACCTCATGCCGTAGCTTGTCGAATGAAGAAGTCAGACTTGGCAAGATTCTGTATATATTGCCCCACTCGCGAACATCTCGCGCAACATCACGCAACCTAATACAAAGTCACATTATATCTCGTGTCACGCAATTTCAGCCAGTTACATAAGCTCGGAGCAGCAACAAAACATCTGCTCAACGACAGGCATAATAGTAAACATCATGTGTACAGTGGTACAGTGGTACTGAATGGACCGTGGAAAATCAATTCAACAAAAATATGACGTGAACACGATACAGAATCAATACAACACAGACAGGATACACGCACTCATCGATCAATATTATGGGATACGCAGAAATCAGATACTAGCCTCCTTCCCTCTCAATCAATCAAGCGTGATCTTAAGCTGATCCAGAGGTATCGGTACAAAAGTATCCAAGTCGATCGACCGTGAGTGTAGCTCAGCCTCGCAGTGTGGCGGAACCAGGAGTCGGTTCAAGTCTGGTCGCACCGACAACTCTGTCATGAACTGGTCAGCGGCCATTGACATTCCAAACATTGCTGTCAATACCTTCCCGTGTAAAGTCGAATAGACGAGGAAATTCCTTCCCGTTCGGCATCCTTGCCCCTTCCACTCGTAGTTCGTCAAAGAATGGGTGCACCATGGCCTCTACTGCGCTTAAGCGTGCCCCTGGCGTATATTCCAGTAACTTCGCAACCAAATCAATCGCCTCGGGCGCAGTGCGCGGTCGGAATACCTGTTGTACGTAAGTACACGAGGTAACAGCACCACAAAATTGCGGTGATACCTTGGAGAATGGATGAGGCTTGATTTGAGGGAACTTATGCTCCATGTAATTTGGATTCATCGTCTTAATTTGTTCTCGTGATGGCGTTCCGAGAACCTTGATAATCTCGACCAACTGGTCGATGCCACTCTCCCCAGGGAACAGAGGTTGGCCTAGCATCAGCTCTGCCATCACACAACCCGTCGACCATATGTCTGGAACAGCGTTACTCCCTCCTGCACAGTAAAGGATAATATTGTTACCCACCAATGTTTGTTGTGTAATTGGTAGCACCGAAAATAAGTTCAGGTGCTCTGTAGTACCTCGAGCAAATGTAACTAACATTTGGCTCTCCAGCGACGAGGATTTTTGCTGAGCCGAAATCGCACAAATTTAGAACGCCCGTGGCAGGGTTCAGCAGGAGATTCTGAGGTTTAATATCGCGATGGCAGATGCCCACCGAGTGAATGTAGGCAAGTGACCGGAGAAGCTGATACATGTACAACTTGATTTGAAGCATCGGCATAGGCTGCTTCAACTTTGTGTAATGACGGCTGGCGCGATAAACGGTATCTGGGACGTATTCAAGGACAAGATTGAGGTAAACTTCGTCTTTCTAATAGCAAAGCTGAAATCAGCACCAAGATGAGAAGGGGGCGAGATTTTTTCAAACCTTTTCTCCATTGGAATAGAAGAAAGCTTTGAGGTCGACGACATTTGGATGTGACACAAGTCTCATGATTTGTAGCTCACGATTCTATTCGCGCGATATCGATGATATCACGCCAACAAAAACCGTTCCATCAGCACCATCTTGAAAAGCGGTCCACATCACGACCAGCGCAGAAGCGCAGGGTGACAAACAATAAGGATTACGTACCTTGAATCGCTTGTCCTGAAGGACTTTCTTGATGGCTATATCTTCTCTGTCCTTTGACTCTCCTACGAGTCTTGCCTGGTATACGACTCCAAAAGAGCCGTTTCCAATGACTTTACAATTTGTGTAGGCAATCTCCCTCTGTTCTGATGTTTTACCATCTGTTGCGATGACTTTGACTACCTTGTGGGGATCGTCGATGGCTAATTGAGTGGAAATGTCATCAGATGAAGATGACATGGACATGATGGAGACAGAAGGAGGTAATGAATAAAAACGGGAAATGACGGGGAAAGAATGACAATTACAAAAGAGACATGGCGACCAAATTTGGATGTAGAAAAGTGTAGAGGTTGATTGAGAGAGCACGCACGAGATATCTTAACACCGTTTATTGGAACGTTGGATGCCATTTGTGAAAAAGAGCTGCTCCTTGCAGGAAATCGCACGTGTTCTTAGAAATCGGAAGGAGCAAGTGGCACGACTAGTAGCGAGCGCCTACTTGATGTTGGTGATGCGGCAGTACTAAAGCAATTAGGGCAAACTCGCAGCTAGAAAAAATAGCAAAAGAGTAAGGGTAGTGAAATTTAGTGCTGGAAATGTTAACGAAGGCTTGTTGGGAGCTGAAACTGATATATCGTTGATGGGAAGAAGAGAAGGTGAACGACCAGGAGAAAGGGTGACTTGAGATCCTGTGACCCCAATCATCCTCGACTGCCAAGCAGACGCAAACATCCACTTGAAGTTTAACGTTGTCTATTGATCACTACTTGAACGTGGAAAGCTCAATTTTTGTTGGATTCAAGTTCTACGGATTAATATCGCTCGACATCATCAACAAGTCATCAATATTATGTGCCATATACTCTCTACAACTCGACCATGGCCTCGTGTTCGTATCCCAGACTGAGCTGTTATAACGGCTCTTAGGACCCTGCATACAAAGCCCGACAGCCCGAATCTCAACTTTAGCGTCACAAGGCGCTACTGGGAACCGCACTCAGACTTTTGCACTCCGGAAGCAGCTTTTGATGCCATCAATGCCTTCAGCGACTCCATGAAATTCACAGCATGATGACATTTGTGGCATCCTTTTCAGGGTACGTCAACCTGATATTTTCATGCCAACTTGCGCTCCGTTATGTTTGGACTCATCTTCGGTCTCACATTCCGAAGCATACAAATTAGGTAATTCAGGGGTCACAACGTTGAATGCTGTCCATGCGTGATAGGTCTGTGCATCGACCAATGTCTCAGACCCCGTTATCGCAGCAGTGGCGCCTGGCACATGACCGCGGACTGTATGTCACATGTGGTCCCACTCACGGGTTCTGGCTGATAAGTCTGCTAGTCACGTAAGCTGGTCTGGACTCATAGTTTATTTCTTGATGAACCTAGTACTACGTAACATGAGTACTCCACACAGCCCGTCTTATTCAAATTTTCCGCAGTATCTGGTCCAACATTAACCCACAAGATATGAAACACAAAGAGACGCTAAGTTAAAGTTCGCCGATGCGGTAACTGACACTCTATTGCTTGACCTGTCATTAATTTAGGTATCGTTTCGTTGGTTCAATGATAATGCTGGCGTGCCGTGGCTTTGATTTGCCAGGGCTC
>Ga0310811_10005692_pt1 | contig 15829 bp, 9 predicted proteins | sample YCmetagenome_FD_207642 | JGI IMG/M metagenome (GOLD analysis project Ga0310811, IMG submission 207642) | Soil microbial communities from experimental microcosm in Duke University, North Carolina, United States - YC | ecosystem: Engineered > Artificial ecosystem > Soil microcosm > Unclassified ...
CGCCTATCACACTCTCCACGAGGTACTCGACATAGCCCAGAATTTCGGTATCTCCTACACGGTGAACGATCAGACCGCGACACTTTCCATGGTAAGTTGGATGGTCGCGTATCGGGAGGCGACGTCTCTCGCGGAAGTCCTGCGAAGCGGCATGTTGCCTCCGTCAGCGCGCAATACGGGCCTGAGCTGGAATCCCGACCGCCTCCGAGCACTGGGAGTTGAGCTCGACGGCTTCCGCCGGGCCGTGGACTTGGCGCCCGACAATTCCCATCGCGTGCTGGCGATTGCCTCTCTTCTCACCAAGCTTGAGCAGGTCAAAGCAGAAGTGGGAATCGACACCTCGCTGAGGAGCGATGCTCTCGAACGTTCGAGGACCATGAGCGTGGGCCGGAGGGGAACTGGCTGGGGTGCCCCACCGCGTGCTCCTCACTCGGTTTCCATGCCACGAGCGGCACATCCGCACCTTGAGCGCGACGAGCACGGCATCCCATGGGCATCCAGCCAGTACAGCGCCCGGGATGTCCATGGCGAGCTCATACCGAATGATCAACGCCGCTGCGTCGAGGTCACCGTCATCTTCGATCGGGCCGCTGAGACCGGAAGCCCCAAGCCTCCCTGCACCGCTACCTCACCGCACCCGTGCCCGGCGGCCCCGAGGGCACCTGAGGGTGCGGCCGGGCGGTGATCGCGTTGCGTGAGGGGCACCCTGGCGGTCGGACGGCGATGCTCACCGCCGATGCGGGGGCGGAACTACTCGCCTCGATCAAGGCTGGCGAGCTTGAGGTCCTCTGATATGCGTGTACTGATCGATGAAAGGCCGACCGAGATGTCCGCGCACCCCGTTGGTCCCGGTTGCCGGACAGAGGCCGAGTCTGTGGAGCCGGCCTCCTGGCGCAAGGGGAGGTCATGTCTCTTCTTGCTCCTATGTCAACGCTCCGCTGACGTACGCGTTGTCGTGGTCGGCGCGCAGCGTGCGGTAGACGACGTCGGACAGGCGGCGGCGTGGGGCTCTGATCGCTTCTCGGTTGGTGTTTCCGTCATCCATGCGTTTCTGTAGGTAGGCCTGGGATGCGGGGTCGTGCGGGATTGAGTGATGGCGATGCAGCGCGGCCTCGTTCAGTTGGCGATTGCTGTCGGTACTTCGGGCCGGGGTCGGCGGGTCTTGTTGCCGGGCAGGCCCCTCAGTCCTGCCCGGCTCATCAGCAGTTCCACGGTCCCGTGCGAGACCGCGATACCGCTCCCGAGCGTGAGCTCGGCGTGCACCCGACGGGCCCCGTAGACGCCTCTGGAGGCGGTGTGCACCGCGCCGATGATCTCGGTGAGGAAGGCGTGGCGCAGCGAGCGCGCCGAGGCCGTGTGTTTCTTCCACCGGTAGTACCCGGACTCCGAGGTGCGCAGCACCCGGGCCGCGAGCTGGACGGGCAGGTTCTCCCGAGCCATCACCGCGATGGCTTCGAACCGCCTTTTGGGGGCACCACGGCGTCGAGCAGCTCCGCAGCGCGCCGATGGATGGCCAGCTCCTGCTCGAGCTCGGCGATGCGCCGACGGGCCGCGATCAGCTCGGCGTTCTCGCTGCTCGGGATGCCCGGCGCCTGGCCGGTGTCGATCAGGTGCTGGCGGCGCTAGTTGTAGATGGTCTGGTCGCTGATACCGAGCATCTCGGCGACCTGCTTGATCGGACGCCCGGCCTCGACAAGGGCCAGGACCCTGGCACGGAACTCAGGCGGATAAGAGCGGGGCATGAAGACTCCATAGCTACTGGATCAACAAGTGTCCAGCATCCCGACTCCACCAAACCCAGGGCACATCACAGGGCACATCAAAGCCGGAGCGGTTCATTGCGGTGCCTCGTCTTGGCCATGATGAGCTGGAGCGGCGTGCCTTCTCGCCGAGCGTGGTTGCTGCCGAGTGCCCGAACTGGCGGAGGTCCCAGCCGGGTTGTCCGTCGCTGGGGCTGGTGTAGTGGTCGAGCAGGGCGCGGGCGCGGTCGTAGCAGAGACGGGCGCGGCCGGTTTCGGGGCAGAGGTCTTCGGTCCGGGGCATCCGGGCCGGTGCGGGCCGTCGCTCGGAGAGGAACAGCGGTCCCTTGGTGCGTCCGGCGATCAGGCGCGGCAGCAGTCGGGCGGTGCCGGTGGACCAACTCGATCGCCCCGCCCTTGGAGCGGATCGGGGCGCGGCGCCGTTCCAGGTCGAGGACTTCGACGTTCAGGGCCAGGATCTCGGAGGCTCGGGCGGCGGTCTCGTACAGCATCCGCCGCAGCGTCTTCTCCCGCGGCGGCACGCCGCGGCTCGTGAGCAGCCGCTCGATCTCGGGCCTGCAAGAGCGCGCGTGTCTCATCGGCCGGGTCGGGTCTGCGCTCGGCTGACTCGGGCAGGTACAGTGCGGGGATGCGGTTCTTGCGGCACCAGGGGAAGAACGAGGCGATCGTGGCGCGCCGCTGGTTCCAGGTGCCCGGCACCGCGGTGCCCCACAGCTCGGTCAGCGCGTCGGCGGCCTCGATCTTCCCGACGTCGCGGAGCTCGCGGTGCGGGCCGATCACCTCGGCCCACTTGGGGCAGCCGTAGTTTTGCCGAAATTTCCAACACATTTGCAGGTCAGAGTATCTATGAGCGCCATCCCGGTTTCATGGCGGCAGTGTTCGTGGCCTGTGTATCCGTTGGTTGCGTGGCCCGCTTCGGTTACCCCAGAGTCGTCCGCTCAGGAGCTTTGGTGCTCTTGTATACCCGAGCGGTGGATGACGGTGACCTCGACGCAGGAGCGCTGGCCTTTCGGTATGGGCTCGCCGTTGAGGCCCAGGGCGCTGAGTGTGCTGGATGCCCATCCGATGCCGCTTTCCACATCAAGCTCGATGTGCGGACCTGACGGTTGTCGCTGCGACCTCGGCGTCTCGTCCTGTGAAATACCCGAAGTTCCGCTCGGGTGTCCGGTGGACTGAGGTTTCGCCACCTTCGGGGCGGCGGCGGGCACGATCTCGGTCGGCGAGATCCGCTGAACCTCGCCGACAGACCTACTCCCAGTAACCTGGAACCTGGTGCCGGGCGGGAAGATCACCTCCATCTCGTTCTCGTCCGCGGCCGCTGCGTCAGCCAATGCCTCAATGCGCCCGTCGTCGAGATCACGGGCGGCAGTCGGGTTCAACTCGTCGGCGAGGGCGCCGGCGACGTTGTTCGCCCGCGCCCGGACCGGATCCGAGCCGTAAAGCTCCTCCAACAGCCCGGCCGTGGCAGGCCCTTGGTCCCAATCACCCCCGAAACGACCATCTTGGCCGGTGATGTACGGACTTGCCAAGCCCGGTATATGGAACGCTTGCCCGCGGGCGTTGGTCAACCCGGTCTCGTCTTGTGCTGGTGCCGTGGTGTCGGTCGCGTCGGCATCAGCGACGGTGACACCGGTCACGCGCACACTCTGGCCGGCACCGTCGTCGGGGACCAGGTACAGGTGCGGGGCCTGGGCGTGCAGGTTGTAGAACACGGCCGGGCCGGCAGAGTCCTGCAGGGACTCGAACAGGGTCTCGGCGTTCTCGATGCCGCCGAGCCACCCGGAATCACCCCGCAGCACCGTCCCGGTCCCCGGCTCCAGAAAGTCCGCACCATGCCGCACCCACGCGTTCGGGACCGCACCGCCATCGGCCAGCATGATTCGCCCGGTGCCGTCCACCGCGTACAGTTCGGTACCGACCGCGTCGCTGCCGCCCGGCTCGAGACCGGCCCAGTCCGAAACTACCCGGTGCAGCGCGCCGCCGGCCGCCGCCTTACCCCCGTCCACCACCGCCGGGGTGTCGGTGAACGCGAGCACGCCCTCACGCGGCTCGATCCCGACCACGACCCGGGCGCCGACCGGCACGCCCGCGGCCACCGGATCCACCCCCGCATCACGCGAACCCCCGCGAGGAAAGTCACCCCGCGAAGACCCGCCCCGAACAGAAACATTACCCTGTGACGGGCCCCGGGACCCGCCCGCGACACTGGGCCCGGAACCCAGGTACGCCAGGCGCGCCCGGAACGCGGCGATATCCACGTGCGCGGGAAGCGGGACCACACCCGGGTTGAACGCGTCTGGATGCATCGCCCCGATGACCTGTTGCCACGTCAAACCTCGAACCAAGGCAAACGCGACCCTGCCCGCCCACACCACCCCCGCCACACGCCTCGGGTTCGCATCCCGGCCCAGCACCTCGCGCGCAGCCTGCTCCTCCGCCGTGTTCGCCGGCGCCTGCTGCCACCTTTCGAGCAGTCCGGACGGCGAAACCGGAATCACGGCCATCCAGTGCTCGCCGCCCGTCACGCGTGAATCGCGCACCAACTGAACCGGCCGCTGCCCCGCATCCAACCGGTACCGGTAGTTCTGCTGCGTGGGCGCCGTGAGCTCACGTATATCCAGATTCAGGTCGAACACGTCCGCCGCCACCCCCGGCGCGATGTCGCCGGCGACGTTGTTCCACGAGCCTGCTCGCCGCATCTGATCCACCACCGAGGCACGGTCGGCGTCGGTCAACCCCTGCTGCTGACGAGACAGCGCGTTGCGCCACTGCGCAAGCTCGCCACCCTGCAGCGCACGCCCCGCCATCGCGACGGCCCGGTCCGTCAACAGGCCCTCGCGCACCGTCTGGTCCAGATTCGGCCACAGCTCCCGCCGGGCCTCCGGAAGCCGGAGATCCCTCTCGAGCGCGTCCGCCAGACGCGCCCGCACCTGCGCCGCCGTCAACGGCAATCCCGTCGCCGTGATCAGAGCGTTCATGAAGCAATCACCATCACGGGCCACATCCACCAGACGTGAACCGATCTCCCCGATCTCCCGCCGCAACACCTCCACACCATCGCGAACAGGCTCCGCCCCACCACCCGGCGTCTGAACAGCGCCCGCCGCAAGGCGATAAGGGTTCGACGCGGACGCTCCGCCGTTCCACACCTCATGCGGCGTCGGGAGCCGGACGACGCCCCGGTCGCCGTCGCCGACCACGCGCGAACTCCCGTCCGATCCCGTTACCTGAATACGGATCCCTAAGGAGTACGCCGCGATCCACACCGCGAGCGACGCGCGCGCAAAGCCCGAAATCCCACCGTCCGCGAACCACCCGACGGCCTCGCTCCAATCGACCCCTGGGAACTGCAGGCCAAGAGCTCTACGCGTCTGCTCCTGGTCCACGGAACGAAATACATCGGGATCCGTAGTAGCTTCCAGCGCGCGGCTGAGCCAGGACCGCAACGCGTCAGTGCTGCCCACATTCACACCGTCCGGTAGCACCGCCAGCAGATCACCCATCAGCCACTCATCCGCCCGCACCCCGGTACCCGGCGCGATAGGAAAGTTTCCGCGACCGTCCGACGATGCCTGGAGTCCCGCCGGGTCAGTCCGAACATCCCCCGAATCCCCCTGGTCACCCGAACTCTCCAACCGCCCATCGTCGGCAGTACCCCCACCACCGGCATCCACGCCGCGGCCCGACACACCAGCAGAAGAACCTTCAAAGCCGGACCGGATCACGGGAGCCCAACCCGGACGACTGGCGGGAGTCGCCTTTTCGAGACGTGTCTTCCCGCCGGCCCCCCGGGACAGAGTGAGACCTGCCGCGTTCTGGATCGCGTCACGCAACCCGGTCGGCAGTTCCGACGTCCGCCCTCGCGATTGAAGGTTTTTGAAAAAAATGCCGATAGCTATCGGTTCCAGCACGGTATCGACAGACTCCGTCTCACTTTCCCTAGGCCTCATACCCCGATGATGGGGGTTCCTTCCATAGTATTGACGGATCGCGACGGCCATCGCATGATCACGAGCAGCAGAATCTACAGGTCCGGGCTGGACTGCGGGAGGCTGAGCCGGCGGACCGGCAGTTGTCGCTCTTTCGATATGCAATAAGCCGTCCGCCCCTCGGGACAGAGTGAGACCTGCCGCGTTCTGGATCGCGTCACGCAACCCAGGTGGCAGTTTTGACCGCCCGTGGCTTTGAAGGTTTTTGAAGAAAATGCCGATAGCTACCGGTTCCGGCATGCCATCGACCATCTCCGTCTGCGTCTGCGTGGGCCTCTTACCCCGAAGTTCGGGGTGCATTCTATAGTATTGATTGATCGCGGCGGCCATCGCTTCATCACGGCTGAGCGCCGCAGACCGGGCGGAGTCGCGGGAAGGCACAGCCGGGGTTGCGCGGGACTCCCGCATCGCGGCTTCGGGCCGGGCGACCTCGTCCTGTCCGGCGCCGGGCGTCTCCCGCCGCTCGATCGCATCCGGCAACGTGATCACCGGACCACCGGGCGACGCGAGATTCGACCCGCGGACGTCGGCCTCACCGGTCTGTTCGTTCTCCTCCTCATCGAACAGGGGATCGAAGCTTGCCCGTGCACCGCGTCCCATTCCGCGACCGTCCGGCGGTATTTGGAGTCCAGCCTGGTCAGTCCGGGAACCTGCCGAGTCCCCGTGGTGACCCGAACCATCCCACCGCCCACGTCCGCTCGCACCATCGACACCACTGGCCGAACCCGACACGACCTCCGATTCACGAGCAACCGTCGAATGGCTGGCAGTACCCGAACCGCCGACACCGACCGGGACAACTCCACCGGCATCCGCACCACGGCCCGACGCGCGAGCTGAAGAACCGTCAAGGCCGGACGGGACAGCGGGAGCCCGACCCGAACGGCTGGCAGGAGCCGCCTTTTCGATACGTGTTCTCCCGTCCCTCCCCTGGTACAGGGTGAAACCCGCGTTCTGGATCGCGTCACGTAATCCAGACGGCAACTTTTCCCGCCACCCATCAGTTTGAAGGTTTTTGAAGAAAATGCCGATGGCTATCGGTTCCGCCACGCCGTCAACATACACTTTCTCCCTCTGCAGAGGCCTTTTACCTCGGTGGTCGGGGTGCATTCTATAGTATTGATTGATCGCGGCGGCCCGCGCATCAACACGGCTGAGCGCCGCAGACCGGGCGGAGTCGCGGGAAGGCACAGCCGGGGTTGCGCGGGACTCCCGCATCGCGGCCTCGAGCCAGTCGAACTCATCCTGCCCGGCACCGGGCGTCTCCCGCCGCTCGATCGCACCCGGCAACGTGATCACCGGACCACCGGGCAACGCGAGATTCGACCCGCGGACGTCGGCCTCACCGGTCTGTTCGTTCTCCTCCTCATCGAACAGGGGATCGAAGCTTGCCCGCGCACCGCGTCCCATTCCGCGACCGTCCGGCGGTATTTGGAGTCCAGCCTGGTCAGTCCGGGAACCTGCCGAGTCCCCCTGGTGGCCCGAACCGCCGGCACCGACCGGAACGACTCTACCGGCATCCGCACCGCGGCCCGACGTGCGAGCAGAAGAACCTGCAGGGCCGGACGGGGCCGCGGGAGTTTGACCCGAACGACCGGCGGTAGGCGCCTTTTCGATACGAAACCTTCCATCCGCCCCCTGGTAAAGAGTGAAACCTGCGTCCCGGATAGCGTCACGCAATGCAGGCGGCAACGCTGTACGCCGCCCATTGTCTTGAAGGTTTTTGAAGAAGATGTTGATAGCCAGCGGCTCCGCCACGCCATCGACCTTCTCCGTCGTATGCTTCACAGGCCTCATACCCCGATGATGGGGGTTCCTTCGATAATATTGATTGATCGCGACGGCCATTGCTTCATCATGCTCGGCCGAGGCCCTGCCGGTCCCGCCGAGGGGCGCGGCGTAGGGCTGGTGGATGCCGCGATTGCGGGCCAGCTCCCTGGCGAGCTCGATGGCCGCTTCCTGACCGTGCTCCATCAACTTCGCGTGGATCAGCGCGAAGTCCCGTTCGCGCCCGTCCTCGGCAACCTGCTCTATGACCGGCGGGTAGTGATTCCAGCGCTGCATGATCCCCGCAGCAACCGCCAGCCCATCCGCCGCGAGCACCTCTTCCCTCGACCCATCGTCGGCCCCGGCGCCCAACACGCCGGACACGGTGTCACGCGACGGATCGACCAACGCATCCACGGCGGAAGAACCAGACCCCGGACGCCGGCTGAGCGCGCCGACCTGATCTGTCAGCGACATCTCGTCGGCCGCGTCAAAAGCAGCGGAGTCTGCACTCGACGGCAAAGCATCGACCAGGTCCCGCAGCTTCTTTGCCGAGCGCACGGACGAAGCCCGGGCAGCGGATACGTCGGCCGGGAAACCCGGCAAGCCTCCGACACCCTCGAGACCGGAACCGAGGAGGGTCGTGAGCGGGTCTTCGCCCGACTCGTCCTCGTGCATGCCACGATCGCCGAATCCGCCGTCGAGGAGCCCGTCTCGGCTGCCCCTGGTCCACGCACCGATTCCCGGCGCCTCAGCGACCAGCGTGAGAACCGACTTCGGTGTGCCCGTGTCAGTGACCGGCGCCGGCATGAGCGTGAACGACGGCTGGCCGGGCAACGAACCGAGGACCGAGCCGTCCGGCTGCGGCCGAGCCACCAGCACCATCGCCTCAACACACGCCGATCCCGCCCCGACCGGGCTGTGAGACGATTTGCACCAGGGCCCCGGCCCCGCCAGCGCCCTCTCACTCCGGCCATGGGGTATGGGATGTCTGGTCATTTCACGGAGCCTTTCGCTGCCCGGTTTGCCCAGCCTGAGCAAACCTCCTCCTTGGACCGGCTTAAAGCCGAAGTCTGCCATAATCGACAAGCAACGGCGCTGAAACCGTTCTCGTCGACCTCCCCAAGAAGGTGGAAGGATATAAAAGGGCAATGGTTCTTGTCCGATTGGGCATCATTCGCGGCCAGTCGAACGATCGTAGTCCAGAAAGCCTTCGCAAGGTCTGATCAGTGGTTTCGTGGTTCGGTCAGGTGGCTGGCCGGTACTCGTTGATCAGGCCTGCGACGGCCTGGCGGCGCTCGATCCGGTAGGTCGGGAACGGGGTTACGTGCGGGTCGTCTCTCTCGGGGCATGTTGATTGCGGCCTTGGTGGGGTCGGTGGTTGTTGAAGTGGGTGGGGAAGGCGGTGAGCACCTTCTCCGCGGGGCCGCGATCGAGTAGCAGGATATTGTCGGTGCGCTCCTCGCGGGCCGAGCGCACGGACCGCTCCGCGTGAGGGTTGCAGTTCGTTGATCTCGGCGGGATCTTCGCAACCTCGGTGCCCTCTGCGGCGAGATGGCGTCGAACGCCGCGGTGAACCTCGCCTCCCGGTCCTGGCCGAGGTGGGTGCAGTCCGCAGCCCGGCCTCCGAGGTCGATCATGAGCTTGCGGGCCTGCCGGGTCACCCACCCGGCGGTCGGGTGCGCGGTGACCCCGAGCACGTGGACGGACCGGGTACGCGCTTCGACCACGAAAAAGGCGTACAGGCGGGTGAGGTTGATCGTGTCGATATGAAACAGGTCGGTCGCAAGCATCCCCTGCGCCTGGGTTTTGAGGAAAGCGGTCCACTCCCGGCGGGGCTGGGCCCACCGCGGCCCGGCCCTAGTCCGGCTTGGCGCAGTACCCGGCGGACCGTCGGGATCCCGACCGCGAGGTCAAGCGCCGCGCGGATGTCGTCGGGGTCTTCCCCAACCCGGCCGCGCTCGAACGCCTGGCTGGCGCGATCCTCGCCGAACAGCACGACGAATGGAACGTCCAGGACGAGCGCCGCTACCTGTCCGAAGCCTCCATGGCCGAGCTCTACCCGGCCAGTCCCGCAGGTGAACTGCCCGCTTGACTCACCCCGATCACCACCCGCACGGCATAGTAGAATCCGACAACCCGCAGCCCCTCACACACCACGGGCTACACCACAAGGGGACGTCATCGAAGCCGCCGTCTACGTCGTTGCCTTGGGGTGTGCGACCTGATCGAGGAAAAGGTGTCAGTGAGATGACCGTGGGACCCGTCCGCGATGACCGTCGGTACGGGATAGAGCTGTCGCAACCGCTGTCCTGGCGCAAGTCGCGTCACAGTCTGGTGGGGGCGGGGGCTGCGTGTGTTGAGGTGATGGGGTTGGTGGCCCGGCGGGGGTCGGCCGGGTTGATTCTCGGTGAGTTCCCTGGCGAGCCTGTCGTCACGCTTGTGCCGGCGCCCCCCAGCGGTTCGGGCGCATCCGGTCCCCCGCGTGCGCCGGTTGCCGTAGCTGCGGCGGCGACCCGTATGTGGACCAGGGGCAGGCGCGACGAACCCATCGGCGTGGGTCTCGGTGAGATCACCATGCACGGGGCGGGCGATGACCTGCGGGTAACGGCCATGAGCGCGGATCTCGAGAACGTCGAGGGCTTGCCAAGCGTCGTGACCCGGGGGGATGAGAACCCGGATGGGGTGCGGGCGATCTCCGACACGGGTCTCAGGGGTGTCCGGGGCCTGGAGGGCTTCGAAGAGCCGCTCGAGCGGCCGCTCAAGGAGATCTCTCTCAAGCGAGTGCTGCAACAGACGCGCGATTCGGTCCTTGCGGATGCGAGGGAGTCCGTCGGCGAGATCGGACTGCTGGCCGTGGACTGCGTCGCGCTGCTCGCCGCTTTCACCAGGAAGTTGTATCCGAGTGATGAGCGGTTGGTGTCTAAAATCTTCGGCGATCTGCACGTCGGTGTGGCGCCGCGGCGTGCGGTTGACGACTCCGTGATCGGCACGGGCCGGATGAATGAGACGCTGGTCCGGGGCGCGCAGTGGGCACGGGTGGACTCGTGGCAGATCGTGGCCCGGAAGGTAGAGGCTGTGGGGGAGGGGGCGAGTGCGCTCGTGCTCTGGCAGCGCCAGGGCGACAAGATGGGGCACGCCTTTGGTGCGTACAGGACGAGGGATAAGGGGGTGCGTTGGCTGGAGATCGGCCGAGCGGACGGGCGGCAGGTGCTGGAGACCGCGCCGGACCGGGATGAAGCTCACGCGCGTTACCTCGTCATCGACGCGGGGGGCCGCACGGTGGACGACGGACAGCCCGCGGTGCTCAAGTCCAAATCGACGGCGGGAACGGCTAATGTCCTCGGCGATGACGCGGGGATGGGCCTCACGATCGAAGGAGCGGCCCGGAGTAACGCGGTCGGGGGCGCCCTCACCAATGTCGAAGGTCTCTTCGGCTGGAATCGGAAGGTTGGCGACGGGCAGGCCCAGGGGCGCGGCGAGGCGCCGCGTGCCCTGCTGGTGCCTGCGCAGGGCTCGGTCGATCCCGGGGATGGGTGGGGGCATCTCGATGGGACGTTCGTGTTCGTGGGCGATGATCCGGCGTTCGTCGCGGCGCGCGCGGCCGCCGTTCCGGTCCCGCGTGAATTTCACTGGGCCGACCCGGTTTCGCGAGTGTTCGACGGTGAGGGGAATCTCGTCTTCGAGCGGGATTCTCGAGGCAATGTGGTGGAGGACCGTTTCGGGCAGCCTGTTCCAGCGTCGTTCGTGGTGGACTCGGCATTCGACGCGCGGCGCTTCGCGGTGGGAGAGCGGGTTTTCACTGATGTGACGGTGAGGGTGCGTGCGGATGGGGAGAGCCTTGGTCATGATGTCCTGGCCGGGATGTGGGATATCGCGTTGGTCGGGGTGGAGCGGTTCTTCAACCGGCCGGGGGAGGAGCTGGCCAGCACGGGGGACCGGCTCCATGTGAGTATCGAGCTCGTCGCTCCGGATCAGCCGGCACATGTGACGGTGGCGCGTGCCAGGAGCCTGGCGGAGATGAACCAGCATGCATGGTTTCCGGGTGCTTCGCCGGTGGACTTCGCGCATGAGATCGCGCACCAGCTTGGGTTGCGGGATGAGTATGCGGGTGGGCCGGGGATCGATCATCGTCCCCGGGTGACCGGGAGTCTATTGGGTGACTACCGCAGGCCGGTGGATCGGGATGATCTCGCGGCCGCGGAGCTCGAGGGCGGTGAGCTGCGTCAGCAAGGACTGCGTGGTCGGCATCTGGAGTTGATCGATCGTATCGTCGGTGACGACGTGCCGCTTGCGCATGATTCCGGTGGTGGCGCGCGGGCACTGGTCGTCGAATACGGGCAGGGTGTGAAGGGGCCGGAGGTCGGGTCGGGGCGGCGAGAGCCTGGCCGGAGCGAACTCGGCTCGACGGGGCATCTGTCCGAGGCTGGCGCAGCTGATTCGGGCAGCCCGGACAGGACCGCCTGGCCTGAGCAGGCTGATGCCGTGCACGAATACACGAAGTCCGGTGTCGACCTGGTTACGGCTGTTGTCGCGTTGGGCCATGCGTTCGAGCAGTCAGACAAGGCGCACAGCCTTCTGGAAGGGTCGAGCGGTTCTCAGAGTGCGGTGACGGTTGCCGCGGCGGAGCTCCGTATCGCGGAGGCGTGGCTTAGCCTGGCCGCGGCCGAGACGCGCTTCGACGAGTCCTCGAGCAAACTCGAGGAATTGGGCCTCGCTCGAGTTGCCGGGGAGCACGAGTTCGGATCCGCCGAGCAATCTGAGGCAACGCGTGAAGCCGCCAGGCTGTTGGGTCGCCCGAAGATCGTGATCGGTGCCGATGAGGAGTCCGGTCGTATCCGCGGCATGCAGCGACTTCTGCGGGACCAGGTCGCCGAGCAGGTGCGCGAAGGCGACTTCAACGAGGCCAGGTTGTTGGCGGAAGCTTTCGGGCCTGCCTTTTTCACCCAGGGCGAAGGCTTGGCTGGCGGTTCGATTGAGATCGCGGGCATGAATGTTACTAAGCACTTCCATGATCAGAGCCGTCAGATCGAGACGGAGATGCAAGAGAAGATCGCCTGGCAGCAAGGTGAACTAGATCAGATTGAATCCCGCGAAAGGCAACTGGACGCTGATATTCGCCGCCTCAACCAGGACCATGACGCCCAAGGCCAGGACATCGATACCCACGACCAGGACAATTATAGGGAGTATGCCAGGGAATCTGAATCGCTCCAACGCCAAGTGGGTGATTTGAATCGGTCGGGGCTAATGTTGCCTCCGCACGTACGGGAGCAGCGGTCCCGCCAACTGGAACAGGTGCGCGCCAGGCTTGAGAGCCGGCGCGCCGCGCAGGTCCGGCAGTTCGATGGCCTGCGCGCGCGACTTGAACGGGACCGACAGGACGCCGAGGCGGACTTCGCAACGCGTCGGGCCGCACTGATCAACCAGCGTATTGCCGCTAAACGTGAAATCGAGAGCCTGCAGCGCGAAATGCTTCAACGGCAACGTGATTACCTGACGACTCTCGTGGAACAGTTCGCGACGGGTCTCAGGATGGAGCGTGACAGGAGGGTGGGGGGTGTAGCACCCCGCCGCATGGAGAGCCGCGAGTGGGCTGAGTACAATTCCTATCTTCCGCAGATTGAAGCCAAGCTGAGAAAGCTCATCGTCGAGCCGACGGGCCATAAGGGCTATCATGAACTGCTCGAAACGCATATTGGGAAGCATCCCGATTTCGGCGCAAAAGTGCAGAATGTAAAAGTCAACAATACCACGGAATTGGCGCGCGGCTTGTTGGGCTGGGTGAAGGCGAAGCCGAATCGGCACCAGGAAAAGGTGATTGCACAGAAGATCTACAAGGATGGGCGCGTTGAAGAACTCCTCGATGTGCTGATCACCCGCATGAATAGTCGGATCATGAGGCTGCCAGCTAGCCAGCTTATCGTGAGAGAGCTGGCTAGTGGTCGATCCGCAATCGAGCTGGACAGACCCCTCGGAACCTATCTGCCAGCAAATCGTCAGAGTCCGGAGCATCTACAACACCGTGTTTCAGCGATTCATTCGCACGTGGATGGGCTCATGGCGCTGCTACGGAATCCAACACGATTCACGATACGTGACAAGATAATGGTCTTGCATGACCTATCAGAGTACTTCGGCCAGCCCCGTCACACTCCCCGTACGCACGGCACGAACTTGTTGCCTGCTGTAACTGACCGGGACATGCAGAGCACCACTGCCGTCGATGCGAACGGCTACCGCACGAATTCGTCGAGCGATAGAGGTTGGATCCAGATCAGGCAGCCTGACGGCTCCGAGAGGGCATGGATGTCGACGCGCAACGAGAACGCACCCTCTACTATACTCGCGAGAGAGCGGAACATCCCGGTCTGGGCCGGACAATCCTATACTGCTATGCGGATGTTCAAGCTCGCCGAGTGGGTCGGTGGCTCGAAGCACGAGATCGGCGCCGTTGCGTACGGTATATTCGCTTTCTGGCGGTTGGACTACGATCACACCACCCAGCTCGCCTATCACACTCTCCACGAGGTACTCGACATAGCCCAGAATTTCGGTATCTCCTACACGGTGAACGATCAGACCGCGACACTTTCCATGGTAAGTTGGATGGTCGCGTATCGGGAGGCGACGTCTCTCGCGGAAGTCCTGCGAAGCGGCATGTTGCCTCCGTCAGCGCGCAATACGGGCCTGAGCTGGAATCCCGACCGCCTCCGAGCACTGGGAGTTGAGCTCGACGGCTTCCGCCGGGCCGTGGACTTGGCGCCCGACAATTCCCATCGCGTGCTGGCGATTGCCTCTCTTCTCACCAAGCTTGAGCAGGTCAAAGCAGAAGTGGGAATCGACACCTCGCTGAGGAGCGATGCTCTCGAACGTTCGAGGACCATGAGCGTGGGCCGGAGGGGAACTGGCTGGGGTGCCCCACCGCGTGCTCCTCACTCGGTTTCCATGCCACGAGCGGCACATCCGCACCTTGAGCGCGACGAGCACGGCATCCCATGGGCATCCAGCCAGTACAGCGCCCGGGATGTCCATGGCGAGCTCATACCGAATGATCAACGCCGCTGCGTCGAGGTCACCGTCATCTTCGATCGGGCCGCTGAGACCGGAAGCCCCAAGCCTCCCTGCACCGCTACCTCACCGCACCCGTGCCCGGCGGCCCCGAGGGCACCTGAGGGTGCGGCCGGGCGGTGATCGCGTTGCGTGAGGGGCACCCTGGCGGTCGGACGGCGATGCTCACCGCCGATGCGGGGGCGGAACTACTCGCCTCGATCAAGGCTGGCGAGCTTGAGGTCCTCTGATATGCGTGTACTGATCGATGAAAGGCCGACCGAGATGTCCGCGCACCCCGTTGGTCCCGGTTGCCGGACAGAGGCCGAGTCTGTGGAGCCGGCCTCCTGGCGCAAGGGGAGGTCATGTCTCTTCTTGCTCCTATGTCAACGCTCCGCTGACGTACGCGTTGTCGTGGTCGGCGCGCAGCGTGCGGTAGACGACGTCGGACAGGCGGCGGCGTGGGGCTCTGATCGCTTCTCGGTTGGTGTTTCCGTCATCCATGCGTTTCTGTAGGTAGGCCTGGGATGCGGGGTCGTGCGGGATTGAGTGATGGCGATGCAGCGCGGCCTCGTTCAGTTGGCGATTGCTGTCGGTACTTCGGGCCGGGGTCGGCGGGTCTTGTTGCCGGGCAGGCCCCTCAGTCCTGCCCGGCTCATCAGCAGTTCCACGGTCCCGTGCGAGACCGCGATACCGCTCCCGAGCGTGAGCTCGGCGTGCACCCGACGGGCCCCGTAGACGCCTCTGGAGGCGGTGTGCACCGCGCCGATGATCTCGGTGAGGAAGGCGTGGCGCAGCGAGCGCGCCGAGGCCGTGTGTTTCTTCCACCGGTAGTACCCGGACTCCGAGGTGCGCAGCACCCGGGCCGCGAGCTGGACGGGCAGGTTCTCCCGAGCCATCACCGCGATGGCTTCGAACCGCCTTTTGGGGGCACCACGGCGTCGAGCAGCTCCGCAGCGCGCCGATGGATGGCCAGCTCCTGCTCGAGCTCGGCGATGCGCCGACGGGCCGCGATCAGCTCGGCGTTCTCGCTGCTCGGGATGCCCGGCGCCTGGCCGGTGTCGATCAGGTGCTGGCGGCGCTAGTTGTAGATGGTCTGGTCGCTGATACCGAGCATCTCGGCGACCTGCTTGATCGGACGCCCGGCCTCGACAAGGGCGAGGACTCTGCAGCGGAACTCGGGCGGATAAGAGCGGGGCATGAAGACTCCATAGCTACTGGATCAACAAGTGTCCAGCATCCCGACTCCACCAAACCCAGGGC
>Ga0310811_10005693_pt1 | contig 15827 bp, 11 predicted proteins | sample YCmetagenome_FD_207642 | JGI IMG/M metagenome (GOLD analysis project Ga0310811, IMG submission 207642) | Soil microbial communities from experimental microcosm in Duke University, North Carolina, United States - YC | ecosystem: Engineered > Artificial ecosystem > Soil microcosm > Unclassified ...
GCCTGACCGCGTTGATGCCACCCCAGGCTGCCAGCGCCAGGCCGGCGAAGACCACAAAGCCGAAGGCGTAGCTGCCGGTGAACTGCTTGGCGTAGCCCAGGCTGGCGGCGAGATAAAAGCCGCCGATGCCGCCGGTCATGCCCACCAGGCCGGTCATCAGCCCCACATCCCGGCCGAAGCGTTGCGGCACCAGTTGGAATACCGCGCCATTGCCCATGCCCAAGGTCGCCATGCCGGCGATCAGCACGACCAGCGCGCCATAGGCCGGCAACACGCTGCGGCTGACCAGCAGCAGGATCACCGCCACGATGGCATAGACCACCGACAGGGCTTTGGTTCCGCCGACGCGGTCGGCCAGATAGCCACCGAACGGACGGGCGAAGGAGCCGGCAAAGACGCAGGCGGCAGTGAAATAACCGGCCGTCACCGGCGACAGCTTGTACTGGTCGTGGAAATAGATCGGCAGGAAGGAGGAGAGGCCGACAAAACCGCCGAAGCTGACGGCATAGAAGAACATCAGCCACCAGCTGTCGCTCAGCCGCAGCAGACGCGCATAGTCCGCCATGTTCTTCTTCGGCGGACAGTTGGGGCTGTTCTTCGCGGCAAAAAGGAACAGCACGAAGACTGCGATCAGGGGCAGGGCAGCCAGGCCGAAAACGTTGCGCCAGCCCAGCGCCACCGCGAGCATCGGCGCGAACAGCGAAGCGAAGACCGTGCCGGAATTGCCCGCGCCGGCCAGGCCCAGGGCCGTGCCCTGATGCTCGGGCGGATACCAGTAGGAGACCATCGGCAGGGCGATGGCGAAGCTGGCGCCGGCCACGCCCAGGACCACGCCCAGGAGCAGGATCTGGCTGAAACTGTGGATGCCGGTGAGCCAGGCGGTCAAAAGGCCCGCGATCACCACCAGCTGCATGATGATGCCGGTCAGGCGCGGCCGCCACTGGCCGACCAGAATGCCGTTGAGAAAGCGCAAACCCGCGCCCGCCAGCACCGGCACGGCCACCATCAGACCTTTCTGCCCGGCATCCAGATGCAGGTCCGGCGCAATCAGCACCGCCAGGGGGCCCAGCAGCACCCAGACCGCGAAGCTGAGGTCGAAATACAGAAAGCAGGAAATCAGGGTTGGCAGATGGCCCGACTTGAGGAAAGCGCTCTTCATTGGCAATGGCTCGCTGGGCAGCCATTGGCTGCCGCATGCGAACCGCCATTGGCCCGCGGGTTGAAGCTCGCAACAGCACGGGTCCGTCTTTGAAGCCGTGCCGCCGGTTCAACAAGAACCGGTCGCACTCATGGCAACGCAAAACCGATTTCTTCGCAAGTGCAAAACGTCGATTTGGCCGCCGAAAAAGCGAAAATTGTGAGGAGTTTCCGGGACAAAACCAGCATCGGCGTGTTCGTTCGCACAAAGTTTGTGCAGTGCGCCAATCTAACAGGCGGTGAGGATCGCACCCGGCTCAAAAAGCTGGCCGTCGCAGAAGCGGTCGGGGCCCATGGGAATCGCATGTGGGATGGCATCCAGCTGCCAGGGCGCGTCATGGGCGCCTTCCACTTTAGAATCTGCCCTGGGCACATCCACGCCCAGCGGCGCCAGCGCCGCCCGATAAATGTCGGGCCGATAGACGCGCTCCGCCAGCGCGGCGTGATCCATCTTCCCGATCAGATCCCATCGCGCCATCTGGGCGAGAAACCACGAGGCGTGGCTGCGCCAGGGAAAGGTGGCCGCGTGACGCCAGAAGCGTGACTGGTTGCGGGAGGCGATCGCGCCGCCGGGCAGGGAAGACAGCACGGCGTGGCTGTCCACATCGAGATAGCGCTGCCGCGACAGCAGCGCGCCGGTATAGGACGCGTTCTCCGGCGCATCGCAGAACTGGCCTGCGCGCGCCAGCGCCCGCACCGCGCCTTTCACCGCTTCGGGGTAATCGTCCGCCCAGCGCGCCCGTACTGCGAAGGCCTTCTCCGGCGCATCGCGCCAGATGTCGTCGGAGGCCGCCACCATGTCGCCCACACCTTCGCGCGCTGCGATCTCGCCCCAAGGCGCGCCGGCGCAGAAGCCCGCGATCTGGCCCGACTTGAGCGCCTCAACGGCGCGCGCGGGCGGCACCACGGTCAGTCGCACATCGCGGCCCGCCTCCAGCCCCGCGGTGGCGAGCCAGTAACGCAGCAGCAGATTATGCGTGGAATAAGCATGCACGACGCCCAGCGGCAGGGGCTCATCACGCCCCACAAGACAGTGCGCCAGTGCCTGGGCGCTGGTACGGTCCTTGGCGAGATCCCGGACTTTGTGCGCCAGATCGCGCGCCAGCGTGACGGTGTTGCCGCCGTGCGAGACGCTGCAGGGTACCAGAAGCGGCTGGCTGATCCCGCGCAGGCCCAGTTCGATGGCAAAGGCGAGCGGCGGCAGGATGACCGCGGCATCCAGCAGGCCATAAGCCAGCTTGTCGGCGATATTGGCCCAGGACGGTTCGAGATGGAGATCTGCTTCGATCCCTTCCTCCGCAAACCAGCCGAACTCATGGGCGACGATGGCGGGCGCTGAATCGGTGAGGCGAAGAAGGCCAAGACGCAGTCTGGTTTCGGCGCGGCGGCTGCCGAGAGAAACGACTTCGCTCATGATTTGCTCTCCCGACGGGGATTTTCATGCTCGGCCACGAACTCCGCCACGATCTGCGACAGCTTTCGGGCTTCGTTCATGGCCTTCTTCTGCAGCCAGCGATAGGCCTCCGGCTCTGTCATCTTGCGACCCTGCATCAGGATCGCCTTGGCGCGCTCGATCAGCCGGCGTTCTTCCAGCAGGGCGCGCGCGGCCGCCAGTTCGGTCTCCACATGGCGGTAGCGCTGGAACAGCGCGACAGCCGACGCCATGATCGGCTTGATGTCGGCATAGGCCACACCGGAAAGATTATAGGAACAGACCCCCGCGGCGATGGCTTCGCGCGCAAACGCAGGATCGTCGGTCCCGGCAAACATCACTACCGGATTGGTCGCCGCGACCGGGCGGATGTCCTCCAGCGCGTCGCGGTCGGGCAGGGACATGTCGATGATGATCAGATCGGGCCGGGTGGCCTCGACTTTGGCAGCGAGGTCGGTGCCGTCGGCGCGTAGGACTCGCGCGAAACCTGCGAGTTTTTCCGCCAGGGCCCGGCCACGCTCCTCGTCGGCATCGATTAAAAGAATGGTCAGGGCCATGAGTCATTATATCCGTGATGTTCATGCCCGCCATGCGCGGAATAGTCCGAAAGCAGAATGGCATCTGCGCCGCGATACCGTGCCGGCCGGCGATTCAGAGGTTCAAGGCCGCAACGCCCTGCCTCCCAGCCGTTCGCGTCATTCGGTCCCGATCGATCTGACGCCGAGACGAATGACAAACAAAAACCATGTTCGGTTCGGTGTGCGTCTGTCCTGCTTCCAGCCCGCCGCGCAAATGGCGGGCTTCGCGCGACCGGTGCATGGTTAATGCTCCGAGTTCCCGCACCAGGTCGCGGGCCGCCCCGGTTGTGCCATCAATCCTTAACCGCCCCTTAGCGTTGCGGGGTGTGCAATGAGTGCTGAAGGCGGGCGCGCGGGCGGCCCGTTCCTATGGTTCAGGCTGAATTCATGCGGGGAGGGAAGGCGAGAGAAGGGTGGCGGGAATTCCTGCCCCCGATCGCGGTGGTGATTGTGGGCCTGCTGCTCGCCGTCGCCATCTTTCTGTCCTTGCGCGGCTACTACGAGAACCAGGCGCGCCAGCAGTTTCGCCGCAGCGCGACCACCTTCGCCTCGACCTTCAAGGGCGATGTCGCACGTCACGTCACCTCGCTGGCGGCGATCCGCGCCTTTGTCACCGCATCCCAGGTCACGCGCTGGCAATTTTCCACCTATGCGCATCAGATTCTGCCCTTGAACACGGGGCTGCGCGCCGTGCTGTGGGTACCCAAGATCGGCAAGGCTGATCGCGCCGCTTATGAAGCCGGCCTGCAGAAGGATGGGCTCTACGGCCTGCATATCCGCCAACTGACCGATCAGGGCGCGATGGTCGAGGCCGAGGCGAAAGACTCCTATCTGCCCATCACCTATGTCGAGCCGTTCGATCGCAACATCAGCCTCTTGGGCGTAGATATCTCGCGCGTCCCTCGTTACGCCGAACTGTTTGGCGATGCCGCGCAGACCGGCCGCGTCGCCGCGTCCGCGCCCGTCACCCAGACCCTGGTCGCGGGTCCGCGCGAGCCCGTGGTGCTGCTGGCTTTCCCGCTTAGCGCCAACAGCGGTGTGGGGATGGGCTATGCGCTGGGTATACTCCAGTTTTCTTCCATCATCGCCGAAGCGAAGGCTCCTTCGGATCCCGCGCTGCAGGCCGCGATCGCCTATCAGGCGGGCAGCAAGGCAGGGCCCGCGATCTGGAGCGGCGATGACCACCAGAGCGCCGCGCGCTGGTTCGGTGATGCCAAGTTCCAGCAACTGTCGCCCTTCACGATCGGGGACCGGCGGTTCTTCCTCGCGCTCCGCTCGGCCGGCCATGATGATCCGTTCACCAGCTTCTACATTCCGGCCGGCGCCGCCCTGCTCGTGATCACACTGACCGCGCTTCTGGCGCAGAACATGGCGACCACCTTGCTGCGCAAATGGGGCGTCGAGCGCGCGGTGGTGGCCCGCACCGCCGAACTCAGCGCCGCCAACGGCCGGCTGGTCGCCGAAATCGAGCAGAGGCGCCAGATCGAAGCGGCCCTGCGCACGGCGCGCGACAAAGCTGAAAGCGCCAACCGGGCCAAATCGGCCTTCATGGCGGTGATGAGTCACGAGCTGCGCACACCGCTCAACGCCATCATAGGCTTTTCCAGCCTATTGAACGGCGCGGAAGGTTCTTCCCCGCGGCAGAACGAATATGCCGGCGAGATTCTCGCCAACGGCCACCGCCTGCTGGACCTGATCAATGACATTCTGGATCTCACCCAGATGGAGGCGGGCGACCAGAAGGCCGGCCGCGAACTGATCTATCTGTCCGACAGCGTGCCGGCGCTGGTGGCCAAGGGAGAGGCGGGCGCGCGCGCAGCAGGCATAACATTGCGGGCGGCTATTCCCGAGGACCTGCCTGCCCTTTACGGGGACAGCAGACGGCTCACCAAGGCGATCGCTCATCTGATCGCCAATGCCATCAAATTCACGCCGGCCGGGGGCGCGGTGGCGGTACAGGTCCGCTTGAGCGATGCGTCGCTGCTGATCGAAGTAACGGACACCGGGGTCGGAATTGCGCCGGAAGCGCGCCAGCGTATCCTGGACAGCTTCTCCCAGTCCGAGACGCAGCTTGCCCGGCGCTATGAGGGCGTCGGCCTGGGGCTGACTTATGTCGCCAAAGTGGCGGCGCTGCATGACGCGGCGCTCGACATCATCAGCGAAACGGGACACGGCACCTGCGTGCGGCTGACATTCAAAGGCGCGCAGATCGAAAGAGCATTGGAGGTCGCATGAAGGGCAACAGGCTTTTGACGGCGCTGACGCTGCTTGCGCTCGCCGCCTGCGCGCAAACGCCCAAACCTGCGCCGGTGCCCGCACCCGCGCCGGCCGCGCCTCTTCCGCCGCCGGTCGTGGAAACGCCCGCCGTGCCGGCCGTGGACCCCGCCGCCTTCGCCCAGGCCCAGGCCAGTCTGCGGGCCCTGGGCTACAATCCCGGCAAAGCCAGCGATCCCGCCGATCCGGCTTTCCAGCGCGCCCTGATCAGTTTCCAGAAAGACCAGGGCCTGGACCAGGACGGCATGCTGGGCCCCCAGGTCATGGAGAAGCTGCGGGTGATGCGCGCCGCGCTGCGCACGGTTCCATCCGCCGCGCCGGGCATCTTTATCTATAGCGGCCGCCCATCTGATCATCAGGCGCTGACCCTGGCGACACCGCCGGAGGGATTTGCCACCGATGCGCCCGCCAATTTTCTGATGCCGCTGCACGCCGGCAGCCAGGCCGTCCTTCACCTGACCCGGCAGGATGGCGCGGCCGTGACCGTTACCTGCCGCACCGGCAAGATGGCGGGGTCCAACCTGCCGCTGGGCAAGATCGAGACCTTGGCGGTGGATTGCCGTGGCGAGGCAGCGGACGATCCGCAATGGCATGACCTGTTCAGCCCGCGTCTTGGCGTTGTGGTCCAGCGCCAGACCAATTCGGGCAGGCGCGAGCTGATTGCCATGCGTCCCATCACGGCCGGCTGGCCGCTGGCCGCGCGCGCCGGCCTGGACTGGGCCCTCAGCCATGCGCTGGATGACGCGGCGGCGAAGAGCGCGCTGCAATGGTCCAGCACCGGTGTGGCGCCGCACTTCGATGTCAAGGTCAGTGCCCGGATCAAGGGCGGCGAAGCCGGACTGGGCAAGGCCTTCGCCGCGGCCTCCTGCCGCCGCTTCGAGCTGGCGCAAACCGGCAGCAAGGCAAGCTATCCCGGCATTGCCTGCCAGAATTCCGCAGGCGACTGGATACTGCCTGGCAGCGACGTCACCATCGCCCGGCCCGCCGGGCGTGCCGGCCAGCACACACCCACCTTGCGCGCTGCGGCCAAATAACGAGGCTAGACGAGGTTCGACTGGTAAAGCTTGGTCAGCGCCGCCCAAGCGCGCTCGGCTTCGCCTTCGTTGTAGACCGCGCCGCCCTTGACGCACCAGCCATGGTTGGCCTGGTAGACTTCCACCGTCGCCGGCCGCTTGGCGGCGACAAAGGCGGCTTTCAGATCGTCCTTCATCTGTGGCTGCTGCATGTCGTCATTCTGCGCCTGGCAGACCAGATAGGTCGCGCTGGTCTTGGGGATCAGCAGATGCGGACTGTTCGCCTCCTTGGTGACCAGGCCATTGCCGCCATGGAAACTGCCGACGGCGGCGACGCGCGCCGGCACGGCAGCCGCCGTGCGGAACGACAGCGCCCCGCCCATGCAATAGCCTTGGACGCCGGCCTTCTTGGTCTTGGCTGTCTCAGGCTGTGAATCCAGAAACGCCAGATAGGCCTGGGCGTCATGGTCTATGCCGGCATCGGTCATGGCGCTGCGATAACCGAACAGCCTGTTGCGCTGTTCCTGGTTGTTAAAGTCGAAAGACTCTCCGATCACCGGTGCGTGCGCCGAGCGATAGAAAGGATTGGGCACCAGCACCACATAACCTTGCGCCGCGAGCCGCCGGCCCATATCGCGGAAGGCGGGGCGCAGGCCCATGATGTCGGGCCAGACCAGCACCGCGGGCCAGCTTCCCTTGCCTGCGGGATGGAACAGCGCGGCATCGCAGACGCCGTCGGCCGTCTTCACTTCCACGTCTTTTTCCACGACCTCGGACTGCGCCAGTGCGCTGGCGGGCAGGCTCGCCGCCACTGCCGTCATCAGCCCGAAGCTGCGCCGTGAAAGCCGGCGATCCTCGACCAGGCCGGGATGAATGAATTCGTCGCACATGCCGATCCTCCCCTTCGCGTTCCCATGAGGAGAAAAGCAGGGCCTGTCCCTGTCAAGGGCTCTAGGCCAGGGGGTCGGCTCCCGTCAGGCGTACCGGGTCGCTGGCCAGGGGCCGCCGCGTGCTGCTGCGTAGCGGGGGTTTGCGGGCGGCAGCCGCAGGATTCTTGCGCAACAGTGAAATGAAACGATCGCTCCACCTGGAAATATCGGTTCGTTCCACCGCCTTCATCAGCTCCCGGTGGCGCTCCTTGCGCTCGTTCAGTGGCATCATCAGGGCCCGGTGGATGGCGGTCGCCACGCTTTCGGGGTCATTGGGATTGACGATCAGGCTGGCTCTCAGGTCGGCCGCGGCGCCGGCAAATTCCGACAGCACCAGCACGCCGGGGTCGTCCGGGTTCTGGGCGGCGACATATTCCTTTGCCACCAGATTCATACCGTCGCGCAGCGGCGTGACTGCACCCACCCGCGACACCCGGAACAGTCCGGCCAGCGTGTCGCGGCTATAGGTGCGGGTGACGAAGCGGATGGGTGTCCACAACACATTGCCGTAATCGGCGTTGATACGGCCCGAGAGCGTGTCCAGCTCCTGTTCCATCGCGGCATATTCGGGGATCGCCGAGCGGCTCTTGGGCGTGATCTGCAGGAAGGTGACATTGTCGCTCCATTCCGGCCGGTTCTTGAGCACCTGCGCGAAGGCCTCGAATTTCAGGCCCAGGCCCTTGGAATAGTCCAGCCGGTCGACGCCGATCACCAGATTGGGCGCGCTCTCCGCCAACCGGGCGATCATCGGATTGCGGCGTCCTTCCTCCGCCATGCGGACGAAGTCGTCAGTTTCGATGCCCACAGGGAAGGTGCCCAGCCTGAGGCCGCCGGGCAGAGTGCTCAGATGCGGCGAGGAGCCGAGCTGGCGCGCGATATAGCGGGCAAAGTTGGCGGTGTCGGTCTCGGTCTGGAAGCCCACCAGGTCATAGTCGGCCAGCGCCCCCACCACCTTTTCATGATGGGGCAATGCCGCGATCACTTCCGGCGGCGGCATGGGAATGTGCAGGAAAAAGCCGATACGGTTGGTCAGGCCGCGGGCGCGCAGCACCCGCGCCAGCGGCATGAGGTGATAGTCATGCACCCAGATCAGGTCGCCGGGCTCCAGATACTCCATCAGAAGATCGGCAAAGCGGTCATTGACCCGAAGATAGCCCGATAGATCACGGCGGGAGAATTCCGCCAGATCCTGCCGGTAATGCAGGACAGGCCACAGCACCCGGTTGGCGAAGCCGTTGTAATATTCCTCGAAGTCCTGGCGTACGAGATCGGTGACTACATAGTCAGTACCGTCAACACTCTGATGCCGGACGCGCACATCCGACGATTCGTCCACAGCCTGGCCGCTCCAACCGGCCCACACACACTTGTTCTTCTTGAGCAGGGCGCGCAGCGCGACTTCCAGCCCCCCGGCATGCGGAGCAGCCTGGTCGGTGGGAACCGATACGCGGTTCGATATAATGAAGATGCGCGCCATGCCGTCCTCGAAAAGGCAATGTGCGCCGGAAGTGAAAGTTCCCCAAGGTAATAATTTGGGCCAAATAAAGACCTTCCCGCAAATAGCGGCCGGTCAGTCCCTTTCATCTTCCCGCGCTCTTATTGCGGCGTCGATGTCGCCTGTTGCCGGCGAAGCGTCGCCAGTGCCGCGCGGGCGCGGTGCAGACGGCTCTTTACCGTCCCGATCGGCAGGTTGAGCCGGGCGGCAATGTCCGCCATCTGGCCCTCCTGCCGCAGAATCTCCACGTAACGCGGGGAAAGCTGCGCCAGCAGGGGCTCATCCTGCTCGGTAAGGGGGAAGAAACGCTGCCGCCGCTGCCGACTCGAGGAGAGGGTGGCGTCCGGCTCTTGGGGATGGGGCAAGTTCGTATCAGCCATGCTTCTTAAACCCTCGAATCTCCCTGAAGTTTCGTTTTGGGTGGTTCCTGGAGCCTAAAAAATGCATGCAAGTTCCAAGCAGGGAACTCGGCGCGCCGCCGCAGACAGTGTCATCGGGCGGCGTCCTCTGCCGTGCAGCCGCCAATCATGGCCAAACATGGCGCACTTTTCCTCGGCCTTCTTATGGCTTTGCGCTGTCATGGCTCTTGTCATCCGCGCGCTCGGGGCGGGGATCTTTCGGACCGGCCATGGTGCCAGCCAGTTCTTTTTCGGCGCGCGCGCGATCCTCGTCATAGGCGGCGCTAAAGCCGCGCGCCGCAAAGCCGTCCAGCGGCCTCTTTTCATATTTGTCCTGTCTCGCCATCCTCGCCTCCACAGCAAAAAAGAATCCGCGAAAATTTTTGCGGATCGCTGCCGCCTTTAACGATCACGCCTTCGCGAAGTGCCAGCCTTCGGGATCGTCGAACCGTCATGCGCCGGGATCGCGAGAGCCGCAACGGTGCCACTAACATAAGTTAAGAAGCCCAACCTCAGCGGGAATATTGAGGATCGCCTGATCGAGAGAGACCGGTTGCGGCGCAATGCAGGGCAGGTTCTGTTCGCTTTGGGTGCGGAAAGGTGCGATTGTCCTTTGTCTACATTGCCTGTTCACGGGGAGCGGCACCTGGAGACATCGGGAACAGCCTGCTCCCGGCTCTGCTCTCGCAAATTCGGGGAGGCGGAAATCAGATATTCCTGCAGACATTTGCTGGGTCATGACGGCCGCGCCGGGTTTACGTGTGATGGTTCGCCATGATGCGCGCGCGGCTGCAGCAGACGGACATCACGCGTCTCCGGGACTTCGGCTTGCGGACGCTGTCGCGGCGCGGACCTTTGACGCAGGAAGAGGAGCGGGCGGCGCGGGCCGGGCTCGGCGAGATCCAGACGGCCGGCAGCGGCGGCGAACTTCTGGCGGAAGGCACGCGTCTTAATCGCGCCCATATATTGCTGGAAGGCTGGGCGGTCCGGCAGCGCGTTCTCAGCGATGGGCGCCGCCAGATTTTCTCCTTCCTGCTGCCTGGCGATATTTTCGGCATCTGCGCCCGCCCTGGCGGCGAGGCGCTCTATGCGACAGTCGCCCTGACGCCCGTCGCCACTGCGTCACTGGCGATGCTCGATGACGCGCTTCAACGCGCGCCATCCAGCGCCTCAGGCCGCATCGTGCGCGAGATGCTGAGTCTGGAGGAATCTCTTCTGGTCAATCAGGTGGTGCGGCTGGGACGGCAGTCGGCCCATGAAAGATTGATCAATCTGCTGCTGGAATTTCACGACCGCCTCGCGGCCGTTGGCCTGGTCGAGAATGGCGGCTTTTTGTTGCCCTTTACCCAGGAAGTGTTGTCGGATGCCCTGGGCCTTTCCACGGTCCATACCAACCGGACCCTGCAACAGCTTCGCCGCGAAAATCTGATCGAGACTCATTTGAACCAGATGCATTTGCTGAACCGCAAGCGTCTGGCGGAGGTTGCCGATTACCGCATGGCGCCCTGCCTGGGGCCCGTCGCCGCTCCGTTCGATCGCACGAATTCCAGCATGTCGCTGTAAAGGCGTCTGATCGGCTTCTGACCAGCGTCTGGCGAGGCCCGCTTTGGCGTGACACTATGGCCCGGGGACGAAAGCGGGCGGGGCCATGCTCAGATACGGAATAATCGCGGCCGCGATGCTGCTGCCGCTGGCCGCCGATGCCGCGGCGCCCGAAGAAACGCTGGCCGCGCCCGGTCTTTCCCAGCCGGTGGAGATCCTGAGGGACCGCTGGGGCATCTCGCACATCTATGCGCAGAACGAAAATGACCTGTTCTTCGCGCAAGGCTACAACGCCGCCCGCGACCGGCTTTTCCAGCTCGAGGTCTGGCGGCGCCAGGCCACCGGCACCCTGGCGGAAATTTTGGGACCAAGGGAGCTGAAGCGCGACATCGCCAACCGGCTCTTTATGTATCGCGGCGACTTGGGCCCGGAGCTGAACTGGTATCATCCCCACGGCGCGGCCATCGCCGAAGCCTTTGTGCGCGGCATCAACGCCTATATTGATCAGACCGCGAAAGATCCCGCGCTGCTGTCGGCGGAATTCAAAATGCTGGGCATCAAGCCCGGCAAATGGACCCCGGCGGTGGTGATCTCGCGTTTCAATGGCCTGCGCGGCAATCTGGACGAGGAGATGAACACGGCGCTGGCGGTGCGCGCGATCGGCGCGGACGCCGTGAAAGACCTGCACTACTATCAGCCGGCCGATCCGGATCTGCGCATTGATCCGGCGATCGATGCCAGTCTGCTGTCGAAGGACATATTGGAGCTCTACGATATCCACCGTTCGGAGCTGGAATTCACGCCGGACGAACTGTTGCCGGAGTATCGGCGCGTCAGCGGTGCGACCCCTGAGCGCAGATCCTATGCGCCCACGCCGGAGGACATGAGCGACCGCCGCGCCGACATGGGCTCCAACAATTGGGTGGTCAGCGGGCGGCTGACGCAAAGTGGCTGGCCGATCCTGGCGGGCGATCCGCACCGTATCCAGGAGATTCCCTCGCTGCGCTACTGGGTGCATCTCAACGCGCCGGGCTGGAACGTGATCGGCTCCGGCGAGCCGGCCATTCCGGGCGTCGCCCATGGCCATAACGATTTCGGCGCCTTCGCCTTCACCATTTATGGCGCCGACACCGAAGACCTTTATGTCTACGACACCAATCCCGCCGGGCAATACAAGTATGGCAGCGGCTGGGAAAGTATGAAGGTGGTGGGCGAGACGATCCCGGTGAAGGGCGGCAAGCCCGTTTCCGTCGCGCTGAAATTCACGCGCCACGGTCCCGTGATCTTCGAGGACAAGGCCCATCACAAGGCTTACGCGATCCGCGCCGCCTGGCTGGAGCAGGGCGGGGCGCCGTATCTGGGTACTCTGCGCCTGGATCAGGCGCGCAACTGGCAGGAGTTCGAAGAAGCCACGGCCAAGGCGCGTATGCCGGCGCTGAATTTCGTCTGGGCCGATCGGGACCGCAATATCGGCTATCAGGCGGCGGTTGTGGCGCCGCGGAGAATGAATTTCAGCGGGCTGGTGCCGGTGCCGGGCGATGGCCGCTACGAATGGCAGGGCTTTCTGCCGATCCCCGACCTGCCGCATGTCGAGAATCCGGACAAAGGCTTCTATAACACCTCCAACGATTATCAGGTGCCGCCGGGCTACACGCATATGGAAGCCATCCATCGCACCTGGACCGATCCCTATCGCGGCCAGGCCGTGGCCGAGACCCTGGCTTCGGGGCGCAAATTCACCGTCGCCGACATGGCGCAGCTCCAGAACAGCGATCTTTCCATTCCGGCGCGCAGCATCGTGCCGCTGCTGAAGGATTTGCCGGCTGGCGAGCCGGCGGCAAGCCGCGCCGCCCAACGGCTGCTGCACTGGAATTTCGTGCTGGACCGGGATTCGGTGGAAGCGGGCATCTACGAGATGTTTCAGCGCCGCCTGATCGCCAATTTCCAGGCCATGCTGCCCGCGGTGGCGCGCAACATCGTGGCCAACCCGCCGATGGTGCGGATGATCGCGCTGCTCACCGCACCCGATGGCCGCTTCGGCGCCGACCCCGTGGCGGGCCGCAATGCCCTTTTGGTCAAAAGCCTGGGCGAGGCGGTGGCCGAACTGAACCGGCGCTTCGGGCCCGACATGGAGAACTGGACCTTGGGCGCCTATCACTATGCCAAGATCCTGCATCACATGACGGCGGCGCTGCGCCCCGACCTGGAAGCGCGCTTCGATGTCGGCCCGCTGCCACGCGGCGGAGATGCCTATACCATCACCGCCACAGGCGGCGCCGATAACCAGAATGCCGGCGGCGCCTTCAAGATTGTCTCCGACCTCGAGGACTGGGACAATTCTGTGGGGCTCAACAATCCTGGCCAGTCCGGCAATGTGGATGATCCCCACTACCGCGACCTCTTCCAGTATTGGGCGCGGGGAAAATATTTCCCGATTTTCTTCTCGCGGCCGAAAGTGGAATCGGTGGCCGAGAAGAAATTCACTTTGTCGCCACACTAGCCCATGCACCGCTTCTGGCTGTTGCTGTTTCTTCTATTGTCTGGCCCTGCGCTGGCGCAGTCCGCGGCGGACGGGTGGATCACGCACCTCATGGCGGCCGGCATGAGCGGTCCGGTGGTGCTGCATTTCCGCCGGGCGCTGTCGCTGACCGATGTGCCCAGGACGTTGCCCGTCACCGTCACCGCCGACAATCGTTTCATTCTGTTCGTCAACGGCCAGCGCGTGGCCAGCGGCCCGTCCACCGGGACCATCGCCCATTGGCGCACCGAGCAGGTGGATCTGGCGCCTTATCTTCATCCCGGTGCCAATATCGTGGCGGCGGTCGTGTGGGATTTCGTCCGCCAGCCGCCCGGCGCGCGGCAAGGCGGGGCCTTGCCGGCGGCCGGCGCCTTGCCGCCGCAGGTTGCGCCCATCGCGCAGCAGAGCGTTGCGCTTGGTTTTCGTCTCACCGGCGGCGGCATCGCTACGGATGCGCCGGGCTGGCGGGTGAAGCTGGATGCGGGCCATACGGCGGTGAACGGCCGTGCCCAGGTGCCGCGTGGCCGCTACTATGTCGCCAGCGCGCCGGAAGTGATCGACGCCGCCAAGGCCGATTGGGATTGGGCTGGACTGGTGGAAACGGGCGGCGGCTGGCAGGATGCCATTTCAGCGCCAGAAGCAGCGGCGCGCCACCTCGTGGAAGATCGGCTGCCGCAGCAAAGCTTCGCGACCGCGCCGGCCGGTCAGGTTGTGCGCAGCGACCTGGAGGGCGCGAACGCTTTTCCTGATCGTCCCGTCACTGTCCCGGCGAACACGCATGTGCGCATCCTGCTGCGGCGCGACGCCATGATTTCGGCATATCCCGAGCTGGAGGTCTCGGGCGGGCAGGGCGCCAGCATCAAGCTCACCTATACCGAGGCGCTCTATGATGCCGACAACAAAAAGGCCGACCGCGACTTGGTGGATGACCGGCGGGCGCTGGGCATCTTCGACACCTTCCTGCCCGACGGCGCGCGGCGCCGGTTCATGCCGCTGTGGTGGCGCACCTGGCGCTATGCCGAGCTGGACATCCAGACCGCAAACGCGCCCCTGACCCTGGAAGCATTCCACGTCACCGAAACCGGCTATCCCTTCAAACAGGTCGCGCATTTCACCAGCAGCGATCCCGAATTGAACCGCATCTGGGAGGTGGGCTGGCGCACCGCGCAGGTGGACGCGCATGAAACCTATATGGACAGCGCCTATTGGGAGCAGCTGCAATATACCGGCGACACGCGGTTGCAGATGCTGATTTCTTATGCCGTGACGGGCGATCCGCGCCTGGCGGAACAGGCGATCGATGCTTTCGCGGAATCCGAGGCCGAGGGCGGGCTGGAGCAGGGCGCCTATCCCAGCCGCAGCGACAATGTCATTGCCACATTTTCGCTGGCCTGGGTGGGGATGCTGAGCGACTGGTCCCTGCAGCAGCCGGACGATGCCGTGATCCGCCGCCATCTGCCGCGCATGCGCACGATCCTGAAGTGGTTCGCACCCTGGCTGCGCCCCAATGGCCTTCTCGGTAAGAACCCGCAATGGAATTTCATCGACTGGGTCCAAAGCAGCAATGATCGCGAATTGTTTCCGTCCTATGGCAAGGACGGCGGGTCCTGCCTGACTACGGTTCTGTGGCTGGGCGCCTTGCGCCAGGGCGCAAGCCTTGAGTCGGCTTATGGCGATAAGGTTGAGGCCGCCGCCGATACCGCCCGCGCCGATGCGGCGCGCACAGCCATCCGTGCCCATTGCTGGGACAAAGCCCGCGGCCTTTTCGCCGACAATGCCGATTTCACCCTCTACAGCCAGCACATGAATCTGCTGGCGGTTCTTTATGACGTGGCGACGCCGGAGGAGGCGCCGGCCATCCTCTCCCGCATCACGCTCTCAGGCGGCGGCATTGACGCGCCGCCCGGCATGTTCGCTACCACTTATTATTTCGCCTGGTATCTGGCGCGGGCCTTCGAACATGCTGGGCTTGCCCAGCGCTATCCCGAATTGCTCAAGACCTGGCGCGATCTTCTGGCGCTGCATTACACGACCTGGCCGGAATCGCGGGGCGAGACCCGTTCAGACACCCATGCCTGGAGCGCCCATCCCACCGCCGATCTTCTGGGTGTGGTTGCCGGCATCCAGCCTGCGGCGCCGGGCTATGCGCGGCTTCAGGTGGCGCCCAATCTGGGCGCGCTCACCGCGCTCGACGCCACGGCGGCGACACCAAGTGGCCCAGTTTCCGTTCACTACGCGATTCAGGCAGGCCAATTGACCGCAGAGATCGGCAGGCCCGTTAATCTGCCGGGCGATTTCATTTGGAAGGGCCGGCATTACCCGCTCACGGCGGCCCAGAGCCGCTTTGTCCTGCCGCAGTGACGCGGCCCGCCATAACCGTCGAACCTTCAAAGCGTTCCGCCTGACTCCGCAATCAGCGGGGTAACAAACTATTGCTGCCACGCGGCAACT